>JACCDP010541316.1_pt1 | contig 64358 bp, 69 predicted proteins | sample 7445841 | NCBI WGS metagenome assembly JACCDP01 (sample SAMN15323441, study PRJNA562643) | freshwater metagenome | isolation source: river surface water | place: USA:Blue River Watershed | collected 2017-08-17 | reverse complement strand
TTTTTGAAATGCTAGTGAAAAGAATGACTAGCAATGTATTACAAGGAGAAGGGATAAATGAGATTTCTTCAATTATAAAAAAACATTTCTCGAACAACTCGGAAATTAGAAAAGAATTATCGTTTTATCAAATGTTAATTAAGGATAAGGTTACAAATCCTGCATTAGCAAACGAACTTATAGAATCAGTCAAACAGGCAAGAGGTTTATTAGATTTAGAAAAGTTAAATAAGGAGAAGTACCGGTTATATAAAGACATCACATCATATTTTGGCGGGGATTCATTCTTTGACATAAAAGTAGAAAATTACCAACAATACGCAAGCATCTATAACATATTTGAGTACAACCAAATGGATAATCCTCCAGTAATGGTGTCAAATAAACAAAATCTAATAGAATGTATATGCAATTCAGAAACATCAAATAACATAAATGCAGAATTTTTAAAAGAATCAGAAGACATTAGATTATCAGCATTTGAGATAATGATTGAAAAATATAATGACAAATATGATGGGTTGTTAAATGAACAAAAGATGTTATTAGGAAATTATATAAACATGGAAACATCTTCTGAAGAATTTAAATCCTATGTAACATCTGAAATAAATAAATTAAAAGAATCCATTTCTAACATTATTCCTCTAATGGAGAACAACTCATCTGCAAATAAATTAAATGAGATGATTGATGTTTTAAGTCAGATAGAAAATACAAAATTCATTACAGAAGATCATATACATGTTATCATGAAATATTATGAGTTTGTGAATGTTATAGCTAGATAAATATGAAACATAATAAAGAAACATTCATGAAATACCTATTTGAATCTTTAAACAAGAATTATAAAGTGGGTAGCCCTACTAACCAGTCTTCATCTAAATTTTTACCAATTGATGATGAAGATGAGATTAAAAATGAAATGAATGTTACAAGCAATTTAGATGGAGGTGAAGGCCCGCCGAGAACTCCTTTAGTATTCAAGAGACGTAAACCTGAAACTAAAGAGAAGCCATATAAATTCATAAAGAAAACAACTTTCAATAAGATACAAAGAGATAAAGAGAAAGAAAAAAATACTCCTTTCTTAAAACAAGAATCCGTTATAAATTTTATAGACGAATTCTTAAAAAATATAAAAAATGGCACAAAATAAATTATTACTTATCGACTCCGTATCCATATTTAATCCAATAAATTGCGTAATAAACGAGTCTAAAGGAAAGAACGGAGGATTACTAGTTAAAGGTATTCTACAGAGAGCTAATTCCGTAAATCATAATAAAAGGATGTACCCTAGAAAATTGATGGATGAGCAAGTTAAGAAATATCAGGATAAAATAAAAGAGGGTATAGCTTACGGAGAATTAGATCATCCGGAAAGAGCTGATACCTGGCTATCCGAGGCATCTCACATAATTAGAGACATTTGGTGGGAAGGAGATGACATATACGGTATTGCTGAAATTTTAGACTGGACACCAAAGGGTAATTTACTAAGACAATATTTTGATAAGGGACACACGGCAGGAATAAGTTCTCGAGGATATGGGTCTTTAAGGGAAGCCGGACTTAGAAATGGAGCACCTTACTATGAAGTTGGTGAGGATTATGAAATGGTTGCTTTTGACTTCGTATCAAATCCATCTACACAAGGAGCATTCATGTCACCTGTAGTAATGAAAGAATCTAAAAGTTATTTTGTAAATGTTGATACACTAGCTGACGAAATCCTGAACATGTCAAAAATACTGTAATGGCATCTATTATATTTTTATCTCCGGATTTTACTTTCACTAAAGAATTACATGAAAGATTTAAATCTATGGGTAATAAAGACAGGCCTAGTAGATATGTATCAGTACAGATGGAAGACAGGTTGAGGGGATTATTAAAAAAAGAAACAGAGATAATAGAAAAAGAATTCCTAGCGTCTTTAAAAAACAAGAGAGGACTAGACTCAAAAAAAAGTGTCAAAGTAATTACAAGTCTAGAAAACTTTTACAAAAATGCCGATTCTATTATAAAAAATAGTAAAATTATAATAGTTTCTGATTTAGAGACTAGAAAATTATTTAGAAAAAAATCTAGTCCTGGAGGAGTTAATAGAGATACTTTTATAGCTAGATTAATAAAAGTAGGAGAAAGAAATAACATAACAATAAAAAGTTATTTACTTCTTTATAAGTATGATGTAGATAAAGTATTAAATGAGAGCTCCTTTTCTGATTTAGTCTCAAATACAAGAGAGCAATATGTAAAAAGTTCTGAATTCGGTGCAGGGTTTAAAACACAAGTAGATAAAGGAGATAAAAGTAGTTTTTTAGATTATGATTTAGCTGATGTATTAAGAAGTGCTCCCGCAGGAGTTTCTGAATTTAAAGGAGTTGCTGATGTTTTAAAAAAAGAAGAAGAGGCAGATGAGGAAACTACAATAAACGAATTAATACAAATACAAAAAAAAGCCAAAGTTAATGCTAAAATTCTATTTACCCCCACGGGTAACATGGTAAAAGATTTAAAAATAGCCATTGTTAATAAGTTGTTAATAAAAATAAAATACGTAAGCGATAATAAGTCTGAAGAATTAGCTACGGGGGTAAGATTGATAGAACCTGTCGCTCTAGGACAATCTAAAAAAAATCCTGCAAAAGGATTGGCTATAAGAGCTTGGCTAAAAAAAGGAGATACAAATAATCCACAAGACAGACCTGGGTGGAGATTTCTATATGTGTCCAATATAAAAAGCATAGAGTTTACAGGAGATGTTTTTAATTTTAAAAGACCTTCTTACAATAGCGCAGGAGATAAGTGGATGTCATCAATATCTGTAATAGCTTCTTTTGATACTACTAGAATATATGGAAAAGGTAGAAGAGCTGAAATTTATACATCTACAGTTCAAACATTAAGTATGCTAATATCATCCTCTTCCGGCCCTCAATTAAGATCTTATGTAAAAAAATTAAAAGAAATAAAAAAGAATCATGAAAGCGGAAAACAAGTTTTAGGATATGCAGACAGAGAATTACTCTACTCTTATTTTACTTAGAAATTAGTTTTTTTCGTCCTAAAATTAAATAAAATTGATAAAATTATTAAAAAATAGCATTTTAGTAAAATTACATAATATTTATTGATAATAATATCTTGTTTAATATAGGATTAAAAAATTTAAAATATATTTAAGATTTATAATAGTCTTACAATCAAAATAGTAACATGAACGATTTATTAAAATCCGCAATTGCCGATGCAAAAGCTATAAAAGATACGGCACTGCAAAACGCAAAAGCAACTTTAGAAGATTCTATTTTATCTAAGGTCTCTCCTCTTTTAGAAAGTAAGCATGAAGAAGATGATAAAGAGAAAAAAGGAAAAATGGAAGAAGGGGGAGAACAACCGCCATGGTTAAAAAAGGATAAAAAACCTAACATGGAAGCTAAAGAAGAGGACGGAGAAGAAGAAGTTGAAGAGGCTTATGACGAGGAAGAAGAAAAAGAAGAAGAAAAAAATGAATCAGCTAGTTTAGAAGAAATTTTAGCTGAATTAGAAGAAGAGCTAAAATCTTCTAACATTGGATCAGGAGACAACAAAATGGATACTTACGATTCAGATACAGAAGACCCTCAAGGTCCTAAGTATTTTACTCGTAAAGAAGTCGTGGGTGCTCTAGAGTCTATGTTTAAAGAAGCTATTGGAGAAGGAGAGGAAACTGAAGAAGAAGAAGAAAAAGGTATGAAAGAGGTTAAAAAAGAATTAGAAGAAGCTTATGAAGTTGTAAATCAACTCAAGGGAATGCTTCAGGAAGTTAACCTTTTAAACTCTAAATTACTCTACACTTCTAAGATTTTTAGAAATTATGCCTTATCAGAAAACCAGAAAAAAGATATTTTAGAAAACTTTGAGCGTGTAGTTACAATCAGAGAGGCTAAATTACTTTATTCTACATACGCTAAATTGTATGAAGGCGTAGACTCTAATAAAGGTAAAAAATCTAAAAACTTAACTGAATCTTTTGCTTCAAAACCTACAAATAGTACTGCTCCGTCTGCTACTACTAAATCAAACATTGTAAACGAATCAAGCAATCTACGCGCAAGACTTCAAGAACTTGCGGGTATAATTAAGTAAAAATATGGAAAATTTAAACCACATGCTTCCGCATGATTACAACAAAACACAGAAAGCGGAAGCGATGAAATATATAAACAAGTGGGAACCCACTGGTTTATTAGAAGGCTTAGATGATAAAAGAGAAAAGCCACACTTAGCTGTTCTCTTAGAAAATCAAGCTCGTCAGTTAGTAACTGAAGCTAACAGAACTGGTACCGCTTCAAACTCGGAAGAGTGGGCAGGCGTTGCATTACCTTTAGTACGAAGAATTTTTTCTTCTATTGCGGCTAAAGACTTTGTTAGCATCCAGCCAATGAATTTACCGTCTGGTCTAGTATTCTTCTTAGACTTTAAATACGGAACTTCTCAGCCTGGATTTTTTGCTAACCAAGGTAAAAACTCTCAAAAAGATTCTGTATTCGGTATTACCGATTCAGACAAAGGAGGTACAGCAGGTACTCAAGGTCTTTATGGAGCAGGTAGATTTAGCTATTCAATTAATGATTACTCAAGCTCTGCCTTGTCTTTTACAGGTAGCTTAAGTAGAATTAATTCAACTAAATTCTTTACAGGGTCTGTTAACATGACTTCTGATATCAATTATGATACTAACTTCTCTGCATCTTATAAGAGCAATAGCAAGTTAAGGAAGATTTATGTTTCTACTGATTCTGTTTCTGGATTTGATCCGCTAGGCGTTAGAGCATTCACAGTAACTGGAACTAACATTAATGATACTTTCCAACAGTTTACATCTTATGATTTAACTAATAACAGGATTGTATTCATTGTTTCTGGTTCTACTACAATGTCTAACGTTAAGGTAAACTACCACAAACAGCCTACAGATCTTACTAGAGGTGACTTCGAGGAAGGTAAAACCCAAGCCGGAGGAGGAACTGAAGATTTACCAATTCCAGAAATTAATTTGGAAATGCGCTCTGAAGCCATTACGTCTAAGACTCGTAAGTTAAAGGCAAAATGGACCCCAGAATTTGCGCAAGACCTTAACGCATATCACTCTATTGATGCTGAAGCTGAATTAACTTCTATGCTTTCTGAATATATTTCTCAGGAAATTGATTTGGAGATTTTAGATATGTTAGTTTCAGAAGCTCAAACAGTGGAGCGTTGGTCTGCAAGAATAGGATTTACCTACGATCCTGGCACTACAAACTTCACTAACTCTGCAACTACAGGACAATTCTACAATCAAGGCACTTGGTTCCAAACTATCGGAACTAAAATGCAAAAAGTATCTAATGAAATTCATAGATTAACAATGAGAGGAGGTGCTAACTTTATTGTTACTTCTCCAACTATTGCTACAATCCTAGAATCAATCCCAGGATACGCAGCTGACACTAATGGTGATCAAGCTAAATTTGCAATGGGTGTTCAGAAAGTAGGTTTGTTAAATAGCAGATTTACAGTATACAAGAATCCATATATGACAGAGAACTTATTATTGATGGGCTATAGAGGCGCACAATTCCTAGAAACAGGAGCTGTTTACGCACCATACATTCCATTGATTATGACTCCTCTTGTATATGATCCTGAAAACTTCACACCAAGAAAAGGTATCATGACGAGATATGCTAAGAAAATGGTTCGTCCTGAATACTACGGTAAGATTTATGTTCATGGATTAGATTCCTTATAATCGACATAGTTTAAGGTTAAATTTGAATATAGAAGCGAGGCCCTAAAAAAGCCTCGCTTTTTTGTTTTAACTAAACTAATCCTACAATTTATATGTTATTAAAAATAAAAAATATGACGAACATAAACAAAAAAGTAAAAGAGCTAAACAAGATTAATTTAAAAATTGAAGAGCTAAATAAAAGTATAACAGATGATTCTAGCAAAGAAGTGGAAACTCTAAAAAAGCTAAGAAAATTAGAAGAAGATAAAAGATTATGTGAAAAATTATTAAACAGTATAAATTATTTATACATTCACAAAACAGTTGATGATCCGTATATTAAGTTAAAAAAATCTCCCGCTATAAAAAAAGATGGAGTATATATAAGCAAATATTAAATTATAAATTATACTTATTATAAAAACTAAATGGCGGAAAACACAGAAAAGAGGGTACCTAAGAATCCGGTAAAATTTGACATCCAATTATCTAACGACCAAAAAGAAGCAAAAGAGAAAATTTTAGCACATCCAGTAAATTTTATTTTAGGAAAACCAGGAAGCGGAAAGACTTTGTTAGCAACCCAAATAGCTCTAGACAAATTTTTCAGGAGGGAGATAAACAAGATAGTTATAACAAGGCCCATGGTAGCAACAGAAGAAATGGGATTCCTTCCAGGAACTTTAGAGGAAAAATTAGAGCCTTGGATTGTTCCAATAAAAGACAACATAACTAAGGCATATTCAAAACAATCCGCAGTAGAGAGACTTTATACAGATAAGTCCGTCGAATTAGTAACCCTCGCACACTTTAGAGGTAGAACATTTGACGACTCTGTTTGTATTATAGATGAATTTCAGAATTTAACTAGGGAGCAATTATCTATGTGTATTAGCCGACTTGGTAAAAATACGATTATGATTTTTACAGGAGATCAGAACCAAATAGATTTAAGACAAAAAGAACAATCTGCTTTTCATGTTGTATCAGTTATAAATCAAAGTAAATATGTAAATTGTGTAACTTTGTCAACAAACCATAGACACGAAGCCTTAGAGGATATATTTAAGTATTTATACCCAAGTTAATTTTATTTATGACTATTAAGTTTTATATAGGTTATTATTCTCATTTTGATGCCGGCGGAGATAATTTCGCCGGCACCGAATGGGCTTTACGTCATCTCTCAGAGGCTTTATTTGACTTAGGGCACTCTGTGTTTATTACAGGAGAGATAGTGCAGGAGAATGTCTTAAATGGCGTTATTTACACAAAAGATTACAATGTAAAGGCAGATATATTAATTGCTTTAAATTATACACATTACATTGATTTAATTTCAGAGGATTCGTATAATCATTCTTATTTTTGGATTCATAATGTAGGTACGTTCTTTTACAATTATTACAAAGGAGAAGAAATAAAAGAATTAGAAGATAGAGTATTTAATCATCCTAAATTTAAAAGTGTTATATGTGTATCAAAATATCATCAAAAAGAATTTAATTTACGTTATGAGCATGTACATTCTATTATTTCTTATAATGCAGTAAAGACAATAGAAAAATCAAAAAAATTAAAAATTGATGATTCTTACATTTATATATCACATGCAGAAAGAGGATTAAATGAGATTTTATTACATTGGAGAAAGATTCTTTATCATAAGCCAATGTCAAAATTATACATACTAACACCTAAATATGGAGAAGATTTTTACAACAAACATTTCTCACATGTAAAAAATACTTATAAGAATGTATATTTTTATGGTTCACTAAGTAAGGATGAATTAATTTCTTTTGCAAGTAATAAAAAGTATTGGTTATATCCTTCTAATTATGATGAAACATTTTGTGTATCTGCTGTTGAAATGCAAATGTTAGGATTGATTCCTATTACTAGATTAAGAGCCGGATTGAAAGAAACCGTTTTTAGTTATATAGATTTTGATTCTTGGTTAGCTTGTATAACTAGTAATCAAAATTTTACTATTTTAAATAATTTCTTGACTAGTAATAATTCGATTGATGATTTTAAACCTATTGTGGTTGCTAATAAACTAATTAATAAAATAATGGAAAATAATGTTAATGAAAATAATAAAGTCATGAATAATAAATTAAATATTGATGCTGTATATGTAATATCTTTTGATGTTTCTGATGATGCAATAAATAGGTACACCGCGGAATTTAATAAGTTAGGTATTATACCAAAAGAGTTTCATCTATTTAAAGCTGTAGATGGTAGAAACCCTAAGGTTAATTTTAAATGGAATATTTATAACAAGTGGAAGATAGAAAATCATAGTAATTCTTATTATAACCGAGACATTCTACCCGGAGAAATTGGATGTGCTTTATCTCATTTGTCTGTATGGAAAGATGCTAAGAGTAAAAATTATGATAGCATTTTAATATTAGAAGAAGATTTTAAAGTAGATAAAGAATTTCCCGCGGAAGAAATAGCATTATACGATTGGGGCTTATTATACTTAGGAAGACAAAAAATTGGTGGGGACATAGACATACAAAATGAATTATATGTACAGCCAGGATACTCATGGTTATCTCATGCCTACATGTTATCTAAATCAGGAATAGATAGAATACTAGAACAAAATCTAGAAACATACATCATGCCTTTAGATGATTTCTTAGCATGTACATATTCAATAAACATAGATAGATCAGACTTAGGACATATATGGAGAGACATGATTGCTTATGCTTTAAAAGAATCCATAGTAAGTCAAACAAGCAATAATAAAACAAGCAAAACATCAAGTAATTCATTTGCATCTCCTATATATTTAACAAAAGATTTTAATGCATGGTCTACATCTTTCATAAATCCTGCATTGAAAAATAAAGAATATGATTTAATTGTAGATGAACCAATACCTGACGTACTACATTTACATGCCTTTAAGAATAATTTTTGTAATGAAGTAATAAGATTAGCAGAAGAATGTGGAAATTGGACAAAAGATAGACATTATTATTATCCAACTCATGATATGTTAATTAGTGAATTTCAATTACATGATGCTTATGACATGTTTTTGAATGAATACATTTATCCATTAATAAAATCTAATTTTGTATTGACTGGGGAAAAATGGAAGAAATTTAGTTCTGAAAATTTTATTATAAAGTACACCCCGGAAAATCAAGGACATTTATCTTTGCACCACGATGATTCCGCATTTTCTACTGTTCTTACCTTAAACGAAGACTTTGTAGGTGGCGGTACTTGGTTCTCAAAACAGAAAGCATTGGTAAAAGGGACTACAGGAGAAATTACTATACATCCTGGTCAAATAACTCATAGACACGGAGCTAGACCTGTTTTATCCGGAACTAGATATGTTCTTGTTTCGTTTATTAGACAGGTGTATTAAAGTGTAAATAAACTGCAATAAAAGGGTTTTACTAGACTATTTATTGTAAAACGCAGATGGCAGTTCATATACCTATTTGGCCTGGAAGTGGTAGTGCAGTATCTGGATCTACTCCTTTTGGTATTTTCGACAAAGACACTAATTTTCAAAAAGATGCGCCTAAAGTAGCTGTGTGGTGTGCAAGAAGACTTGGATATCCTTTAACTGATATAGAATTACAAGATATTAATTTTTATACCGCATTTGAAGAAGCTATATCGGAATACAGTAATCAAGTAAATGCACATTCGGCAAAAGATAATATCCTAGGCTTAATGGGATTTAATACAGGTTCTCTTAGATTAGAAAAAGAATTAACGACAAATAGTATAGCAGGTGTTTTAGAAATATCATCTGAATATGGTACGGAAATAGGTATAGGAGGAAGAACAACTTATTATACAGGTTCTATTCTCGTAAAAGAAGGAAAGCAAGTTTATAGCTTACTTGATCCTAGTAGAGTTTCCTTAGAATCCGGTAATCCTGCTACTGATAAGTTTGTAATCAGGAAAATGTTTCACAATGCTCCACCTGCTATAGTTAAATACTTTGATCCTTTTGTAGGAACTGGTTTAGGAACTCAAAATCTCTTAGATCAATTCGGATTTGGTAATTATAGCCCCGGTGTTAATTTCTTATTGATGCCTCTTCATCATGATATATTAAGGATGCAGGCTATAGAATTTAATGACCAAATTAGAAAATCTGCATACGGTTTTGAAATTATAAACAATAGAATTCGTATATTTCCTACTCCCGCAAAAGAGTATAAAATATGGTTTGAGTATACACTAGATTCTGAATACAAAAATGCAAATAGAGGAGGAACAGGAAAAATTAACAGTCATGCTACAATACCCTATTTTACTTTACCTTATTCTAGTATAAACGATATAGGAAAACAGTGGATTAAGAAATATACTCTTGTTTTATCTAAAGAAATGTTAGCGTATGTTAGAGGTAAGTATAAAACACTACCGGGATTAGAAGAAGAAATTATTTTAAATACAGAGGACTTAATGTATTCTGTTAATGAGGAGAAACAAAGATTGATTGATGTACTTAGAATAGAATTAGATCAATTTAGCAGACAATCTCAACTAGAAAGAAAAATGGCTGAATCAGAGGCGCATGAGAAATTTTTAGCAGTAATTCCTCTTAAAATATACATAGGATAATGGCACTATTCGGAAGTGGTAGAGATGCTTCACTAGTTAGAAGCATAAATAGAGAAAGAGTCAATAAAGTAATTGCCTTAGAGATAGAGCTTTATAAATTATCTAGGGAAGACACTAAAGAGAATATATACAGAGAAGCTCCTAATAAAGTATATTATAATGCTACTAGACTTAATTGTATAGTAAAAAGAGGAGTAAAAGAAACTGTAGATACCGATTTTGGATTAGATTTTGAAAGAAATGCTACTTTTTATTTTTTAAGAGATGATTTATTAGAGAGGGATTTAGTTATAGAACCGGGAGATTATGTTTTTTTTGATATGGATTTTTATGAGCTAAATAATGTATTCTCGGATAATGCATGGTTTGGAAGAAATCCTGAAACTTATATACCACACGTTTTAGGAGAAGAATCAGAATTTGGTTATAATATATCTGTCATAGCCGAAGCACATCTTAGTAGAAAGACAAATCTTACTACAACGGATTACAGGTCTGGTATTAATGATGCTTATGATGAATTAAATAGATATTAAAATGGCTAAATCTACCATAAATCCTACCGTATATAATCAGTTATACAGGAACCAAGTAAATAGAGCAGAGCAAGTTAGAGAAGATAATGATTACATTAAAGTTCCTGAAATTACTATATATGATGTGGATTATGCTATCTTACATTATCTTAGACATTCTGTAAAGCCTGAAATACAAGATAGAGATAGAATGATTGATGTTCCTGTAATGTATGGAAGTGGAGAAGTTTGGTCTCAAATACAATCAAATGGTTTTATGAGAGACGAAAAGAATAAGCTATTATGTCCTGTAATGACTATCTCTAGAACAAGAATGGAAGAATATAAAGATTTTGCTAAACTTGACGTAAATAATAGGGTATCTAGCAGAGTTTATCAATATATAGGTTATACGCAAACAAATGACAGACACGCATATTCAAATAGAGGTGATTTAGAATTACCAAAAACCGAAATATATACTGTTTTAATACCTGAGTATTATTATGTTTACTATGATTTAAATATTTGGACTGATTTTAATGAACAATTAAATAAAGTAGTTGAACAAATAATTCCTGTAAATAATTTTGTATGGGGTAATGATTATCAATTTGTCACTAATGTAGATGATTTCTCTTTTTCTACTGTAAATATATCAAAAAAAGAAAGAATTGTAAAAGCATCAACTACATTAAGAGTCCTTGCAACGCTTATGCCGGCTTATGTAGAGAGAAAATCCTCAATTCAAAAAGCATTTTCCATAAAGAAAGTAAATATGAAAGAAAGATTATTCTAATTTTGTTTTTTTTAATTGTTTGAGATTTTTGAAACATATTTATAACAAATGAGAATTAATTAGTAATTCTTAGTATAATAATTAATTGACAAAAACAAAAAAATGGCAGAAAGAATAGTCAGTCCTGGCGTATTTACAAGAGAAAAAGACCTGAGTTTTCTCCCCTTAGAAATACAAGCCATCGGAGCGGCGGTTGTTGGTCCTACCTTAAAAGGCCCTGCATTCGTTCCTACCACAATTTCTTCTTACGAAGAGTACTTACGAGCTTTTGGCGGACCTTTTAGTTCAGGTTCTGGCACCTCCGAAAGGCAATACAAATTCCTAACAGACTATGTTGCACAGGAATACTTGAGATACGCTGAAAACCTTACCGTTGTTAGAGTTTTAGCAGGAGACTATGAGTATGCTAGTTCAAATGTAGTTTCTAGAGGAGCTTATGCAGCAGCTCCTGCGGGAATAAAAGCAAATTTAACAGGCTCTTATTTCACATCCGGGCAACAAACTTTTAAAATTACTTTAGTTTCTCCTGGAGATTTTGGTAATAGCGCATTAACTTCTGTAGCTTCAAATAATGGAATAGGAAATCCTGCTGATGATAAAACAGGAGGTGTACTTAATATCGGTAACAGAGAAAATCTACGATGGGAAGTTAGAGATGTTAACACAGATTTAGGTACTTTTGATTTATACATTAGAAGAGGAGACGACAGACATAACAGAAAAGTAATTGTAGAGCAATATAATGATTTAACTCTAGACCCTAATGATACCAACTATATCGGAAGAGTTATTGGAGATCAGATGTATACTCTTAGATATGATTCTGATGGAGTCCCTTTCTTACAATTGAGCGGATCATTCCCTAATCGTTCAAGATACATTAGAGTTGAAGTATTTAAAGAAAATTACAACTACTTAAATGAGAATGGTCAGATAAGAGTGCCTGCTTTCTCTAGTAGTTTACCTGCTGCTGTTTCCGGTACTTTTTCCGGAGGTTCAGACGGGTATGTAAAACATCCTAGATCATTCTTTGATAAAATTAGCGGACAAAACAGCCAAGGATTTAATTTAGATGATTTAGCAGGTGGCGCATCTGGTTCTACTGCTTATCTAGACGCGATTGATATTTTAGCTAACGCTGACGAATACGATATTAACATGTTACTTATGCCAGGAATTATAGATGGTGTAGGAGAGCAGCATGGTGAGATTATTACGAAGGCAATATCTATGATAGAGAATAGAGGTGATATCTTTATGGTAATTGACCCTACTAGATACGGAGACACAATTGGACAAGCTATCAATGCAGCATTAGCTCGAAATACTTCTTATGCAGCATACTACTATCCATGGGTCCAAATCGCAGATGCGGACTTAGGTAGAAATGTATGGGTTCCACCATCTACTGTAGTATCCGGGGTAATTGCATTCAATGATTATGTTCAATTCCCATGGTACGCACCAGCAGGTTTGAATAGAGGAGCAATTGATGTAGCTTTACAAGCAGAAAGAAAATTAACTTTAGGAGACAGAGATAAATTATATACTTATAACATTAATCCAATAGCTACCTATCCAAGAGAAGGCGTAGTAGTTTGGGGTCAAAAAACACTCCAAAAGAAAAGATCTGCTTTAGATAGAGTAAACGTTAGAAGATTATTGATAGCAGCCAAAAAATTCATTGCATCTTCTTCTAGATATTTAGTATTTGAACAAAATACTAAAGAGACGAGACTTAGATTCTTAAGTATTGTAGAGCCTTATTTAGAAAGCGTTAGAAGAAACCAAGGTCTTTTTGACTTTAGAGTAATTATGGATGAATCTAATAATACTCCTGACGTAGTTGACAGAAATGAGCTAAGAGGTGCTATTTATTTAAAACCAACTAGAACTGCGGAATTCATAATCTTAGATTTCTTTGTTTTACCTACCGGAGCTTCTTTCCCTGGTGATACAGAATAAACAAAAAAAATAATATAAAATGGCATTTATATACCAACCATTTAAATATTTTAACCCTAAGCAGCAGATGAGATATGTCCTCTATATCAATGATAGAGGAATGGACATCCCTACTTACATGGTTAAAACAGCCGACAGACCTTCAATAGACCAAAACCCAGTAACTGTAGACTATATAAATACTGAATTTAAGGTTAAAGGTAAATCTAGATGGCAAGACATTTCAGTTACCTTATATGATCCTATTGAGGTAAACGGAGCTAGGCTTTTACATGACTGGATTAGTAAATTACATCACAATTCAGGAATATCTCCTCAAGCAGGTAATTTAGTTACTGCCGGAGAAGATGGATATATCTACGAGTATAAAAGAACACTTAGATTTGAAGCAGTAAGCCCTCATGGAGATGCTGTAGATCAATTTCTTTTGTATGGCGCTTTTATTGCGGATGCTAAGTGGGGTAACATGGATTTATCTTCTGATGATTTGAACATGTTAGACTTAACTTTAAGCTATGATTACGCAACTATGCCAGTAGCACAAAATTTAAACATACCTGTACCTGATGTAGATTCAAGTGTAAGTCCTGCAAGAAGGCTATAAATTAATAATTAATAAATACACAGAGGTGCCTTGATGCACCTCTGTGCTTATAAAATAAACATGGGATTTACACATAAACCTTTCAAATATTTTAATCCAAAACAGCAAATGCGTTTTGAGTTATATATGCAAGCTGATCCATTTGGTCCCTTCTTCCCTACATACGCTATAAAATCAGCAGAAAGACCTACCTTAGAAAACAATCACATTACAGTAGATTATATAAATACTGAGTTTCATGTAAAAGGAAAATCTAGGTGGCAACCTATTACTGTTCGATTCTATGATCCTATAGAAGATAACGGAGCTAAAATGCTTCATGATTATATAAACAACTACCATCATAATTCAGGAACTACAGGTACATCATTCAATTTATTAACTCCGGGAGAGGATGGGTTTATACACGAATATAAAAGAACATTATATTTAAGATCTCTTTCTCCTCATGGTGATGTCGTCGATTCTTTTATATTAGTAGGAGCATTTTTTGACTCAGTAAAATGGGGCGAATTTGATATGTCTAGCGATGATTTAGTGCTAATGGAAGGTACAATTGTGTATGATTATGCTATGGTTAGAGGAAGTAAAATAAAACTCCCAGATGTAGAAGGACCCGGACTAGATGGAGGAGGGGCAAGTTTAGGAAATCAATTAAAAGACGCTGCTATAAACATAGGAAAAGGAGCAGCTCAAGCAGCAGTCAATGCCGGTATTAGCGCATTAGGAGGATTACTCGGAGGAGGAGGAGGAGGACGAAACTAATTGTTATTATTTTACGTTATTGACATATTTATTATAAAGAAGAATGGCTAAATCTAATCCTATCTTTAGAAAAAAGAAGGAGATTCTTTCTAGAGAATCTATAACAACAGGAGCTCCTGAATATACTCAGTATAGACCTTTTGCTTATTTTGAGCCTAAATTAAATAATAGATTTGTTTTATATTTAGACGTACAAGGTATTTTTATTCCTTCATATTTAGTTAAATCAGCTACAAAACCTAGTTTTAGTTATGAAAATATACCTCTTCAATATATTAATCAAGTAACAAATTTTAAAGGGAAAATGAAATGGGACCCTATAGAAATAGTCCTGTATGATCCCGTAGCTTCGCATAGATTTTCTCCTAGGGCATCAAATAATTTTGAAGTAGATCAGTTATCTAGCTCAGAAGATGTTAAAAATGATTCATCCGTTCTAGTATATGATTGGATAATGAAGACACATTCAAACTATGTAGAGGGTAGAGAGTATGCATTAGAAACATATAAAAAGACATTAGTTTTAGAAACATTAATGCCAAGAACTAATGTTCAATCAGAAAGATGGGAAATACATGGAGCTTATGTATCATCAGTTAGATGGGGAGAATTAGATATGTCGGATGATTCATTATCATTAGTATCAGTTACTATAATGTATGATTATGCTTTAATAAAAGATGCGAATGAGAGGAAGATTCTGCCTTATTTTAATTCTAAAGTACCATCTGATATCCAAAATATAATATCGGCCCATCAAAACGGACTTTTATCATTATAAAATACAATAACTAAACAATAATATTATGAAACCAGACAGAGAAGTTACATTTAATCAAAGTCCTGACGAAGAAAACATGGAAAATCCAGTTCCGGTTATTCCTTCTGTCCCCCAGGGAATTAAACAAACAACATTAATTGTAGATTTACCATCTAAAGGACTTTTTTATCCTAAAGAAAATCCCTTATCTACAGGTCAAGTAGAACTACGGTATATGACCGCCAAAGATGAGGATATTTTAACTAATCAAAATTACATCATGCAAGGAACAGCCATAGAAAGGATGTTTAGAAACTTGCTTGTATCAGAAATTGATTGGGATGATTTATTAGTAGGGGATAAAAATGCAATTATGATTGCATCTAGAATTGCGGCTTACGGAGAAGAATACGTAATTCAAGTCACTACCCCTTCAGGTAATACACAAGACACTACTATTGACTTAGGAGAGTTAAAACCTAAAAAAATAGATGAGTCAGTTTTAGTAAACAGAAATAGTAATTTGTTTAAACTCACTCTCCCAAAATCGAAAAAAGAAGCTCATATAAAACTTCTTACAGGCAAAGAAGAAAAAGAAATAGATGCCATTGTAAAATCATACGAAAAAATAGGTAAAGATCCAGGACTACTTACTTTACGATTAAAACACATGATTGTAGCTTTGGATGGAAATACAGATTTAGTATTTATCAGAAATTATATTGATACTGATTTATTAGCCGCAGATAGTAGAGCTATTAGATCTTTTATTAGTAAAATACAACCTGATGTAGATTTTAACGTAGAAGTAATAGACCGGTATACCGGGGAGCCATTTCGCGCTCCAATGGTTTTCGACGAAAGATTTTTTTGGCCTGACCTCGAGAGATAGACAGTACATATATGAAGAGATTTTTCAGTTAATTCATTATGGAAAAGGATTTACATATAGTGATTTGATGGACATGCCTATATTTATTAGAAAATTCTTTTATAATCGATTATTACAAGCTTATGAAGAAAGAAATGAAGCAAATAAAAAAGCAGCCAAAAAATCAAGATGATAGAATTAAAGAAATTAGGGAGGGGATTCTCTCCTCCCTTTTTTCATTATTAGCCATTCCCGCACAATTAAAAATGGTGGGTAGGATGTATAATGCTGCAAAAGAGGATGAAAAATTAAAAAAATTAAGAGCTCAAAGATTACAACGTCTGCAATCTCTAAAACATGATTCTGATTCTAATAATAGACATTTTAAAAAGTATAGATAATATAAATCTTATAATACGTACAGAACATGAGTAAAGAAGGTAGATTAATAGACATAGGAAGAAGCCTTTATGATGTCGTACTTCATTTCCGAAATACTTACACAACACTTTACGAAGTATTACGACAGGAGCAAAATGATGCAATAGATAACTTTGAAAAAGAGAAAAAAGGCCGTAGTAAAGAGGAACAGGATTATATCGATAAAAAAATTAATGCTTTTAAAATAATTAGAAATAAGGAATTACCAAAACATAACGATTTAATAAAAGATTTAAATGATGCTATAACTTTATCAAATGGTATTTATACTAATGCGAAAATATTAGAAAGTGGTAAAAAACAAACAACAGTAACGGCAAACACTGTACAAGATAATATAGAGCAAATTCTACCCATGCTCGAAAGAATTTTTACGAACTCCGAGTTTATTCTACATAGAATACTTAAATATAAAGCATACGTTTTAAAAGAGCAGGATGAATTAAAAAAAGTAGGGTTAACCTTCGACCCGCAGGAAGAAGTCCTAAGGGATCAATTGGCAGATTTAGCAAAAGGGGTAAAAGACAAAGAATCTTTTTTAGGTGCATTTAAACAAGCTAGAGGTAGTATAAACACTGCACATGGAAATTATTTAGGAGGTAGAATAGCTACAATAAGAGGCGGGATAAAAACAAATTGGAGTAGTCCTACCGCCGTAAAAAAAGCAGAAAGAGAAGATAAAAAAAATGATATAACCCAACATTTAGCTAACGCCACACCTGATTCATTGTCATCAATGTCAGGAGAAATAAAACAAAAAATTTCTTCCTATGTAAGAGGAAGAGCTCCGGCTGATGATCAAACTGATATAGAGAAATTAATATATAAAAAAACGGGAAAATCTAAAAATGAAATTCTTTCCGGCGCATTAGACTCGACCCCTGTAACTCAAACGGTAACAGAGAGCAGTCCTATGACAAAAGCACTTACACCATATACACCTTCTGCAAATAAACCATCTCCCGTTTCGGTAGCTAGTGCTTTACCATCAATGGGAAACGTACTAAGACAGCAGCAAGGATTACCTCCATCTTCCTCTATCTATCCGGATACATCTAAATTAGAGACCGGCAGCATGTCAACCTCTATGGTGCCTTATCATGGTCCTAATCTTAAGCAAATAGCAGCAGCTAAAAAATTAAAAGCTGCTATGGAAAATAATATAATTCCTCAAACAACTAAGAAATCTATACCTAAATTAACGTCCGGAAATAAAGGATTTGAAAAAAGAGAAGCAGCTAAGAAAAAATTAAGAGCTGCTATGAGAAAATCGAACCTTAACCAAAAAGCTATACCTTTAAGAGGGGACGCAGCATGGGAAAATTCGCAAAAAGATCTAGAGAATAAAAAATCATTTTTTCAAAATGCTAATTTCGGGCAACCTTCTGGTACTAATGTTTCAGGAGGGGGTAGTGGAGGATCAACAGGAATGTCCGCTAAAAAAGTATATAATGAAATAATGAATGTGAGGGTAGTTGACATAATTCCGCAACCTTTAGATCATTTAAAAAATATATTTCACTCAGCCATGGAAGAAGCATTAGATTATTATTCAGCTTCTCCTAAATTAAAAGTTCATTTAGTATCTATAGGAAGTGCAATAAAGAAATTACTGCCTAATCTCTTCGCTCAAGGGAATATTATATCTACAGGACAAAATGCTTCAAATAATCCTAATTTAAATACAACTAATACTACTCAATCTAGTTCAAACACAACTAATAGAAGAAGAGGTGGAATCCCTATTCCTCCCGTAATGGATGAACCTTTTAGAAAAAGACTTAAAAAGATATATGAAGGAAGTCGAGAAGAAATAACTTTTCTATACGCAAAAGTAGATAGTTTTATAGGAATTGTTCCTGGAATTAGTACAGCATTAGCTAGAGCGAAAAAGGATGCTTTAGATACCCTTCGTCAGGGTTATAGAGCATTTGACGTTATATATAGAAGAACAGGAAGTTCTTGGAAAGGTATGATGGCTTCTATAAATAAGATGTTTAGCATGAGTCCTATGACACTTATATTAGCAGGAGTAACGTCAGCATTAGTCGGACTAGTTAAAGCAGCAGGTAGATTAAGTTCTAAAATAAAAGAATTTTCAGCCGAGCTAGGAACATCTACAAATCAATCATACGAGCTATTCAAAAATGCTATGAATGCTCAAACTCAATATGATAATCTCTATGCTAGCATGAGAGACATTAGGGATGTACAAAAAGGCGTACTAGGAGATTCAGGTATTTTTCTAAAAACAAATGATAATGTTATATCTAGTATAGCTAGTAATGCTAAAAATATAGGAGTATCAACAGAAGCAGCAGGGGCTTTTTACGAAGCATTAAGAACAAAGGGAGCTGGAGAGAGAGAAGCTGCTAATTTAATGTCTGCATCCCTAGAACTTGCAGATAAAAGTAAATTTATTATCCCGCAATCTGTAATAGAAGATATATCTCAGAATGTTGAATTTTCCGCTAAATATTTTTCTGGAATTAATAAAGACTCTAAATCGGCTCAACAACACCTAGTAGACACTAATTTACAAGTAAAAGCATTAGGGTTAAATTTCCAAAAAGCAGCTAAAATGACACAACATTTATTGTCATTTGAGCAAAGTATTACTGCGGAAGTAGAGGCATCCATAGCATTAGGAAGACATGTAAATATTGGAAAAGCAAGAGAATTATTATTACAGGACGATATAGGAGGAGCGATGGAGCAGATGATGAATGAAATGGGAGGGTATGATGCATTTATGAATAATATGGATTTTGCCGAAAGACAATTAATGGCAAATGCTATAGGCTTAGAAGTTTCTGAATTAGAGAAAAGTTTATATATTAGAGATAGAATAGGCATAAAAGATGGGGAAGCTTTAGATGCTGCAATGAAACATCACGATTATCTAAAAAAGATATCTAAAGGAAATGATGATATATATAAAGTAGAAGCCAAAAAAGTATTGGCCGCAGAACAATTTCAAACAAAAATAGAACAAGTTAATGTAGCGTTTAAATCAGCTCTACTTCCCTTATTAGAAGCAATGCTACCTATAGTTCAAGCATTAGCAGATGGAGTAGGGATAATTGCCGAAAGCATAAAAAAAACAGCAGAAGTACTAAAAATAAAAGAGTTTGGAGAATTATTAGGAAGCGGTATAGATAAAATTACCGGAAATTCAAAAACTTCTGAATCACAGGACCAAATACAGATGGGACTTTCTGGTGCTATAATGACGGCACTAATGGCTGGATCCATAGGAGCATTTTTTAAAAATAAAGGCGGAGGATCTCTTCGTAAAGGACTAGGACAAACAGTCGGTAAAGCAAGGGGTGGATTTGACGCAATAACAGGTACATTAGGGTCAAAATCAAATCCTATGTATGTTGTAGTATTAGAAGGCGGAGGAGGAGGAGGATTAGGAGGAAACGGTGGTTTAGGTGGAGGAGGTACAGGAGGTAGGTTTGTAAAAGGGAAATGGAGATCTGGAGAAGCTTTAGATAGATTAGAGAGAATTAAAAAAATAAGAGATGCAAAAACTCCAAAAGTAGGAAGATTAGCTAAGGTAAGTAACTACTTATCCAAGATAAAGCCCGCAAATATGCTAAAAGCAGGCGGCGCTTTGGCTATATTCTCAGCAGGATACGATATCTACGATAGAAAAAAGCAAGGACAGTCTTATACTCAGGCAATTGGAGGTACAATGGGCGGAGTCGCAGGCTCGTTAGTAGGAGCTAAAGGAGGAGCATTAGCAGGGGCCGCATTAGGCGGAGCTATAGGAACAGTAGTTCCTGTCATAGGGAATGCAGTAGGAGCTGCTGTAGGAGGTGCTATAGGAGGATTGGCTGGAGGTATAGCTGGATATTATGGGGGAACCACTCTAGCTGATTCAGTCTTTTCTACCAGTAATGGCTTAAATGCAGCAGGCTCTATATCAGTTAATAACAAACAGAATGCAATTGGTAAACCTATAGATACCGCGATGGTAGACTATACACCAACTACTTTCAGCGGATTAGGATCTAATTTTTCTAGTAGTACACAAGGTGCAGGAGTTTTAAAAAATTCAACCAGGTCTGTAATACAAAATAGTACTAGCAAGAATGTAGAAACTCAAGCCCTTTTAAATCAAATGGCTAATTATGAATCTTCTAAAAGTGATGATAAATTAATAAAAGCACATGAGGAGACACAAAAGTTGTTTAGAGAGCTTATGCTTAAGCAAATGGAACCTAATGTTGCTTATTTTACACCAAACTCAGCGAAACCTTTATTAAATTACATGAGAACAAAAAATACACAATAAAATATGAGTCAATCATCATTAACAATAAGAGACAGAAAAAAGCCCTTTACTTTTTCTTTTAAGAGAATATCCGCAGGTGCAGAATCAGATGGAGGTCAAATAGATTTATTAGCTTACATAAACAACATATCAGACTCATCCTCCCCAGAATGGGATGAGAGATTAGATATCGGACGAGCAGATGCTAAAATACTATATAAAAGTTTCAGTAGAACTATTTCGCTTTCTTTTAACATAGTTGTTGAAAGCGAACCAATCAAATCTTTTTTTCAGCCAGATGAAAATTTTTTAGATTTAGCATTAGCTAATAATTCAAGCAATAGAAGCTCGGTTGGGTTTGAGAGAAGTAGAGTTCTTACTGATTCATCTGTTAATAATATGACTAATATTAGAGGAGAACAAGGAGTTTATATAGGAGGAGCAATACAAAGAGCTACAGGTACAGAATACGCAAAAAGGGATCAGCCTATAAATTTAGAAGATAAATCAAAAGTATCTAATTTAGGAACTAGAGTTGCAAACATTACGTACAATCAAATAACTTCCGGAATAACTATATATTCAGTTAAGAAAAAATTAAACGAATTATCAAAATTAGCACTACCTCTTTATAAAGGTCCTTATGTAGGCTCTTATGTTGAATTCTCTATAGGTAAACTATATACACAAGAAATGGGTTATATAAGAAATTTAAATTTTGAATGGGATAATAGTTCAATAGTTTGGGATGAAGATGAAGAGTTCCCTATGATTACAACAGTTAGTATGGAAATTGGATATATAGGAAAGAGAAAACCTCAGGTAGCATCAAACTTTTTTGGCTAATGAATAGATACGAAGATTTAACAAAAATAATAAGAGAAGAATCAGGAATTCGTAGATTTAGTACGACTTATTATTATAAAATTCCTCTTAAAACTAGCGATTTTTACATATACGCAAGAGCTGGGGATAGGTTAGATTTACTTGCTAATGATTATTACGGAGACTCTAGGTATTGGTGGATTTTAGCAAATGAAAATGATATTGGTAAGGGTACAATAGTCCCGCCTATAGGTACAAGATTAAGAATTCCCTATCCTTTAGATTTAATTGAATTAGAAAACCTTGCAAATGAATCAATAAATGGCACCTCCTTTTAGAAGAGAAATACCTGATAATATAAAAAACGTTTTAGGAAATAGATATGGTCTATATTCAAAAGGAAATGAAGCAAATTACTATAAACCTAAGACAAGAAATACAGCTTTTTGTATAATAACAAAAAATGGTATATCTGTATCTACTAGAGAAGATACTTTTAATGATACATATAATGTAGATGTAAAGGATCCTAAAAAAACTTCTTTAAAACCTAGACCTAATTTATTAAGCGCCGAAATAGAAAGAATTGGTACAGATGCTTCTATTGTTAATTTATCTATGAGAATAAGAGGGACTATAGAAGTATATTCATTGTCTGATTTTCTAAAATACTCCAAAGTTTTTTGCATAAACGATCCTAAAAATGAATTATCTATTACAATAGGATATACATCCCCTTTTGATGGGTGTCCTTCTTATACAGTAAAAGGCTGTTTTATTGCTTACGGAACCTGGCAAAGTACAAATGAAAATTATTACCAACTATCCTTTGAGGCAATAGGTCCTGGAGAAGTATTCTCTACTATAGATATAGGACTTTCGGGATTGTGGGATGCAAAACCTCCTCTAAAATATAAAAATAATAAATCTTTTTTTAACAAACCAGAAGAAGGTACAGTATCAGGTTATTTTGAATTAATGCTATATGACGCTCAAAAATCAGGAGCTTTTCTTACAGATACTATAGAGGATGGAGAGATTATATCTTACGTAAGAAAAAATAATTACGAAAAGGATGTAACTCCTAATGTTACTTATTTAAATTTCAGAGGAGGGCTAACTAAATCTGACATAATAGTTTATAAACCCGTGGAAGGGAAGATATTAAGCCCAGACCCAGAAGAAATCCCATCGGCACAAACTAAAACAGATGAGTTTTTTACTCTTCAGTATGTTGTTGATAGGATAGTAAATGAATTTGCTTTATTTCCTTTTTATAAAAATCAAACAGTTGTCGGCTCTAAAGTAAAAGATGTGTATGTAGGATTCGCAGAAAAACCTAGATGTACAGTATTAAGAGGTAATGTAGTTCGTTCTTGTGACCCTAAAAAAATATTAATACTTGGAGGAGGAGCTGGAAATTATACAAATAAAAATAATAGAAGTCAGGGTAAAAATTATGAAAAAGTCAAGGGAGATTTTGATGGAATAAAATCTCATTATAGCAGTTATATAGATTTTAGAAAAATATTAATTCATAGAAATGTTATTTACGATGGATTAAAAGCTAGTATGCATAACGTAGCTAATCCGGATCCTAGTGCTAATATTAGAAATGATTTTATTCCGGAAGAATATTTAAAAGTAGACAGATTCTTAAAAAAACTTTTCACGGTAATAAGTCAATGTACCGGAGGATTCGTTCAGCTAGATTTAGTAGTAGATGACGGAACAGATACTAATGATGATTTAACAACTCATAAAGTTTTAAAAATAGTACCCGCTACTTTTGTAGAAGAGCCCTTTAATATTTGGAAATTTGATACACTTAATGGTGATGGATCTACTAGAGAATTACAAATAACATCGGAACTGCCTTCTACTGACTTACACGCATCTCTAGTTAAGACAATTTTTAATGCATCTAGAGTTACTCACGCCGTAAGTGAGGGTAATTGCGATGATGGATTCCCTAATTATGGTATAGAGACTATAGCGAATAAACTTCTTAACGAGTATTATAATGACTTATTTCCTAGAACATACTATAACGAAGAATCTTGTCAAGCCGCAAGAGGTTTATTAGCATCTTGTTTTAGAGCTCAATCAACAGATATTTTGAGACAAAACAATCAATATTTATGGTTGATGAAAATGCATGTTAAAATGGATGGAGTTGGCGGATGGAGAATTGGGCATCATATTAACAGTAACACAGTACCATCTAATTTTACTACTGACAGAGATATTGCTTTTGTTATAACTAGAGTTAATCATAGGGTAGAAAATCAAGATTGGGAAACAGAATTAGAATCAATATGCACGGTTGTACCTCCAGGAACACCTACTTTAGGAGCTAAATAAATAATCATGGCTAATTTTTTTTATACAGATGGTAATTTTTTGTGGGATGAAGACAACAAGCCGTATAAAGGATATTATTTTTATACGAACAGAATACCATACGCCGGTATAAATGAAAGCGATACTAGAAAAAGATTATTTTTAGAATACGAATTTAAAAGAAGAGTGTATTCTTCACTTGGCTCAGAGCCCATGGTAGAATATATAAACTTAAATCCGTACACTCCAACAAGAGATAAAATAGAAGAATTAGACCCTTATTTCAAGAGATATTTCTACCAAAAAAGAGTAAAGCCTATAAAATCTATTCTAGAAATAAGTCCGGAAGATTATTTTTCTGCTAAAAATTTGGAAATTAATAAAAATAGACTTATATTCGCAGAAGTTTATTGGAAAGTCCGTGGAGATAAAAATAAAGTAGCGCAAATAAATAGAAACGAAATTATAAACGCAGATAAAACTTTTCCAGGGCTTAAGAGGTTTATTGTAAATTATAATGAGTTTTATATAGATGATGGTTATTGAAAACGAGAATCAGCTAAGGCAGATTCAAACTGATTTTTCCGGTTCTTTTGTATTTCCTGTCCCTAAAAATATGTCAAATTTTTCAGAGGGGCTCTCATTACTATTTATACATGATTATAAAACTAATGATTCTTATTCTATAGCATTAGAACATCAAGAATTTAAATCTAACATTACATTAGATGCAGTAAAATCATTATTATCTTTTAATTATGTTATTGCATCTTCTAAATATGTTTTTGATTTTTACTTCCCCAGCAAGTTTTCTACAGAATTTCCATTATTATATTGGCTAAACAAGGGAGATACAAATTACATAGAAGAGTTATATAGTTTTACATCCAAGTATAGAAGATTTTATTATCCATCTACATTATATAACATGTACATACCATATTACATGTTTGTTAAATGTTTTAATAATCAAGTATCATTTTTATCTACATTAGAAAAAAAATCTAATGTTATTGAAAAATATACATCTATTCTATCATGTTTAAATCATATTAGAGATAATGGAATTTATATTGATATCCCCCAAATAAATGAGGCATATAATAAAAAATTAACTGAATCTTTATTACATCCTAAATATTCCCTCTACAACGCCACAGGAAGGCCTGTAGGGACATCAAATGGCATAAACCTTAGTGCAATACCAAAAGATGAAAAACATCGCTTAGGATTCATTTCTAGGCATGATAAAGGAATGTTAGTTGAATTTGATATTAAATCATTTCATCTATATTTAATTTCAAAAGCTAATGGATTTAAATTGAAAGAAGAAGATATCCACATGTATTTAGCTAAGATTTATTTTAATAAGAATGTTATTTCCCCGCAAGAATATGATGAAGCAAAAAAAATAACATTTACTAATATTTATTCTGAAAGGGGTGAGGCTAAAAAGATTCCCTTCTTTAATGAGTTGTATAAATATAGAGAAAATATTTATAGTGAGATGGTTCAAAATAAAGAAATAGTAGTTCCATACTGTGTTAGAACGTTGAAACTACAAAATCTAAAAGATGATCATTCCTACACTAAAGGAAAATTATTCTCTTATGTTATACAATTAATGGAAGTTGAGCATTTTTTTGACATTATTAAAAAAATTATTGTATATTTGCAGTCGAAGAAAACAAAAATCGTATTATATGTTTATGATTCCTTTTTATTGGATTTTGATAGAGAAGACGGATTAGAAACTTTAAGAGGAATACAAAAAATTATTAACGAATCTGGTTTTAGCTCTTCTGTAAAAATTGGAAAAAATTACTTTAACATGAAATCATTTGATTTGGAAAACGTGAAAGCATGATTGAGAGAAAACCTACAAAACTACTATGTACATTTTGCCACCCTCATTTTATAGAGAGTACATTAAAGACCATTAGAAACACTTACGAGATTACTAACGACAGTGTATTTGTTTTTAGAAATGCGTCCGATAATGATGAACTTATATTAAGCTACAATGTTGTTAGAGAAGAGAACTTTACTTTGTTACCTTCCACCCTAATACTACATAGAAATAAAGAAACAGGTACTTTATTTACTTTAAATGGTTTAAATAGACTAATTGAAAAGTCAAATAACGGTAAACTTGATGTTAATTACAAAATTGACTGGGATTATTATGAGAATTGCTTAATAGTAACCGGCTCCGATGGCTTAAGATTAATAGACCTAAAGTTTTTATATAAAAAGAATATTTCTAACATTTAAACTACACAGTTATGAGTAATTTTGCAGAACGTTTCAAGCAAGAAGCGAACAGAATCTCTACCTCTACATCGCCGAACAAAAAGAGAGGTAAAAACATCTTTGATTTTATTTGGAGACCTACATCCGGTTCTACCACTATTAGAATTGTGCCAAACAAAAAAGATCCTGAATGGCCTTTTTATATGGTTTATATTCATGGTAGAGATTATACCACAAAGATAGGTTTAGCAAATTACGAGTTTGTATCTCCTAAAACTTTCCAAAAAGAAGATCCGGCTGAATTATTTGCCAATAATCTTTACAGACAGGACTATGAGAACAACAAGCAATTTATTAAATATTTCTCTCCTCAAAAATTTTACTATATTCCAATCCTAATAAGAGGTAAGGAATCTAGCGGAATAAAGGTATGGCCTGTAAACACAAAGACCTATGAGAAGATATTTAATATTATAAGTACTATATACGAAGACGAAGGAGAGGAATCATCTAAAATCTTTGATTTAAAAAGAGGTACTGACTTGGTTATAACTAAACCATCTACCGGAGGAGTTGAAATAACTGCGAAGAGAAGTCCATCTAATATTCTTGAAAGAGCCGAAGAAGGTTATACTATTGAGGATTTTAAGAGACAGTATGAAGAACTTGGTAATATAGAAGAATTATATATTACCCACACAAAGGAAGAGATTGAAAAGATGGTTACTTCTTTAGCCGGCAGTCTGTTTGCTAAAAGTAAAGCACCTGAATCTAATGAAATTGTAAGAGGTGGAGGTGTCACTAAATCTTTCGAGGAACCTAGTAAAAAACCGCTAGATAAGCCGGAGGCTACTAAATCTCTTGAAGATGATTTTTCTAAATTTCTAGACTCTATATAAAAACAATAAATTATGGCAAAAAAGAAGGAATCCTCTCAAGAGAGGACTGACACCTCATTCGCATCATCTATCATAGATGCAATAAATTCTAAGTACAAAAAGGATATTGGTACTGTAGCTTACAAACTAGAAGATTCTGTTTTAGCTCCTACTAATGTAAGTGATTTTGTTTCTACCGGATGTACTACTTTAGACATGGCTATTTCCAATAGAGTTAACGGAGGTTACCCTGTAGGAAAAATAGTTGAATTAATTGGACTAGAACAATCAGGTAAGTCTTTACTAGCGGCTCATGCTATTAAAGAGACTCAAAAGAAAGGAGGAATAGGAATTATTATCGATACGGAAAGTTCCGTTAGTAAAGATTTTCTAAGAGCCATAGGAGTTGATTTAACAAAAAACTTTGTCTATGTCCAACATGAAGTTATCGAGGATGTTTTTAACTCCGTAGAAACAATCATTGAGCAAACTAGAGCATCTAATAAAGATGTCATTGTAACAATTGTAGTAGATTCTGTTATGGGGGCTAGTACAAAAGATGAGATTGAAGGGAATTATGATAAAGATGGATGGGCTACTCAAAAGGCTATTATAATTTCCAAAGCTATGCGGAAATTAACAAATCTATTAGGTAGGGAAAAAATCCTTCTTATATTTACAAATCAGCTGAGACAGAATTTACAAGCCTTGCCAGGAAGAGGAGATTCGTATACTACATCAGGAGGAAAAGCAATTGGGTTTCATTCTACTATTCGAGTAAAATTAGTAAAGAAAGGGAAGATTCAAGGTCCAGAAAAAGATTTACCTCTAGGAGTTACTACTGAAGCGGAAATTATTAAAAACAGAATTGGCCCCCCACACAGAAAAGCATCTTTTAATATTATGTATAATTCAGGAATTGATGATGTTAGTTCAATTATGGACTTTCTAAAAGACAAAGGATTAGCAACTTCTTCCGGTCCTTGGTACACCTACAAATATTGTAACAAAGAAACTGGAGAAATATTAGAAGAAATAAGATTCCAGAGAAAAGATTTTTATGACAAACTTTTTTCTAGAGAAGAGATTAGAAAGGACATACTAGCTAATATTTCAGAGTATTATATTACTACCTATGTGAATAGAGATGTCGCAGACGAAGGAGATTCTACACCTTTCATTCACATAGAAGAATCAGGAGATGACTATTGATGTATCAAAGTTATTAGATAATCATAGGCTCTTATCTAATGAAAAAACAGCTCTTATAATAGATGGTACAAACTTGTTCGTTAGATGTTTTTGTGCCTATCCTACTCTGAATACTGACGGAAATACTATTGGAGGTGCTTTTGGATTTTTAGAAACTATGTTTTCTTTTGTTAAGACTTATAATATAAACAAAGTAATAGTAGTCTTTGATGGCCAAGGAGGATCAGTGAGAAGAAAAAAAATGTATAAAGGCTATAAATCTGGAAAACATAAAGGTTTAAAACTAAATAGACTAGTAGAAAATAAATCAGAAAGTACTGATAAGGAATCTGATAGACAAATAAGAAGACTCATCGAGTATTTAAACAGCTTACCTCTAGTTCAATTAATTATGGATGGAGTAGAAGCAGATGATGTAATTTCTATCCTAGTAAAGTCTTCTGAACTAGAAGATTATAAGTATAAATTTATAATGTCTTCGGATAAAGATTACCTTCAACTAGTATCAGAAAATATACAGGTTTATAATCCAACAAAAAAAATACTATATTCTCCAAAAAAAGTTGTCGAAGAATTTGGAGTTATACCGGAAAACTTCGTATATTACAAAGCTTTTATAGGAGACCGTAGTGATAATATTCCTAGCTTTGGATCAGTAGGAGAAAAGTATATTGTTAAGTTTTTTCCTGAGATACAAAGAGGTAAGATAGATAATATAGATTTCTTTTATAGAAGAGCAAAGGATTTGATTTCAGAAGGTAAAAAATATAAAGGACTTGATAATATTATAAATGATTTCAACAAGCTAGAATTGAATTATAAATTGATTCAATTACATGATGTTGATATATCGTATCATACTAAAAGTGCTATAAATAGAATACTGCGAGAGTTTGTACCTGTAAGCCATGATTATGAATTTAGAGAAATGTTTTCTTTCGACGGACTTTACTCTAAAATTGATAACTTTGATTCTTGGCATAGAAATTTTGTAAACAGATTAAAATCATAATAATGACAGCTAATTTATTAAATTCTTTTGGCTCCGATTTTCAAAAGAAAGTTTTGTACAACTTACTTAATGACGAGTTATTCTTTACTCGTATTATTGACATCTTAGATCCTAATTATTTCGAGAATGAGTCGATGTCTTGGATAATTGAAAAGATGCATTCCTATTATGAAACCTATAAACTCCAACCTACTGTGGATGTTTTAAAGGTTAATATCAAAGAATTGGCAAACAAAGATGATAATGATTCTCAATCGGAGAGAAATAAAATCTTTGCACAAGGTGTATTCATGTTTTTAAAGGGCTCCCTAGAATTAGGAGAAGCTAAAGATTTACAGCACGTTAAAGATAAAATCGTAGAGTTTTGCAGAAATAGAGAGTATGTTAAAGCACTAAGAAATGCGGTAGATTTAGTAAAAAATAATGATTTTGATGCAGCTTTCTCGGTTATCAATAAGGCACATAACGCTGGTTCTGAATTAGACTTAGGTTATATGTATGAGGAAACTTTAGAGAATAGATATACAGAGGATGATAGGAATCCAATACCTACCCCATGGCCTGTTTTAAATTCTTATATGAGGGGCGGTCTATCTTTCGGAGAATTAGGTGTAGTTTTATGCCCACCTAAAGGAGGTAAATCATGGTTGTTAATTTCTCTAGCTGCTCACGCAATGGAGTTGGGTGTTAATGTCATTTACTATACGATGGAATTATACCCCACTCAGATATCTAAAAGGATTGATGCTTACATTACAGATATTTCTTTGGATAAGTTAAACTACGAAAACATGCCTCTTATAGAGAAGAAGATGGCAGATATCCCAGGAAAATTAGTCATAAAAAAATTCGGGGCTTACAAAGCATCTACCATGACTATTAGAGGACATTTAGATCAATGCATGCATCAAGGAATTTCGCCGGGATTAATCATTATAGATGACCCTAAATTATTAAAATCAACTAAAACAGAAAAAAGATTTGCTTTAGATGAAATATTCACAGACATTAGAAATATTGCAGATGAATATAAAGTTCCAGCATGGGTTCCATCACAGGCAAATAGAACATCAGAATCTGCAAAAGTAGTTAACGGAGAGCATATTGCAGAATCATATAATGTCTTAATGGTATGTGATTTCATGTTTTCATTATCAAGAAAGAATGTATATCATATTGTAGCATCTAGATTAGGAGAATTAGGATTATCATTTGAAGGATCATTAGATACACAATGTGGTAAACATCAAATAAATAATATCATGTCGGATGATGATGATTCCGGAAGTATTCCTATGAAGAATCAAAGGTCTTTTGATCCGGCGGAAGTAGATAGATTTTTTAAAGAGTACGAGGGAGTATCAAATTAATAATTTATAACACCCAAGTATTTATTTCTACTCAATCATAATTTATCATAATTTATAACTTCAACAACTATGCCTCTACTAAAAGAAAGATTGCATTTCAAACCATTTGAGTATCAATGGGCTTATGATTATTGGTTCAAACAGCAGAACGCCCACTGGTTGCATACAGAGATTAATATGCAAAAAGACATCAAAGATTGGGATGAAAATCTTACTGCATCCGAAAAAAATGTAATTGGTAACATCTTAAAAGGATTTGCTCAAACTGAAACACATGTTAATGACTATTGGTCACAATATGTTACTACATGGTTTCCAATTCCTGAAATTAAAATGATGGCCGTAACATTTGGAGCATTTGAAACAATACATGCAACGGCTTATTCTTATTTAAATGATTCTTTAGGCTTAGATGATTTTCAAGCATTTTTACAAGATGAAGCAACAATGAATAAATTGCAAGTTTTAATTGATGTTGACAAAAATGATACATCTATATCAAACATTGCAAGAAGTTTAGCATTATTTTCTGCATGCGCCGAAGGCATTCAATTGTTTAGCTCTTTTGCAGTTCTTCTTTCTTTTAGAAAATCAAACAGGTTAAAAGGTATTGGCCAACAAATGATATTTTCTGTAAGAGATGAAAGTTTACATAGCGAAGCCGGATGTAAATTATTTAGAGAATTGATTAAAGAAAACCCTGACATTTGGACATCTGAATTTAAAAATAGTATTGTCGAAGGAATTCAATTTTCTTTAGTAAATGAGTTCGCATATATAGAGAGTATTTTTGAAATGGGCGAATTAGAGACTATATCAAAACAAGATCTCAAGAATTTTATGTATGACAGAGCTAATAGAAAACTAATTGAGTTAGGATTAGAGCCTATATACAAAGTAAATCAAAAATCGATGGAGGAAATGTCCTGGTTTTATATCATGGTCTCTGGCGAACAACAGACTGATTTCTTTGATAATAGAGAAACAGGGTATGCAAAACCTAATGAAGATTGGAACAGTGATGACTTATTTTAAACTATAAACAATGAACGAACTACACGATTTAGCTAAAAAACAAGGTTGGTCTATAGATGACATACCGGAGTGGGGTAATAATAGCCTATACTTAACAACTATATTAGGAGGATATCTACAAAATAAGGAAACTCCTAAAGAAGCCTATACTAGAATAGCAAGTACAGCTTCAAATTATTTAAATAAGCCTGAACTTTTTTCCAAGTTTTTTGAAATACTTTGGAATGGGTGGCTAATACCATCTACTCCGGTCATGAGTAATTTTGGAACCAACAGAGGATTACCTATCTCATGTTTCGGTGGGTATATTGGAGATTCTATGTACGATATATACAGAAAGAATCTTGAAATGGCAATACTATCTAAACATGGAGGAGGTACAGCTTATGACTTTTCTGAAATTAGACCTAAGGGAGCCTTAATAAAAGATGGATCTAATGGCACTACCGATGGAATTATACCTTTCATGAAGTCATTTGATTCCACTATCATAGCATCTAAACAGGGCAAAATGAGACGAGGTGCGGTAGCTTTATACCTATCTGCAAATCATCCTGAATTTTCTGACTTCTTAAAGATTAGAGAACCTAAAGGAGATATTAATAGACAATGTCATAATATTCACATGGGTGCTAAATTTTCTAATGATTTTATGGAGGAAGTAGTCAATAAAAACGGTAGCAAGAGAGAACTATGGCTAGAGCATATAAAAACTCGCGTTAAAACTGGTGAGCCTTATACCTTTTTTACAGATAATGCCAACAAAAATCTTAAAAGTACATTTTCAACATATAACCTAAAGGTAAGACACAGCCAACTATGTGCAGAAATAATGTTACCTTCTGATGAAAATCACACATTTGTATGCTGCTTATCTTCTATGAATTTATATAAATGGGAAGAATGGTCAAAAACAGATGCAGTTTACTATGCTACCATATTTTTAGACGCAGTTATTTCTGAATTTTTAGAGAAAGCTAAACACATTCAAGGAATCGAAGACTCTATAAGATTTGCTGAAAAATCTAGGGCTTTAGGATTAGGAGCATTAGGCTGGGCTTCGTTGCTACAAAAAATGAGAATTCCTTTTGTAGGTTTACAGGCAACTTCACTAACTAGAGTTATATTTAGTCACATGAAGGAGAAATCAGACAAGGCTTCTATGTGGATGGCTAAAGAATTTGGTGAGCCTACATGGTGTAAAGGAAGCGGGTACAGAAATTTAACTTGTATAGCCATAGCACCTAATAGAAGTTCATCAAAATTAGCCGGAGGAGTATCTCAAGGAATTGAACCATTTGCTGCTAATTTATACATGGATGATGATGCAAAAGGAGCTCACCTAAGAAGAAATCCAGATTTAGAAACATTATTAGACGAGAAAGGACTAAATACTCCTCAAACATGGGATATTATTGCAGAAGATAAAGGATCTGTTAGAAATATAGATGGATTAACAGAAGAGGAAAAAGAAATATTCCGAACATTTAAGGAAATAAACCAGTTAGAATTAGTTAGACAATCGGCAGTTAGGCAAGAGTATATAGACCAAGGACAATCTATAAACCTAGCTTTCTTCCATGATGCCCCTGCAAAATGGATAAATCAAGTTCATATTGAAGCATGGAAATTAGGAATTAAGTCTTTATATTACCTGAGATCTGAAAGCAATTTAAGAGCCGATAGCAAGCAGCAGAGGGATTTATATTCTGAATGCATTGTCTGCGAGGGTTAACAATCCCACTACAGATTATCTCGTAAATAAGAAATATGTAAGTTGTTAGAAGTTTTTATACGGGGAGGACAAAAAGCCTCCCCTTCTTATAAAACTTTATTTATGTTTATTCGTTTTATTGAAAAAGAATTAAATTATGGTAGAATACAAACAAGCAAACGAAAATACTTCTCCGCAAGAGGATTTAAAAAAAATTTTTAGAAATTTAGAGAATCTTGTTTTATATAAAGATGCTAAATACAATGGAGCTGCTGACTCTCCATTAAATATCTTCACAGGAAAACATAAATTTGGATACAGAGTTGACGATAAACTAAAAAGGATACAAAACTCAGAAGATTTAAGAAAAAATGATTTGGTTGACTTAGTAGGATATGTGGTATTGATTCTAAGAGATAAGAAATGGACTAATTTTGATGATTTGAAAGATTAACAATAGCAGATGAAAAAATGCACTAAGTGTAATATTGAAAAAGATGAAGAATCTTTTTATCTTAGAGGAAATGGTTTGAGAAGACCTGTTTGTAGAATGTGTTATAATACTAACTGGAAGTATAGATTGCTTGGAACTTTAATTAGTAAAGAGCATAGAAATTCACAAACACAGCATAAAGAAAAGCATTGCAGGGATAGAGAAATAAATGGAGACTTCTTAGAAGAATTAAAAGAAAGGCAAAATGGAATGTGCTATTGGCTAAAAATACCTATAGATTTTACAATGAAAGATAGATTGAGAAAACCTAGTTTAGACAGACTAGATAATAGCATTGGATATCGTATAGATAATGTTGTTTTAACTACTGTATTCGCAAATACAGGCAGAAATAGCGCAACAGTTGAAGAAATGAATTTTTTTATAGATAATTTCATTTATTTTAAAAAATAAATGATTTTTAATTATTATAGGTTATGACAATAATAAAAGAGTATATTACTTGTACTAATATAGAACAAGTAAAAGAATTATCTCGCATGATTGACTCTTGCGATGTGATAAGTTTTGATGTAGAGTCTACTGGTTTAAATGTTAGAAAAGATAAAATAGTAGGATTATCATTTGGATTTAAACCAGGACTCTCTTATTACCTACCTACTTATGAATGGTCTGTCGAAAAACAAGAGCTTATAAATCTTTTCATAGACTCTTATAATAATATAAAATTAGCTTGCGGATTAGTTAAGAAATTGATAGGAAAGAAATTAATAATGCATAATGCTTCTTATGATACATCTATTGTCTTAAATAATTACGGAATTGATTTATTACCTTCTTTGCATGCTGATACTATATTGCTAGTTCACACAACTAGAGAAGAAGGATCCGTAGGTTTTGGAAGACCTTTTGCTTTGAAATCAATAGGTAAAATGGTACAAAAGCATATTTTTTTAGATGTAGACAAAGAAGCAAACGAGGAACAGGTTTTAATGAAGGAGTCTGTAAAAAATAACGGAGGTCAAATAACACAAGACAATTTTGAAATATACAAAGCAGATTTAGATATTTTAGCTAAGTACGCTTGCGCGGATACTGATTTAACCATGCGTATTTTTTTACTATTTTCTAAGATTTTAAAAGATGAGGAATTAGAGGATTTTTTCTATAATGTAGAAGTGATGCCCTTATATAAAGAAGTCACAGTACCTATGGAAAGAGAGGGTATTTTAATGGATTTAGAAAAAATAAAAAAAGCTCAAAAAAATATAGTAGATGATATACAAGAATTAAAACAAGAGGTTTATGCGTCTCTAAAACAATCTTCCGATTTTAAAAAATGGGTATATTTTACCGCTACTACTAAATATCCCGGTTTTAAAGAGGACGGAACTCATTTGATTCCATCAAGAGGCGCCTTACTAGTAGAACTTGTTAATTTTTATGGGTTATCAAGTCATTTTACAAATGATAAAGGAGAGATTAAAATTCTCAAAAAAGCAATTTTGTCCCTACCAGATTCCGAAATAAAAAAATATCTTTTAGGTGAACCCTTTATAGATTCAGAAATATCAAATGAGCTCAGAAAAAACTTATCATTCTCAGCAGTAAACCTCTGGAAAAAATTAAATGATAATGAGCTTATAAATATAAATTCTAAGCAACAGTTAGGATCTTTTGTTTTTGATTTTCTGAAAGAAAAGCCTTTAACTTATACAGATAAGGGAGCTGCGCAATTCAACGAGAGTTTTGTAGAAACAATAGGAGATAAATATGAGTGGAGTAAAAAGCTAACTACTTACAATAAGCTGACAAAGCTAAAATCAGCTTATATGGATAGATTTTTAGATAGTTGTGAAAACGGTAGATACTATTTCTATTACCAGCAGCACGGTACAGTTTCCGGTAGATACAGCAGCGATGCACAACAATTACCAAGACCTTTTGAGTCAGACCAAGGGGTAGATCCTAGAGTCTACAAGTACACCAATATGATTAGAACATTTTTTATCTGTGATGAAAATACTATTTTTATTGATTGCGATTATGTCAGTTTAGAGCCTCATATATTTGCTCATATAAGTGGAGACGAAGGACTTAGAGAAATATTCAGAAAAAACTGGGATTTTTATTCTCGTATTGCTATAGACACGGAAAAACTTTCCCAATATTCAGCAGACCCTGAGGATAGTAACTTCTTAAAAAAGGCTAATAAGACTCTCAGGAACAAAGCAAAGAGTTATTCATTAGGTATTCCATACGGCATGTCCGCCTATGCTTTAAGCAAGACAATTGATGTTTCTGCAAAAGAAGCTAAAATCTTGATAGATGGATATTTAAATGCTTATCCGGAATTAAAAAAATGGATGATGGAAAGTGAAGATTTTGTAAAGAATAATGGGTTTATAAAATGCCAATCAGGGAGAATAAGACATTTACCTAAAGTCAAACATTATTACAAAAAATATAAAGACAAGCTTTTAGACTATGATTTTAGAGAAAGTCTAAAGAGAGAATTTAGCGAGAAAGAAATTCTTGACATGTATAGAGACTACAAGAATGGTTTAAATAATGCTAAAAACATTCAAATACAATCTATGGCTGCTCATATTGTTAATAAATCGGCTCTCCTTATAAACAGAGAATTTAAAAAACAGGATATAAAAGGTTTAGTAGTTGCTCAAATTCATGATCAGTTGATTTTTAAAGTAGAAGAAAGTAAGAAAGAAGATGCCTTAAGAATAGTACAGGAAATAATGGAAAACTCTACTAAATTAAGTATTGATTTAAAAGCACCTCCAGAATTATCTAGAAATTGGCAGGAAGGACATTAATTGTTTAAAATATAACTATTTATAGTAAAACTAAACTTTTTTTATATTTTTTTGTTTTTAAAAAAAACTAACACATGAATATACCTCCAATAGAACCTGCAAAATTGCAGATAACTTCAGATCAATTAGACGGGATTTGTTGTGATTCCTGTGAATCAGAGTACTTCAAACAAGTTGTAATGCTTAAAAAAATTAGTAAGTTATACACAGGAACGACTAAAGATAAAATTGTTACAATCCCTGTCTTTATATGCGACTCTTGCGGAGAGCCTATTGATATGGAAAAATTGTCATAACTTATCAATTAATGGTTTTGGAACAAGTAAAAATAAAATTAAAAGAGTCTATTGATTTTGCTAATAGAGTAAAAGAGACACCTCATAAACATGTTTCATTTTCTCAATTTTCTATGTATAGCCAATGTCCTAAAAAATGGTTTCTAAGTTATGTGTTAAAGCTAGGTACGAGACCTCCTTCTATACACATGACTTTTGGAACTGCTTTTCACGAAGTATTACAAGAATATTTAACAGAAAATCATGATATCACATCTAAAAGTAAAGTTGATTTTAATATAGAGTTAAAAAATAAAATAAAAGAGATATATAAGAGAGATTTTAGTAATTACGGCAAACACTTTTCTACTAGCTCTGAACTAACAGAATTTTGGGAGCAAGGTGTTAAAATTTTAGAACATATAAGAAGTAGCCACAATTTGTATTATGATAGAGATAAATGGACTCTTTTGGGCGTAGAGGTTCCTCTGATGATAAAAATATTAGATTCGGAGGAGCCTCTTTATTTTATTTTATTTATAGATTTACTTTTTTATGACAAAGAAAATAATAGATTAGTAATAGATGATATAAAAACATCAGGAAAAGGATGGAGTTCTTATTCAAAAAAAGACAAAATAAAAACATCTCAAGTCTTGTTATACAAAAGTTTTTTAGCTAAAAGTCTAGGTATTGACAGTCAAGATATAGATTGTAGGTTTACAATAGTAAGAAGAATAACTGACGGGTACGACTACCCAGTGAGCAGAGTTCAAATATTTAAACCTTCTCAAGCAAAAAAATCAGTAGAACATTCTATAAATCAATTTAAAACGTTCATAAAGAAAGTTTTTGATAAACAAGGAAATGCTAGAACAGACATAAACTATCCTGCATTATCGGGAAATAATTGTTTTAATTGCAACTACTGCGAATTTAAAGATAGATTTGACCTATGTCCGGAAGAAGATAGGGATTATACAAATAAATTATAAAATATGAATTTTGAACTACCTAAATTAAGGAAGATAACGAATCGTCCTAAAAAGAAGAAAATTTTACTACTATCAGATGATTTAAGATTAAACTCTGGCATTGGCGTAATGTCTAGAGAAATTGTTGTTGGTACAGCTAAATATTTTGATTGGGTTCAAATTGGAGCTGCTATAAAAAATCCTGACGCTGGTAAAATTATTGATGTTTCCGATGATGTAAATAAAGAAATGGGAATTGATGATGCTAGCGTTCTTATATATCCCAACAACGGATATGGAGATCCTCACAAATTAAGGGAGATAATATCTAGGGAGTCGCCTGATGCAATTTTACATTTTACTGATCCTAGATTTTGGGAATGGCTTTATGCGATGGAAAGAGAAATTAGAACATCTATTCCTATAATGTATTACAATATATGGGATGATTTACCATATCCTCATTGGAATTCTGAATTCTATGCTTCATGTGATTTCATATTTAATATATCAAAACAAACTCATAATTTAGTTAATGTAGTATTAGAGGAAAATGATTACAAATTTCATGATTTAGATTTAGGCACACCGAAATCTTTTGATAAAGATACCACTTATACCGCTTACATTCCTCATGGAATAAATAATAAACATATATATAAAATTCTCCCAACTAGCGAAGTGTATGAGGAATACAACGCTTATATATCAGATTTTAAAAAAGAAACTCCTACTGATTTTTTGATTTTCTGGAATAATAGGAATATAAGACGAAAACAACCGGGAGATGTTATTTTAGCATTTAGTAGATTTTGTGAATATTTGAAAGATGATGATAAGGCTAGTAGATGTGTTTTGGTGATGCATACAGATCCTATAGACGGTAATGGTACAGATTTAATAGCAACCGTAAAAGCTATAAACCCAAAAGGTAAAGTTGTTTTTTCTGATAAAAAAATAGATACGAAGACATTAAATTTCTGGTATAATTTTGCTGATGTCGTTTTAAATATTGCATCTAATGAAGGTTTTGGGCTTTCAGGCGCAGAGGCCTTAATGGCCGGTACTCCTATCATAAACAATGTTACAGGCGGATTGCAAGACCAATGCGGATTTGTAGATAAAAACGGAGAGTATATAAGATTCACAAAAGATTTTCCAACTAACCACGCAGGAACTTTCCGAAAACATGGAGAATGGGTATTCCCTGTATTCCCTAATAATAGGTCTTTACAAGGCTCTCCTGCAACTCCTTATATTTTTGATGATAGAGTATCTTTTGAGGAAGTAGCCGAAGCCTTATTTTACTGGTATGGAAGACCCAGAGAAGAGAGGAAAGCCCTAGGAAGCAAAGGTACGGACTACGCTCTTGACCCTAAAGTAGGAATGTCTGCCGAAGAAATGTGCAATAGATTTATAAAAAATATAAATATAGCTCTTGAAAATTGGAAACCTAGATCTAGATACTCTTTACATAAAATGAAACCAGAAAAAAATAATAAAGCAATAGGAATTCTATGAAAAAGAAAGTTACTTTAGTTGCCCCTGTATATACAGCGTCCGGATATGGCGCACATGGTAGAGATATAGCATGGGCTTTAATATCATTACAGGACAAATACGATTTAAAAATAGTATCTACCGCCTGGGGTAATACTCCTACTAATGCTCTAGATAAAAATAATCCTTCTGACGCCGAGATTATAAAAAGGATTGTGCCTAAGACGGATGCTAATGATGATATTTTTATTCAATTAACAATACCGAACGAATTTGTCAAGTGTGGTAAGTATAACATAGGATTTACAGCCGGAATAGAAACAGATATGTGTTCTCCTAAATGGATTGAAGGATGTAATAATATGGATATGTTATTAACTACTTCTAAACATTCCCTTGATGTCATAAAAGATTCAGTATTTGATAAAGTAAATAAACATACTAATCAATTAGAAGGCACCCTAAAGCTCAGAGATGGTCTCAGAAAAGAGATTTTATTTGAGGGGGTAGATACAACCGTCTATACTAATAAAATGCATCCTGATGAAAATATGGACATTCTAGAGCATATAAAAGAAGATTTCTGTTTTCTATTTGTTGGACATTGGCTGCAAGGGTCTTTTGGCAATGACAGAAAGAATGTAGGAGCTATGATAAAAGTATTTTTTGATACATTTAAAAGAATGCCAGAGAAAGATAGGCCCGCGTTAATTTTAAAAACAAGCGGAGGGAATTATTCTGTTGGTGACTTGAATGAAATACAATCAAAAATTAGATCTATTGTAGACGGAGAATCTGGTCCAAATATTTATGTTCTTCATGGAGATTTAACTGACGGGGAGATGAACAATTTGTATAATGATTCAAAAGTAAAAGCTATGATTTCTTTTACAAAAGGAGAAGGGTATGGAAGACCTTTAGCTGAGTTTTCAATAACTGGAAAACCTATCATAGCATCTAATTGGTCAGGACACCTTGATTTCTTGAATCCAAAATACTGCTCTCTTCTTCCCGGCCGACTAGAGCCTGTAGATAGATCGGTCTTAAATGATTGGTTTATACAGGAGTCTAAATGGTTTACAGTTGATTACATGTATTCTGCTGGAGTTATTGCAGATGTTTTTACTAGATATAATAAGCATAAAGAAAACGCAGAAAAACAAAGACTTCATACGTTAGCTCATTTTACTTTTGAGAAAATGGTCGATAAATTAGAAGAGATTCTGGATTCAATTGAAATTCAAAACCAACCTAAAATAAATAAACTTAATTTACCAAAACTAAAACTAGTAGAATGATTAATGAAACTTTTGAGGAAGTATCTCCTATAACCGGAGAACAAGAAGTAATTGTAGAACTTACAGATACTGGATTGCTAACAAAACTTTGTATGGGCAGCGGCTACTATACAGACTCAAGCCTCGAGCTAGGGTCTGACGCCCAGATTCAGTATGAGTCGACGCTGCCCCGAATCTGTATAGATAAAAGACACGTTGACGTAGAAAACTTGGTGTGGTATCCTTTTGTATTTTCTTTAGACAAGGCAGTTATTTTTCCGGATGAAAGTGACAATAAGAAAATGGTTTGGAAAGTATGTGAGATTATCGATTTTACAGAGGACGATATTAAGAACTACCCTAACGCTCGCATAAAGAGAAAGGTAGATGTAGATAATTGTATTGAGTTTAAGGCGGACGCTTTTACCGCTGCATTTGAGAAATTATATCAGTTAAACGCACCAAAATATAGAGAAATTGGATAATATCTATTTGTCTTATTGTATTACTGCTTGCGACGAGAGCGAGGAGTTGTTTGTTTTGCTTTCTTTATTAGCGGGGGTTATTGCAGTCGACACCGAAATCATTGTGCAAACGGATTCCTCCAGGGTGACAAAAGATGTGTTGCATGTAATAGCCAATCATCCCATATCAGAACATATAAAGCATGTAAATTTTCCATTGAACGGAGATTTTGCAACATTTAAAAACAATTTATTCAAACATGCAAAAGGAGAGTGGATATTTCAAATTGATGCAGATGAATTGTTGAATGATTATTTGTTGTATAATTTAAGAGCATTGTTGGAAATTAATGCAGACATGGAAATGATTGCCGTTCCAAGAGTAAACATTGTAGAAAACATTACACAAGAATGGATTGAACATTGGAATTGGAAAATCAGCAAACAAGATATAGCTATTCAATCTACTTTAGAGCCTATAAGCATTTATTGTGACTTATATAAATTACTTGAGCTTAATAATTTGATTAAGGAAGAGTATGACATGAATAACAATAAAGATATAAAGTCTGTTGTTTACTATAAGCCTATTATAAACTTTCCTGATTATCAAACTAGGATATATAAGAATGTAGATAAGATTAGGTTTAAGAATAAAGTACATGAAGTAATTACAGGATACTCACATTATGCTGCTATACCGGATGAATGGAATTGGTGTTTATTGCATGTTAAGGATATTAATAAGCAGATTAAACAGAATGAAATGTATTCTAAGTTATAATAAATGATTCCTATATATGTTAAATATTAGATTAGTTGATTCTGATAAAGGACGTAATAAAGCTACTTATAGGGGTTTTATGATGTATAGAGAATTATTTAAAGATGTAGGAATAAATTTTATTTTTGCTGGGCATAGTGGAGAAGTTGCTAAGACGGCGGATTCTAGGGATTTAGACAGTTGGGATATAAGTATTTTAGGTGATGAATGTTTTATTAACAGGAAAGCGAAGTCTTTACGAGAGTCTATTGATTATGGATTAGAAAGATTACATGAGATAGATGGAAGATTTATGTTATATGATGGTTCTGATTCTCCATCTATTTTAGGTTCTTATGATGTGTTTGAAAATAGCAATGCAGAAAAATTAATAAAGAATCAAATATATAGTAAAGATGTATATAGCATTCCATCTCCATTAGGTAAAGAATGGTGGAACATGTATGCCGGCCGGGAGGATAAGATTTCCTATGATGTAAAAAAATATGATGACATTGTTTTATCTGGTTATAATCTCGGGTACTATCATCCATGGTATTTGAATTTTGAATCATCTATAATAAATAAAAAACATGATATTTTTGCAGTTTACCAAGAGAATCATAAGGAAAATTATGACTTTGGGATTCGCAACGATTTATATTATAATAGACATAGAAAGCGGAGCTTGGATACATTGGATAGATTGGATGGTACCTATAATGTTGTTCGTGGTAGACTTAGCTCTGAGGATTATAGATTAGCATTGATGAGTAGTAGATGTGCTATATCTCCTTTCGGTATGGGTGAGATATGTTTTAGAGATTTTGAAATATGGAATGCTGGATGTATATTGATTAAGCCTTTCATGGATAATGTCATTACTTATCCTAATCCTTACATAGATAGAGAGACTTATTTTGCATGTAATAATAATTGGGATGATTTAAATGATCTTATTGATGTTGTATTATCATTGAACAATAATGATGTTAAAGATATTAATAATAGTGTGAGGAATATGTTGATTGATTTGTATTCCCCGCAGAATTTTGTAGTACATTTTTATAATATTTTGGCAAGTTTAAACGGAGTAACTAAATACTAGTAATAATAGTCATGAATAAATTAGTAGAAATTTTAAAATCTTGGGGTATAGCAATAAACCCAAACGAAAGACAAAGTAAATTAGCGGAAGCTAGAATTCAAATTTGTGATGCCTGTGAACATAAGAAAACATCTCCTACGGTTCACTGTGGTGTTTGTGGGTGCCTGCTTAAAGGTAAAATATACTCCCCGGTAGAAAATGCTTGCCCGGAAGGAAAATGGGCAGAGGTAGATAAAGCTATGTCAGATGAAATACAAGCATTAGCAGCTGAAATTCCTACCTATAATACAAATCCGGTTATGCCCGAACCCATACAGACTGAAGATAAAACTGTTCAATTTGTTTGCGCACAGCCGGCCACTCTGTACTACGCATGGCAAGTTGAAGTAATGATTAATAATTTCCTATCAATGGGTGTTAATCCTACTTCTATAAACATCGTATGTGCTTTAGATGAAACTGAAACAATCCCTACTGAGTGGTTTAAATTATTGATGAGGTATAATCCTGTTAAATTCTTTTTTTATTTAGACACTAGGACTTCTAAGAACTATGTATCCTCTATAAGACCTAACATATTAAAACAACATTGGTTAAGAAATCCTAGTCTAAGGGATGATATTATATTTTACCATGATTGTGATATCGCTTTTACTAGGCCTGTTAGTGAGTGGCTCACTACCGATTTATTAAAAGACAATAACTGGTATGGCTCTAATTGCAATTCATATCTTTCTTCTGATTATATAGAAAGCAAAGGACAAGATATTTTAAACGCTATGTGCAATATTAGCGGAATACCCAAAAATATAATACAAGAAAATAACGAAAATAATATAGGAGCTCAATATATAATGAAAGATGTTAGCCCCTTCTTCTGGCTATCTGTAGAAGAACAGTGCGAAAAACTATACACTGATATTACGCAAATAAATAATGTAAAAAAACAAGATGATTCGGATTACATGGAACTGCAAATTTGGTGTGCTGATATGTGGGCTATTCTTTTTACTGCATGGAATTTAGGTAAAAATACAATAGTCCATGGTAATTTAGGATTCTCCTGGTCTACAGATACCGAGAACGATTGGTACAGATACAATATTTACCATAACGCAGGAGTAACTTCCGGAAATCAGGGATATTTTTTTAAAGGAGCTTATATGAATAGATTACCTTATAATGAACCTGATGTTTATATACAAGATAGTGCCAATAAAAAATATTGGGATTTGATTCAACAAACAGGTAAAAATTCTTGTTTATTAGAGTGATGTTATTTTTTTATTTTGTCATATAACTATTATATAGTATATTAGTTACTAGTTAGAATCGGTAGTTTAAGGTAAAATAAGGATAAAATCCTAGATGGTGTTTGACCCACCCCGATTTTTTTAATTTCTATCTATATGAACCTTTTATAACACAAACTAGAAAATAAGTTAGACAATAAATGAGTATTAGAGAAAATAGAAGTCTTGAAGATTTACCCGGAGAAGTATGGAAACCATTTCCTAACTACGAAAAATGGTATCAAGTTTCTAACTTAGGAAGAGTAAAAAGAATGAGTAGGTTATGTGTACAAAAAAGAAAAAACGAGAACGGAGAGGCCTTTTCTGAACTATCTTATACACTAGATGAAATAATTCTAGCCCAATCATTTACAACAGCCGGCTACTTAATGATAAGATTTTCTTATGAGACAAAAGAAAATGGAGCTATTTCAAGATTCAATGTAGCAATGCATAGAGCTGTAGCCATGGCTTTTATACCAAATCCGAATAATTATCCGCAAGTAAATCATATAGACGGAGACAAAACAAATAATACAGTTTCTAATTTAGAGTGGTGCAATAATTCTAGAAATCAAATACACAGAAATTATATACTAGAGAAAAAATCTAAGTCTAAATATCTAGGGTATTTAATGAGAAATAAAAACAAACTATAATATATGCAAAATGTTGTGTATTGGATTGGGGTAAAAAATCCAAATCCTCACATGAACGATAAACATGGGGGGTTTAAGTATTTAGACGTATCAAGGAAAACATGGGAATGGTGGTGCAATAAAAATAATATTGCTTTTGTTCCTTACGAATTAGACAATTATAAACCATCTCACGAAGGGACTAAAGTTACTTGGCAGAGATGGTTTGATATGAAGAAAGTAATAACAGAGAAAGGCATTGACCCTAATTGGATTTGGGCAATAGACGGATCTAGCATGATTAAATGGGATGCTCCCCCTCCCTGGGAGGATATAAAACTAGATACAAAAGTAATTTATGCTCATAGATCTTTAGAAAATTTATTTTGGATAACAGAAGGAATAGATGGATATAAAGATTTATTCTCTGTAGATTTTGATTTAACAAAGTATTTATGCACTGGAAATGTCCTACTTAATAAAGACAATTATAGTTTTCTATCTGACTTAGAAATCTTCTTCTTTTCAAATAGAGAAAAGATAATGCACCTAGAAAATGAAAAAATAAAAAGAGGTACAGATCAGCCTGTATTTAATTACTTCGTTCAGGATAACAAAATTCCGTTTAGCATAGATACTCTTAATCCTAAGTTTATGTTAACTCATCTAAATAGGTTTAATTGGCTTAGTCATAATTGGAATACACAAAATACTACGCCATTTTTTATAAAATATGGATGGTTTTGGTTATTTAGCGGCTTTCCTACTAGGGGAGACCGTTATGAGTTAATGTCTAAGACTTGGGATTTAATAAAATATAACTATGAGTAAAGATATAGTTGTTCAAATAGCTATTGACAAATCTGAAAGATCAGCTAATCAAGGATATTCAATCAGCTCAAAATCCTGGAAAAGGTGGTGTGATTTAAATAATGTTGAGCTTTTTTCAGTGAATTCAGAAATAGTATCTGATTTAGGATTTCAATGGAATAAAATTTTCATCCTAGATTTACTTTCTGCAAATGATATTGAGTACAATAGAGTTCTTTATGTAGACTCAGATACTATTGTACATCCCAAAATGCCTTATATATTTGATTTAGTTGGAGATAAATTTGGTGTAGTAAGGAATTACGGGTGTATGGACTGGGTTTGTAGAAGCATAGAAAATTGCCAGCAATTCGTTTTTCAAAACAATAAAGTGTTAGACCCTTTTAGATACTTTAATTCAGGAGTAATGTTATTTAATAAATCACACAAATCTTTTTTTGATTCCGTAAAAGATTTTTACACTACAGAAAATAAAAAAATTAAGGATTTCCAGAGCATAGGAGTAGGCAAAGATCAGCCCATACTTAATTATTTATCTGAAATTAATAATATAGAAAAAGTATATCTTCCGTATGAATACAATATGCAAGATATGAATAGATTTGAAGTATTAACTCCTAATATGTTACACACTAGATTTGGATGGATATACCATTTTAACGGAGGAGTTAAGCCTACCCCAGGAGCTTGGATGCTTGAAACACAAAACTATCTAAATAAAAAATATGATTAAACTAGATTATACTTACGTTATAGGAACAAATGTTATGTTCTACGAAATAGACATGCTTCCTTATTTAGTAGATAGCATTATTGATTCTGTTAAAGAAATTGAAAATCAAGAGAATATAACTATTGATTTACTTTTAAACACCTGTTATTTATTTGAGTCTTGTGAAAGTGTAGAAACAGCTAAAAGTATTCAATGGAAATTCCTAAATATTATTCATAAAATAAAACAAGAAACAAAGTGTAAAGTAGTACAATCGCATTTACCTAATTCTGATGAGCTGTATACAATGGTCAACTACAGAAGGGATTTGAATTATAATTATGCTAATAAGGTAGATATTGTTATTTGGGGAGAGACAGACTGTCTAGTACCTCATAATATTTTTTCTACATTAGATAAAATAAAAAAATCTTCTGATAATGCTAAATTTTACAGATATATTATTACCTTTGCTGACAGAAAGATGTGGGATTCTTCTTGGGAAGTTTTGGAGCATCCGGAGTTTGAAAATTTAACATACTATGAAAAATCGGATCCCAGATGCTTTACAGAAAAACATTCTATACGGTATGTTATGAATAAAGAAGAAATGGATGAAATTAATAAAAGACATGAATCTCATATTGATGTCAATGTGATATATACTCCTAAATTTGATGGTAGTCTATTGTGCATAAGCTCGGAGCTAATAAAAGCAGGTGCAAATATACCTTTAGGCTTTTGGGGTTTAAGTGGAGAGGATACAGCTTTTATGCAGGAATGTATGAAGGTTATGCAAAATTACTATGTTCAATATGTAGTTAAAAATATTTTAAAGGTGCATAATAGAGAACATCCTGAAAAAAGAAAATATGCTGTATCAAAATCGAACGGACAAAAAAGCACTCAAGAAAAAAAAGGAGAATGGTACAATATTGTCAGAGATATAAACAAAAAAAACTTAGAGCTATTATATGGAAATAATAGACAAGAAAGATTACTTACTTACGAAGATTATCTACAAAAATTAAATTAATACTATGGAATCTGGAGATTTAAAAAAGATTGTAAATGATTTAGAAAGAAGTCTAAAAAAAATAAAGATTGACGAGAAGAATCTAAAAAAGATAAGTAAAAATTTATCCAAACAGGCTAATCTTTATTATAAACCATCTTCTATAAAAGACTTTAAAGTAGATAAGAATACATATAATTTTCCCGGAAGTGTTGTAACATACAAAGTATCAAAAGACGATGACTTTTCTGGATTTTTTGGAGGTAGCGATGAAGAACGAATATCTTGGAAGAAACAAAAAAAATTGGATAATGACAAGTTCATGGACAAAAAAACGCAGAGAGAGTATCGATTATTAGCCTATATGTCCGGAATTCCTCCCGAAACTCCTGTGTCTGATATAAAAAGAGTGTTAATAGAGAAAAAAAGCGGAGGCAGAACTTATTTTGTTTTTGAGTCTAAAAGATATCATATAGCTAGAGAATATGATTTTAGCTCTAAGACTTTAATTAATAAATTTATTACAACAATAGACAAAAGTGGAGAAAAAGAACGAGGTGCAGGTCTCAATATAATAGTTAGACAAATTGCAAATTTAAAAGAATTTGGTAAAATAAAGAAAATAGAAGGTGAATTTTTAAAAGCGGATAATCTATTTGGTTATTATGTATTTTTAAGGTATGGCTTCATACCGGACAAGGTAGCACAGACTACCTACAGAGAAGTGATAGAAGAGTACAACAAACTGTACCCTAACGACAGAGTAAATAAAATAGAAGACTTTTTAAAAACACAAACAGGTAGAAATTTTTGGAAAGAAAAAGGAGGAGATTGGGATGGATATTTTGATTTATCAGATGACTCCTACAGCATGAAAACACTTGGAGACTATGTTAAAAATAAAATCGATAAAGACTTGTTTAATATAACATTTAAATAACAATGGAAGACAAATTAAAATTGATACAAAAAACTATTAGAGACTTAATCAAGTTCTCTGATAAAGATGAGGATTTAGAATTAGACGTAGCTTTTTTAATGGCTAATAATGAAGATGACATTATAGACGAATTTAGAAAAATGTATTACGAAAGAAAATTTTCCTGGATTAATGAAATAGACAACAAAGTAGCAGATTTACTGATAAATATATACGGATTATATTTTGATGAACAAACAGATATCGAAACTAATTAAATAATTTATACCATGGGTTACATTTTACCGGCTTTTTATCATGCGATAGCTAGCGAAAGATTAAAAAGACCTTGTCCGGAGATTTTTGTCGAGACCGGAACTTTTAAAGGAGGAACAGCACTCACAACTTTACGACAGGTCGGAAATTTAAATGACTTCTCTCAGTGGCATACCGTCGAGCTAGGAGAGTCTATTGCAAGAATTGCTTCTAATAGATTCAAACAGATAGAAAAAAAAGAAGAATTCTATGAGCAAATCCTGTCAGATGACACCGAGGATTTAGATTTTGTAGATAAAGGTGTTTACTTTGACGGAAAACTAACGCTATATAAAAATGACAGTACAGTTTTTCTAGCAGAGTTTTTAAAAGATAGATCTGATTCCATGTGTTTTTGGCTAGATGCTCATGCAGGTGCCGATAAATATGCTAGAGGAGAACAAGACGTACCATTACTTAAAGAGCTTGAGTTAATCTTTGAAACCTCCCAGGAAAATGATTTAATTGGTATTGATGACGCTCACTTATTCGGAACAAATCAAAATGGAAAATGTGATTATACAAACGTCACGATTAATGCAATAAAAGAATTATCTAACTCTTATGGATATTCTGTATATGCGTCTCAACCTTATAACATGGAATTATTAATTATATTTCAAGAATGAGAATATTAATTATACATCAACCGTTCCCGATGGGTAATTATAAACTATCTCAGGCATTAGGAACAGAATTAAATTTAAAAGGACATGAAGTAATTACAGTACATCAATTAAACATGTCAGAAATAAATGAAAAGCAGTCAGAAGAATTTATAAACCTTATAGATGAATTAAATCCTGATGCTATTTACTATGAGATGTTAGATGCTGCTACATTCAATGTCATAAAGAATGTAAAATGCAAGAATAGAATACTATGTGCTACATCTAATGGAATTTTAGGATATGATGGAATTGTAAAAGGATGGGGAACATATTATGATAAATTGATAACTAATTCTAGAAAATTGTATGATGATGTTTTTACTAATATATGTGCTGAAAAATTTAATTATTATTTTTTAGCTATAAATGATTCCGAACTCATATATAATCCTACATACGATAAGAAATGTGTATTTTTAGGAATGGGATTTAATAGACTAACAGATGAATCCTACAAGACAGAAAGAGAGTTATTTTTTTCCGGAGGTAATGATTCTTTATCTATATATGGTCAAGGTTGGGGTAATCATTCAAATTGGATTAGTATTTTACCTTCTGAGGATATTGGTTCTTTATATAAATCTGCTAAAAGTGCTGTAGCCATAATAGGAAAAGGTCAAAGAGAATTAGGTATGATTAACAACAGATACTCCGAGATAGCCTTTTCTAAATGTCCTATTATTACTTATCCATACGATATTGATTGGTTCGGAGCAGAAAATTATATGAACTTTGTAAAATCTCCTGCCGATTTACACAAAACAGTATCTGAGATATATAGGAATCCGGATAAATACCATTATAAATGTAACCTTTTTAGAGATTTTATTGTTAATGAAAATAATATATTTTACGAAAAATTAACTAGATTGCTTTATGTATAACTACGAAGAAATTTTAAATGGTATTCCTGATAAAAAGGAAAACAAAAACACAACATCTCACAAATTTAAAAAAGATTTATTGGAATTCTTTTCCGATAAAAATATAAAAGTTTGTTTGGAAATAGGCGCCAACTGGGGATATACAACTCGAATATTATCTTATTTGTCTGAAAAAGTGTATGCCATCGATCACTTAGATGAGAATATAAAAAAAGTAATAGAGAATACAAAAGGTAGAAAAAACATAACATGTATTATTGGGGATGCTTACTCAAATAAAACATATTTAAACATAAATGATACCATTGATTTGTGTTTTATTGATTGTGTACATGATTACTCAAATGTTAGGGAAGATATTGAGAGATGTTTAAGAATGAAAAAAGAAGGCAGAGATTTATATATTTCTTTTGATGATTACGGACATCCAACAGCAAGAGGAGTTAAGAAGGCCGTAGACGAGGCTATATCTTCCGGTAGGCTTGAGGATACTCATAGAATAGGGCATGAAGCTGGATTTAATGTTTTTAATAACGTTATATTAGTAGACAGTGAGGGGATAATCTGTAAAGTGTTATAAATATGAATATAGCCATAATATCCGAAATAGGAAATTTTACCAAATATCCTAGAAACTTTGAGAATGCTAGAACAGATGTAGCCTGGTCAATTGCTCTAGATGCGGTTAGTATACCTGCTGATTCTCACTTAATAAAAAAATACATTGAATCCTCTACGTCTTTTAAGAAGTTTGACCTAGCTATTGTAATACCCGGTAAAAATAAACCATATCTAGAGATTGACTTTATTAGGGAATATTTTGCCGATAAAGTTACTATGATGCAAGAGGGTCCTAACTGGTATTGGCAAGATTATGATATAAAAGTTCAGTTTAATTTTTACAATGCGCTAAGAGAATGTGACTTTATTCTGTGTCATAATTCAGCAGATAAAAAATACTATGAGGGAATAACTAACCTAGAGTGTCTAGTAATGCCTTCTCTTATGATTGAAGATACTGTAAAAAATGTAGTACCGAAAAGAAGAAATGCTGAAGGTATTGTCATAGGAGGTAATTTTTGTTCTTGGTATGGAGGTATGGATTCGTTTATAGTCTCTGCCTCATCAAGAAAAGATTGGTCTACGGGAGATAATCTAATACCTGTATTTGCTCCTTCTATGGGTCGAAAAAAAGAAGATGAGGAATACATTCCTGACATTACCCATTTACCTTATTGCTCTTGGATGGAGTGGATTAATCAATTAGCATCAAAAGCTAAAATAGGTGTGCATTTAATGCGAACACATGCAGCAGGTACTTTTGCTTTAAATTGCGCTTTTTTAGGTATTCCTTGTGTTGGTTATGAGGGACTTGACACTCAAGATAATCTACATCCTTATACTACAGTTAGATTAGGAAACACCTCACAAGCAGCAGATATTATAAAAAAGCTAGCGGATCCCGGTTTTTATGAAATGTGTTCAGAGGAATCAAAACATTTATATGACTCTCACTATTCTGAATCCGCTTTCAAAAACCGTTTTATAAATAAACTCAAAAATTTAGTAGATGAAAATTAGTTTTATTGTACCCGGAAGAAATAACTTAAAGTATCTCAGATGGTCTTATGATTCCATTATGAAAAATAAAGGAAATCATGAAGTGGAAATCTGTTTTGCTGACGACGCCTCCACTGATGGTACATGGGAGTGGGTTTACAGCGAATCTTTAGTAAATCCCATGCTAAAAGTTATGCGGAATGAAGGAGACACGAGATTAGGTCACACTATATTATATGATGCTTTAATTAGAAGATCTTTACATGATATATGCATTATATGGCATTGCGACATGTATTTAGCTCCGGGAGCATTGGACGCTATTGAGAAAAACATGGTAGATAAAAAAACCATTGTCTCGCTTACTAGAGTGGAACCTCCTTTACATCCTCCGGGACATGAAAAAATAATATCAGATTTAGGAACGGAGCCGGAAACATTTAAGGAGGATTTGTTTCTAAAATTAGCCGAAAGTTATGTGAAAAAGAATAAACCAATATCTATAACTAACGGTGTCTTTGCTCCATGGGCTTTTTATAAAGAAGAATTTTTAAGCATTGGTGGACATGATTCTCTATTCTATGTTCAATCAAAAGAGGATTCTGACATTTGGAATAGATTAATGTTAAATGGCGCAACATTTGTACAGACATGGGAAGGATTTGTTTATCACATGACATGTAGAGGATCAAGATTTAATCCAACTATCACACAAGTTGGTAAAAATTCGGATGAATGGGAGAAGCAGAACATCATATCTACAAGAAATTTCATTAGGAAATGGGGAGGAATGCCACTTCAAAATGAATATCATGCAATTTCTCCAAATAAAAAATATAATATTGGAATCATTGTCGACATGTCTTCTGAAATAAATCAACCAAGCGATGAAGAGTTTATAGATTTTATTGGATTCTTAGAAATTTTTTCCGATTCTTTGCATATCGTAGGAGATAAAAAATACAGAGATTTAATTAAGTTTTACATAGATAAAGAACAAGCAAATACATTATACTACTTAGCTGATAGACTTTGGGTGTATAACTATAAATACACTCCTGTAGATCAAATAGTGTTAGATAATAGTATAGTTATTAGTATGGAATGGGATAAGATTAAAGTTAATGAGGTATTTGATTTCCTTCAAAAATTTCCGTTTATTATTGAAAATTATGCTCCTGGAATGTATGGAAGCGATATTGGCACTATACATATTAAAGATGACAAATCTATTTCAAAAAATTATGAGAAGGATTTAATAAAACTAGACAATTTATACCAATTAAGAGAATATAAAGAAATCTATCCGGAATATTTTGATAGATATAGACCTGTTTTAGAATTTTTAGAAATGGAAAAACTAAATAATAACTTATAAAACAAAAACGTATTATGGAAGATCAAAACAATGTACCTAAAAAATATCTTAAAGGACTAAAAGATAAAGGTAAAATGGGATCTAAAGAAGCAATGAAAAGAGAGATTGAAAAGTATAAGGGAAAAGATACTTACAAAAAAGATTGGGATGCTGATTATGACGATGATGGAAAAAGAATAAAAACAAAACAAGGAGCCGCTACTAGCGCTTTCAAAAAAAGATTCGGAGAAATTGTTAAGAATAAAATTATAGAATATATGGATGCTATATCTCTTGATGAGGATGCCTCCGAAGAAGGACTAGAGAATAAAGCAAAAAAGTCTGATATCCCTCTAGGAATTTTAAGACAAGTTTACAATAAAGGTAAAGCAGCTTGGAATTCAGGACACAGACCTGGAGTTAGTCAAGATCAGTGGGCAATGGGTAGAGTAAATAGCTTTATTACAGGTGTAGGAGGATCTAGAGATGCGGATAGCAAGTTATGGAAACAAGCACAAGCGGCCAAAAAGAAAAAAAAGAAGTCTTAAGAATTATTTATATTTTATAGTTCTTTTACTACTATTTATATAAAAAACATTATGCTATATTTTGATAAAGAATATCTATCACAGTATTTAGACACTGGCTTATCTTTAAAAGTTTTTGTTGATGGCAATGTACTTTCTGTACCTTCTAAAAACGATTTAGGTAAAACTAAAGGAACCGGATATAATGCTTCCGGCAAACCGGCCCCTTTTGATTATAAAGCTATAACTAAAGTTAAGATAGGATCTACCACTTATTCTCTTGATATGCTAAATAAATCAGATGCATCAATCCCAGATATAGGAAGTGCGGACGGAGAGGACGAAATAAACAAAGAGTCTATTAGCTTTCTTAAAGAGCATATATTGAAGCTATTAGAAGGTAAATACGACCACATAGATTTTACTCCTCCTGACAGCGTTGCAAAGGCCGCAGAGAGAGGATTAGAAATGAGAAAAAAATCTGGCGGGAAAGGAGGTCTGAATGCAAAACAGGCTAAAAAAGCAGGAGTGGGATCCGGAGTACAAAGAGCCTCAAACCTAAAGAATAAGAGTAAAATGAGCCCTGAAACAGTCAGGAGAATGAGAAATTTCTTTAGTCGGCACAATAAAAATCTAAAAGTAGACGCTGGTAAATCTCCTAGCCAAGATAGAGGTTATATTGCAGGGTTATTATGGGGAGGAAATCCAGGAAGATCGTGGGCAAATAAAGTAGTGAGGCAAATGGATGCCGCCGATAAAAAGAAGAAAAAATGAAATTACCCGAAATAACCAATCTATTCTACGCTATAACTGCTATACTTAGTGCGCTAGGTATAAGACATATATTCTCTTATTGGATAAATAAAAATAAGCAGAAATCCGTAGATTATAATACGTTATTAGAAAGGCAGGATAAAATCATTGAGGATTTAGAAGAAAAACTTCACGAGTTAGAATCTAAAACCACAACAACTTCAGAAGATAATCTAAAACTAAAACAAGAAATATTTGTTCTAAAAAATGGAATATCTTTATTAGAAAGTTCAGCATTAGATTTACCTTTGCCTATGTGGTTAAAAAGTTCAGATGGAAAATTATTAGCAACTAATACAGCGTATGTAGATACTTTTGTAAAAAATTGCACCGAGTCAATATCTAATCACTTAGGACAATCTGACAAATGTATATTAGGACAAGAGGCTCATGATACTATTTCTCAGAAAGAAAAAGAAATATTATCTAACGGATCTGTTATTATTTACAAGGAATCTGTAAAATTATCCGGTATTATCACTGATTTCATTTTTATCTTATTCCCTAGAAAATTAGGTAAAGTAACCTTAGGAATAACGGGAATTGCAATTAATGAATCTTTAATAAAATAAGATGGCTGATTTTGAATTAAAACAACAGGATAAAGATATAAAAACACTTTCTACAGCTGAGCTAGACCAGAAAGTGCAAAAACAAGGTATGAAATTTGAGTTTGCCGATTCTAAAAGAGCGGCCAAATCAATTTTAACTTTGAAAAGATCAGATTTACCTAGAGGATATAAATCTAAAGTAGCACAAGGTATTTTAAATCGTATTGATAGTGCCTTAAGTAGAACAAAAGATAAAGTAAAAATATTCAACATTAAAAAAGCTAGAGCCTTATGGGAGAAGTTCTTTGATGCTTTTGAGGAAGAGGAGACAAAAAAAACTCAAACAGAACCAGAGGAAGAAGATAAGACTAAAGTAAAAGATTTAGGCGCCCAGGGAGCAGACACAACTTTGGAAGAAAGTGGTTATCAGATTGTGAGAAATGATTCAGGAGATAGCGGAGTTATAGTAAGACTACTCAAAGATAATGAGTTTTCTGTAGGCTATTTTACTAATGATCCATCAGAATTATCCCCGGCAAAATTAAAAATAAATGGTAGAGAGCTTAAAAATCCTGTTATGACCTTGCATATAAGCGAGTTCATAGAGGAGGAAGTGGAGCCAGTAGAAACACCTAAAAATAAACCTAGAGACACAGGAAAAGATAAAGATAAAGAAGCGCCCAAGAAACAGGAAATAACACCTCAAAAACAAAAAGCACCTCAAAAATCTAAAGAAGATGACTCAGATACGTGATTATGAAGATGCAGCAATGAATTTAATATATGACATCACATCAAAAAATAATTTTTCTAATTGGTCGGAGAAGGCTACTAAAAAACAAAAAATAGACATTTCAGAAAAAATGTTAACCTATTTTGAAAAAACAAATGATTTTACTAAATGTATTGTAATTAAAAATGCTTTAAAAAAAATGAAACATGTATAAATTAAGATGGATTTCAACATTAGAAAAAGTTTTTATGTATTTAGTAGATCCTAATACAAATTCTTTATTATCATCAAAGCAATATGATAATTTCATGGATGCTATAAATGATATTCCTAATGATATATCCAATGTTACGTTACCTAATGAATGGATAAAAAAAGATGTTGCATTCAAATATAAGATAACGGTTTTTGATTGCGGTTATGAGTTAAATTATTATCAAGAGAGTTTTTATAATTTTTTAGGCATAACTTCTACACAGGCCGAACAACTAGCTATTATATTGTATAAAAATAAGAAAGTAGATTTTAAAACAATTGAGGATGTTGATTTAGCCTATGAGTTCTGCGAAGAGCTTTTCCTAGATAATCTAAATTTTGAACTAACTGTAACTAATGTATAATGGGATTGTTTCAAAGAAAGTCTTTTAACCCTAGCGGAAGACCTCAGATTAATCTTAGCGAATCTGAAGTTAAATATGCTATAGAAAATACAAAATCCTCGGCACAAGCAGCAAGGTTTTTGAGAGTATCTCCCGCTACATTTAAAAAATACGCCTCGATATATAAGAATCCTGATAATGGACTTACCTGGTATGAAACTTCTAACAACAAAACAGGCTTAGGCATTCTTAGATCCCCTAAAGCTTCTGACTTTTTTAGCGATTTAAAAGAAGTACTAGAGGGAAAAAAAATATCTAGAAACAAAACATATTTTAAAAAAAGACTGTTTATGTCCGGACTAGTCAAAGAAAAGTGTTGTTTATGTGGATTTGAAGAAAAAAGATTGACGGACAATACTAGCGCTTTATTACTTGATTATAAAGATGGAAATAGTGACAATCAAAAAATAGATAATATAAGAGTTCTATGCTACAACTGTTATTATATAAATGTAGGAAATTTAATAGGACCCAAAAATTTTTAATTATGATTTCATTAGAATGGAGCGAAAGTATTTTATATAATTCCGCTGAAAACACAGAAGACTACAAAACTTATTACAATGAATATTTGTTTAATATTTATTTGAATAAACGAAGTGAGTTTTTAGGAAAAAGAGAAAAGCTAGAAAAATATCTTATCTCTAATAAAATTAACCCTGATTTCTCCGAAGTTCAAGAAAAAATAGATAAATTTTTGGAGAGTTATAAAGTTTGAAAATATGAGTGAAAAAGAGCCTGATTTACTAGAGCATTTGTACGTAGAGTTGGGTCGTTTAGAATATGACATTATTTACATAACAAGCGTTTTAGAAGAATCAAAAAGAAAAAAGAATGGAGTAATATCCGCTATACAGGATTGTATTTTAAAAAATATAGAAAATTCAAAAATAGAACAAAATGAAACAGATTTGGGTTAGAAAACATGATGTCGAAAAAGTAAATAATGACATCTTAGTTACAGAATGTAAGTTATCTCTCCAACTTTCGATTGTAGAATCAGAAAATGAAGAGTGGGTTCCTGTATATGTTACGGAAGAATATTTATCAAAACTAAAAGAAGTATTTACATTAACTGAAAACAAAAAAGTAATACTAGGATAACATGGCAATAGGTTTCAAGCAATTTGTCCCAAACTTAACAAACTACTACACATTCTCATCCGGTTTTTCTGATTTAGAGTTGGAATTTATAGAGAATATAGCTGCAAAAGTAGCCTCTCAAAACGCATCCGTACTAGGATCCCCAGAAGATATTACTGAATACAGAAGAAGCACTATAAAATGGCTTCCTATAACCGACGAGAGTAATTGGTTATATGAGAAATTATTTAAGTTTGCTGACGAAGCAAATAATACTATGTGGAACTTTAATATAGGAGATAGCGTAGAAAATATACAATACACAATATACGATAGCTCTGACGCAGGAATGTACGATTGGCATATTGATTGCGGTGGAACGCCTCCTGTTTGTTTTAGAAAGATATCAATCGTAGTTCAGTTAACAGGCCCGGAAGAATATTCAGGAGGGGATTTGATTTTAAAGTACGGAAAGCATGATACCTTTATCCCAAAAAATAAAGGACGGGTCGTACTCTTCCCATCCTTTATGCTACATCGCGTTACTCCTGTTGAATCCGGTACTAGAAAGTCTTTGGTTCTATGGTTAGGAGGATTGCCTTATAGGTAATTATTTGATAGTATAAATTATTTTATTTCCTTTTTCATCTACAGCTTGAATTGTTTCTATACTAATTTTTAGATTTTGTAATGATAAAGCGATAAAAACAAGTATATCATGAACATCCGAACCATTTTTAGCAAACACACAGTTATTACTAAAAAATGAATCTAAATATTCCTTATAATAATTTGATGCTACATTATAATCTAGCATGCTTTTAGCTTTAATAATTAGCTTGTTTATGTATATTTTTTTATAAATTCTAGGATTATTTAATTTATCTTTCTCAGGAATAGGCAGTTTATTAATGTTATATAATAATGCGTTCATTTTTTTATCATTCCATGGATGCTGCACTTTCCATAATAAAGATTGTGTAGCATCTATTTCTATGGTAAGGTTTCTAAATGAAGTTCTAGCCCCTGGACTAGGGATAACGGGCTCCTCAGCTTCCGCAGGAGGTTTAACCGGTTCCGGAGTAATTGTCTTCTTAGAAAGCATTTTATCTAGCATAGGATAGCCAAAACCATATTCGATATCTTTACCTTCAGGCCCTCCGTCGGTACTATTCGTTGACAAGAAAGTAATAAGATCTGCTTGAGTTTTAATCTCCGGATACCACTTAAGTACATGACCCATAGCAGCAGTTCCATGAGGAGTAGCCATACTTGTACCATCCCAAGAAACATAGCTATTAGGATGCTTGAAAGTAGACCAGATAGAAACCCCAGGAGCTATAGCCTCTAGCTCAGTTCCGTATTGAGAAAAATTAGCCCTCTTACCAAGTTGATCACAAGCAGCCCAAGAAATTACTTCTTTATGTGCGGCCGGCCAACCAACTACACCACTACCGTCATTACCGGCAGCAGCATTTACAAAGGCTCCTCTTGCAATAACCTGCTCAATTGCTCTTGATATTGCAGGAGTTTCGCCTCCACCACCCCAAGAGAAATTATAAACAAGTAAATAACCTAATTTTTTATATTCAGTTTCCCATACATTAGCTGCATGTAAAATTGCATTTACTAACCAATCAGATGCTCCAGACCCATTAGAGTTTAATCCTTTTTGCGCCATAATGAGATCTTCGGTAGGTACGTCCTTAACATAGGCAAGACCAAGCGGGAATCCATTAGGGTGTTTCCCCATAATAGTACCTGAAACGTGGTGACCATGTCCGTGATCATCGACTCCGGTTTTATCCGTAGTATGATCCAGGCAGAACTTCTTTGGTACGAATTGATTATCCGAGAGTAGAGCATTGTGATTCGGATATGCCATAGTATCGACAACACAATATAATATTTTACGAGACGGTTTCTCACCTTTCTTTATTTTTTCAGCAATAAAATCAGTTTTTAAAAACGAATGACCCCAATTACCATCTGTTAGTATTTTGGATTGTAGCGTTGCATAGATAGGAGTAGGAGGAGGTGGCAGAATAATTTCATGATTTTCTCCTAAAGCAGCAAAATACTTAGCTACTAAATCAAAATTAACTCTTTGCGCAAATTGTAAATCAGATGCTGAAAATTTCATACTAGCTTTTTTATTTGAGCAATTTTTTTAAGAGCCATGTAATTACCTATTAGTTTAGTTAAACTAAATAGAACAAGTTTAACTAATTCAAACCAGTTAATTACTTCTTCTCCTTCTTGGTTGTATATTACATTACCTTCTTTATCAGTTTTGAAGATTGTCTTATCCATGTTTTTGAAAAAGATTTTTAAAATCTCTCTAAACATGTCTTTATCCTCAAGCCTGTTTACACTAAAATCTAGCGATTCGTATTCTGCTAGGGATTGCTCCATTTGTTCTGTTACTTTCTTATTCATATCAATATTTTTAAATAAATAGTTTACTATAAAATTATTTTAACCTCTTAGGAAAATATAATTTTTTAAAATCCCAATATTCTTTCATATAGTCAGCTCTCAATTGATAGTCAGGACTTGTGTGATATCCGGATTTCATCATACATTTACATATATTTCTGTAAATTTGCATTTGAGATAAGCTGTAATCTGTTTTTCTACATTTATCATATCTACTAGCGTTAAAAACAGAAGCCCATACTTTAATTCCTTCTTCTGTATTTTTAGCAGAGAAGAACTTTTGTTTCATGCTTCTTCTTCGGCCTTTAATGTACTCAATTGTCTTTAAATTGACCCAGTCATAATCACCTAGTTTTTTTACTCCTCCAGGATTACCGTACAACCTCCATAAATCGGTTTCTACGCCGGCTGAAGTAGCTTCTAATATAAAGTATGCATAAATAAAAGATACCGGGAAATCAGTCATGTGGTGTACAGCGTATAAAAGAGAATCATAATTATACAATAAGTTTATTCTACGAAGAGTCGTAAGACTTAAGCCATCTAGGTTTCTAAATCCTTTCTTCTGTAAATATTCTATAGCCTCACTATGGCTATAGTGTTTAAAATCGTGACCGTGAGATCTAGAGGAAAATGCTGTAAAAGGAATAGCAAAAGGGACGGACTTGCTAGGTTTAGCAGCAACTCCGTCCTTCGCTATGTTTACTTTATTTTCTATATAGACTGTATCTTTAATTATAGTAAAAGATGATTTTTCTACATATACAGTATCATAGACATATTTCACAACATATTCAATAGAACCTCCAGAAAATATTTCATGCTTATCATAATCAGGGAAAGCGTTTTTGCTTGATAAAGATCCTAAAAAGAAAGATATAGCAATAGCTAAACCTAGATAAATAGGCAGTCTCTTATTTTCTCTCACATAGGTTTCTATTTTTTCTCCCATCTTATATTCTTTCAATACTAGGGGAATCAATATGGGACATATCAGCTTCTTCGTAAGATATAGGCTTCAACATTTTACCGTCAGAAGTCCTAGAGAAGTAGAAATAATCCTCTCCCTCAATTGTTACAGATTTTATATCTACCGTTTCACCACCTTCAATCATTTGATATTTCTTTCTTACTCCTAAAACCTGTGATTCAGCCATGGTTTTAGAGGGTAAAAACTTAGAGAAATTACTCTCATTTACCTTTTGTAAAGATTCTACAACCGGAATATTCATCATTTCTAATATACCAACCAATGTATAAATAACATCAGCAGATTCTTTAGCAATATTTCTACGATCTAGTATATCAAAATCTACATTATCATCTAAATCGCTTTCATCAAGTACGACAAATTCGTCTACAAATTCAGCTACTTCGTCTATAAACAGGGCTAAAGCATTTTGTACATGGCCTACAGTTTTTTCTTCATGTCTGCCTAACATTTTTTGAAATTTAACAACTTGTTCTAAAGCGTCTTTTTTCATCTTTAAAGATTTGGTTTTGTTATAAAAAATTTTTGGTATGCTCATATATCACGTATGAGTTGTGTTGGAAAAAATACTACGTTGTTTGAGAGAGGGTTAAAAGTAAGTAGTAGCGGGAGGAGGAGTCGAACCAACAGTTTAGGATCATGAGTCCTACGTGTTAACCATTACACTATCCCGCTATTTTTACTTTTTTAGTACGGTAGTATGTATAATACTTTCCCGTAGAACTAAATTTATTTTTTTGGTAGCCTTTTCTAGCGATAAAGGCTCTTCCTTTGCTTTGTTTTTTTTCATCATTGCAATATTTTAAACAAAGATACGATAAAAAAGTTTACCGTGCAAGTTTTTTTCTTTTAATCCAGGATTTTATTTCCTTTCTTATATGCAACTTAAAGAAATCAAAAAGTACAAAACTCTTGTCTTTAACATAGTAATTACCATTCCACAAAGAGTAGCAGTAGATTAAGCCATATTCTGTAATTATTCTGTTGTCTCTGTCGATATACAAATCGTTTGATAGCTTATGTATAAATTCTCCTTTGCTATCCATTACTTCTCCTCCGTAAGTATAAACGCCATTCCGGTAAACTCCCCAAGGTCCATAGTTAATTGATATAGAATCTTTGTACTCTTGACTAAGAGCTAGGGTACCGACCAGTAGGCATAGTACGGTTAAATAAGTTTTCATCAGTTTAGTTTTTAGCATAAATATGTACTAATGGTACAATTTTGAGACTTTTTTCAAACTATTTTATATTTTTTTATTGTTCATGTACTTCATGCTAACAAATTTTCCACTAAAACTACCTAGAATGTAAGATGCTATCATGTACAGATTACCTTGTATTAATGCATCAATGGAGAAGTATAGAGATGCTAAAGATATTATGTTTATCATAAGACTGTTTATTAAAGATTCCGTCAATTCATTTTTGTATGTGTATCTTATTTCCAATGTCTTCAAAATGTTAAAAGAGAATTGAAATATAAAAAGAAGAATACAATCCATAAGTTATCTATAATCTAATTTGCTTTTCTCGTACAGGGCTTCTAAATCCTGCATGTTAATATTACTTTTCGGCCGGGCCCGGATTAATGTACCGGTTTGCTCTACAATCTCGATATAAGGAAGGATATCGTGGTAGTGAGCCCGATTAGTAAAGTCGTGTATTAAAATTGATTGTACGCGATTTATGACAGCTTTACAGGCACATGCTAAACGAAACCTACCATCCACTAGAACGACATCAATGTTTTCGTAGTTATCAATAGCAGAAGAGTACAAAGGAAAGTTATTTTGTTTGGTATTATTTATCGGTCTACCCATATCTCCAGCATTAATATCAATAGCCAGAAAGGTTATATCTGGGTGGATCTTTACTTGCTCGTATTGCTTAATCTCTTCTATCCAGATTTTTTGTGACTCGACGGAAACGATTTTCTTGGCTCCTAACTTGCACGCCCGAAAAGTACTCCCCCCACAACCAAACTCAAAATAAAAACCACAATCCCTAATCGCATTTTCAAACATTTTTATCTCATCATCTTTCATTAATATCTTGGGATCATTCTTCATATCATTATTTTTTCATGTTAATCCTTTCCTATAAGTACATTTAGAGACATTACTTTGTTTCATTGTATCTCATTTTACATATTATCACCATTTCATTTTACACATTTTCTCTACATTTACTTATCATTGTTTTTAAATTTATATTTCATGTATTTTTAATTTTATATTGCATTCCTATTTTCATGTATTTTTAATTTTATTTTTCATTTAGTAGCAATGCATATTTCATTTTGAGTTCATGTTATTTTGGATGTATGTTGAATGTAAAAGACATCTGTGGTAATTTTTTTGTCCCCGCGGTTTTTTAAATATTGATTCCGGAGAAGTGTCGAAACTGTATAGGGAAAATCGTAAAATCCTGATAATTAATAGGTTGCCTAGTAAGTTACTTCAAATGGTATATAAATAACTAGTAGGGAAAAAAATGGACCTCGATATGAACGTGGGTCTAACCGGCTCCCGTCCTGCGCGCACTTTTACACGTTACCGAAAATAACCAGATGCCCAGAACCCGCATGGTTATTAGGTTTTTGATTTTTTTTACATTTTTTTTCAATTTATTTTCATTTACCTATTGACAGCCAATATCTGAAATGCTATCTTTACATCA
>JACCDP010633945.1_pt1 | contig 64601 bp, 51 predicted proteins | sample 7445841 | NCBI WGS metagenome assembly JACCDP01 (sample SAMN15323441, study PRJNA562643) | freshwater metagenome | isolation source: river surface water | place: USA:Blue River Watershed | collected 2017-08-17 | reverse complement strand
CTTACAAAAGGGGTCAGGGCGTTGAGCGTTTTGTGGGTGGTGCGGCGCGTTCTCCCGCTGGCGGCTGATGGGGGGGCTGAACGCATTGCGCCCAAAACGTTTGGTAGCGGCGAGTGGTACCGACGAAGTGAAGGACGAAGGCGCCCTCGAAATTGAGGATTCAAACATTCAACGCCCTGACCCCTTGGGAAGGGCCCGTGAACCGGGCATCGGATTTGCCGGGCAGGCTCGACGGTTGACGGGGGCGGATCGAACACGCACAGCGTTGGGCCGTGCGTCGTCGGCTTTTCCTCGCCCTGCTGTATCCGTTCACCGTGAGCGCCGCCTCGCTTCCGCCGGATCAGGAGGCGTTCTGGCGTGCGCTGCGCGGACTTTGCGGTCAGGCCTTCGCTGGCAAGGTCGTCGAAAGTACCAGCGCGACGGACGCCGCTTTCGCGGGCCAGACCCTTGTGATGCACGTGCGGTACTGCGGCGAAAACGAAATCAGGATTCCGTTCCACGTCGGCGCCAACCGTTCGCGCACATGGGTGATCACCCGGACTGCCACCGGGCTCCGCCTCAAGCATGACCACCGCCACGAGGATGGCTCGGAAGACAAGGTCACCCAATACGGTGGCGACACCGCGGCCGCCGGCACGGCCATCCGGCAGGATTTTCCTGCCGACGCGTTCACCGCCGAACTCATTCCTGCGGCGAGGACGAATGTCTGGTCATTCCTTCTCTCCCCGGGAAAGACATTCAGCTATCGCCTCGTGCGCGAGGCCGAGGGCCGCCGCTTCCGGGTCGAGTTCGATCTCACGCAGCCCGTCGTCGCGCCGCCCGCCCCGTGGGGCCACCGCTAGTTCACCTTGGCCAAGTTAACCTCGCCGCCGCTCGCCCGCGGGTGAGGCTGGGCTCCTTTTCGCGGAGTCGTCCATGGCATCCAAAGCGCCTTTATCTCCCCTGACCTAATCTACCCGGTCCGCTGTCCAGCCGACGGGCACCACTTCACGTCCGCCGGGGATGGTCCCGAGGGCGTTGTCCGGACAGCGGGGAAGGAAGGAAGCCAGTTTCCGGCTTTCTTCTGGAGGAACGGGACGAAGCGGGTAGGGTCCGCGCCACATGAAGAATTTCCTCAGCTCGCTCGCGGGCACCCTCGTGGGGTTGTTCCTCTTCTCGGTGGGCGTCGTGCTCCTCGCGGTGGGCGTGGTGGCCGCGCTGGTGGCTTTCGGCGGCCGCGACGCCTCGACGCCGGTCTTCGAAAAGGGATCCTTCCTGGTGCTGAATCTCTCCACCAACTTCACCGACGCCCCGGTGGAGCTGGATCTCGGCCCGCTCGGAGGCGGATCGGAGTCGGTGCAATTGCGCACCGCGACCCGCGCGCTCCGGGCTGCCGCGAAGGACGACCGCATCGCCGGTGTCTTCCTCACCGGCGACTTGTCGCCGGCGGATTTCGGCTCCGGGTACGCGGCGCTACGCGAGTTGCGGACCGCGCTCGAAGAGTTCCGGGGGGCGGGCAAACCCGTCCAAGCCTACCTCACGCAGGCGACCACCCGCACGTATTACGTCGCCTCGGCGGCCGACAACCTCGCGCTCGACCCGTACGGCATGATCCTCATGCCCGGGCTCGCTAGCCAGCCGATGTTCTTCGCCGGCCTGTTTGAGAAATACGGCGTGAACGTCCAGGCGACGCGCGTCGGGAAGTACAAATCGGCGGTGGAGACCTTCACGCGGCGCGACATGAGCCCGGAGAACCGCGAAGAGGTCACCCAATTGCTCGGTGACATCTGGCGCGAGCTGTTGGCCGACATTGCCCGGACCCGCCGGCTGGAGCCGGCGGGCATCCAGGAAGTCGTCGACCGCGAGGGCTTGATCCGCGCGCAACCCGCGCTCGAGGGCAAGCTGGTCGATCGCGTGGCTTATCGCGACGAGGTCTACGACGACCTGAAGACCCGCACCGGGCGCGCGGGTTCAAAGGAGCCATTCCGTCAAGTGGCGCTCGACCAGTACGCGAAGCAGCTGAAGGACGGTGGCGCGGAAACCGGACGCAAGGCGGCGGCGAAGGGACGCATCGCTTTGGTTTACGCCGAGGGTGAGATCGTCGACGGGGAGGGCCAGATCGGCGAGATCGGCGGCTCCGAGCTTTCGCGCACGCTGCGCCGGCTCCGGCAGGACCCCAACGTCAAGGCGGTCGTGCTCCGGGTGAACAGCCCCGGCGGCAGCGCATCCGCCTCCGAGGTGATCCAGCGCGAGGTGCGGCTCATCCGCGAGGTGAAGCCGCTGATCGTCTCGATGGGCAGCTACGCGGCCTCCGGCGGTTACTGGATTTCGGCGCCGGCCGACCGCATCTTCGCCGAATCGTCGACCATCACGGGCTCGATCGGCGTGTTCGGATTGCAGTTCGACGTGCAGCGTCTCGCGGCCGACTTCGGGGTGTCCTTCGATACCGTGAAGACCGGCCGTTTCGCGGACGCGCTCACGATCACGCGGCCGAAGACTCCCGAGGAAATGGCGGTGCTGCAGCGTATGGTCGATTGGATCTACGGGGAGTTCGTCGCGAAGGTGGCGGAGGGCCGGAAGCTCACGCCGGAACAGGTCGAGGCGATCGCGCAGGGCCGGGTCTGGTCGGGCCGCGAGGCGCTCGCCCGCGGGCTGGTCGATGAGATCGGCGGCCTAGAGGCTGCGGTGGCCCATGCCGCGAAGCGCGCCGGTCTGGGGGATAACCCGCGCGTGACCGAGTATCCGCGGCAAAAGGAGTTCATCGAGGCGCTGCAGGAGATCATCGAGCGCCGGCTGCCGGGCGCCGCGCGGTCCGCGCGCGGTCCGCTCGGTGATCTCGCCGGCCGTCTGCACTCGGACCTTCGCTCCCTGCGGTCCTTCAACGATCCGGCCGGGATCTACGCGCGTCTCCCGCTCGGGATCGAGATCCGCTGAACCACGCCCTTCATGTCCAGCGAAACCACCCTCACGCGCGAGTGCGCGGCCACCATGATACCGTCCGGCCAGGTTGTAAACCTGCCGGCCGGCACCCGCGTGTTCATCACGCAGACGCTCGGAGGAAACGTCACCGTCCGGACTGAGGGCGGACTTTTCCGCATCGCGGCCGCGGATGCGACCGCGATTGCCGGGCATCAGGCGACCGCCGAGGCGGCGGAACCGGCTGCGGGCGAGTTCAGCGAGGAGGCGGTGTGGGGCGCGCTGCGGACCTGCTTCGATCCGGAGATCCCGGTCAACATCGTCGACCTGGGGCTGATCTACGATCTCGCGGTTGAGTCGGGTTCCGACGGCCGCCGTGTGGTGGATGTGAAGATGACGCTTACGGCTCCCGGCTGCGGCATGGGCCCGGTCATCGCGGAGGATGCGCGGCAGAAGATCGCGCGCCTACCCTCGGTCGCCGAGGCGCGCGTGCACATCGTGTGGGACCCGCAATGGACCCCGCAGATGATCTCGGAGTCTGGCCGGAAGGCGCTCGGCCTCGAGTAGGCCGCGGAATCACTTCCCGTCGCGGAGGAAGAGTCCGAGGAGCCAGCCGGTCACCCCGGGCGGCAAGGGCCGCGCGTGGCGGGGAATCTGCTCGAAATGCCCGCTTTGCCGGGCCAGGGCCGCGATGGTGAGGCCTTGGTAGTTGCGCGCGCCGGTGGCGGCGCGCGTCAGCAGCGCGGACGGAATTTGGTCGAGGTGGCCCTCCGCCGCGGCGGCGTGCAGCGGGGTGTCGCCGTTGTCGTTCCGGGTGAGGAGCAACTCCGTCGTCAACTGGGTGGCCGGGATACGGCCGAGCTGTCCGGTTTCGGCGGCGGCGTGGATGGCGGTGAACCCGCTCTTGCTGGCGACGGTGAGGTTGCCGGCGGTGAGGAGTGCCGCGGGGATCTGGTCGAGATGTCCGGCGATGGCGGCCGCGTGGAAGACGGTGTCGCCCGCGCTGGTCTGCTCCCGCAGCGCCTCGGAGGTGAGTTGGGCGGGCGGAATCCGGTCGAGGTGACCGTTGAAAGCGGCGACGTGGAGCACGGTTTCCCCGCCGAGGTTCCGGGCGGCGAGATTCGCCGGCGTGAGGAACGCGGAGGGTATCAGGTGCAGTGTGCCGTTCTCGGCCGCCTCGTGGAGCAGGGTGTTGCCCACGCCGGACCGCGCGAGCACGGCGGAGGCGGTGAGCAGCGCGAGCGGCACCTGGTGGAGGAAGCCGCTGGCGGCGGCGGAGTGGAAAACCGTGATGCCGGCATTGCTGCTCAAGCCGAGGTTCTCCGCGACCAGCAGGGTCGACGGTATCTGGTCGAGGTGCCCGCCGAGCGCCGCGTGGTGGAGGGGGGTGTAGCCCGCGTCGTTCCGGAGCGTGAGATGGTCGCGCGTGAGGAGCGCGGGCGGCAGCTGCCGGAGCCGGCCGTGCTTGGCGGCCAGGTGGAGTGCGGTATTGCCGGAGGCGTTACGCCGCGTCAGCGCCTCCGCGGTGATCTCCCCCGCGGGTAAGGTTTCCAGCGTTCCCCGCCGGATCGCCTCGAGCAGTCGCGCCGCATCGCTTTCCATCCCGGCGAGCGGATCCGCCGGCCGCCGCACTGGCAACAAAAACGATGCACGCCGGCGGCAGGAAATCGGTTTGCCTCGGATGTAGCGGAAAACAGAGTACGCGCGATGTCCAAGGATACCGTGCAGCCGCCCCCCGGGGAAGTTCGGGACGCCGTCCTCATCGTGGATGACGAGGAGTCGCTCCTTGATGTCTTCGAGGCGGCGCTGAGCCCGTTCTTCGACCTCACGCGGGCCACGAACACGCGTGACGCCGATTTCCAGCTGCAGCGCCGGGCCTTCAAGGTCGTGCTGGCCGATCACCTCATGCCGGGCGGCAACGGAATGAATTTCCTTGTGCGCGCGCGGGAGGAATTCCCCCACATGCAGCGGATCCTCGTCACCGGTTACATGAAGCCCGAGATGCTGCTGCGCAGCGTCAACGAGGCCGCGCTCTTCCGCTATCTGCTCAAGCCCGTCGCGGTCGCCGAGCTCATCAAGGTGGTTCAGGATGCCGCGCAGGCGCACGACGCCAGCGTGGCGGCGGCGAACGCCTGAGGTTCATTTCCCGGCCGCGGTTTTCCTGCCCAGCAGCTTCCGCAGGTACGGGGCGGTCGGGCTGCGCCGGACCTTGAACAACCCTTCGGGCGGTCCTTGGTAAAGCAGTTCGCCGCCGTCGGGTCCGCCGTCCGGTCCGAGCTCGAGGAGGTGGTCCGCCTCGGCGATCAGATCCAGATGGTGCTCGATGACGACCACGGTGTGCCCCTGGTCGACGAGCGAGTGCAGCACGCGGATCAGCTTCTCGCAGTCGCTCAGGTGCAGGCCGATCGTCGGCTCCTCCAGCAGGTAGAGGTTGCGCGGTGTTTCGCCGCGACCGCGTTCCCGGAATGAGGCGAGGCCCGCGGCGAGTTCCGACACCAGCTTGAGGCGCTGTGCCTCGCCGCCGGAGAGGGTGGGTGAACTCTGGCCGAGCGTCAGGTAACCAAGACCGCAATCGACCATCAGCCGGCAGACCGCGGCGAGGTGCGGGTGGAAGTCGAGGAAACCGGCGGCCTCATCGAAGGTGAGCGCGAGCACGCCGCCGATGGAGCGTCCTTTCCAGGCGATGTCGGCGAGGTCAGGGCCGTAGCGCGATCCTCCGCAGTTGTCGCACGGCAGGTAAACATCCGGCATGAACGCCATCTCGAGCTTGATGCGGCCCGCGCCCTCGCACGCGGAGCAGCGTCCTCCGGTGGTGTTGAACGAGAAGCGGGACGCGGTGTGGCCGCGGATCTTGGCCTCCGGGAGGCCCGCGAAGTACTGGCGGATGAGATCGAAAATCCCGAGATAGGTCGCCGGCGTGGAGCGCGGCGTCTTCCCGATGGGCGACTGGTCGACCTCGATCACGCGCCTGAAACCGGCCGCGCCGCGCAACTCCCCAAAAGGAGCCGCACTTCCTTTCGTTCCGATCACGCGGGCGAACTCGGCGCCCTTGAGGGAGACCTTCCGGTCCTTGATCGCGTGCTCCACCGCCGGCCGCAGCAGGTCGCGGATCAGGGTGGATTTTCCCGCACCGCTCGGGCCGGCTACCATCGTGAGCCGCGCGAGGGGAATCTTGAGATCGAAACCCTTGAGGTTGCGGAAGCGGGCGCCGGTGAGCGTGAGCCACCCGCCTTTTTCGTCGCGGCCGGGAGCAGGGCGGCGCGCCCCGCGCAGGGGATGCGCGATCCCGCGCGCCAGGAAACGGCCGGTGAGCGAGCGGCTGCTGCCGCGGATCTCCTCCGGGGAGCCGCAGGCGAGCAACTCGCCGCCGTGCACGCCCGCGCCGGGGCCGAGGTCCACGATCACGTCGGCGCGCTCCATCAGTTCGTCGTCGTGCTCGACCACCAGCAGCGTGTTCCCGCGGTCGCGCAGGCGCTCGAGCGTGTCGATCAGGCGATCGTTGTCACGCGCGTGCAGCCCGATGCTCGGCTCGTCGAGCACATAGAGCACCCCGGAGAGGTTGGATCCGAGTTGCGCCGCAAGCCGGATGCGCTGCGCCTCGCCGCCCGAGAGCGTGTCGGTCGGGCGATCCAGCGGCAGGTAGCCGAGGCCCACTTCGTCGAGAAACTCCAGGCGCCCCTCGATTTGCGGAAGCACGTCGGTGAAGATGAGGCGGCCGCGGCGATCAAGTTCCAAGCGCCGCAGCCGCCGCAGGAGCTCGCCCGGCGTCGACGCCAGCAGCGCCGGCAGCGAAAGCGGCGCGTCCCCGTTGCGGAAATGCAGCCGCACCGAGCGGCTCACTCGGTTCAGGCGCTCACCGGAACACTCCGGGCAGGCTTCGCCTTCCTCGGCCACGTCGGCGGCGTCATCGATCCCGAAAGCGCGGAGTCGCGCGGCAGGATCGTCCTCCGCCTCCTCGTCGGGAATCAGCATCCACGGGAACACCCGGCCGTGGCCGCGACAGGAGGGGCACCAGCCGCGCGGGGAGTTGAAGGAAAAGTTCTTCGGGTCGAGCTCGGGAAAGGATTCGCCCGTCTCCCGGTCGGTCCGGTTCGTCGAGAACCAGGAGATGATGCCCCCTTGCGGTGTAAGGAGAAAGCAGGTTCCCCGGCCGAGCTTGAGCGCCTCCTCCAGCGCGGCCCCGGGAGTGCGCACGTGGGGCTTGTTCGCGGCAGGGTCCTTCAGGTCGGCGACCACGACTTCGATGTCGTGTTCGCGGTAGCGGTCCAGTTTCTGGAACGCGTCGACCCGCGTCAGCTTCCCGTCCGCCCGCATCAGCGTGAATCCCTGACCGCCGATCCAGGTCGCGATCGGCTGGTGGTGCCCCTTCCGGCCGCGGATCAGCGGCGCGCAAAGGTAGAGGTGCCGCGCTTTCTTGGCGCGCGGGTCTTCCGTCAGGACTTTCGTGAGCAGGCGACGCAGCGCCAAGGCAGACATCGGCGTCACCGGGCGGCCGGTGTCAGGGTGGTGTTGGACGCCGATGCGCGCGTAGAGGAGACGCAGGTACTGCGCGACCTCGGTGATCGTCGCCACCGTCGACTTCCGCGAGCCGCGCGTGACGCGCTGCTCGATGGCGACGGTCGGCGGGATGCCGCTCAGGCGGTCAATGGCGGGCCGGGGGAGTTGCTCGACGAATTGCCGCGCGTAGGGCGACATCGATTCCATGAAACGCCGCTGGCCCTCGGCGAAGATGATGTCGAACGCTAGGGTCGACTTGCCCGAGCCCGAGACGCCGGTGACGACGTTCAGCCGGTGGTGGGGCAGGGTGAGGCTGACGTCCTTGAGGTTGTTCTCCCGGGCCCCCAGCAGGGACAGGACGCGGGGACCCGGTAGCGCGGGCTCCGCCTCGGCGGCGATTGGCAGGACGTGGGAGTCGTGGCCCGCGTTTCCGTCCAGCGCGGTCCGCAGGAACGGTGCCGTCGCCGCGGTCGTGCCCGCGACGTCTTCCGGCGTGCCTTGGGCGACGATGCGGCCGCCCTCAACGCCGGCGCCGGGGCCCACCTCGAGGATCCAGTCGGCCGCCTTCAGGACATCGAGGTTGTGCTCGATCACGACGACGCTGTGGCCACGGTCGACGAGGGCCTGCAGGACGCCGAGCAGACGCTTCACATCGTGCCGGTGGAGTCCCGTGGTGGGTTCGTCGAGCAGCAGCAACGCGGGTCCGGTCTCGGGTGCGGCCGCGTCCGCAGTGGTGAATGCGCCGAGATGCCGCACGAGCTTGAGGCGCTGGGACTCGCCGCCGCTGAGCGTGTTGAGCGGCTGGCCGAGCTTGAGGTAGCCGAGACCGACGGCCGCCAGCGGCTCAAGACGGTCGCGGATCGCGGCTTCCCGGGAGAAAAGCCCGAGGGAGTCGTCGACGCTGGTGCCAAGCAGGTCGGCGACGGATCGTCCGTTCCAGCGGATGGCGAGGACCTCGGGCTTGAAGCGCCGTCCGTCGCACTCGGGGCAGGGGACGAAGACGTCGGAGAGGAACTGCATCTCGACGCGCTCGTGTCCGAGGCCCTGGCAGTGATGACAGCGGCCCTCGCCGCTGTTGAACGAGAACGCCGAAGGCCCGAGGCCCGCCGCGAGCGCCTCCGGGGTCGCGGCGAGGAGGTCGCGCACCAAGTCCCACGCGTCCACGTGCAAAGCCGGGTTGGACCGCGGCGTGCGGGCGAGGGGGGATTGGTCGACGAGGACCACCTCGCCGATCGGCTGGTCGAGACGAAGCTCGCTGATGACCGCCGGATCATCGGAGAGCTGCAGGCGCTGCGTGAGCAATCCCTGATGGATCACGTTGTCGAGCAGCGTGGATTTGCCGGAACCGGAGACGCCGCTGAGCGCGACGAGGCGGCCGAGCGGGACGCGGAACGAGAGCCGCTCGAGGTTGTGTTTGCTGGCGTGCTCAACGTGCAGCGAGGGGTGGCCCGGCGGCACGGCGCGCCGGGAGTTGGGGACGGGAATCGTCCTGCGGCCCGACAGGTACGCGCCGGTGATGCTACGGGTGTCGGCGAGCATGGCGGGCACGGAGCCTTGGAAAACAACCTCCCCGCCTTGATCTCCGGGGCCGGGACCGATCTCGACGACCTGGTCGGCGGCGCGGATGACCGCCTCGTCGTGCTCGACCACCACGACGGTGTTTCCCGCCGAGGTCAGGGTGCGGATGATCCCGATGAGGCGGTCGACGTCGCGCGGATGCAGGCCCACGCTGGGCTCGTCGAGCACGAACAACGTGTCGACGAGCGAGGTGCCGAGGCAGCTGGTGAGGTTGACGCGCTCGACCTCGCCGCCGGACAACGTGCGCGACGGCCGGTCGATCGTGAGATGGGCGAGCCCGACCTGCTCAAGGTAGCGGAGCCGCGTGAGCATCGAGTCGAGCGCGAGGGTCGCGCTGCGCGCGGATGCGCCGCTCCGGGGCGTGGCGTCGGGCCGCGCAAGCAGCGCCCGCAGTTGGTCAACCGGAAGCTGGTAAAGCTGCGGGAGCGTGTAGCCCCGCCACTTCCAGCAGAGGGATTCCGGCTGGAGACGGGCTCCCCCGCAGTCGGGGCAGGGGTTGTAGGCGCGGTAGCGGGAGAGGAACACCCGGACGTGCATCTTGTAGGTGTTTCGCTCCAACCAGCGGAAGAAGCCCTTCAGCCCGTACCAGCGGCGCGGCCACGAGTTGCCCTCCTCGTCGTGGTCCGGGTCGCCGTCTAGCACCAGCCGCCGCTGCTCCTCGGTCAGCGAGGCGAAGGGAATATCCGTCGGGATGCCGCGCTGGCGCGCGATGGACAGCAGGTCTCGCTTGGAGTCGCCGTACACCTCGCTCTCCCAGCAACGGATCGCACCATCCTCGATGGAGAGGCTCTGGTTCGGGATGGCGAGGCGGGTGTCGAGCTCGATGATTCGCCCAAAACCCCGGCAGCGCGGACACGCGCCGAGCGGCGAGTTGAAGGAGAAGAGTGCCGGAGTGGCCGGACGGAACACGCGGCCGGTGGTGGGCGAGTGCAGCCCGCGCGAGTGGTGACCGGCCGGCACGAAGCATCCCTCGCCAGCGTCGCGGAAAAGGTGCACCTCGCCCTTGCCGAAATGCAGGGCCGTCTCGACCGCCTCGCGGAAGCGACCCTCCGCCTCGGCGTTGATGGTGAGGCGGTCCTGGGCAACGAACAGACGGGCGGTTTCCGCCAGTGGCGAGGGATCGGCACGCAGGGTGTCGACGCGGTGAGCCGTCAGGAGCGAGGGCGCGCCCTCCTCCGGGGCCGTCTCCTCCACCAGCACGCGCACGTACGACTGCCCGGCCAGGCTGGTGAGGATCTCCGGCCATGAAATCTTCTCCGGACGATCGACCCGGAACGAGACCACGACCGCCGATCCGGGCTGCGCCGAGGCCGCCTTGCGCCAGATCGTCTCCGGTGTGTCGTCCTCCACGGGTTCGCCCGTCTCCGGATCAAAGCAGGTGGCCACCTGGCTGAACCAGACCTTCGCGAAGTCAGTCAGCTCCGTCATCGTTCCCACGGTTGAGCGCGAGGTCTTCACCGTGTTGCGCTGCTCGATCGCGATGGAGGGACGGATGTTCTCGACCGAGTCCACGCGCGGCTTGTCGAGCAGGTCGAGGAATTGCCGGGTATAGGCGCTGAACGTCTCGACGTAGCGGCGCTGGCCCTCGGCGTGCAGGGTGTCGAAGACGAGCGAGGATTTGCCGGAACCACTGAGGCCCGTGACCACGATGAAGCGGCCAAGCGGCAGATCGAGGTCGAAGCCCTTCAGGTTGTTCTGGCGCACGCCGCGGAGGCGGATGCATTCCGGACGGACGGAGGCGTGGGAAACGGGCACCGCGTTACAAAGGTGAGGCGCGTCGGGAAAGCAACCGACGCGGCCGCGCGCGGAATCGGACGCTCCGCGTCGCTATCGAAGCGCTACGTCCGAATGGCGGTACTGATGCGAACCACCCCAAGCCTGGTGACAGGAGAAAACGGAGATAATGGAGGACGGAGTGAAACCGGAAATCAGGATCTGAGTCCCCCGCGCGAGGGTAGACCAAAGGCGCAGCTGGAAACCCCTGCGATGTAGCCGCGGGTGCACCCGCTGAATCGTCACGTGATGGGTGACGTGAACCAGTTCGAAAAGGCGGCAGGGCGACTTGTATTTTCCGCGGCTGCGACTCCGGCCGCGTCCAAAGTGACCGCGCGCCTCTCGCGTCGGGCCTTTACCGCGCCGCTAGCGTCAGGCTGGCGCCGGCGTCGGCGATGGAAGTCGTGACCTCGGGGGAGGGTGGCGTGTCGGTCACGACGTTGATGCGCGGGCCGAAAGGGGCCGTGAGACTGAGGGCCTTGCGACCGAACTTAGACGCGTCGAGGGCGAAAATGGTGCGTTCGGCCGCGGCGATCATGCGGCGCTGGGCGGCGATGATCAGGGCGTGGTGGTTCCAGACACCGCGTTCGGTGATGCCGGTGCCGCCGAGGATCGCGACGTCGGCGTGGATCTGTTCCAGGGAGGATTCGCACAGCGGGCCGACGAGCGTGCCGAGGCGGCCGAGGACGCTGCCACCGGTGATGATCGCCTCGTGGGCGCCGACCTCGCCGAAGAGGCTGGCGACCGGCAGCGAGTTGGTGATGACCTGCACCCGCTTGTGCACCAGCAGGCGGGCGACGGCGAGAGTGGTGGTGCCGCCGTCGAGGATCACGGTGGTCCCGGGACGCACCTGCTCGGCGATCAGGCTGGCGATGGCGAATTTGCGGTCGGCCTGGCGCTGGAGGCGGGCGACGAAGTCGTTTTCCGCCGCGAGGGCGTCGGTCTCGACGAGCGACGCGCCCCCGTGGTGGCGGCGGACGATGCCGCGGGCCTCGAGTTGGTCGAGGGCGCGACGCACGGTCGAGAGGGAGCCGCCGAAACGTCCGGCCAGCGAATGCAGGTCGGCGTACTTGTTCTCGCGGATGAAGCTTTCGATCAGGTCGGTGCGCTGTTTCTGCGTCATGGACGGGCGGCCGCGGAGAGCGCGGCGAAAAGGTCGAGGTAGGCCCGCACCTGCCGGGCGGGATCGAAACGCCCGCGGGCGAAAGCGCGCGCGCGATCGCCGCGGTGGACCCGTTCGTCCGCGGTCGCGGCCAGCAACCGCGTGAGCGCCGCGTGAAACTCCGCGCGATCGCCCGGCGGGATCTCCCAGCCGGTTACGCCCGGCAGGAAGCATTCGCGGATGCCTTGCGCGGCGAAGGCCACGGCAGGCAGACCGTGGGCCTGCGCCTCGATGAGGAAATTCGAGAGCGCCTCGCTCCACGAGGCGTGCACGGCGACGTCGGCCGCCGCGTAGAGCGGGCCGGGATCGGCGTGGAAGCCGAGGAAACGAATGCGGGCGGCCGCCGCCCCTAGTTCGGACGCCCGCCGTTCGCAGGCGGCGCGCGCGGGACCGTCGCCCGCGAGCCAGAGCTGCCAGTCGGCTTCCGCGGGCAGGCCGGCGACGATTTCCAGCAGTTCCCGCTGGTTCTTCTCGGGACGGAACATCGCCACATCGAGCAGCACGGTCGTGCCCGGGCCGGCGCCGAGCGCGGAGCGGAGCGGCTCGTTGCGCGGCGTTGGGATGGCGGCCGGAAAAACGAGCGAATTATAAATCACGCTGGAGCGCCCCGCGGGCAGTCCGGCGGCGTTGATCGCGGTCGCGCGCGCCTCCTCGCTGTTCGCGACCACGTGGGCGGCGGCGCGCAGCGTGCGGCGGAACCACGCGGGCAGCGATTTTCCCGTGCGCATGGTCGCTACCACCGGTGCGAACCGGGTCAGCCGCCAGCCTTGGCAATTCGCCATGCGGCCAAGGCAGAGGATCACGTCCGGCGCCGCCTCGCGCACGGCTCCGATCAATCCCGGCGCGAACCAGTCGAGCCCAAGGTCGAAGGGCTGGAGCGTCACGCGCCGCACGACAGGGGCGACGGTGCCGGTGAGGGCGCCGCCCGGCCGGAAGGTCACCAGCGTCACGTCGTGTCCCGCGGCGGCGAAAGCGTTCGCCAGCAGCACGCACTGCCGCTCGGTGCCGCCGCTGCGGAGGTAGTCCTGCAGGATCAGGATTTTCATTGCCCGGCTTCGGTGCGGCGCGGACCGTGCCCTTTCACGCCATGCCGCCTTCCGTCCTAAACCTGCTCGCGCGCTGGCTCGTGCTCGCGCTGGGCGTGTTGATCGCGACCCGGATGGTCCCGGGCATCCGCTGCGACGGCGGCGCCACGTTGGTCGTGGTGGTCGTGCTGCTGAGTTTCTGCAACGCGGTGCTCCGCCCGCTGCTGCTGCTGTTCACGCTGCCGTTCATCGTCGTGACCATGGGTCTCGGCGTCGTGGTGATCAACGCCTTGTTGTTCCTCCTTGTGGGAAAGCTGGTCGATGGTTTTCACGTCGCGGGCTTCTGGCCCGCCGTCGGCGGCTCGCTGGTGGTGAGTGTGACCAACCTGCTGCTGAGTCTTTTCCTGCGCGGCCGGCGTCCGCCCCCGCGGCCCCCGCGGCGCGAGGACCGCCGGGGCGGCGATGTGATCGACATTTGACCCTCCGCTCGCGGCTTGGCTCGGTTCCTGTCTGGAACCAAACTTTTCCGAATGAACCACCCCGGACCCGCACCCTCCGCCCCTTTGTCTCGCCGAGAATTTTTCCAGGCCGGCGCCGCGTCCGCCCTGGTCGGGGCGGCGGTGCCCGCCGCGGGGGCCGCGACCGGCACGCGTCGCGGGATCATCGCCGAGGAGAATGCGCGCGAGGGATCCCGCGACTGGCAGCTCACGCGGGTAAAGGTTGATCGCGAGGGTTTCCGGTCCCCGGCCGTCGAGGGGTATTGCTCGCGGCAAAGCGTGCGCGTTGGCGACACCATCGAGTTCATGCTGTCCGCCAACCCGCCGCGGAAGGTGCGCCTCGAGATTTTCCGCACCGGTTATTACGGCGGCCGTGGCGCGCGGAAGATGACCGAGCTCGGGCCGCTGACGGTCGGCACGCAGCCGACCCCTAAGCCGGCCGAGAAGAACCTGCACGAGTGCCGTTGGCCCGCGGCGGCGAGCCTGGTGATCCCCGGTGATTGGGTGAGCGGCGTGTACCTCGGTCGGCTCACGACGATTCCGGAAGCGGCCGACGAGCCCTACTGGCAAAGCCACCTGGTATTCATCGTGCGTGACGAGCGCCCGGCCGACATCCTCTTCCAGTGCAGCGACAACACCTGGCAGGCTTACAACCGCTGGCCGAACAACTTCTCGGTCTACACCCATCCCAAGGGAAACCAGGGCCCGTGGGCCGACGTGAGCTTCGACCGCCCCTACGGTCGCGAGGCCCAATGGAGCGGCGTGGTGAACGATCCGCGCACGGTCGGTTCCGGCGAATGGCTGTGTTTCGAGTTTCCGCTGGCCTATTGGCTCGAGCAGCAGGGTTACGACGTCACCTATTGTTCCAACAGCGACCTGCTCACGCCCGAGCGCGGTCTGCGCTGCAAGGCGTTCCTCAGCGTCGGCCACGATGAGTACTGGGACATCCGGCAATACCGGAGTGTTGAGCGGATGCGCGACCAAGGAGTCAGTCTCCTGTTTCTTTGCGGCAACTCCGTGTGCTGGGTGACGCCGCTGCGCGAGAGTCATGACGGCCGGGCCAACCGCATTTTCTTTCGCGGCGGACCCTACGGCGGTGAGCAAACCTACGCGCGCAACCGCCAGCGCGACAACGGGCCGTTCCCCCACCACGGGCCCGATGAGGGTCTGCTGATGGGCGCCCGCAACATCGAGCCCATCAACGGCGGCGGCGACTGGACCTGCGTGCGTCCCGAACACTGGCTCTTCGCCGGCACCGGTATGTCGAAGGGCGAGTCCATTCCAGGACTGATCGGCTGGGAGTACCACGGGCAGCCGGCCACGGAGATACCCGGTCTTGAGGTTGTGGCAGAGGGCACCGCGTGGGTGAGCGGCGTGCGGCCGCAGCAGTGGGCCGCGACGGTCTACCCGGGCCCGAAGGGCAACTTTGTCTTCAACGCCTCCACCATCTGGTGGGCGCAGGCGATGTCCACGCCGCCGGGCCACGTCCTGCCTTGGTCGCATTGGAGCCGCCCGCACGGCCCGGACGAACGCGTGCAGCGCATGACCCGCAACCTGCTCGACCGCGCGCTGAAGTGAGCGCTCGCGCGAGCGGCGTCCCGGATTTCCCCTGTCACTTCGTCAGGGAACTGCTCCGATTTGGCCGAGGGTGCTCCCTCTGAAGTTAGGAGATTCGTTCGGTCAGGACTTTCCGCTTCGTTCGTCGAGGAGATCGGGGACTTGGTGACCGCTTCCCGCCGTCGCGCCCGCGGACCGGCCCGAGGTTTCAGCCGCGGCCAAATCGGGCCGATGTTCCCGCCTCGGCTTCCGTCTGGGATGAGTCGCGCGCGGGGTTGATCCGCGGCCATCCGTGAGTTGCTCTCTGAGCAATCTGTTTAACTGTCATCGGCCTGAGTCCATCGCGTCTTTTCCCCATGCTGCGTCCCGTCTTTCTGAGTTTCGTCGCTCTTTGCTCCGTCGCCGCGCTGCTCGCTCAATTGCGCCCGGTTCCGCCGGGCAAGCCGGCCGGCGAACCCACGGCGCTTTCCTTCAACGAGCACATCCAGCCGATCCTGGCGGACAACTGTTACTCGTGCCACGGGCTCGACGCAGGTTCCCGCAAGGCCGAGCTGCGGTTGGACCGCTTCGAGCACGCGACGGCGAAGCGCAAGGAAGGTTCCCCCGCGATCATCCCCGGCAAGCCCGACGAGAGTCCGCTGGTCCAGCGCATCGAGACCAAGGAGGAGAAGAAGATCATGCCGCCGCCCGAGGCGCACAAAACGCTCACCGCGGCGCAGATCGCCACCTTGCGGCGCTGGGTGGCGGAGGGGGCGCACTACGAGGAACACTGGGCCTTCATCACCCCGAAGCGCCCCGTCGTACCCGCGGTTTCCGCCGCCTCCCGCGGTTGGGTTCGGACTCCGGTTGACGCTTTCATCGCCGCAAGGTTGGAGCGCGAAGGGTTAACGCCCGCCGCCGAGGCCGACCGCCGCTCCCTGATACGTCGCGTGACCCTTGATCTTACCGGAATCATCCCGACGGCCGCCGAGGTGGAGGCGTTTGTCGCGGACCGCGCCCCCGACGCCTACGAAAGGGTGGTCGACCGACTCTTGGCCAGCCCGCGCTACGGGGAGCACCGGGCGCGCAACTGGCTCGATTACATCCGCTACGCGGACACCCACGGCATCCATTTCGACAATTTCCGAGCAATCTGGCCCTACCGCGACTACGTCATCCGCGCGTTCAACGCCAACAAGCGGTTCGATGCTTTCGTGCGTGAGCAACTGGCGGGCGACCTGCTGCCGGCGCGCACCATCGACGAGCTCACCGCGACGGGATTTATGCGGTGCAATCTTACCACGAACGAGGGCGGCACCATCACCGAGGAGGTTTTCGTCAACCAGACCCGCGACCGCGTGGAGGCCTTCGGCGTCACGTTCCTCGGCCTCACCACGGGCTGCGCCGCCTGCCACGACCACAAGTTCGACCCGATCACCGCACGTGATTTCTACGGCCTGGCGGCGTTTCTGGGTAATACGGTGGAAAAGCCCTGGGACTTGAATATCGCCGAGCCGGCGCCGGTCGTGCGTCTGCCCAAGCCGGAGAATTCCGCCGCCGCGGAGTTCGTGCTCGGTGCCCGCGCCGAGCTCGCCGCGAAGCTCGAGGCGCGACGCGCGCAGGCGCGGGAGATTGCGGCCGCCTGGCTCAAGGCGGGAAACTCACCTGATCCGGTCGACGACAAGGGACTCGAACTCCGACTCCGTTTCGACGAGGGCAAGGGGGACGTGGTCCGCAACTCCGCCCCGAACGCGGCCGGGCGCGAGTTCAAGGCCGAAACCAACCCTTTGATCTGGGGCGAAAACACCTGGCTCTGGCCCTCGATGCGGATGGATATCCACACGCGCCTCAACCTCGGCGGGATGGGCGACGTCGAGGCCAGCGAGAAATTTTCCGCCGGCGGCTGGATCATGCTCCGCGCCAAGCCCGGCGGAGGCGTGCGCACCGGCACCGGCAACGGCACCCTGCTCGCCCGCATGGGTGACGAGAAGCGCCGGGGCGGCGCCGGGTGGGACATCTACCAGGAGGGCCTGCTGCTGTTCGTGAACCTCGTGCCGGACACCACCCAGTCGCCCGAGAGCGAGGCGGCCCCTTCCGCCGCGCCGGCGGCGGAGGCAGCGTCGGCCACGAAACGCAAGGCCGCGCCGCGGCGCGTGGTACCGGCCGCTCCGCCGGTGAAGCGCGGCATCTCGGTGGCCACCCGGCCGGGGCAGGTCCTCCGCGACGAGTGGATCCATGTCTTCATGACCTACGACGGTTCGAGGAAAGCGTCGGGCCTGAAAATCTACCTCAATGGCAAACCCGCGGACACCGAGGTCAAACTCGACGCGCTGTCCCCCAAGGACTCGATCCGCACCGACGCCGCGATGCACGTCGGGCGGCGGGACGACTACAATCCGATGCGCGAGACGCGCTTCCAGGATGTGCGCTTCTACCGCCGGGCGCTCACCCCCGCCGAGGTCGCGCGGCTGCCATTCGAGGATCTCGCCGCCGAGATCGTGGCGCGGCAGCCGGAAGCGGCGCGTTGGACGACCGACGAGAGTTTCGTCGTGGCCCACCGGTTTGTGCTGAGGGATAAGGACGAGGAGATGATCCGGTTGACCGCGGCGGTGGCCGCGCACGAAACCGCCTTCGACGCGCTCACCAAGGACGGAACGGCCAGCCTGATCGCGCTCGAGAAGACCACTCCGGCCTACTCGGATATTCTGAAGCGGGGTGATTACTTCGCCCGTGAGCAGCGCGTGGAGCCTTCCGTGCCGCATTTCCTGCCGGCGCTTTCCGCCGACGCCCCGCGCAACCGACGGGGTCTGGCGGACTGGCTTCTCTCTCCGGGGCAGCCGCTGGTGGCCCGGGTCACCGTCAACCGCGCCTGGCAGGAGATTTTCGGCCGGGGCCTGGTCGAGTCCTCGGGGGATTTCGGTGTCATGGGCGACCGGCCCACGCATCCGGAGTTACTCGATTGGCTCGCGGTTGAGTTCCGCGAGAGCGGCTGGGACGTGAAACGCCTTTACCGGCTCCTGGTGACTTCGGCCTCCTACCGGCAGTCCGCCGCGGCCACGCCTGAACGTCTCGCGAAGGATCCTTCCAACAGGCTGCTCTCCCGCGGTCCGCGTTTCCGTATGGATGCAGAGATGCTGCGCGACAGCGCGCTGGCGGCCTCGGGTCTGCTCGTCGAAAAGATCGGCGGCCCGCCGGTGAAGCCGTACCAGCCCCCGGGGATCTGGGAGGAGGTGGCGATGCCGGAGTCCAACACTAAGACCTACGTGCCCGACAAGGGTGAAGGGCTGTACCGCCGCAGTGTGTACACGTTCTGGAAGCGGGCCTCACCGCCGGCGAGCCTCGAGACCTTCGACGCCACCTCGCGCGAGGTGGTCTGCTCGCGGCGCGCGCGCACCAACACGCCCCTGCAGGCTTTCGTCACGATGAACGATCCTCAATGGGTCGAGGCGGCGCGTCGTCTTGCGGAACGCGCGGTGACCGCCGCGGTCGATCCCAAGGGACGCCTGGAGTTTCTGGCGCACGCGACGCTCGGGCGTCCGCTGCAGGCCGCCGAAACCAAGGCCCTGCTCGGCTCCGCGGAGCGCGTCCGCGCCAAATACACCGCGGATGCGGCCGCCGCGGAAGCATTGCTGAAGGTGGGCGAGTCATCCTCCGATCCGGCTCTCCCGCCGTCCGAACTGGCGACCTGGACCGTGGTCGCCAGCCAGTTCCTCAACCTTGACGAGTTCCTGAACAAATAAACCGGAGACCTCCGCCATGCATTCGCCCGCTCATCCCTTCGCGCAGGACGTCGCCCATTGTTCCGATCACTGCGGTGAGCAGCCCACGGTGTGGGACCTGCCTAATGTCCCGCCGGCCCTGAAGCGCGAATGGCTTTCGCTCGAGACCCGGCGGCACTTCCTTGCCCGCGGCGCCAATGCCCTCAGTTGGGCCGGTCTCGCCGGCCTGCTCGGCGGCGGTGCCTCCCGGGCGTTCGCCTCCACGCCTGCGCCGGGCGGGCGGCGGATCCCTCATCAGGCGCCCAAGGCGAAGCGCGCGATTTATCTGTTCCAGGCGGGATCCCCGTCGCAGTTCGAGACGTGGGACTACAAGCCCGCCCTGCAGGACATGTTCGACCAGGATCTGCCGGAGTCGGTCCGCGGCGGCCAAGTGCTCACGGGCATGACGGCGAGCCAGGCGCGTTTCCCGATCGCCCCCAGCATCTACAAGTTTTCCCAGCACGGTAAGTCCGGCCACTGGATGTCGGAGCTCTTCCCTTTCACGGCGCGGATCGCCGACGAGCTTTGCATCCTGAAGTCGGTGCACACCGAGGCGATCAACCACGAGCCGGCCATCTTGCAGATCACCACCGGCAACATGTTCCCGGGCCGCCCCTCGATCGGTTCCTGGCTTTCCTATGGCCTCGGGGCCATGAATGAGGAGCTGCCGGCCTTCGTGGTCATGACTTCCAAGATGCCGCACCGCACCAACGTGCAGGCGCTCTCCAACCGGCTCTGGTCCTCCGGCTTTCTCTCGCCCGAGCACGCGGCGGTCGCCCTGCGCGCCGGCAACGATCCCGTCCTCCATCTCGGCAACCCGCCGGGCATAGACGGTGACGTGCGCCGCGCGATGATCGACGGCGTCAACGAGCTCAACCGCCAGCTCTTCGAGCGGGTGGGGGACCCCGAGACCAACGCGCGCATCTCGCAATACGAGATGGCCTTCCGGATGCAGACTTCGGTTCCGGAACTCACGGATTTCTCCAATGAGCCGCAGTCGACCTGGGACCTCTACGGACCGAAGGCGAAGGAGCCCGGCACCTTTGCCTACAACTGCCTGATGGCGCGGCGGCTCGCCGAGCGGGGTGTTCGCTTCTCGCAGATATTTCTGCGGAGCTGGGACCAGCACACCAACTTGCCTCGCAACATCAAGCTGATGGCCGAGGAGTCGGACCAGCCGAGTTACGCGTTGGTCACCGACCTCAAGCGCCGCGGCCTGCTGGACGAGACGCTGGTCATCTGGGGCGGCGAGTTCGGCCGCACCTGTTATTCGCAGGGCGTGCTCTCGCGCGAAAACTACGGTCGCGACCATCACCCGCGCTGCTTCAGCATGTGGATGGCCGGCGGCGGCGTGAAACCCGGCATCAGCTACGGCGAGACCGACGACTTCTCCTACAACATCGTGAAGGACCCGGTGCATATCCGCGACCTGCACGCGACCATGCTGCACCTGTTCGGTCTCGATCACGCCAGGTTCTCCCACAAGTTCCAGGGCCTCGACCAGCGCCTCACCGGGGTGCTGCCCGCCCAGGTCATCGACGCCATCCTCGCGTGACGCGCCTCCGCCCACCTTTCCCCTCCCGCGCTGTCGCGGTCGCCGTTTCCCTGGCGGCGGCCGGGCTGGTCCGTGCCGAGACCACTTTCTTCCAGGCGCGTATCGCGCCGATCCTCGACCGCCACTGCGTGTCCTGCCACGGCCCGGAGAAGCAGAAGGCGAAGCTGCGGCTCGATTCGTTTGACGCCGTCATGCGCGGCGCCGAGTCGGGCGTGATGGTGAAACCCGGCGACCCGCGGGGCAGCGAACTCTTCCGTCGTATCACGCTTCCCGCCTCCGACGAGGAAGTGATGCCGACTGACGGCAAGCCGCTCCTCTCGCGGGATGAGATCCGCAACATCGAGCTGTGGATCGCCGGCGGAGCCTCCTCTTCGAAGGTCGTGTCGGACTTTCCGGGCGCTCCTCCGCTCCGGCGATTCAAGGCCGCCGAGCCGGCCTGGGCTCCCGACTGGCGCTCGCGCGCCGCGGAGATCGCCGCGCTCGAGGAGCGCTTCCACGTCCGCCTCGTGCCGCGGTCGCAGGTGCCGACCGACGGCCTTGTGCTCCGCACCGCCAGTTCGCCGGGCCGCTGTGACGACGCGGTTCTCGCCGGCCTCGCGCCCATCGCGTCCCTGATTGTCGAGGCTGAGCTAGCTCGCACCCCGATCACCGACGTCGGGGTGGCGGCGCTCGCCGGATGGGAAAATCTTCGCTCGATGGATCTCACCCGGACCTCCGTCACTGCCGCCGGCCTCGCCGCGCTCGCCGGAAGCAAGTCCCTCGAGGTGGTGAATCTGACCGATACCGCGGTGGACGACGCCGGCGTGGCCCCGTTGCGCGCTTTACCAGCGCTGCGGCGGCTCTGGGTGCACGGCACCAAGGTTTCTCCCGGCGCCTCCGGGGGCGGATGAGGCTTCCCGGAAGCCGGCTTGCGGCTTAGGTACGCGAACTCATCGCCAACCTTGGCGATCAGGGTCGCGACCTCGCCGGCGATCACGCCGAGCGAACCATCAAGCTTTTCGGCCCCCTTTTCCTCGTCGGTTGAGGACGGTCCGCGCGGCTGGAAGAAGGCGGCGGTTTCGCCGGAGCGCCGAGGTCTGTACCCGAAATCCGGGTTTGCGCCGGGTTGGCTCGGTGGCGCGGCGCCTCAGAAACGGGTTCTTCGTCCATGTCTTCCGCTGCCCTCACCGAGCGTCAGGCGTTCCTGATCCTCAACGCCCTGCCCAACATCGGTCCGGTCACGCTCAACCGTCTGCTGACGGCGCTGGGCGGCGATCCCCGGACGGTGCTGGCGACGGAGCGTCGACGGCTGGAGTCGGTGCGCGGGGTGGGTCCGGTGATCGCGTCGACGCTCGCGGAATGGCGCGCGCACTTCGACCTCGCGCGGGAGGAGCAGCGGCTTGCAGCGACCGGGGCCGATTTCATCGTGGGAAAAGACCCTGTTTATCCGAAACTTCTGCGGGAGATCCACGACCCGCCGATCGGGCTTTATCGCCTCGGGACGCATGACTTTGCAGCCCCGGGGATCGCCATCGTGGGCTCGCGGCGCACGACACTCTACGGACAGGCCACCGCGCGTCGTTTCGCGGGGGAGTTGGCGCGGCTGGGGTTTTGTGTGGTCAGCGGGCTGGCGCGAGGGATCGACACCGCGGCCCACGAAGGCGCGTTGGAGGCAGGCGGGCGCACCGCGGCCGTGCTCGGCTGCGGCGCGGACATCATCTATCCGCCGGAAAACCTCGGCCTCCTCCGGCGCATCACGGAAGGCGGCGCCGTGCTCTCGGAATTCCCGTTCGGCCGGCGGGCCGACCGGCAGTCCTTCGCCATGCGCAATCGGATCGTCTCGGGGATGTGCCAGGCGACGATCGTGATCGAGAGCGACGTCGACGGCGGCGCGATGATCACCGCGCGATTTGCCGGCGAGCAGGGCCGGATGCTTTTCGCTGTACCGGGTCGCATCGACCAGCCAACGAGCGCTGGCTGTCATCAGCTGATCCGTGACGGAGCCACGCTGATGACGGGGGTAGATGATCTGCTCAACGAGCTGAGCTATCTCGACGGGTTCCGGCCCGCGCCGGTCTCCGCCAAGCCCGCCGAGGTTGCCGCCGGCCGGCCGTCCAATCTGAAGCCGGACGAGGAGCGCGTGCTAGCCTGCCTTGGTGGAGGGGCGATCCTCGCGCCCGACGCGGTGGGCGCCCAATCCGGCCTCGGGCCCGCCGAGGTTTCGGCCGCGCTCATGATGCTCGAGATTCGGCGCCTGGTGGTGAAGCGGACGGATGGGCGGTATGAGGCGGCCCTGGGCTGAAGGGGGGAGAGCGGTGGGGAATTTTAGTTGCTCCGCAGCAAGGCCCGGCGACTTGTTCGCCGCATGAAAATCCCCGTTCTGACCGCACTTTGCCTGCTTCTGTCCCCGGTCCTCGCCGCCGCCGACACCGGCCGCCGGGCGGTGGGGCACGAGGATGTCTGGCTGATGCGTCGCGTGGGCACACCGGTGGCGAGCCCTGATGGCAAGCGGGTGGTTTTCGCGGTGACGATGCCCGCCTACGACGCCAAGGCGCAGAGCTCCGACCTGTGGTTGGTGCCAGTCGACGGGTCGGCGGCCCCGCGCCAGATCACCCACGACAAGACGACCGAAAACGGAGTGGCGTGGAGTCCTGACTCCACGCGGATCGCTTTTTCCGCGAAGCGCGAGGGTGATGAAGCTCCGCAGATCTACGTCATTGATCTCGCCGCCGGCGGGGAGGCGCAGCGTATCACGGATGTCGTGACCGGCGTCCGTCAGCCGCGTTGGAGTCCGGATGGAACGAAGCTCCTCTTTGTGAGCGAAGTCTACCCCGGAGCCGTGGATGAGGAGGCCAACCGCAAGGCTGCCCAGGCGTTCAAGGAGCGTAAGCACACCGCCCGCGTCTATGACTCCTTCCCGATCAAGTATTGGGACCGCTGGCTGGACGAACGGAGAGGCCACCTGTTGGTGCAGGAGGCGAAGCCGCGTGCCAAGGCGCGCGACCTCCTGGCGGGCACGCGGCTCGCCGCGGAACCGGGATTTGGAGGGCGCCAGGGTGAATCGGGCGAGGATCTGCCCGCGGCTTGGACGCCGGACGGATCCGCGGTGGTTTTTGTCGCGACCACCGCCCGGAACCGGGGCGCCTACGCGAGCGTGCCCACCCAGCTCTTCGCGGTGCCGCTGGCGGGTGGAGAGCCTCGTGCTCTTACCCAGGACAAGGACTCCTATGACGATCCCGAGTTCACGGCCGACGGGCGCGGACTGCGTGTGATGTTTTCGCCGGGAGGCGACGGCAAGACCTACCACCATGCGCGCGTGGCGGTCTTCCCTTGGCCGTTTGACGCGGAGCGGCGCACTGTCGTGACGCGGGAGCTCGATCTTTCCGTAACCCGCGCGGTGCAGTCGGGTGACCAACTGTTCCTCACCGCCGAGGACGGGCATCAAGTGCGGTTGTACTCCATGCCCGCCGCGGGCGGCGCGGCCCGTGTGACGGGACTTCCGGCTCGGGGCGTCTTCAGCGGTCTCGGTAGGGCAGGGGTGTTTCTCGTCGCAGCGCATGATCACGCGGGACAGCCTCCGGAAATCGTGCGGATTGATCCCGTAGCGGGCACGGTCACGCCGCTGACCCGTTTCAACGCCGAGCGCCTGGCCCCGCTTGACCTGCCTGTGCCGGAACACTTCACCTTCCGCAGCCGGGAGGGTCGTACGATCCACAATCTGGTGGTTCGGCCGCCGGGATTCTCGCCGGACAAGAAGTACCCCCTATTCGTCGTGATCCACGGCGGTCCGGCGCCGCAATTCAAGGACGCATGGGGCATCCGTTGGAACTATCACTTGCTGGCCTCGCCGGGCTACGTGCTGCTGCTCACGAATTACAAAGGCTCAAGCGGTTACAGCGAGGAGTTCGGCCAGGCGATCCAGCTGGATCCGCTGCGTGGTCCGGCGGACGAGATCCTGCAGGGCGTGGACGAAGCCTTGGCGAAGTACCTTTTCATTGACGGTTCAAGGCTCGCCGCGGGAGGGGCGAGCTACGGTGGTCACCTCTCGAACTGGCTACAGGCGACGACCACGCGATTCCGGTGCCTCATCAGCCATGCCGGCCTCATCAACTTGGAGACGCAATGGGCGACCAGTGACGCGGTGTACGCGCGCGAATTAACCAATGGCGGGCCGGTCTGGGAGCAGGGACCCGTTTGGCGGGAGCAAAGTCCGGTCCGTCTGGCCGGCAATCACGCCAAGGGCACCGGCTGGCGCACGCCCGTCCTGCTGACGGTGGGGGATCTCGATTACCGGGTGCCCTCCAATAACGTCTACGAGTACTGGACCTATCTTCAGCGTCTGCAGGTTCCGTCGCGTCTGGTTTCGTTCCCTGATGAGAACCACTGGATTCTGAAAGGCGAAAACAGCCGTTTCTGGTTCGGCGAGGTTCACGGCTGGCTGGCGCGCTGGCTGAAATGAGGCGCGCCGGCCGCGGGTGCTCAGCCCGGCGGCCACCCCAATGGGCGCCCGGCGAGGAGGTGGACGTGAAGGTGCGGCACTGACTCGCCACCATCCGGGCCATGGTTGATCACAAGTCGGAATCCCGAGCCTAGATTCAATTTCCGAGCCATTGCGCCCGCGGTCAGCAGCAGTTGTCCGAGGAGCGCCTGATCACCGGACTCCGCTGCGCCCACGCGCGCGATCAGGCGCTTCGGGATCACCAGCAGGTGCACCGGCGCCTGCGGCTGGATGTCGTGCAGGACGATGCATTGGTCGTCCTCGTGCTCGATGCGGGCCGGGATCTCGCGGTCGATGATGCGTTGGAAAATCGTCTTCGCCATGAGAGGCGTTCGTGCCGCAGAACGCCGCGGGACTCACGCCAAAACCGCCCGGGTCGACCTCAGGCCTCCCCGCGAGCAAACAAAGTCCGTCCCGCCGCCTGTTCATCGCGCAGGCGGCGGAGGAATTCCGTGCGTGGAATCTCCCGCGCGCCGAGCGCCTCGAGGTGCGGGGTGAGTTGCTGGATATCCATCCAGGCCGACCCTCGGCCGCGGAGATGATCCGTGAGATGCAGCAGACAAAGCTTCGAGCCGTTGTCCACATGGTGAAACATGCTTTCACCGGCGAAAACCCCGCCGGCATCGACCCCGTATAGCCCGGCGACGAGCATTTCGCCGTTCCACGCCTCGATGCTGTGCGCAAGCCCGCGGCGATGGACTTCCGTGTAGGCCGTGATCATCGGGGGAGTGATCCAGGTTCCGGCCTGACCGGGCCTCGGAGAGGCGGCGCAAGCGCGGATCACCGCCGCGAAGGCCCGGTCGACCGTGAAGCGCAGCAGACTCCGCCGTCTTGCCTTCGCAAGGCTGCGCGGGACGCGCATGCGGTCGAACTCGAGGATCGCGCGCCGTCGCGGGCAAACCCACGGCACCGCGTGCCGTGGGTCGCCATCAGGCCAGGGGAAAATCCCATGGGAGTAGGCGGAGATGACGCGTTCCGGGCTCAGCTCGAAGTCCAACGCCACCAGCCCCAAATCGTCCCGGGGGTCGGGCGCGGCCCAAGGTGTCGGCGTCGGCGGCATCCGGATGATGGTGGGATACCGAGCGCGGGGGTCGAGGCCGCTCCCCCGGAAAATCAGCTTCCGCCTTGCCTCGCCGCGCGACCGCGGTTCGTAGGGTTTCATGCGATTGTCACGTGCGTTACTCGCCACCCTTGTTTTGCCCCTTGCGCTGCGCGGCCATGATCCCGGCATCAGCACGGCCCAGGGTGAATTGTCCCTCGGCGCGTTGGTGCTCACCACGGGTTTCGCTCCCGCGGACATTCAAACGCTGTTGCCGGCCTCGTTTCCCCGCGCCGACGTGTGGGGCCAGGCGGAGTTCGAGGCGGCGCGCCCGCTCCTGCTCGCGTTAGCCCCCGGTCTTTGGGATGTCGCCTGGTCCGGCGCCAAGGTGCCGCCACGCGAGGTCAGCGTGGAGCTGCTGCCGGGTGATAATGTGAGTTTCCGGCACATCCTGCCGGTGCCGGGACCGCGGGGAGACCTCACGTTGCGGGCAGCGCGCGTGCCTGATCTTCCGGAGGGACACCGGCAGTTCGTCGTGATCTCCGACTCGGTCGGGTCAACCGTGGCGAAAAAATTGGTCAGCAGTCGGGATTACACTGTTTCGGTCGGCACCGCTGCTCCGGCCAGGGCGGCTGCGGCTCCCGAACCGGAGGAACTGCCCAGCGCCCTCGAGTTTATTCGTCTCGGCGTGGAGCATATCTGGACCGGCTTCGACCACCTGCTGTTCCTCTTCGCCTTGCTCGTCGTGTGCACGAGTTTCCGTTCAACCGTCGCGATTATCACCTGTTTCACGCTGGCCCATTCGCTCACGCTGGCCCTGGCGACCCTCGATGTGGTGAATGTGCCGGGCCGCCTGGTTGAGCCGCTCATCGCCGCTTCAATCGTGTTTGTGGGGGTGGAGAATCTTGTCCGGCGCGGCGCGGAGCCTCCCGGCCGCCTGGTGCTGACCTTCGCCTTCGGTCTGGTGCACGGGTTCGGGTTCGCCGGTATCCTGCGCGACCTCGGACTTGGTTCCGCGCCGGGCGGCATCCTTTTGCCGCTCTTTTCGTTCAATCTTGGCGTGGAAGTCGGACAGATCGCCATCGCGGCGGTCGTGCTTCCGGTGGTCTGGCGCCTGAGGAAAAACCAGACGTTCCTCGCCCGCGGAGTGCCCGCGTTGTCCGGCGTGGTGACGCTGATGGGTCTCTATTGGCTGCTGGCGCGGACGGTCCTGTGATCTCCGTCTCGACGGTGCGCGTCAGGAGAAAAGGTCCGTCGCCGTGCGGCCGAGGAAGTCCTCCATGTACGCCGTGGTGGCCTTACCCTCGATGAAGACAGGGTCGGCCATGATCGCGCGGTGCAGGGGAATGGTGGTCTTGATTCCTCGGACGAGGTATTCGCTCAGGGCGCGGTAGGCTCGCTCAAGGGCCACCTTGCGGGTAGGCCCCACGCAGATGAGCTTGCCGATCATGGAGTCGTAGTAAGGCGGGATCGTATACCCGCTGTAAGCGTGGGAATCCACCCGCACACCGTGACCACCGGGCGCATAATAGAGACCGATGGTACCGGGGGAAGGAGCGAAATTCCTCGCGGGGTCCTCGGCGTTGATCCGGCACTCGATCGCATGGCGGTCGAAGCGGATATCCCCTTGGTCGAAATCCAGCTTCTCGCCGTTCGCCACGCGGATCTGCTGCTTGACGAGGTCGATGCCGGTGACCTCCTCGGTCACGGGGTGCTCCACCTGGATGCGCGTGTTCATCTCTATGAAGTAGAAGTTCCCCTTCGCATCCACGAGAAACTCGATGGTGCCGGCGTTCTCGTACTGGGCGGCTTCGGCTGCTCTCACGGCGGCCTTGCCCATCTTCTTGCGAAGATCGGCGGTCAGAAAAGGGGAGGGGGACTCCTCGATCAGCTTCTGGTGGCGGCGCTGCACCGAGCAGTCGCGTTCGCCGAGATGTAGAATCTTGCCGTGGGAGTCGCCGAGGATCTGGAACTCAATGTGGCGCGGCTTCTCGATGTATTTTTCGATGTAAACGGCCCCGTTGGAAAACGCCTTCTCGGCTTCACCGCGGGCGACGTGGAATTCCTTGGCGAACGAGACGTCGTTGTGCGCGATACGCATTCCTCGGCCGCCACCGCCGGCTACGGCCTTGATGATGACAGGGTAGCCGATCTTTCGAGCGATCTTCACTGCCTCCGCCTCCGAGTCGACCGGGCCATCCGAGCCGGGGACGGTAGGCACACCGGCTTTCCGGACCGTGTCTTTGGCGACCGATTTGTCGCCCATCATCTTGATGGACTTTGATTTGGGCCCGATAAACTTGATGTTACAGGATTCGCACTGTTCGGCGAACTTAGCGTTCTCGGATAGGAAGCCGTAGCCGGGGTGAATCGCGTCCACATCGGCGATCTCGGCCGCACTGATGATTCGGTCAGCGCGAAGGTAGCTCTCGGAACTTTTGTTGCCCCCGATGCAGATCGCCTCATCCGCCAGCTGCACGTGCAAGGATTGCACATCGGCCTCGGAGTAGACGGCAAGGGTCTTGATCCCCATTTCCCGACAGGCGCGGACGATGCGAAGCGCGATTTCTCCGCGATTGGCGATCAGGACTTTTTGGATCATTGTTTGTTGGCGACGCGATTCTGCAAAACGCTGAAAAATCGAATTTTGAAAGCGATCCGGCGGCGTTTAGAGCCGGAGCGGAAAGGTGCCGACAGGTGGCCCGGTCAGGCCTTAACCTTAAACAGCCGTTGGCCGTACTCGACCGGTTGGCCGTTTTCCACCAGGACCTCCAGTACGGTGCCCTTTGTCTCGGCCTGAATCTCGTTCATGATCTTCATGGCCTCGATGATGCACACGACCGTGTTCTCAACGACCTTGGTGCCGGAGTCGGCGAAAGGCTTACTTTCGGGAGAGGCGGCACGGTAGAAGGTGCCAACCATCGGGGACTTGATGTAAGTAACTCCCTCTTCGTCTTTTGGGGAATCTGATTTAGCGCCGGCGGGAGCCGCAGTTGCCGCCGCAGGGGCCGTCGCAGTCGATTCAGCGGGAAGGAACGGCGGATTCGAACCATAGCCGGTGGAAACCACCGGTAGGCCGTTGCCGGCCCGGCAAATCTTGAGTTTGAAACCCTCCTCCTCCACGGAGAACTCGGTCAGTTCCGAGCGCTTCATCAGGTCGATGATCTGCTTGATTTGTTTGAGGTCCAAAGGGTGCCTTGGTTGTAGTTGAAAGGGTGCGAGCGCGTTAGTCTTAGAAACCGGCGGAGCGTTCAAAAGTAGGCAACGACACCCTGCAAGGCCTGATTTCGAATAATCACTCGAAAATCCTAAAAAAACCCGAAAAAAGCGGCGAAAATATAGAAAAAACCTTAAAAAACAGGGATTTATCGCGCAGTTTCATGATGATCACGCCGCTGAGATTTCGAACTCCAGAGACCATTTGGGAGCGGTTTATTCGCCCTGCTAACACCTTTTGGTCGATCTTTTCACCATGCGGCTTCGTTTTTGACACCCAATGCCCAACGAGTCTTCCGCCCATTTGCGACTGAAGGTCTTGGCTTTCGACTGGGCCCGTTCTGTGGGAATGGGAATTTTGGCATCGGAGGTCTCTTTACCCCAAACCCGATTTCGGGCCGATCTGGTGGGTTTGGAGGTCAAAAATGGGGGTAAAACCGCGATTTTTGAATGTAAACAGGCCCGTTCCGATCTGCTCAAGGATGCTCACGACACTCAGTCGACGTGGGCTGAGGTCGAGGTTTTGGCGTCCCGATTGAGAAATCTGGAGTCGCTCATTGGTGAGCATCGTCCTGATTTGAGAAAGGGAGAGAGTCTCTTCCCGGAGTTCGACGCCGTTGATCTTTCTTCCACCCGTCACGCGGGCTACCGGAAATTGCTGATGGCCCTTGCGGTCCGCCAGGCGCGCCTCATCCGGGGGACCAAGTTCGCCCGGCTGTTCCATTGGCGCACGGCCGATCTGTTCTATCTGGTATCCGAGCCCGACATCTTTGCTCCGGCGGAGATTCCGGCCGGCTGGGGCCTGTTGGTTCGTCGGGGGGACAGGCTGCAATTGGAGCGTAGACCAGTCCAACTGGACTCCGGTGAAGATGCCCGGAGGCGCCTGCTTTTGGCCGTGGCCGCGGCCGGTACCCGTGCCACCGCGCGATCCCTCGGGATGGTTTTCAAGCCGAGCGACGAAAAGTGATCGTCCCGGTGGGGACTGCTGCTGGCGAAGCCTACTTGGCCGCAGTTTCGAGCCAGATATACTTGTAGGGATGGTTGTTTAGCAGCGTCGGGTAGATCCCCTTCACACGCGGACTAAGGGCTTTGACGCTAGTATAGTAGTAAATCGGTAAGACCGGCAGTTCCTCCACGAGGAGCGCGTCCATCTTCTGGTAGATTTCGTATCGCGCCTTCTGATCCGGCGCCCGCATTGCCTCCTCCAGTAGCGCGTCGAATTGGGCGTTCGAGAAGCCGGTGTCGTTGTTTAGATTTTTGGAGGCCCATATTTCCAGAAATACATGAGGATCAACGTAGTCCGCAATCCAACCCCCTCGCTGAAGATCGTAGTTCAGGGCGTCGGTTGAATCCAAGTAAACCTTCCACTCCTCGTTGCGCAGGGTGATGTCGATCCCGAGGGTGCGCCGCCACATCTGCTGGATGGCTTCGGCAATGAGGCGGTGGTTCTGGCTGGTGTTGTAGAGGAGTTCGAGCTTCGGGAAGCCTCGTCCTTCGGGGAAGCCCGCCTCCGCCAGTAGCTTCTTCGCCTCTTCCACGGTGCCTGACAGTTTCGCGACGGGGGTGTAGCCGGCTGTGTCTGGATGAGTGATGGCGTACGCCGGCTGCTGCCCGCCCCGGACGACATTCTTGACCAGCGAGTCTCGATCAACGGCGAGGGCGAGCGCGCGCCGGACGCGACGGTCGTTGAGAGGAGGGCGCTTGTGGTTGAAGCGGTAGAAATAGAGTCCGAGGTACGGATCGGTGCGCAGCGCCTCGGGATTTTCCCGGCGATAGACGTCGATCTTCGCCACCGGCAACTCGTTCGTCATCTCGATCTGCCCGGTGCGGAACATCCGCTCCTCGGTGTCCTGGTTTTCAACCGGCAGAAAGTGGATCTCGTCGAGTTTCACCCGCGCACGGTCCCAGTACTGGGAGTTGCGCACGACGGAGATGAGCTGCTGTTGGCGCCATTCCTTCAGCATGAAGGGGCCGCTGGCCACGATGTTTCCCGGGCGCGTCCAGGCAGTTCCCTTTTTCGTCATGCCCCCGAATTTTTCGATGACGTGCAACGGCACCGGGTACCAGGAGTAATGGCTCGCGATCAGCTTCAGGAGAAACGGGGTCGGGGTGTTGACAGTCACCTCGAGGGTCCGCGCGGCGCGGGCCTTGAAGCCGACCTGAGAGAAGTCGGTGATTTTACCCTCGTTGTAGTCCTTGGCCCCGCGCACGTAGTGCAGCAGGTACGCATATTCCGAGGCCAGCGCCGGGGTGAGGATCCGCTGGTAGGATCGGAGGAACGTGACGGCGTCGATCGGAGTGCCGTCGGACCATTTGGCGTCGGCGCGCAGGTGGAAGGTATAGACAAGTCCGTCGGCGGAAACCTCCCAACGCTCGGCGATCCCCGGCTCCGGGCTAAGATCGCGCGGGTTCTCCGCCAAGAGCCCCTCGAAAATCGCCATGATCACCTTGTGTTCCGGCACTCCGGTCACGACCTGGGGGTCCAAATCCTGCGGCTCGGTGCCGTTACCCACCCGCCAGATCATCGGACCGCCCACCTTGGTTTCCGGGGAGGCTGTCTTCGGAGCCGTGCCGGTGGCGGTCTGTTCCTTGCGGCCGCAGCCGGCGACGATGAGGGGCAGAATCAGGAGTGACGCCAGCCGTCGGGGGGAGAGCATGTTGGGACGGAAACGTTTGTGGGCTTCAGTGCAAGCGAGTCGGCGTCTGCCGGGTTGACGAATCCGAAATCCCGGCGCCAAGTTCGCGCCCCACCAACGACCCGCCCCTTATGTCCAACCTGAACTCCCTCCGCGAGACCCTCGCCCGCAAGCAGGCCGAGCTCGCCAGCCTTGAACACGAATTGCGCGCCGCCCAAGCCGCACAGTTCTCGGAACTTCCCGCGCAACTCGGCGTGGAGACGATCGACGATGTCATCAAGACGCTCGCTCCGCACGCCTCCCCGCGCCTGAAGGGCGCCCTGGCCAAGGCCTTCGGCGGCAAGTTGCCCGCGCCAGCCGGGGAGACGGCGGTCGAGTCGGAGTCCGCGTCGCCCGCCGCCAAGCGCGAGCGTCGCAAGCGCGCCACTGTCACCCCGGAGCTGAAGGACGCCATCGTGCAGGCCCTGCAGGCCGGTAAAACCTCGAACGAGGTCGCCGCGGAGTGCGGGGTCTCCCCCGCCACGGTGAACAACATCAAGCGTGCCGCGGGCCTGACGAAAAAACGCGGCGAGGTCTGATCGCGCGGCGGCGCGTAGTTCAGCGCCGTGCCTTGAGCATCTGCTCCCGTCGGTCCCGGAAAGGGCTGCCGGGACTCCACTCCGGCCAACGGTCCCCCGACGACACGCGACGGCCCAGCTCAGTGAGAAGCCTCGCGTCCTGCGCGGCCCCGCCGAAGGTCCAGTCCGGCTTCACCTCGTCGCTCGGCTGGTGGTAATGCCGCGTGATGAACTCGTTCACCTTGCGTTCCGCAAAGTCGGGCGGCTGGTCGATGAAGTCGCGGCCGGCCTTCGCGTAGAAGCCAGGCACGCCGACTTTCGCGAACTCGAAATGGTCGCTGCGGAAGTAAGTCCCCCGCTCCGGATTGCTCTCCGCGCGCACGGTGCGGCCCTGCGCGCCCGCCAGTTCCGTCGCAATGGGGTCCATCGTCGTCGAGCCCAGCCCCACGATTTCCATGTCCCGCGTTGGTCCGAATTGGTTCGCGCCGTCCATGTTGATCACACCGAGGGTCTTCTCGAGCGGGTAGAGGGGGTGGCGGGCGTAGTGGCGTGCGCCGAGCAGGCCTTTTTCCTCAGCGGTGACGGAGAGGAACAGCACGCTCCGCCGTGGCGCGGGACCGGTGCTGAACGCGCGCGCGATCTCCAGCAGCATCGCGACGCCGGCGGCGTTGTCGGCCGCGCCGTTGAAGATACGGTCACCCGCTAGGCGCTCATCCACGCCCAAGTGGTCCCAGTGCGCGTTGTAGATCACGTGCTCCGCCTTTCGCTCGGGATCGAAACCAGGCACCAGCGCGACGACGTTGCGTGAATCCACCATCCGCACGGTGTTCTCCACGGTGAAGTCCGCCGTGGCCCCGAGCGGGACCGGGCGGAAATCCCGGCGTGCCGCCGCGCGTTTCAATTCCGCGAGGTCGCGGCCGGTCGACCGGATCAGGCGTTGCGCCGCGTCGATCGTCAGCCAGCCGGAGAACCCGACATGGCCGGCGTTGTTGTCGGGCGCACGCAGCTCGAAGTTTTCCCGGCCCCAGCTTGAGACGACGACGCCGAACGGGTAGGCGGCCGGCCCGGTCTCGTGGATGATGATGCAGGCGGCGGCGCCGAGTTTCGCGGCGATCTCGTACTTGTAGGTCCAGCGGCCGTAGTAGGTCATCGCCTTTCCGCCGAAAACCGCGGGGTCCAATTCCCCGCGCTCGTTCGTGACGGGCGGGTCGTTGATCAACATGAGCACGGTTTTCCCTCGGAGGTCGGACCCCTTGTAATCATCCCATGCGAACTCCGGCGCGGTGATGCCGTAACCGACGAAGACGACTTCCGATGCCCTGCCCTCGACCTTCGTCGTGATGCGCGTCGAGAGTCCCACGAAGTCGTTGATGGGTGTCAGGGGCATCTCGGTCGCACCGACCCGGAAGCCGAGCGTCGCGCGCGAGGTGATTCCCGCCAGCGGCACCTTCTGCACAAAGGTTCCGTCGGGATTGCCGGGTTTCAGCCCCAGTTTGCGGAACTCTTCCTCGAGGTAGGCGACGGTGCGGTCCTCGCCGCGCGTGCCTGGCGCCCGTCCCTCGAACTCGTCGGCCGAAAGCGTCTTCGTCCACGCGAGGATGCGTGCGGCCGCCGCCTGGTCGTCCGCCGCCGGGAGCAGCGGAACGAGGGAAAGGAGCAGGGCCGGGGTGAGAAGTCTCATCGGGTGAAGGTTCAGGGGGAAACGATCGAAACGCCTTGGTAAACGCGCGCCCACAGGCCGTCCTCCGTCCATCCGCGCACGCGTGGAGACATCAGCCAGACTTTTGAGTTGTAATAGAGCGGGGCGACGGGGGCGCCGGCGCTGATCGCCCGTTCGGCGTCGGCCCAGCGTCCGGCGGCCACCGCGCGGTCGAACTCGGTGCTGGACCAACCGGGATAGTTGAGCGGAGCCCCCGTCACGAGGTCGCCCAGCATCGCGGCGGGATCCGCGGCGTCGGGAATGGCGGTGGCGAACGCGATGTCGAAACCTCCCGTTCGCAGGGCGTCGAGGTGCACCTTGGCCTCACGAAGCGCGATGACGACGTCGATGCCGAGGTGTTCGCGCCACATCTGTTGCAGGGCCTCCAGCACGGGCGCGTTGGTCCACCCCGAAAGTTCCAGTCGTGGAAAACCCTTCCCTCCCGGGAACCCGCCCGCGGCCAGAAGTCTCCGCGCTTCCCCGGGATCGAAGGTTTCCCGGCTCTTCCGTGGCTCGTCCGCACCCGCCAGCTGCGGCGGGAGAAAGGTGTCCGCAGGTGCATGCGAGCCCAGCAGGACGCGCTCGGCGAGGCGGCGGCGGTCGATCGCTAGGCTCAGGGCGCGGCGAGCCTCCGCGCCGAGTGCCGGACGGCGCAGATTGAACACAAGGTGCCGCGTCTCGATCATCGCCGTCCGGTGCAGCTCCTCGGGTCGGTCCCGTGCGTAGCCGGCGACCTTGGAGGCGGGGATCGCCATCGTCACATCAAGCTGACCCGCGCGGTAGGCGCGCTCTTCCGCGTCGCTGCTGTCGAAGCGCACGAACCGCAGGCGGTCCAGCGCGACGGAGGCGGCTCCGTGCCACGCGGGGTTGCGGCGCAGCGCGACGTGCTGGTCCGGCCGCCACTCCTCCAGCGTGAAGGGTCCGTTGCCGACAAAGTTGCCGGGCTCCGTCCAACGCCGGCCGTGGCGGAGGGCGAGGTCGGCCCGCACGGGCAGCCAGGGCCCGCTGGCGACCACGTGGGGAAAGCGCGGATTGGGCGCCTCGAGGGTGACGACGAACGTCCGCGGGTCGGCCGCGCGGAGACCGACGGCGGCGAAATCCCGCTCCTCGCCGCCGGAAAAGGCGCGCGCCCGGCGCACGCCGAAGAAGATCGTGACCTTGGGCGAAGCCGTCTCTGGCCTTAGGATACGTCGATAGGCGGCCGTGAAATCGTCGGCAGTGACGGGCCGGCCGTCGGACCAGCGGGCGTCCTTCCGCAGGCGGAACGTGTAGACGAGTCCGTCCGGCGAGACCTCGAAGCTCTCCGCCGCCCCGGGGCGTGGCGCGGAGCCGTCCGGCCCGGGCACGAGCAGGCCCTCGAGCAGGGCCCGCAGGATACCGTGCTCGTCCGGCAGGGTGGTGGTCGCCGGGTCCAGAGACACGGGCTCGTTACGCTGGCTGACCCGCAGCACGCGTTCCGGCGCCGCGGGGGCGGAGGCTTGGGAGGAGGACGGATCCCGCCCGCAGCCGGTGAGAAACGCGGCGGTCGCCGCGAGCAGCGCGCGGGCGCGGAGCGAGCAGCTAGTTCTCCAACCAGACATGTTTGTACGGATGGTGGTCGAGCAGGTTTGCGTGCCAGCCTTTGACCGACGGTTGGATCAGGAACACGTGCGTGTGATGGTAAAGGGGGATGAGTGGCGCCTCGCCGAGCAGGATCGCCTCGGCCTTCCGGAAAAGTGCACGACGTACCGCCGGGTCGGGCGTCCGGGCCGCGGCGTCGAGCAGGGCGTCGTAGTCCGGGTTATTCCAGCCGGTGTAGTTGTTTCCGCTGTCGCCGCGGAAGATGTCGAGGAACGTCGCGGGATCCAGGTAGTCGCCGATCCAGTCGGAGCGCAGTATCTGGAAGTCGCCGGCCCGGCGCGCGGCGAACACCACCTTCATTTCCTGGTTCACCAACCGAATCTCGACGCCGATTTCCCGGCGCCACATTTCCTGCAGGGCCTCCGCGATGGCGCGGTGGTTCTCGGAAGTGTTGTAGAGCAGTTCGATCGGCGGCAGCCCGCGGCCGCCGGGGAAGCCCGCCTCCGCCAGCAGCCGGCGGGCGGCCTCGACGTCGCGCGCGAGCGAGGCGGTTGCAGAGTAACCGGCGGTGCCGGGTGGCGTGAGGCTGGTCGCCGGGCGCTGGCCGCCGCGCGCCACCTGCGCGGCGATCGTATCCCGGTCGGTGGCCAGCGCGAGGGCGCGTCGCACCCGGACGTCGTTGAGCGGCGCTCGGCGGGTGTTGAAGCGGTAGAAGTAGGTCCCGAGGTAGGGATCACGCCGGAGGAGCTGCGGCGCCGCCCGGAGATAGGAGTCAATCTTGCCGACGGGGGTGAATTCCGTGAGGTGCAATTGCCCGGAACGAAAGGCGCGCTCCTCGGCATCGACGCTGTCGATCGGGTAGAAATGGATCCCGTTCAGGCGCACGGTGGCGGCGTCCCAGTAGCCGGGATTCCTGGCCACGATGATGACCTGGTGCGGACGCCACTCGCGCAGCAGGAATGGTCCGTTGCCGACGAACTTCTCCGGTCGCGTCCACGGGTTTCCGCGGCGATCGATGGCGCCGTGACGCGCGATCGCGGCGAGGGGCACCGGGTACCAGGGCGGGTTGGTGAGCAGCGAGAGGAAGTAAGGCGCCGGGTTTTCCAGCGTGAGGCGAAGGGTGCGGGCATCAAGGGCGAGTACTCCCACCGTGCCGAAATCCGTCGAGCGGCCCTTGTGGTAGTCCTCCGCGCCGCGCAGCACGTAGAGCATGTTGGCGTATTCCGCCGAAAGCGCGGGGGTGAGGATGCGGCGGAAAGAGGCCGCGAAGTCCGCCGCGGTCACCGGCTGCCCGTCGGTCCAACGGGCGCCGGTCCTCAGGTGGAAGGTGTACTGGCGTCCGTCCGGCGAGACCTCCCAGCGCTCGGCGACGCCGGGCACGGGGCGGAGGTCCTCCGGGTGTTCGGTGACAAGGCCCTCGAAGAGGGCGCGGAGCACGTTCCCTTCCGCCACGCCGGTGACCAGGTGCGGATCCAGCTCGGTCACCTCGTTCCCGATTCCCCGATGCAGGATCTGGGCGCGATTGCCGGCCTCGACCGGGGTCTCGCGGCGTCCGCAGCCGCCTGCGCACCAAACCAGCGCGAGCAGGGCGAGGGGAAGGGCGCGCGGGCGGAGCTTCAGCCCGCTCATGCGCGTTGGATCAGGGCGACCGCGTGGGCGGCGATCGCGGCGCCGCGCCCGATTTCGCCCACGCCCTCGTTGGTGGTGGCTTTCAGGCCGATGCGGTCCGCCGACAGGCCCGTCGAGCGGGCAAGGGCCGCCTTCATTTCCGCGATCCGCGGCAGGATGCGCGGTTTCTCTGCGATGATGCTCACGTCGAGATTGGACGGTTCGAAACCGCGCTGCCGCAGTTCGGCGCAGACCCGGGCCAGCAGCACCTGCGAGTCGATGCCGCGGTATGCCGGGTCGGTGTTAGGAAAGAAATGGCCGATGTCCGGCAGCCCTGCGGCCCCCAGCAGCGCGTCGCAAACGGCGTGGGTCGCGCAGTCGGCGTCGCTGTGCCCTTCCAGACCATAGTCGGTGTCGAACCTCACGCCGCCGAGGACAAGCGGGCGGCCCGCGACGAGGCGGTGGATATCGTAGCCGTGGCCGATGCGGAAATCCATGGAGTCGAAGCGCCGGCGGCGCGTCAGGGGTTCTTCTCCCGGGCCAGCAGAAACTCGAGGTGCGGCAGGTCCGCGGGCGTCGTGAGCTTCGGGTTCGGGCGGTCGTTTTCCAGCAGCGCCACGGCGTGCCCCAGTTCCTCGACCGCCTGCGCGTCATCGGTGATGCGGCGGCCGCGCTCCGCAACGCGCGCATAGGCGCGGGTGATCAGGTCACGGGAGAAAACCTGCGGTGTTTCCATCGCCCAGAGCCGCGAGCGATCGAGGGTCCGCAGCCGGCTGCCGCCACCGGAGGTGAGACGGTGCTCCTTGATGGTGTCGACCACCCGGTGCGCCAGCACCACCGCGTGCTCGCGGCGGACGATCCGGTGCAAGGCCGCGAGCTGTTCGGGACGCACGAGCGGCCGGGCACAGTCATGGATGAACACGAAGCCGATGTCGTCGGGCAGCGCGCGGAGGGCGTTGAGCACCGAGTCCTGCCTGTCCTTGCCGCCGCGCACCAGCAGGCACGGGGTCGGCGCGAGGGCCGATAGCTCCAGCATCTGGCGCTGGTCGCGGTGGACGACGACGTAGAGATCCGCCACCCCGCTGCGCATGAAGGCCGCCGCCGACCAGGAGAAAACGGGAAGGCCGCCCAGGCGCGCGAGTACCTTGTCGGCCACAGCGCCGCCCATGCGCGAGCCGCTGCCGGCGGCTAGGAGGATGGCGGCGGTGCGGGCCATGGAAGAGGCGGTATTTTCAGCCGGCCGCAGCCAGTTCCGCGAGAATGGCTCGGGCCGCGGCCGCCGGCTCGGGGGCGCGGAAGATCGGCCGGCCCACCACGATGTAGCGGGCGCCGGCGCGCGCCGCGTCGCCGGGTGTCATGATGCGCGTCTGGTCGTCGGCCTTGGCGTCGCGGGGGCGGATGCCGGGTGTGACGAGGGACATGTCGGGCGGCAGCACGGCGCGCAGGGGGCCGAGTTCAAGCGGCGAGCAGACGAGGCCGCGAAGCCCGGATTCGGCCGCGAGTCGGCCGAGCCGCACGACCTGGTCCTCGGGGGATCCGGTGACGCCGGTCTCGGCGAGGCCGGCGGCGCTCATCGAGGTGAGCACGGTGACCCCGAGCAGCAGCAGGTCCGGGGCGTGGGTGTGTTGCGCCTTCACGGCCCACTGCATCATCTCGCGCCCGCCGCCGGTGTGCAGCGTAAGCATGCCGACAGGGAGCCTGGAGGCTGACTCGACGGACTTGGCGACGGTGTTGGGGATGTCGTGGAGCTTCAGGTCGAGGAACACCTTAAACCCCTGGTCCGCGATCTCGCGCACGGCGTCGGGACCGCAGGCCGTGTACATCTCTAGGCCGACTTTCACCCAAGTCACCGTCCCTTGGAGCTGCCGTAGCACCGGCGCGACCTCACGGGGCGACTGGGCGTCGAGAACAAGGATCAGTTCACAAGCCATGCCCGATCACTTAGTCCTAGGAAACGGCGCGAATGAAGACAAAAGTCCGGTTTCGCGCGAAGGCCTCGGAACTGGCTTCCGCTCGCCGTTTCTGCTTCCTGCCAGACGCCGTGGAACCGCTCGCGATCCCCGCTCCCGCCAAGCTCAACCTATTCCTCGCCGTGACCGGAAGGCGGTCGGACGGTTTTCATGACTTGGTCTCCGTCGTGGTGACGCTGGACTTTGGCGACACGCTTCAAGTCGCCCCGGCCGGGCGGATGGAGCTTTCGTGTGACGACCCTTCGGTGCCCGCCGATGAGTCCAATCTGGTGCTCAAGGCCGCGCGCGCCTTCGCGGACGCCAGCGGCTGGCGCGGCGGTGCGAGGTTTGTCCTTTCCAAACACATCCCCGCGGGCGCCGGTCTCGGCGGAGGAAGCAGTGACGCGGCGGCGGCGCTGCTCGCGCTCAATCGTCTGGCCGGGGAGAAATTCGCGCTGGACGGAAGCCGGCTCGCCGCGGCGGCGGCGACGGTGGGCTCGGATTGTCCTCTCTTTCTCGCCGGCGGGCCCCTGGTCATGCGCGGACGAGGGGAGTGTCTGGAAGCGCTTCCGGCGCGCGCGACCGCTCGTCTGGCCGGTCGCCGGGTGCTGGTGTTCAAGCCCGGATTCGGCATCTCGACCCCTTGGGCGTACGGCCGGCTGGCGGCGGGAGCGCCGGGATCCTACCTGTCGGCGCGTGAGGCGGAGAAGCGCTTGAGGACTTGGACGGCCGACGACCAGATCGGCGCCGAGGGGCTGCTGTTCAACAGTCTCGAGGCGCCGGCCTTTCGGAAATTTCCGGCTTTGCCGCTGCTGCTGGAGCGGTTGCGCTCGGAATACGGGTGGGCGGCGGGGATGAGCGGGAGCGGCAGCGCATGCTTCGCTTTGCTGCCCGAGGCGGTGGATGCCGCACCGGCCGCGGCCCTCGTGCGGCGGGAATGGGGTGCATCGGCGTTTGTGCGAGAGGCGAGGATCACGGTCGGCGGAAGCGAACTTCAGAATCGGCATTGACCGGTTTCGGAGACGGACGGTTATTATGTCCCGGCGGCGGTTACCCCTCGTCGCTGCAAACCTGTGCCCGACTCCGCCTCCAGAAACGAGTTCACCGTGCAAGGCATCGCCGCCTCGCAGGGGATCGCGTATGGGCAGATTTTTCTGTATCTCCAGAACGAGGTCCAGGTCCCCGACTACCAGGTCGAGGTCGAGAAGCGGATCGACGAGGTCGCGCGGTTCGACCGCGCGCTGGTGCTCACGCGGCAGCAGGTCGCGCGCACCAAGAGCGAGGTGGAGCGCAACATCGGCCCCGAGGAGGCTGCGATCTTTGACGCCCACCTCATGGTGCTCGAGGACGAGGCGCTGATCGGGGAGACGATCCGCGAGTTTGAGTCGACCGGCCGCAACATCGAGACCTGCTTCCACCGCGTATCCACGCGTTACGTCCAGGCTTTCTCCGAGATCGACGACGAATATCTGCGGGAGCGCGCCGGTGACCTGCGCGACGTCACCCAGCGAGTCCTGCGCAACCTGCTCGGGCAGGAGGAAAGCTCGCTGAACAAGCTCGCCGACCGGCGGATCGTGGTCGCCGCCGACATCACGCCATCCGAGTCGGCCTCCCTCGATCGCTCCTCCGCGCTCGCGCTCGTCACCGACTCCGGGAGCAAGACCAGCCACGCCGTGATCGTCGCCCGCTCGATGAAGGTGCCGGCGGTGGTCGGCGTGCGCGACCTCACGCGCCGGGTGCGGGACGGGGCTTGGGCCCTCATCGACGGCTACGACGGGGTGGTGATCGTCAACCCGTCCGAGAGCACGCTGTTCCGCTACGGCAAGATCCAGGAGCGCAAAAAATCGTTCGAGGCTCGCCTGCTGGACGCCGTGCGGCTGCCGGCGGTCACGCTCGACGGGGTGGGGATCACGCTGCTGGCCAACATCGAGAAGTCCGACGAGGTGGGTAAGGTGCGCGAGGCGCACGCCGACGGCGTGGGTTTGTACCGCACGGAGTTTCTGTTCCTGAACCTCGGGCGCGCGCCCACCGAGGAGGAGCAATTCGAGGATTACCGGCGCGTCGTGGAGTCGCTGGCGCCTAGCCCGGTGGTCATCCGCACGCTCGACCTTGGCGGCGACAAGCCGATCGCCGGGAACGCGTCCCTCTTTCCGCACGAGAGCAATCCGTTCATGGGGTTTCGCGCGATCCGCTGGTGCCTCGAGAACCGCGAAGTTTTCAAGGACCAGCTGCGGGCGATCCTGCGCGCGAGCGCCTTCGGCAAGGTGAGGATGATGTACCCCATGATCAGCGGGGCCGACGAGATGGCGCGGGCCAACGCCATCCTCGAGGAGTGCCGCTCGGAACTGCGCGCGCGGGGCGTTCCTTTCGACCCCGCGCTCGAGGTCGGCGCGATGATCGAGATCCCGAGCGCCGCCTACACCACGGATCTGATCGCGCGGCAATCGGCCTTCTTCAGCATCGGCACCAACGACCTCATCCAGTACACGCTCGCGATCGATCGGGGCAATGACCGGATCGCCCATCTCTACGAGCCCACCCATCCCGCCGTGCTGCGCACGCTCCGCCACATCATCACCGAGGCCCACCGTCACAAGGTGCCGGTCGGGGTTTGCGGGGAGATGGCCGGCGACCCCGTTTTCGCCCCGCTGCTACTCGGGCTAGGGGTTGACAGCCTCAGCATGACCCCCGCTTGGCTGCCGTCGGTCAAATACCTGGTCCGTTCGATGTCCCTGGCCGACGCCCGCGCCCTGGCGGAGGAGGCCATGGGGCTTTCCTCGCCGGCTGAGATCTACGCGCGGTGCGACGCGTTCTACCGGGCGCGCGTGCGCCTCGACTGAGCCCATGCCCGGCCACGTTTGCGAAACCGCGGGAAGCCGTTACCCCGTTGCCTGAGAATGAAGACGATCGCCTCCCGCTTGCCCGTTCCGTTCGCGGTCCGCGCGGGGTGCGTGGCCCTCGTGCTGCTGCCGCTGGCTGGCTGTAATAACATCTTCCTGCCGAAGCATCGCGTGCTCGTCGACGCGATCGCGGCCCCCGGCCTCGAGCAGAAGTTATCCGGCCTTTCCTACCGGCTGATCGCGCGAAAATCAGCGGTCGCCAACGCGCAGGAGCAAATCTCCGTGATCAAGGCGTGCGTCGACGCGGCGCTCGCGGGCCGCGGGATGTTCGAGGCGCCCGGTAACGCCGCGCCGGATCTGTTCATCGAGGTGGGCTTCGGCGTCGACACCACCCCGCGCGTCGAGGCCGCCTCCCGCGAAACCTTCCTCCAGCTTTCGGCGCGCACCAACCCGACTCGCTCCCTCGAGAAAAGCGCCGGGCCCGAGATCTGGGACGTTCGCGTGGCCATCCGCGGCGTCACCGGCCGCATGGAGGCCGCGATGCCGCTGCTGGCCACCGTCGCCTCGGAGCACATCGGCACTGACTCCAAGTTGGAGACCAATATCGAGATTCCGCAGAGTTCGCCCGCGGTTAAGGCGGTTCGCGAGGGCGCCATCACCACGCTCGAGGGTAAACGCGGCGCCGTTCCCGGAGCGGCGGGCGCCGCGGTCAAGGGCGTGACGACCCGCTAGGGCGTTCGGGTCCCCGCGGAAAGTTCCGCGCGAAGGTCCGAGGCGGCTTCGTCCCAGCGGGGCAGGGGGCGCGCCAGCGTCTCGCGCACCAGGGCCTCGTGGTGCGCATCGTCGGTCAGGATACGGCGCAGGGCCCGCGTCCAGGCTTCCGGATCCCCGGCCGTGACCGGGATGCAGCCCCCGGGGTCCGCGTTCTCGCGCAGCACCGGCAGGTCGCTGCACACGCAGGGTGTGCCCCGCCAGAGGGATTCCAATAGAGGCAGTCCGCAGCCTTCCGCGAGGGTCGGGAATATCGTCGCCCGCGCCGACTCCAGCAACCGGGCCAGGCCGTCATCGGCGAGTCCCTCATGATGGATGAGCCGGCCCGGGAACTCGCGGGCGACTTCCCGGGCGCGGCGCCGGACAGGCTCCCCGAAGTGAGGGTTAACCCGGCCTACCAGGTGGAGCTGGAAATCGACACCCTCCCGCCAGAGCCGCACGCACACCTCGAGCAGGAACCCTTGGTTTTTGCGCGGCTCAATGATTCCGGTGCAGACGAGGTTGCGCGTGCGCGGTCGTGCCGAGGTGACGCGCGGGGTGCCGTCAAAATCCGCCCCCAGTGCGAGCACACCGACCGGCGGCGATGATTCGAGGCCCAGCCAGCGCCAGTAGCCGGTCAGTTCGTCCCGGCTCGCACCCGAAACCGCCCGGATCCGGTCGAAACCTGCCAATAACTTCAGATAGCCGGGATGACGGGAGACGCTCCGGGGCCAGGTGGTGTGCGGGAAGCGAAGCGGAATGGCGTCGTGGAAAATCGCCGCCTTTCGGCAGGTCTGTCCGGCGAGAAACTCGCCTAGTCCTGGACGCTCTTCCTCCGAAAAAAGCTCGGCCGTGAGCAGCCAGTCATCCTGCCCTGGAACCACGCCCCCTTCGTCGACAAAGACCCGCTTCCGCTCATCCCAGCGTGCCGGCCGGGCTGAGTCGCCCAGGGCTGCGGCGAGCCGGGAGGTGACGCGGGTAAGCCCTGAGCGGTGCCGCGCATCGGACGACTTTGTCGTGTCGAGATAGATCATGGCACCGGCGTCGCGACCGCCGGCCCCGGAGATCGCCGCGGGGCGTGCTCGTGGAATTTTGCGAGCAAGCGCGCCGCGTTGCGGTGGGCGTCGAAATTCGACTCGACCCAGCGGCGGGCCGCTTCGCGCAGACGCTCGGCCAAGGGGTCCTCGAGCGCGAGACGTTGCAGCGCCGACACCCAGTCGGCGGTGTTTTCCACGGGGATGACGAAACCGGTCACGCCTTGGGTGACGGCCTCCGTGGTCGCGGCAGCCGGGGAGGTGACCACGAGAACGCCGGCCGACATCGCCTCCGGAAGGACGTTGGGCAAGCCGTCTCGATCGCCGCTTGGCGCGATCACGCCGGTGTGGAGGAGCACGTCGGCCCAAGCCAGCTGGTTCCAGACCTCGTGCTGGGGCAGGTGGCCGGTGAAGGTGACATCAGCGGCGACGCCCAGACGGCCCGCGAGGCTCTCCAGTTCCTGGCGCAGAGGGCCGTCACCAATGATCCGCGCGGAGAAAGGGATTCCAGCGGCGCGCAGGGCGGCGTGGATGCGCAGCTGGTGGTCGAGGCCCTTTTTCTCGACCAGCCGGGCGACGCTCACCAAGTGCAGCGGTTGCCGTCCGGGCCGCAGCGGTTTCAAGGCGGGCAGCCGGTCGAGGCCGCGGCGGATGCAAACGATCTTTTCCGCAGGGAGGCCGCGCTCGATGAGGGCGCGTCGCGCCATTTCCGTGGATGTGTGGGTGAAGGCGGCGTGCTCCAGTTTGTCCCGCAGCCACCAGTCACCCCCGTGCTCGAAGATGTCGTAGGCGTGGGCGGCGGCGCTGAAGCTGTGCCCGTCGATGCGCCAAAGGAGCCACGCCGCCGTGGCGGGCCCGCCACCCCAGGCGGCGTGGATGTGGTCGGGCGGATCGCGGCGAAACTCCCGCGCCACCACGCAAGCGAAGCCGGCGCCGAGCATGTTTTCCCAGAAGTTGAGCCACGACGGCGCCCGACGGGTGAAAAGGCCCTGGAGCAGCTGGCGCAGGACCGCGGGCCGCCGCGAGGCCTCATAGGCTATGAGCCAGAAAAGCGTGAACAGGCGCCACTTGTTGAAGCGCTGGACCGGCAGGCCGCGGAAGGAAGCTCCGCCGCCCCAGAGCGAGTAGATCCGCATCCTCACCCCGAGGCCCTTCATCGCCACGATCTCCCGCTGCAGGAAGGTCTCCGTGCCCTTGGGGAAGGTGGTGAAGAAGTAGGCGATGACAGGCGATTCGGCGGACAAGATCCCGATTCGCTAGCAGTCCGGAACCGCGGGAGACAGCGCTTTTTTGCGCGCCGCGGTTCAGGGCGGGAAGGAACGCCGTCGCAGGGAGGCGCCCGCCACCGAGTTGGCGAGCGCGACGAGTTCGTCGATCACGACGGTCGGATCCTCATCGTGGCGGAGACGCAGGAAATGGTCGCGGACGCGCGCGTAGGCGGCGGGCTCGGCCATCCAAGTATCGATGATCCGGGTGAAATCCGCGGCGTCCTCGATCTTTTCGCAGGCGGCGCCGTTGCGGAAGAACTTCCACGTGAGCCGCTCCTGCGGCATGATGCCGCCGAAGGCGTTGAAGATGATCGGGCAGCTGAAGTGCAGGGCCTTGGCGCAGGTGGTGGTGCCGCCGCGCGTGACGATTGCGTCGCTCGCCTGCATGAGCAGGTGCACATCCTCGGAGTAGCCCTGGATGTGGCAGGGAAACTCGGGATGTTCCGAGCGCCAGTGGATGAGCTGGTTATAGGCCTCGCGGTTGCGCCCGCAGATGACGATCGCCTGGACGCGGTCGGCGTGGCGGACGAGGGCGGGAAGGAGTTCCGCGTGGTTGTTGGCCCCGTTGGCCCCGGTGGCGAGGAAGACGGTGAAGCGGTCAGGCTCGAGTCCCAGGACGTTGCGACGGTAGGTCCGCCGCTCCGCGCTTCCGAGTACCTCGAGGTGGGAGCGCGGGAGCATCAGGTGGCCGCGGACGCGCGCGCGTGCGGGCGGGAGGCCGCACTTCACCGCGTAGTCGCGCGCGGTCGGGGTGCGCGAGATATAGAGGTCGGCGGTGGGCTCGATCCAGTTGCGCGAATAACCCCAACCGCCCGAGAATTCGCCGCAGTAAGTGGCGCAACGCACCGCGTTTTCCCCGAGGATTCGGCGCGCCTCCTGGAAATAGCCGCGGTTGAGACAGTCGTGGACGCTGAAGACGAGATGCGGGCGGTACTCCCGGATCACGCTTCCGTAGTAGGATCCGCCGATGCTGACGGACCGGTGGTTAAGGTAGCTCAGGACCTCGACCGCGGTGTAGAACAACGTGTGCACCCACGGCGCGCGGCGCTGGATCAGGTTGTAGAGGCTCACCCCGCCCCGGTGCACGAGGGAGGATTTTTCCAGCATCTGCTCGATGCGGACGTCCAACTCGTGCCCGTACAGTTGGAAGCACCATTCCGCGAAAGCCTCGGCGCGGGCGTCGTGGCCGCCGCCGGTGCTGGAAGTCAGGACGAGGATACGGACTTTCGCCATGCGGTGCTCAGTCGAGGCCGAAATAACGCGTCTGGATCCGGCGGCTCAGCGCCAGCGGTGCGAGCCGGGCGAGCAGGGGTCCCGCGACGGCCTGGAAAAACCGTCCGGTGCGCACGGTGGCGGAGCGATGACGCAGCAAGGCACGGCGCAGCGCGGCGGCGGCGTGGTCGGGAGGCGGCCCCGAGCGCATCATTTTCCCGAACGCCGCCCACGCGCGCCTGGCGCCCGGCGCCTCCGCTCCGGGCAGTCGCGCGACGGCGCCCTCGAAATCAGTACGGTAGTCTCCGGGGCGCACATCGAGCACGATCACACCCGTGCCGCGCGTCTCGACCATCAGGCTTTCGCTCAGGGCAGAAAGGCCCGCCTTGGCCATGTTGTAGGCTGGCTGGAAGGGCAGCGGGAACTCGGCGGCTAGGGAGGAGATATTGACCAGCGCCCCGTGACCGCGGACGAGCATGCCGGGGAGGGCGGCGTGGGCGAGTGCCGCGGTGTGGACCAGCATCACTTCCAGTTGGTCCCGCCAAACGGCGAAATCGGCGGCCGCGAAACCTCCGAAGGCTCCGTAGCCCGCGTTGTTAACCACGAGATCGAATCCGCCGGCTGATTCCTCCGCCGTACGGAACGCCGCGACCGCGGCGTTGGCGTCGCGGAGGTCGAGGGCCACCGGGAAGAAGCTCCCCGGATGAGCCGCCGCCGTTCCAGCCAGTCGCGCTGTTTCGCGGGAGGTTCCCCAGACCCGCACGCCCTCCGCCAGCAGCATTTCGGCGAAGGCGCGCCCCAACCCGGTGCTCGCCCCCGTCACGAACGCGGCGCGGTGCAACTCGGAGACGCGGGTCGCGGCCACGGCTCAGGCGACCCGCCGGTAGACCAGCGCGACGTTTGCTCCGCCGAAGCCGCTGCTGTTCTTCAGCGCGATCCTCGGGGCGCGGTCCTCGGTGGTCCGCGGGAGATTCAGCCCGGCGCATTCGGGGTCGGGGCGCGTCAGATGCGCGTTCCCCGGGACGAAGCCGTTCCGCAGCGCCAGGCAGCAGAACGCGCTCTCCATGGCGCCGGCGAGGGACAAGCCGTGGCCGGTAAGGGCCTTGGTGCTGCTCACGGCGACCCGTGGCAGCGCCTCGCCGAACATCGACTTCAAGGCCCGCGCCTCGGAGATGTCGCCGATCAGGGTCGAGGTGGCGTGCGCGTTGACGTAGTCGACATCGGCCACCGCGGTTCCCGCGTGCCGGAGGGCGTTTCGCATCGCCATCAGCAGGCCTTGGCCGTCTGGGTGGGAGATGGCGACATTGTGCCCATCCGATGCCTGGCCCCAACCGACCAGCTCCGCGTAGGGTTTCACGCCGCGGCGCGCGACCTCCTCCTCCGTTTCCAGGACCAGCACGGTGGCGCCCCCGGTGCCGACGAAGCCGTCGCGCGCGGCGTCGAAAGGCCGCGAGGCGAGGTTCGGATCGTTTTGCAGGGAGAGCGTGCGCATACCCGCGAAAGGCAGGATGGCGTCGTTGTTGCCGTCCTCCGCCCCTACGATGAACATCCGCTTTTGCCGGCCGAGTTGCAGATCATCGAGGGCGAAACCGATCGCGTGGGCCGATGACGCGCAGGCGGAGGAGAATCCACCGGAGGACCCCTTGATGCGGAACGCCGCGACGAGGTTGAAGTTCAGCGTGCCTACAATCGATGCCACGATGCCCAGCGGGGAGCAGCGCATCACGCCGACCTTGAGCAGTCGTTCGTGGTGAAAGTGGGTGAGGAACGGGGACCCGCCGGAGGCCGCGTAAAGTCCCGTGTCGGGGTTCGAAACATCCGCCTCCGATAGTCGCGCGTCCTCCAGGGCCTGGAGCATCGCGCAATGGGCAAAGAGCCCGTTGGGCGCCATCGAGCGCAGTAGTTCCCGCTTGATCCGGTACCGCTCCGGGAAAGTCCAATCCTCCGGATCGACCGACTCGGTGTTGAAGCCCTTGACGGTACCGACGACCTTGCAGGGTATCTCCGGCTTCTGGAAAGGCGGGTAAAGTTCAAACCCGTGCCGGAGGGCGCGAAGGTTGGCGGTGACGGTGGCGGCGTCGTTGCCGATGCTGGTGACGAAGCCGAGACCGGTGATGAAGACTCGAGGCATGATTTTCCGCGCGGGGCGGAAAATTGGGGGCGCGTCGGCCCGGAGGCAACTAGGCGTTGATGGCCGCGCGGAGCGGGGTGGTGGACGGGGCCGCCTCCGTGCTCACGGCGGGAGCCACGTCGGCGTTGCCGTTGATCGGCACCGGCGCGTTCGCGGCGTCCACGAAACCGTAGGTAAGAGTGAGCTCCTCCACGATGACGGCCTTATCCTGACCCACGCGGATAGCCCCCTCGAAGGTAGCGAGGGGCATCTTCATGCGCTTGGGCTTGATCGAGAGGGTGAGGATCTCGCCGGGTTTGCAAATCCGGTGGGCGCGCACGCCCTCGCACCCGGTGAAGAAAATCGTCTGCGGGCTGACCACCTTGCCCGGCTCGGTCGGCGCACCCTCCAGCAAGTAGAGCACCCCCAGTTGCCCTAGCGCCTCGAGCATGATCGAGGCGGGCATGACCGGGTTATCCTTGAAGTGGCCCTGAAGGAAGAACTCCTGACCGGTGATCTTGTACTTGCCGTTAGCCGACGTCGAACTGACCGATGCCTCGTTGAGGAAAAGGAACGGAGGCTGAATCGGCATCACGGTGCCGATGTGCTCGATGGGGAGGAACTTCGTCGGTTTGGGCAGCGGCAGGCCGCGAATCTTGCAGTCGATGAAGGTCTTCACGTCACCCACCGTGCGCAGGTTGCGGAGTTCCTCGTTGTTGATCGACATCTGGAGGACGTCCTCCACGAGGATGACGATCTCCATCATGGTGAGCGAATCGATCCCTAGATCCTCGATGAGGCGTAGATCGTCGTCGGCATCCTTCAGTTTGATCCGCAGGTCGGGCTCTACAAAACGCTCGATCACCCCGATCACCACCGCCGGAACATGTTCGGCATTATTGGTTTTACGAAACTGGACAGCTGCCTCGAAGGTCGACGGGGAGCAGCGCTTCAGGGACTCGCGGAGGGCTGTCTCGTCCTCGGGACCGAACGGTTTGTGCGCCGTGACCGGCGATTTGTTCGCGCCCGGGCTGGTGGGAACTCCTTCTGACATTGTGGATGTTTTGTAAGTTACGGTAGCCGGCAAAGTAAACCCCTTAATTCTGTAAAGCCGGTAACGTGCCAAGCGCGCTTGCCTCGCGGCGAGTGCCTTCGCTTGATGCGGTCCCGATCCAAGCGGCCCGCGCCCGCGACGCCGCGATCCTTGCATGAGACTTTCCTCGACCGCCGCCGGCTTTGAACCGGTCACCCTGATCACCCACGAGTTTTATCCTCGGCGGGGCGGGATCGCCACGTTCGCGGAGGAGATCGCGCGGGCTTCGGCTGATTTGGGGCATGAGGTGGAGGTGTGGGCGCAGGCTGCGCCACCCTCGGCCCGGAAAGCGGATTGGCCCTTCCAGCTGAGGAGGCTGCCGTTGCGGGGGACGCAGGATTTGAGCTGTCAGTTTCAACTGGCGCGTGAATTGATCCGCCAGCGCCGGCGCTTGCGCCGGGGCACGGTTTACCTGCCGGAGCCGGGGCCGATGCTCACGATGATGCTGCTGCAGTTCTTCCGGGCTTTCCGCCCGCAGCGGCTCGTGCTCACTTTCCACGGTTCCGAGATCCTCTCCTTCGCCGCCAGTCCGCTCCGCCGACGGTTGGCCGGAGGCCTCATCCGCCGGGCGACGCGGGTGAGCACGCTGAGCACCTACACCCAGGAACTGCTGCTCGATCATTTTCCGGGGGCCGCCGACAAGATAACCCTCACTCCGGGGGCGCTTCGGTCGGATTTCGCGGTGGTGGCGCCGCGGCAGCGCGCCCCGCGGGAAAAGGTAGTGATCCTCACGGTAGGCCGTCTTCATCCCCGCAAGGGCCAGCTGCAGACCCTGGAGGCGCTCCAGGCCTTGCCGGCCAGCGTCCGCTCCCGCCTCGAGTACTGGATCGCCGGCGGCCAAAGCAAAGGAGGCTACGAGGAGACGCTCCGGGAGCGCGCGGCGGGGTGCCCCGACCTGGCTGTACGGTTTTTCGGCAACCTACCGGATGACGAACTGTCGCAGGTGTACGAGGACGCCGACATCTTTGCGATGACCAGCCTGCAGCTCGATCGCAGTGTGGAAGGCTTCGGATTGGTTTACCTGGAAGCGGCGGCTCATGGATTGCCCGTGGTCGCCCACCACGTCGGCGGAGTCGCCGATGCGGTCGTGGATGGCCGCACCGGGCTTTTGGTTCCGGAGAACCGGCCCGCTCAGCTCGCCGCCGCGTTCGAGCGCCTGATCCACGAGCGTGATCTCCGTCTACGGCTCGGGGAGGCCGGCCGGGAATGGGCGCGCCGTAACTGTTGGAAGGCATCGGCCGCGGCGCTCTTCCAGACTGCACCGATGGAGGGCGGCCGTGATTGAGTCTCGCACTCAGGTAACGGTGCGCTACGCGGAAACCGACATGATGGGCGTCGTTTACCACGGGAACTACCTGCCGTGGTTCGAGGTGGGCCGGACCAACCTCCTGAAGGAGCTCGGGCTCCCCTACCGCCGGCTGGAGGAGGAGGGGTTCCGGCTTCCCGTCCTGGAGGTCTCGGCCCGCTACCTGCGCCCAGCGATCTACGACGACACCGTCACAATAGTGACGCGCCTTTCCGAAAAACCGCTGTTACGCATCCGTCTCGAATACGAGGTGAGGCGTGGCGAGGAGTTGCTCGCGACCGGACACACGGTGCACGCGTTCATCGACCGTGAGGGGCGTCCGGTGCGCCCGCCGGCCTCGGTGGCGGCGGTCTTCAACACCGCGTTCCGGGCGGCGTAGCGGGTTCCGCCGAGTCGTATTCAGCGAGTACCAGTTGATCCGTTTCGTCGCGGCGCGCTGCCGTCAGCCCGGATACTCCGCCGAGCGCCTTGACCGCCCAGACGGCGTGCGCGCGGACGAGTGGCAGCGGGTACGATGCGGCGAGCGGCAGCAGATCCGGCAGCAGCGAGCGGTCGCCGCTGTTGCCCGCGGCCACGCATGCGTTGCGCAGCAGGCCGCCAAGCTTGAGGCGCTTCACCGGCGTGCGGCGAAAAGTGGCGGCAAAGGTCTCCGGGGTGAGGCGAAGAATGTCACGCAGGGATAGGCCTGCGAGATCATGACGGGCCGATAGAAGAAGACGGCGTCCCTCGCGGGCGAAGCGGTTCCAGGGGCACACTTCCAGACAGACGTCGCAACCGAAGATGCGGGTGCCGATGCCTGGTCTGAGTTCCCGCGGGATCGAGCCCTTGTTCTCGATCGTCTGGTAGGAAACGCAGCGCCGCGCATCGAGGGTGCCGGGCGCGGGAAAGGCGTCCGTGGGACATGCGTCGAGGCAGCGCGTGCACTTGCCGCAAAGCAGTCCGACTTTTTCCGCGGGACGATTTTCCGCCACGGGCGGGTCCGGCTCGAATGCGACGCGCGTCAGGATCGAGGAAAGCAGCAGCCAGTTGCCGTGCCGCCGCGAAATCAGCATCGCGTTCTTTCCGGTGAACCCGAGTCCGGCGCGCACCGCCCAGCTGCGTTCGAGAACCGGTCCGGTATCGACGTACCAGCGGTGGTCGTCCGGCGCCGCGCCGAATATCGTTTCCAGCAGCTTTCCCGCCGCCTCCAGCGCCGGCCGGATCGTGTCGTGGTAGTCCTCGTGGAGCGCGTAGCGGGCCCACACCGGACGCCCGTCGCCCGCTTGGTCCCGCAGTTTCTCCGACCAATAGGAAACACCGAGCATCACCACCGAGCGGGCACCCGGTAGCACTTGGTGCGGATCCAGGCGTTTGTCCGCGGTCCTTTCCATCCATGCCATGTCGGCATGGTGCCCCGCGTTCAGCCATGCGCGCAGCGGCGGAGCGGGAGGAGGCTCGACGGCGGCGAAGCGCACGGCGTCGAACCCGAGTTCCCCCAGCCCTCGGCGGAACTCCTCGCGGTCCGCGGGCATGTCCGGGTTCACCTTTTCGCCGCCGCGAAATCGCGGGCGTCCCGCTGCCAGATCCGCACCACGTGGGCCGCGATGTCGCCCAGCGGCCGAGAGTCCGTCAGCACCATCGTGCCCGCGCGGCGGTAGACCGGCTCCCGGGCGGCGTAGAGGGTGCGGATGCGCTCCTCGGGATTCTCGACCTCCAGCAGCGGCCGGTTGCGGCTGCGCGATGTCCGTGCGAGCACCGTCTCGAGCGAGGCGTGGAGGCACACGATGATGCCCCGCGACTGCAGCGTTTCCAGCATGCCCGGCGGAACGACCAGCCCGCCGCCGCAGGAAACCACGGTGCGCTCGCCCGGGTGGCCGGTTTCGATGAACGCCTTCTCCATCGCGCGGAAAGCCGGCTCGCCGTCCTGCGCGAAGATCTCGGTGATCGTGCGACCCTGGGCCCGCTCGATCTCATGATCGCTGTCGAGCAGCTGAAACCCGAGGCGGACGGCCACGGTGCGGCCCACCGTGCTCTTGCCGGTGCCCATGAACCCCACCAAGTACAAGTTGACGTCGGCCGGTTCCATCGCGTGCAGCTTGAGCAGAACCGCGGGCGAGGTAGGTTGTCACCCGAGAAACTCTTCATGAGCCCACTTGTCGCCAACTACGCTTTCGCCAGTGACAACACCGCGGGGATCTGTCCCGAGGCCTTCGCCGCCCTCGGGGCCGTGAACGACGGTTGTGTGCCGAGCTACGGCGACGACTTCCACTCCGCGGAGGCCCGGCGGCTGATCGCGGAGATTTTCGAACGCGAATGCGACGTGTTCTTTGTCTTCAACGGCACGGCCGCCAACGCGGTCGTGCTCGCCTCTCTTTGCCGCTCCCACCACGCCGTGCTCTGCCACGCCATGTCGCACGTCGAGACCGACGAGTGCGGCGCGCCCGAGTTCTTCACCGGCGGGGCGAAGCTGCTGCCGATGCCGGGCGAACTCGCGAAGCTTCGCGCCGGGGACCTCGGCCCCGCGTTGCACCGCGGTCACGGCATTCACTTTCCGAAGATTCGCGCCGTCTCCGTGACGCAGACCACCGAACTGGGCACATTCTACACCCCGGCCGAGCTGGGAGTGCTGGGCGAGTTCGCGCGGACGCACGGGCTCGCGCTCCACATGGACGGGGCGCGATTCGCCAACGCCGCCGCGACGGCCCGCGACCGGGGGCTGACGCCCGCCGACATCTCCTGGCGGGCGGGAGTCGATGTGCTGTGTCTCGGCGGCACCAAGAACGGCCTGCTGAGCACCGAGGCCGTGGTCTTTTTCAACCGCGAGTTGGCGCGGGAGTTCGACTACCGGGTCAAGCAGGCCGGCCAGCTGGCTTCCAAGATGCGTTTCGCGGGCGCCCAATGGGCGGCGGTGTTGCGCGACGGCGCGTGGCTGCGTCACGCCGATCACGCCAACCGTCTGGCGAGACGTCTGGCCGACGGGTTGCAGGGTCTCGGTCTCACGCTCATCGCCCCGACCGAGGCCAACGGCGTCTTTGTCGAGATGCCTGGTGCGCTCGCCCACGGCTTGGAGGCGCGCGGGTGGCACTTCTACCGGTTTGTCGGCGAGCATGGCTACCGGCTGATGTGCTCCTGGGCGACGACCGAGGCCGACGTCGCTGCATTCATCTCCGACGCGCGCGAGGTGCTGGTCTGAGGTGCGTCGCAGGTCGGGCGGTCCGGCGGGATTTTTCGTGCATCGCCGGCGCGGTGGGGACGTCATCAAGGGAGATTCCCCCGCCGTATGAAATCACTTCGTCCTTTTTCCCGTGTTCTGCTCGCCGTGCTGCTCCTCGTGCCGCTCGTGCCGCGCGCCGTCGAGGCCGCGCCGAAACGCGTGCTCGTGGTGACGGTAACGACGGGCTTCCGGCATTCCTGTATTCCGGTCTCGGAGGCGGTGCTGGCCCGGCTCGCGAAGGACGACGGCCGCTTTTCCGTGGATTTCGTGCGCCAGCCGGAAGGCATGCCTCGTCCGCCCGCCCGGCCGCGTCCGGGCCCGGCCGGGGTTCAGGATCCGGCCCATCAGGCGGCGCTACGGAAGTTCGCCGCCGATGAGAAGGCGTTCAACGACACCTGGAATCCGCGGATCGAGGCGGCGTTGCGGGCGCTCAGCCCCGCCAACCTGCGGAATTACGACGCGGTGCTATTCGCCAGCACCACGGGTGATCTCCCGCTCCCGGACAAGCAGGGGTTCATCGACTGGGTGGCGGGCGGCAAGGCGTTCATCGGTGTGCACGCGGCGACGGACACCTTCCATGGCTTCCGGCCTTTCATCGACATGATCGGCGGTGAATTTCGCACCCACGGGCCGCAGGTTGCGGTCGAAGTGGTCAACGACGACCCGGCGCACGCCGCGGCCGCGCCCGTGCCGGTGAAGTGGCCCGTGTTCGACGAGATCTACCAGTTCAAGAGCTACGAGCGGAACCGCGTGCGCGACCTGTTGCGACTCGAGCAGCTGATGCTGACCGCCGAGGACATCAAGGCCGGTCGCGCCACCACCGGGCATTTCCCGGTCGCGTGGTGCCGGACGTTCCAGAAGGGCCGCGTCTTCTACACCTCGCTCGGCCACCGCGAGGACATGTGGGATCCGGAATTCACCGACAAGGCCGGCCGGAGGAATTCCGTGGAGAACGCCCGCATCTTCCAGCGCCATCTCGTCGGCGGCATCCTCTGGGCCCTCGGCCTCGCGCCGGGTGAAGCGACGCCGCGGTCGCGGTGACGCTCCCGCTTATTTACGGAAGAGGCGGCCGACCAGTTCCCGGACGGCGTCGGGCGGTGCTTTCGGCGTGAGCGATGGCTGATAGTATTGGGCGTCGGCGAGTTTCTTCGAGGGGAAGACGGTGTGGAACTCGAGGTTCAGCTCGATGAGGTAGGTTTTGAAATCCCAATTCCAGCGCGCGTCGTAGGTCACGATGACCTGGGTGTCCTCTGGCATCATGGTCCGAGGCCCGGACCCCGCGATGTGGCCCCGGGCGCGAATCTCCGCGGCGATGAGCTCGTCGACGCGGTTGTTCTCGTTGAGCCGGCGTTCGACGTAGAAACGCTGGAATCGGCCAAGTTCGACCACCTGCCGGCTGTTCACCGACGAACAGCCGGAGAAAAGGCCCGCCAGCAGGGCGAGCAAGATGAAGCGCCGTAACAACACCAAGGTCACGGCGCGATCTGTCCCCCGGTAGAGCGGGTTGGCAAGCACGGGCAGGGACCGCGGCTGCCCCGCGGTCAGCGGTGCAGGTAAGACATCAGGAGGTTCTCGAGGTATTCCTGCCGGCCGGAGCGCGGCTTGGGTTCGCCCAGTTGGGTGAGTACCAGTTTCTCGAGGTCGCGGAAGCTTGTGCGGCGCTTCTCGATCGCGCGGCCGTAGCCCGTGTCATAGCTCGCGTAGCGCTCCTGCACAAAGGCCTCGAACTTACCCTCGGTAAGGATTTGGCGGGCCAGCTTGAAGGCGAGGGCGTAGGCGTCCATGCCGCCGATGTGGGCGTGGAAGAGATCCGCGGGGTCGATCGAGGTGCGGCGCAGCTTGGCGTCGAAGTTGAAGCCGCCCGAGCCGAGGCCGCCGGCGCGCAGGATCGAGATCATCGCGAGGGTGAGCTCGCGAACGTCGGTGTTGAATTGGTCAGTATCCCAGCCGAGCAGGAGATCGCCGGCGTTGGCGTCGATCGAACCGAGCATGCCGGCAGCCGCGGCCACCTCGATCTCATGCTGGAAGGTGTGGCCGGCTAGGGTGGCGTGGTTCGTCTCGATGTTGAACTTGAAGTGCCGATCAAGCCCGAAGGTGCGGAGGAAAGCGATGCCGCTGGCGACGTCGAAATCGTACTGGTGCTTGGTCGGCTCCTTCGGCTTCGGCTCGATGAGGAACTGGCCCTTGAAGCCGATCGCCTTGGCGTGATCAACCGCCAGGTGCAGGAAGGTCGCGAGGTGCTCCTGTTCACGCTTCAGGTTGGTGTTGAGCAGCGTCTCGTAGCCTTCGCGTCCGCCCCAGAAGACGTAGTTCTCGCCGCCGAGACGCTTCGTCACCTCCAGGGCCTTTTTCACCTGCGCCGCCGCGTAGGCGAAAACGTGGGCGTCCGGGTTCGTGGCCGCCCCGCACATGTAGCGGGGGTTCGAGAAGAGGTTGGCCGTGCCCCAGAGCAGGCGCACGCCGGTCGCCTTTTGCAGGTCGCGTGCGTGGTCCGCCATCGCGTCGAGCAGGCGGTTCGATTCCCGCAGCGTGCGCCCCTCGGGCGCGATGTCGCGGTCGTGGAAGCAATAGAACGGCGCGCGGATCTTCACGAAGAACTCGAAGGCGGCGTCCATGCGTGCCTTCGCGATCGAGAGCGGATCACGGCCGGTCTCCCAGGGGCGGTTGATCGTGCCGGGACCGAACGGATCGGAACCGGTGCCACGGAAGGCGTGCCAGTAGGCGATCGAGAAGCGGAGGTGCTCGGCCATGGTGCGGCCGTCGACCACCTCGTCGGGGTTGTAATGCCGGAAGGCAAGGGGGTTGTCGGTCCCCGGTCCCTCGTGGGCGATGACCGGGAGGCGGGGGAAGCGGGCGGGTGCGCGGCGGGTTTTCATGGGTGGCAATAGGGGGAGTCTACCCTCCCGGCCGTTTCGGCGGGTAACAAAGTTCCATATATTTCTTTTGATAATTAATACCGCTGCCACTCGCTACCGGGCATGCCCAGCCTTGCCGTACTGCCGTCGTCTCCCCTGGGGTACGACGCATCCCGTGGCAAATGCCGGGGGCGGGGCGGGGAGTCCGGTTGGTCGTCGGGGGGAGGGGCGGAATGCGGAAGGTCGCGCTGCTGATCGAGACGTCCAACCGCTACGGGCGCGACCTGCTGTACGGCGTGCGCGACTGGATGCAGCAGGGCGAACGCTGGGCGATCCGCTTTACCGAGCAGGCCCGGCTGGCGCCGTTGCCGGGCTGGCTGCGGGAATGGGAGGGCGATGGCATCATCGCGCGGGTCGACTCCCCGCGGATCGCGGCGGCGCTCCGGCGCACCGGCCGGCCCGTGGTCGATGTGAGCGCCGAGCGCGACGCCTCCGAGTTTCCCCGCGTGAGCGTCGACAACGCCGCGGTCTCGCGGCTCGCGGCGGAACACCTCGTCGCGCGTGGGTTCCGGCATTTCGCCTACTTTGGCGACGAGCAGTTCCTCTGGTCGCGCGAGCGCGGCCGAGAGCTCCGCCGGCGGCTGGCCGAGACCGGGAGGCCCTGTGCGGAGTTCGCCGGCCGGGCGCGCGGCGTCCGGCCCGGTTCCGACGGGGAGATCCGCGCCATGGCGGATTGGCTGGCGGACCAGCCGCGGCCGCTCGGGGTGTTCGCGTGTTACGACGGCCGTGCGCGCCACGTGCTTGAGGCCTGCCAGCTGCGCGGCTGGGCGGTGCCGGACGAGATCGCGGTGCTGGGCGTCGACAACGACGAGGTGCTCTGCGAGCTGTGCACGCCGCCTTTGAGCAGCGTGCAGCCCAACGCGCGCCGTACGGGATTCGAGGCGGCGGAACTTCTATCCCGCATGATGCGGGGCGAGCTTCCCGGCCGGTTGACGCGGCGCGTCGAGCCGGTGCGGGTGGTGGAGCGGCAGTCGACCGACACCGTGGCGGTGGCTGATTCCAAGGTCGCCGCGGCGGTGCGGTTCATCCGCGAGCATGTGGGGGATGGGATCGACGTCGGCGACGTGCTGCGCGCCGTACCGATGTCGCGCACCTTGCTCGAACGGAAGTTTGAGGCCGCGCTCGGGCGTTCGCCCCACCGGGAGATCCTGCAGCAGCGGATTGCACGGGCGCGCCACCTGCTGGCGGAGAGCGAGGTTTCCGTCGCGGTGGTGGCGGAGCTCGCGGGTTTCGGCGATGCGAGCTACCTCAGCGTGGTGTTTCGCCGCGAGACGGGTGAGAGCCCGCGCGCCTACCGCCTGCGGCAACGCGCTTCCACCGCCGCGGATTAAGCGTTTCGGCGGGGCACGGAAAACGCCCGGAGTTTCGTCCAGTCGGACGGTTCCGCCTCATAGGTCTCGCCGAATCCGGCGACGAGTCGCCCGCTTTGCGGCGCTAGACGGACGACATGGAAATCCGGCAGCGTGAGGGTGAGTTCGAGCGTGGCGCCGAAGCGGGCGCGCAGTGCCTCGACCGCCTCGGACCATCCGGGCTGGCCGGGCATGACGAATTCCGCTTCGCAACGCCAGGTGAGGCGGCGGCGAGCAAGAGGCTGGGTCGTTGCATTCTCATCCTCCGCTAGCAGCACGGAAGCTCGGCCGGTTTCTCGGAGATGGCGCGTGTGGGCGGCGAGATCGCTCACGTGGAGGAGGAACCCGCCGCGGCCGTCGAGCGCGGCCGCGACCACGGACGCCTCGGGCTCGCCGGTCGATGAGGCGGTGGCGAGAAAGACGGTGCGGAAGGTCGCGCGGTGATCCTCGACCCACGCCCGGGCGCGGGCGAGCCGTGGATCGGGGGACGCACCGGTCGACATGAGCGGATCAGCGTGTCGCCGGACGCGTCATCACCGGGTAGGGCGGCGGGTTCGGCACGGGGCGGGGGTCGGCGGCGATCTTCTCCTTCAGCAGGCGGATGGCTGCGTCAAGTTGCGCGTCGCGGCCCTTGAACGTCTCGTGCGGCAGGTTGTCGACCTTGATGTCGGGATCGATGCCGGTGCCCTCGACGACCCAGACGCCCTCGGGCGCGTAGGTGCCGAACTCGGCGGCCGAAGCGATGCCCTTGTCGACGAGCGTGTTCGCGCTGCGGAGCCAGACGCCGCCTCCCCACGTGCGCGTGCCGATCAGCGTGCCGAGTCCGAGGCGCCGGACGCCGTTTGCGGCCGCCTCGCCGTCGGACGCCGTCCATTCATTGATAAGAACCACCAGGTGTCCGCGGAACGCGCCCTGCATGTTCCAGTACGGTTCGCCGTCGCGCGAAGACCAGTACATCCAGGCCTTCCGCATGAGGCGATTCAGGATCCAGCTGTCGATGTTGCCTCCGCGGTTGTGGCGGAGGTCGAGGATGAGCCCTTCGCGATCGAACACCGGATAATAGTCGCGGGCCCATTGGGCCATGTCGCTGGTGCCCATCGCGCGGAGGTGCACGTAACCGATCCGGCGGTCGGATTCGCGGTCGACCGTATCCCGCCGCGAGATTTCCCAGTCGTCGTAGCGGAGTCCCTGGGCGGCGAGGGTGGCGATCGGCGTGACGATCGCGTCGCGGGACGCGCCGTCGGTTGACTTGATCCGTAGCAAAACCTGGCGGCCGGCTTTCTGGCGGAGCAATGCCCCGGGGTGCGGGACCTCGAGGGTGCCGACGCCGTTGATCGACTCGATGACTTCGCCTTCGCGCACGCCGAGACCGGGCTTGGCGAGCGGAGCCAGCGACTTCGGATAGTCGGGATCGGCCCGGTAGAGTCGGGTGATTCGCCAGCCGCCGGCGGCATCGTCCCGCGTCAGTTGCGCGCCGAGTGATCCGAGCGCGATGTCGTGGGGCCCATCACGCAGGTCGCCGCCGCGGACCGCGGTGTGCAGGGCGGAGAGCTCGCTCATCATGTAGGCGATGAGGTCGTTGAGTTCGGCGCGGTCGGTGACGCGATCGACCAGCGGGCGGTGCTTCGCGAGGTTGGCGGGCCAGTCCACGCCGTGCATCGCCTTGTCGTAGAAATAGTCGCGGTGCAGGCGCCACGAGTCGGTGAAGATCTGGCGCCAGTTCTCGCGCGGGGAGTAGGAGAAGCGGAGCGCCGAAAGGTCGACGCGCGCCTTGTCGAGTTTTTCGGGCGCCTTCGTTGCGGCGTCGAAAACGTAGAGGGCGTCGCCGCGGCCGGGTGCCTCGGACTTGTGGACCAGCAGCTTCTTGCGGTCGGCCGAGAGCCGGAACGCCTTGATGTCGTCGATGACCGTCGAGGTTTCCACGTCCTTGTTACGGATCTCGACTGCGACGAGGCGGGTTCGCCCGTTGGGTCCGCCGCCGCGATCGGTGTAGAACAAATGCTTATCGGTGACGACGAGGCGCCCGAGATTCCCGGCGGGAACCGGCACCTCCCATTGGCGCGTCTCGAGGCCCTCGAAGTCGATATTCACCGCGGCGGGCTTGGCGTCCTTGGCACTACCGGCCTTGGCATTGGTCTTCGTGGCGGGCGGGGTTGCCTCCTTCGCTTCGGCGGGCTTGGGGTCAGCCGCGTCTGCCTTCGGTTCCTCCTTGGTCGGCGCGGGGGAGGGAGTTGGAGCGGGCTTTTCCGCGTCGGCCGCGTTCAACTCGTCGACGGGATCGAAGGGAGAACGTCGCTGGGCGGCGGTCAGCGCGATCTGGTAGATTTTGTCGACCTTGTCGAAGTAGGGTTCCGGCTGCCGGTTGCCCCAAGGGGAGCTCACGGTCGACTCAAGGTTACGTTCGGAGGTGAAATACAGCCATTTCCCATCGGGGCTCCACGCGGGACTCGCGCTGGCGGAGCGCGGGCTGGTCACCGCGGTGCTGCGGTCGTCATCGAGGCTGTAGACGAAGACGCGGCTGAGACCGCTGCGGTTGGGCGACATCACGTAGGCGAGCCACCGGCTGTCGTGCGACCACGCCAGTTCGGCGTTGTCAAAATCCGTGGCGGGCGACTTGGCGACGCGGCGGGCCTGACCGGTGGCCATCTCGTGCACCCAGAGCTCCTGGTCGCGCTCCGCGTAGGCGATCCATTTACCGTCGGGGGAGGCGAGGCCGGAGATCCGCAGCGTCGCGGCGTCGCGCGTCAATTGCTTGCGAGGGCCGACGCCGTTGGCGGGCAATAGCCAGAACTCCACCTCGCCGGACTCGTCGGACAACGCGAGCAGCGACTTGCCGTCGGGCAGGAAGGACGCCTGACGGTAGCGTACGCCGCTCTGGCGCGAAGCCTCGGCGAGCCGGCCCGGGCCCGTGGGTGCGACGAAGACCTGGCCGCGCACGGTCAGGGCCACGCGGTCGCCATTCGGGGAAATCGCGTGGCCGCTCAGGTATTCGAGGGGCTTGTCGACCCACTTTTCGCGGGTCTGGTCGAAATCGGAAGCCAGCGTGATCGGAATCACCACGTTGCGGCCCGAGGTGATTTCGAGCAGCCACAAGTCGGCGCCGTTCTGGTAGACGATGCGGCCGCCCTGTCCGGCCGGAAAGCGCACGCCGAAGTCGGTGTGGCGCGTGTGCTGGCGGAGGTCGGAGCCGTCTGGTCGCATCGACCAGACGTTGAGGTGGCCGTCGCGGTCCGTGGCGAAGTAGAGCCGGCCGCTCCACCAGAGCGGCGACTTGCTGGTGCCGGCGTGGTCGGAGGTCAGGGGAACCGCCTCGGGGCCGCCGGCGGGGAAACGCCACAGGTTTTGCGCGGTGCCGCCGGTGTAGCGTTTGGCGTGGCTGCTCTGGGCGGAGAGGCGGGTGAAGTAAAGGTTGCCGGCCTCGTCGTAGCAGCCCTCGTCGGCTTGGGCGAGGGGAACGCTCGAACGGGCCATCGTCGCCGGAGTGATGGCGACGAGCTGTCGATTGGGCAGGGTGGATTCGGCGAAGGTGCTGACCAGCACGCGGCCATCCGGGGTCCAGCCGCGCACCAAGGCGCTTTCACCGTCGAACGTGATGCGCTTGGGCAAGCCGCCGGCGAACGGCATCACGTAAGCCTCGACCGGGCCCTCGTACTGGGCCGAGAAGGCGATCCACTGGCCGTCGGGGGAGAGGGAGGCGTTGGTTTCCTGGCCGGGATGCGTTGTGAGCCGTTGTGCGACGCCGCCCTGCGCGGAAACGCGCCAAAGATCGCCTTCGGCGGTGAACACGACGTGGTCCCCATGGATCGCGGGGAACCGGTAATATCCAGCGGCGGGATCGGCGGCGGCAGGCCTCGCGGCCAGCAGCAGGATCGTCAGAAGAAGCGGGGAAATCCGTGGGGAGGTTTGCGGGAAGGACATGGTCCGGAGCGGGGTGAGATCCGTCCAGAGAGCACGGCCCCTCGCGGTCCGGCAACCCTGGTCTCGGAGCCGGTGCAGCGAGGGTCGGGGATTGCCTCCGGCCGGTTCCGCCGGGGCCGCGGAGCCGCCGATCAGGTTCCGTTTGCCGCCCGCAGCCGGTCGACCGCGATCAAGGCGGCGCAGGCGCGATTCTCCACCTCGAGCTTGGCCAACAGGTGCTCGACATGCGTCGCGACGGTTCGCCGGGCCGCGCCGATGATGAGTGCGATCTCGGGGTTGGTCTTGCCCTGGCTGATCCAAAAAAGAACCTCCGCCTCCCGCGGGGTTAGGCCGAGGGCGATCAGATCCTTCGGACCGGGCTCGGGTCGTTGCTCCTCGATGAACAGGACGCTGATGTCGGGGTTTCCCTCTCGGTCCTGAAAGCGGCGCAGCCGGAGCGGGGTGAGCTTCAGGGCCTCGTCGCTGGGAAGTATTCCACGATCGTGCGACGGCAGATGCTTGAACAGCAGCGTCGTGGCCAGCTGGGTCTGGAAAAGGATCTGGCCCCGCGCGTTCACCAGCACCAGGGCGCGGTCGAGCGAATTGACGAGCACGCGCTCAAGGTCGCCGCGGACCTCGATCTCCTGCTTGAGCCGTCGATTTTCCTCGGCCAGCTGGCGCTGCAGGATCGTGATCTCCCGGTACACGCGGATCTTCGCGAGGAGCTCGGGCAGCGCGGCGATCTTGTGCATGCAGTCGCTCGCGCCGCAGGCGAAGGCGCGCCGGCGCCGTGCCTCATCCTCCTCGGCAGTCAGGATGAAGATGGGCAGGGTGCGGCCCGCGGGCAGCGTTCGCAGCCGGCGGCAGGTCTCGAATCCGTCCACCTTCGGCATCGGGTCGTCGAGCAGCACCATCTCGACGTCGCCATTGGCGACGCGACGTAGCGCCTCGTCGCCGTCCGTGGTATCCGTGACGGTGGCGCCGTCGGGTTTGAGCGCCTCGCGTAGGACGTTCACGTACTCCGGCTCGTCATCCACCGCGATGATGTTGAAGGGATGCCCTCCCCGGGGAATCCGGGATGGGGCCCTCGGCGTGCCGCGACGGCCTGGGAAACGGGCTGCTGCGATCGGTGGGGCGCTGGGCGAGGACGAAAGGAGACGCATCGGCACTCTGTTGTCCAAGTGCGCCGGTGTCAGGTCAACGGCCGTTGCCTCCGGTCGCATCGGTCGAGCGACCGATGGCGCGCGGGCCGCCTGTATCCGCGATTGAGCTACTAACCTGGCCGGGGCGGGCAGGCGGCGGGAGTGTCCCGGCCCGGGCGGCAGGCGTTCAGCGGGGACGGAAGCTGCACCTGCCGTCGGCGCGGATCGCTCGGGCGGCCCCGGATCGGTGGCGACCGTCTCACGTCACGTTCCGCGGCCGAAGGCTCCGTCCGCCCGGCGGGGACGGAGCCAAAGGGTTCAGCGGAACGAGCGATGGAGGAACTTCAGGCCCTTAACCGCGATGTCGTTGCGGCGGGGTTCGATCTTGCGCCAGATGGCGGCGGCGCGGGCGATGACCTTCACGTCGGTGGTGAAAGACTCGATGACGACATCACCCTTGTAGCCGACGGACCGCAGCGCCTTCACGATCGACGGCCACGCGATGTGGTCGCCACCGGGGGTCCCGCGGTCGCTGCCGCAGGCGTGAAAGTGGCCGAGGAGCTTGCCGGCCTTGCGGATGGCGGCGGCCTGGTCCTTCTCCTCGATGTTCATGTGGAAGGTGTCGAAGTGGGGCTTCAGTGCGGGAGGGCCGATCGCCTTGATCAGGCGAAGGCCAAGGTTGCAGGTGGTGAGGAAGTCGGTCTCGAAGCGGTTGAGGGGCTCGACGCAGATGGTGACGCCCTTCTTGGCGGCATAGGCGGAGAGTACCTTGAGGTTCTTTACGACGAGCGCCCACTCGACCTTCTGCTGGGCGGGTTCGACGGCGTCGGCCTTGCCCACGACGGAATAGACGGGGCCGATGAGAGACGGGCAACCGAGGATGACGGCCTGGTCGATGAGGGACTTGCAGTAGGCCATCGCGGCGGCCTGGTCGGCCTTGCTGCCGCGGAAATCGCGTCCCGGTCCCATGCACGCGCACACGCTGCCGATGGCGATGCCGGCCCGGTCGGCCGCGGCCTTGACCTTCGCGGGGTCGATGTGCGACGGGTCCTCGATCGGAATCTCAACGGTGTCGAATCCCCACTTCTTGAAGGTCTTGAAGAGCGAAACGCTCTTCGTGGTGAAGGGTGAGGTGAAGAGAAACGAGTTGATGCCGAAGCGCATGGGACGGTCTGGGAGTTGAGGTTGAGGGTGGGGCGTCGGTCGACGCGACTCGGGCGAAGATGGTGGCGGCGAAACGGAGGGCAAGACCGGCCATGCGCCGCGCGGCACACGCGTGACGCACCCGCTTCAGGCCAGGATGCCGTCGACGACCTTGGCCGGCTCCACGCCCGTGAGGCGCACGTCTAGCCCCTGCGAGCGGTAGCTGAACTTGAGGTGGTCGATGCCGAGGCAGTGCAGCAGCGTCGCGTTGAGGTCGTGCAGATGCACCGGATCGCGGGTTATGTTGTAGGAGAAATCGTCTGTCTCGCCGT
>JACCDP011140880.1_pt1 | contig 64745 bp, 50 predicted proteins | sample 7445841 | NCBI WGS metagenome assembly JACCDP01 (sample SAMN15323441, study PRJNA562643) | freshwater metagenome | isolation source: river surface water | place: USA:Blue River Watershed | collected 2017-08-17 | reverse complement strand
CAGCCCCATGCAGGCTCCGGACCGCTACCTCGAGAAATTTAGCCACCTGCCGGATATCCACCGGCGCCTCTTCGCGGCGATGCTGGCGCAACTCGACGAGGGCGTCGGGACCGTCTTGGCGCAGCTTCACGCCCACGGACTCGAGGAGAACACGCTCGTCGTCTTCCTCTCCGACAACGGAGGCGCCACCCGGGAACTCACATCCGGGAACGGCCCGCTGCGAGGCGAGAAAGGGTCGCTGTTCGAGGGCGGTATCCGCGTGCCCTTCCTCGCCCGGTGGCCGCGGTCCCTGCCGGCGGGCCAGGTATTCGAATCTCCCGTGAGCTCGCTCGATATCGCGGCGACCGCGTTGGCGGCGGCGGGAATCTCCCTGGCTTCCGGCGAACTCGACGGCGTTGATCTTGTGCAGTCCGTCAAGGTCCGCTCCCCGGAGCCCCGCGTGCTCTTCTGGCGAATGGGCCAGCGGTTTGCCGTGCGCGCGGGGGACTGGAAACTTGTGCGTGACGGCGGCCCGCGCCAATCGGGCGCATGGCAATTATTCAACCTCGCGGAGGATGCCGGCGAAAAGACGGACCTGGCGGCCCGGGAGCCCGCCCGGGTCGAAGCCTTGGTGAAAACGTGGGAGAATTGGAACGCGAACCAGCGTCCGCCGCTCTGGTGACGCCTGCTACTTGTGGTCCCACGGCAGCTTCACCTCGAGCCGAGGGTGCTTCCAGACCTCGAAACGATCGAACATCTTTCCCGGATTAAGGATCCCACGCGGATCCAACGCGCGCTTCACGGCCTGCATCGCCTTCACCTGCGCCGGTGAGTGCTGCAGCCGGAGAAACGGCGACTTGGCGAGGCCGATGCCGTGTTCGCCCGAGATGGCGCCCCCGAGCGCGACCACCTCGCGCATGAGGCGGTCGACGGCCTTCTCCGCGGCGCGTCGCTCGGCCGGCACCGCCCGGCGGTACATGATGTTCACGTGCAGGTTGCCGTCGGCCAGATGCCCGAAAGTTGGGATATGCAGGCCGCTCTCGCGCTTCAGGCGCTCCAGGAAACGAGCCAGCTTCACGTAGGAACGCATCGGCACCACGACGTCCTCGTTGAGCTTCGAGTCGCCGAGCTCGAACATCGCGCCGGAACACTTGCGCCGGACCGACCAGAGTTCCTCCGCCTCGTCGCGTGAACGCGCCGCGCGGTGCGCCGTCGCGCACTCCGCCGCCCAATCGAGCGCCGCCTTGCGCTGCTCGCGGACCTCCGCGGCCGAACCGGCGAACTCGAGCAAGATGACGGGACGGCCCGCTTGGCCGGGAAACACCATCTTCCCCGTGGCCCGCTCGGCGCACAACACGCTGCCTCGGTCCAGATACTCGCAGATCGCCGGCTGCACGCGCCGGCGGAAAAGCGCGAGCGCCGCCTGCAACGCGGCCGGCTCGTCGCGGAATGAAGTGAGCAGGGTCCAGCGCTGCTCCGGGCGCGGGATCAGCTTGAGCACCGCGCCCGTCACCACCCCCAGCATGCCCTCGCTGCCGATCCAAAGGTCGCGGAGGTTGAAGCCGGCGGAGAACTTCTTCGTCGCCGTACCCCACTGGACCTCCTCGCCGGTCGGCAGAAACCCGCGCAGAGCCACCACGAAGTCACGCGTGACGCCGTACTTTCCCCCGTGCATCCCGCCCGCGTTGCAGGCGACATTTCCACCGATGGTGCAGTACTCGCGCGAGGACGGGTCGGGCGGATAAAACCAACCCGCGGCGTCGGCGGCGCGCTGGATGTCGCCGACCACGGCGCCGGCCCCGACGTGCGCCATCCCCGCCTCGCCGTCGATCTCGATGCGATTCAACGCCCGCAGGTCCACCACCCATCCTCCCCGCCGCGGAGCGGCCGCGCCGGTAAGCGTCGTGCCACGACCACGGGTCGTGACCGGAACACGAAGTTCATTCGCCAGCTCCAGCACCACGCCGACCTGCTCCTCTTTGCGGACGCGCACGACCGCCTCGGGCCGGAACAGGATCTTGCTGCTGTCGAAGCCCGCCTCACGCAGGGAGGCCGCGTCGGTCGCCACCACCGTGGCGCCCAACCGGCGTTTCAACCGCGACGTCGCGCGCGCATGAGAACTCATGCGGCCAACTTGGCGCCGCGCTTCCGGCGGGGCAATCCCGCGGCGAGAGGTTGCCGCGGTTGATGCGCAAGCGCCGGGCGGATGGCGTCAGGGCAAATCAGCTCGCTAGTTCGGCGCCGGCGCGGTGGACCGCTGCCCGGTCGCCGGCTTCAGCTGCGGCGACACTCGATGCGTTGTGGAAGGGAACGCCGGGCACGTCTTCGGGGGAAATAGGTCCGATGACGATCACGTCGGGGGGCGGGTCGGCGCCATGCAGGCCCACCGCGGCGCGGGGGCTAAAACCAAGAGGCGCGGGATATCTCCTGGGGAACGTGAAATAGGTTCACTGCTTTTTCTTCGCGGCCTTCGGCGGCGGATCCGCACGACGCGGGTCGGAAAGCAGGCGCGGATCGCCGAACACCCGGCCCTCGTCCCCGTTCGCCTTCATCCAAGCGGTAACCTCGGCTCGGAGCGCGGCCAACTGTGTCGCGTGCGCCGGTTCACGGGCGAGATTGCGAAGTTCCAGCGGGTCCGAACGAAGGTCGTAGAGTTCCTCACCCGGGCGCTCGTGGTAGCGGCCCACCACCGCAGCCGCGGCCGGATTCGTTCGGGCCGCATCCTGCCAGCTACCGAAATACCCCGGGCCGTCGCGGGCCTGCCCCAGGTCCACATGGGTCGAAAAGTAGAAATCCGGCCGCAGGTTGCGGATGTATTTCCAGTCGGCGGTCCGCACGCTGCGGATAGGGTAGATATTGAAGCGGCCGTCGGCGCTGTGGGTCGTGAAGATCCGGTCGCGATGGACGCCGCTCTCGCCCCTCAGCACGGGCGCGAACGAGCGCCCGTCGATATCCCCGGGTGCTCGCCCCCCGGCCACCTCGACGAGCGTGGGCAGCAGGTCGATCCAGCTCACCATCGCGTTCGTTCGCCGCCCAGCGGGAGCGCGACCCGGCCACACCGCGATCAGCGGGGTACGGATGCCGCCGTCGTAGAGCGTCCACTTGCCAAAGGGCCATTGCGCCCCGTGGTCCGAGGTCGTGAGGAAAAAAGTCCCGGCGCCGAGCACCTCGCGGGCCGCGTCGTAGACCTCGCCGAGTTCGCGATCCATCCGGCCGACCGCGGCGTAGTAAAGCGCGCGGGCCTCGCGCGTGCGGGGCGTGTCGACGTGGTTCGCCGGCACCGTGACGCCCTCGGCGGTGTAGCCCTCGCCGGACGCGGGCCACGGGACGTGTGGCCAATTGGAGCCGACAAGAAGACAGAGCGGCCGCGGGTCGCGGCGCGCGCGCAACCACGCGAGCGCGGCCGGCACGGCGATGTGTTCGTGGAACTTGTCGTGACCGAAGTGATCGAAGCCGTAGTCGCCGGTGTGCTGATAGTGCGAAACCTTGCCGAAGGCGACGACCTCGTAGCCGAGGTCCTTCAGGTAGGCGGGGAGCTTCCGGATTTCGGCGCGAGGCTTCGAGTGGTTGGCCTCCGCCCCGTTGCGCGCGGGCATGAGCCCGGTGAGCAGCGCGGCGCGACTCGGAGCACAGCTCGGGGATGCGACAAAGGCACGGTCGAACGTGAGCCCCGCGGCCGCGAGGCGCTCCATGTTGGGCGTCTTCACATCGCGGGAGCCATAGGCGGACGAGTCGAGGATGCCGTGGTCATCCGTGAGGAACACCACGATGTTAGGCCGCGGCTCCGCGAAGGTGGTCGCGGGCGAGACCGCGGCGAGCGCGAGCGCGAACAGGGGCGATGAAAGGCGGCGCATGGCTGGAGCATCTGGACCGGGACGCGGGCGTCACCTCCTAACTTCACGTCGGGTCAAGCGCGACCCGGCGGCAGGACGACCGATGGCGCGCGGCGCCGGACGGAGCGACCTTGCCGGGTGAAAGCGCACCTACCAGCCGCGACCGGCGCACGCGGCCTGGCGTTCATCCTCGCCACGGCGGTCGCGGCAAGCGCCGTCGCCCCGGAGGGGGAGTCCTCCGGGGCGCACGCGGTGAACCTGATCCGCATTGACGGGGCGATCGGGCCCGCGACAGCCAGCTACGTCGAGCGCGCGGTGCGCCATGCGACCGAGGGTGGGGCCCGCTGCCTGGTGGTGCAGATCGACACGCCCGGCGGCTTGCTCGATTCCACCAAGGAGATCGTGCAATCGTTCTACGGCTCGGAAGTCCCCGTGGTGGTCTACGTGGCGCCGACGGGAGCGCACGCGACCAGCGCGGGCTGCATCATCGCCCTCGCCGCCGACGTGGCCGCGATGGCGCCGCACACCAGCATCGGCGCCGCTCATCCGGTAGAGCTGGGTGGCACCGGCGAGGGCAAGCCGGACAGCATCATCACGAAGAAGCTGGAGAACTTCACCGTGAGCTACGTCGAGGCGATCGCCGCCAAGCGCGGGCGCAACGTGGAGTGGGCCGCGGCGGCGGTGCGGGACAGCGCAAGCGTGACCGCGGAGAAGGCGCTCGACCTCAAGGTGATCGACCTGATCGCCCCCGACCTCCCTTCCCTGCTCTCGCAACTCGAAGGACGCGAAGCCGGTGGGGTCGTGCTGCGTACCGCGTCGGCGCGCGTCGTTGAGATCCCCCGGCTCGCCCGGGAACGCGTGCTGCAGGCGCTCTGGAGGCCCGAGGTCATCTTCGTTCTGATGCTGATCGCGATCTACGGGATCATCGGCGAGCTCAGCAATCCGGGTGCCATCCTCCCGGGAGTGGCCGGCGCGATCGCCCTCATCCTCGCGTTCTACCTGGCCTCGATCCTGCCGGTCAGCACTGCCGGGCTCAGCCTGCTCGCCCTTGCGGTGCTGCTGTTTGTCGTCGACCTCTTCGCGCCGACGCACGGCGTGCTCACGGTCGGCGGGATCGTTTCCTTCGTCCTGGGCGCCCTACTGCTGTTCGAGGACGCCGGCCCCGCTTTCCGTCTGCCGCTGACGATGGTGCTGCCGGCGGCCGTGGTGACCGCCCTCTTCTTCGTCTTCGTGCTCGGCGCGGGACTTCACGCCCAGCGTCTGCCCGCGCGCGTGGGCCGGGAGGCCCTGCCCGGCACCACCGGCGAAGCGCTGACCCGGGTCGGACCCGATTCCGGCTGGGTGCTGCTCGACGGCGAGACCTGGCATGCGCGGAGCGGCGACACCGTCGAGCGCGGCCAAGAGGTGATCGTGGTGGCCGTCGAGGGACTCCTTCTCCGCGTCAAACCCGTAACTACGGAGGTTCCATGAATACCAAGGTCTGGCTAGATATCCTCGCCTGGGTGCTGCCGGTGACCGTGATCGCGGTCGTCGTGCTGCCCTCGGCCGTCCGCATCCTGCGCGAATATGAGCGCGGGGTGATTTTCCGCCTCGGCAAGCTGCTCCGGGCAAAGGGTCCCGGCATCGTGCTACTCATCCCGTTCGTCGACCGGATGGTCCGGATGGACCTGAGGGTCGTGACGATCGACGTGCCCAAACAGGAGATGATGACCCGCGACAACGTGCCGGTCACCGTGGATGCCGTGATCTATTTCCGCGTCGTCGACCCGGAGGCGGCCGTCGTGAAGGTCGAACACTACCTCAAGGCCAGCTCCCTCATCGCGCAGACCACCTTGCGCAGCGTGATCGGGCAGGCCGAACTGGACGACCTGCTCGCGCGCCGCGACAAGATCAACCAGACGCTCCAGGAGATCATCGACCGGCACACGGACCCATGGGGCGTGAAGGTGACCGCAGTTGAGGTGAGGGATGTGACCCTGCCCGACGACATGAAGCGCACGATGGCGCGACAGGCGGAAAGCGAACGGGAGCGCCGCTCGAAGATCATCCACGCGGAAGGAGAGTTCCAGGCCGCCGAAAGGATGGTCCAGGCCGCGGCGATGATCAGCCGCGAGCCCATCGCGCTGCAGTTACGCTATCTCCAGACCATGCGGGAGATCTCGAGCGAGCAGAACACGACCACCTTCCTTCCCATTCCGTTGGAAATTTTCGCTCCCTTCCTCCGGGGCGGAGCACCCAAGCCATGAACACACGAACCGGCCTTTGGATCGATCAGGGACGCGCGATCATCGTCGCCCTCAACGGCGGCAACGAAAAGGTGAGGTACCTCACCTCGCAGGTCACGAGCCAGCCCCGGCGCGCGAGTGACACGCCCGCCGGGAAGCGGTTCGACGCCCACCATATTCCGGCCGACGCCACCCGGACCCGCACCCATGCGCGCGACCTCAAGGCGTTCTTCGACCGGATATTCCGCGAGCTTCCGGGCGCGGGCGAACTGCTTCTCCTCGGCCCCGGCCGCGCCAAGACTGACTTTCGCAAGCACCTGCAGGCGACCGGCTGGGCCGGACGGGTGCTGGCGGTCGAGTCCGCCGACAAGATGAGCGACCGGCAGTTCGCCGCGCTGGTCCGCGAATTCTTCCAGCGACCCTTGGAGTCTCCGGCGGACGCCTACCGCCCCTGGTACACATCGGCCAGCGCGAGCAAAATACTCTCGAGCTCCTTGAGGTAGTCGTCCGCGGGGAGCTTCTCTTTCCGCGCCCGAAGCTCGGAAAGGCGCCGCTCCAGTTCATCGCGGCGCGACCGCGCCTCGGCGGAAAGCGCCTGCTCGGCGGCGCTCCGCACGAGATGCAACTGGTGCGCCCGCGTGCCATCCGCCGAGGCGCCGTCGGCAGCGCGTTTCACCGCCAGCACGCCACGGAACCAGTCCGGCGGAGTACCCAGCCCGTCGCCGTTGTCCTCGATGAGAGGGTGCTCGGTGGCGAGGCGGCCCTCAGTCTTGTAGAACTCGGCCGTGCGGCTCGCGGCGCTGAGGAATGACTCGAGGAGCGAGATCTGACCGTCGCGATCGAGATCGCTCGCGCGATCGGCCAGCGCCTCGGCGAAATACTTCCCGAAACGCGTGTAGTTCTGCTCATTGCCGCTGCGCGTCGCGCTGACAATGACGCGTCCCGGCGCGGCCAGCTTCGCGATGAAGGGGGCGCTCGACGACGTGGTGTGCACCACGGCCACGGGGCGATTGAAGGGCTTAAGCCATTCCGCCAACTCCGGCGCGGCGACATCCGGACCGCGCAGGTTCAGCTTGGCCTCGCGTCCGTCGAACGTGCCGTGTCCGACCAGCACGACCCACAGCTCGTCGACGCCATCCTTGGGCTCGGCCGCCAACATCTCGCGCAAGCGCTCGCGATCCACCGACGCCCCGTCGGCCTCGCGGCCAATGAGCGACAAGCGGGCCGAAGCTTCCCGGCTGGTCCGGGTCCACGCGGCTATCTGCGCCTCGAAATCCGGCGCCAGCTCGGGATCGCCGACGGCCCCCGCCACGAGCAGGACACGCGGCCCGGTGGCAGCCGGGGTGGGCTGCGCGGCGACCATCGCCGCCCCGAGAAAGCAAAGCAGGAAAAACACCCGGGGCATCACGGCATTCCCCTCCAGCGCCTCAGTCCCCATTCGGCGAGCAGGCACGCCACGGCGAGCGCGAATACCCACGGTGTGTGCCAGGCCGGTTGCGACCAAGTCTCCATCACCGGAGCACGCAGGTCCGGCAGGCGGCGCACGAAAGCCTCGAGGTCCGCCGACCGGATGACTTCGCCGCCGGTCCGCCGGGCGATCGTCTCAAGCAGGGCGACGTTCGGGGTCAACGAGCGGAACTCCTCGGCCGCGAGATCGGAACTCCAGCCCGTCTCGGCCCGGCCCAGCTCGGCCCCGGCGTGATTTTTCACCTGGGCGATGGCGCGGAAGCCGCCATCCTGCCGCGGGACATAGGTCACCTGGTAAAGGCCGGGCTCGGTCGGATCCGCCTCAGCCTCGAGACGCACGGCCGCGGCGGAGGGCGCCCCGGCGAGAACCACCGGCTCAACCGAGACCGTCACCACGGCGTCGTCCACTGGCTGGAATTTCTCGTCGCGGACGCGCACCTGCACCCGCACGGCCCCGTTGGCGTCGGCGGGCACAGGTTCGGACGTGGCCTGGACGCGCAGGGGGACATCGGTAATCAGCCAGCGCACCAGCTGGCGCCACGCGCGCTCCAGGTCCTCGCGGGACGCGGGATCCCGCATGCCCCAGCGCCAGAAATCACCGACCATCAGGGCGCCGGTGCGGCCGCGACCGAAGCGTTGCACGGCGAGCGCGGGCAGCTCGCTACCTTTGTCATCTCGCACCGAGGCGATGACGCTCGCGCCCGGCTTGAGCGCGCGCACGCGGTTGAGCACCTCGAAAGGCGGCATCGCATCGAGCCGTGCGCGCTCATCGCCCTCGTTGTCGCGCAGCCGCGCCCAAGGCTGGAGCCAGCCCTCGCGGGTCAGCTGGAAGTTAACCTTGCCTGGCGGCGCGGCGCCGCCCTCGTCGAGATCCAGATAGACGGGCAGCATGTCGCCGATCGGCGTGCGCAGGTAGCGGCCCTCATGGAAACTCTCCATCCCCCCGAGCATGAGCAGGCCGCCCCCGCGCTCGGTGACGAACTTCTGCAGCAGCACTGCCTGGTCGCGGGTGAAGAACTCCGCCTCGAGGTCATCGAGGATCACCGCGTGGTATCCGTACAATTCCTCCGGTGTGCGCGGGAACCCCGCCCGCAGCTCGAGCTCGTCGCGGGTGTTTAGCCGCACGAGGACCGGCTGGTCATAGCGCTGCACCTCGTCGGACGCCTGGCTGCCGAATCCTCGGAAGAGAGGATTGCTGGTCTCGCCCTCGCGCCCTCGGAAATCGAACTTGGGCTCGCGTTTCGCGACACGGATCAGGCCCACGAGCTGCACCTGATCATCCCCCTGCACGGCCCGGTTCAGGAACTTGTACTCCCAATTGGGCCGACCTGAAATGTAGAGCACCCGGAACGGCCCCTGCCCCCGGTCAACCGCCAGCACGCGGGTGTTGTTCGCGAGCGTGGCTTCCGCGGTCCGCTCCAGAGCGGGAGCCCCGGCCGGAGTCGGTGCCTCATCCGGCGCCGCCACGCTGAACTGGTAGAACGAAACCCCGGGCTGTTCGGGCTTCACCCGGAAGCGGAACGCCAGGGGCTCGTTGTCGCCGCGGGCCGTGGCTTGCTGTTCCTCCACGACGCGGCCGGTGCGGTCGGTGAGGCGTGCGGTGACCGTCCGTCCGCGGAACCCGACCGTCGCCACGTCCGCTTGCACGGACACCGGGGCGTCCTCGAAGGAGGTCTGCCCCACCGTCACCTGCTGCACCGCGATGTCGGGCGCCGACGTGCGCCCCCCGATGACCACGGGATAAATGGGCGGCAGGCCCGCCAGGTCGGGAGGTGTTCCCCCGGGGAGGTCCGTCGCGTTGCCATCGGTGAACAGCAGCACGCCCGCGAGCGGCCGTCCTTGGAACCGCGCGCCGATGGCCCGCAGAGCCGAGCCAAGGCCCGTCGCTCGGCCGTCGAAATTGAGACCGGAAAAATCGCGCACTGACTGCAAGCGCGTGTCGAAGGTGTACCGCCGGACGTCAAACGTGCCCGCGAGCGTGCCCTGCCAGCCCGCCGCCTGCGGATCCAGCAGCGAAGCCAGTTGCTCGCCGCGCGTGCGTTGCTCGCCGGTGTCGCGTATGCGGAGTCCCTGGCTGTTGTCGGCGGCAACGGCGATGAGGTTCGCGCCGGGTTTGGCCCGTTGACCCAACCAGAGCGGCTCGAGCACGCAGAGGGCGAGCAAGGTCACTCCGGCCGCCTTGAGCGCGGCCAGGGGCCAGCGCAGCGGATGTCCGCGCGCGCTCCGGTAGCCCCAGAGAAGGGCTCCGGCGGCCACCGCGATGAAAGCCATCACCGGCCACAACAGGCCCGCGCCGGAAAACGTAAGCGAAGGCGTCATTTGTCTTTCCCGAGCTCCTCGTAGTAGCGGCGCACCGTCTCCGAGTAGCGTGTCGGAACAGGATCGCGGTCGATCGGCGCGAGGGAGTCCTTCGACTCGCGCCGGGACAGCTCCTCGGCGAGACGGTTCCGCACCTCGACCAGGGGTTTGACGATCTGCAGGTCGACCACCGCCCAATCCGGCTTCTTCATGTCGACGCGCCAGTCGCGCCGGACTTGCCGGGCGCGCTCCCGCGCCGTGGCCAGCGCGTTACGCCATTCGGGTGTGTCGACGAGCTCCTCGACATCGCGCAGCCGCTCCGTCCAGCGGTCGAACTCGTCGCCCGTCAGCGGGCCACGATAGACCGGGCCGAATTCGCCACCTCCCAGCCCCCCGCCTCGTTCGTCACCGCCACGGGTAAGCGGATCCGCCGAGAGTCCGCCGGTGCGGTCGCGACCTGCTCCTCCCCTCTGGATCTCGCGGCTGCGTCGGGCATCCGCCAGCTCACCTTGGCGCGGTTGTCCGGGCTGGGGCTGCTCGCGACCGCCCTGACCTTGTCCGGGGCCTCCGCCGGGCTGCTGTCCACCCTTGGAGGCCTGCCGTCCTTGTTCGGGAGAACCGGGCTCTCCGGGCCTAGGCTGCCCTTCTCCCGGCTGGCGCCCACCCTCGGCCAGCGCTTCGCCCGGCCTTCCCTCGCGTCCGCCACGCCCCCCGCCCGGCTGGACTCCGCCCTCCTGGGCCGGCTCCTCCGGTTTCCCGCCCTCGCCGGGACGGCCTTCTTGACCGGCCTGGCGCTGGTCGCCGCCGCGAGCGCCCTGGCTGCTTTCGCGCTGCAATTGGTCCGTGAGAGAATCCAGCTCGGAGCGGGCCAGCTTCAACTGCTCCGCCTCGTCCCCCAGCACGCTCTCGGCGGCCCGCTCGACGCCGCGGCGGAGTTCCTCGACCTGGGCCTGCGCCCGGCGGCCCACCTGCCGCGCCTGGGGCAGCAGCTCGTCGCGCAGGAGTTCCCGGGTGGCGTCGAGGGCGCGGCCGCCCTCCTCGCGCTCCTGGGCGCGCTGCAACCGGTTGTTCAAATCGCGACTCAGGTTGCCGGAGTTGAGCAACTCGGAGCGGACCTGCTTCACGGCGCTGCCATCCTCCTGGCTCGCCTTGCGGATGCTGTCGTAAAGTTGCCGGGAAAGCAGCGGCTCCGTGCTTTCGGCCTGCTCGGAAAGCCGCGTGGTGCGCTCCACCAAACGGTTGAGCCGATCCTTCTGGCCTGCTAGTTCCTCGGCGAGTTGCTGGCGCTCCCCCGTTTCGCCGAGCGTCTTGCGCCGCGATTGCTCGCCCGCCGCGAGTTCGTCGAGTTTGCGTCCCGCCTGCTCCTGGCGTTGCGCGAGGTCCCGCGCCTCGGTCCGCATCTCACGGAGCTCCTCGGCGAACTGCCCCGCATTCTGCTTCCGCATCTCGTCGCGCATCTCCTGTAACTGGCGTTGCGCGCGGGTGCCCGAGGCGACCGCCTGCGAGACCGAACCATCGGCCGCCGCGTCGGCGGCGCGCTGGATGTCCTCCCGTGTCTGGTCGAGTTGCTGACGCTGCTGGGACATGCCCGACTGGTTCTCCGCCCGCTCCATGCGCTGCCGCACCTCATCCGCGTCGGCCAGCAACTGGCGCTGCTCCTCCTCCAGACGCTTCAGCCGCTTGCGGATCTCCTCACGCTGCGCCTCCGTCCGCGCCTCCTGCAGCGCGGTCTGTAATTCCTTCAGACGGTCGGTGATATCCTGCTGCCGCCGCGCCAGCTCCTGCAGCCGGTTCATGACCGCGAGTTGCTCGCGCCGCTCCTGGTTCTGCGGCGCCCTCGCGACCCGCTGGGTCTCGTAGCGGTTCTCCGACTGCTGCAGCTCAAGTTGGTCGATCTGGCGCTGGTTGCCCTGCCCGCCACCGCCTCCTCCGCCCTGCCGTCCGCGACGGGTCACCGCCGTCTCCCGCGCCTGCATCCGCAATAATCCCTGATACGCGGCCTGCTCCGCGGCGAGCGCCTGGTCCAGCGGCGCCGGTTTATCCGCCGCGCTCTCCAAAGCCCCGATCGCCTTCTCCATCTCCTGCGTGACCGTCCGCCACAGCGCCTGCTCCCGCGGTCCGCGTGCTTCCTCCGCCGCCTCGCCCGCCTGCGCCAGGGCCTGGCGCTGGGACTCCAGCACGACCTTCGCGTCCGCGGCGTAACCCGGCCGTTCGCCATCGCGACGGAGCTTCCAAGTCGCGCTGATGATCTGTTTTTGAAGTTCAGCGAGTCGTCGTCCGCGCTGCCCCCCCTGCTGACCTTCATCCTCGCCGCCTTGATTCTGGCGCTCCCGGAAAATTTCATCGAAGGGCCGCACTTCGCCGAAGAAAAGATCGCCGGTGGTGCGACGCACCTTGCCGTCGGGTCCGATGTCCTCGGCCCACGCGAACCACGAAACCAGATCGTCGGGTTTGGCCCCGAGCCCCTCGAGGCTCAGGAGATGTCCGAACATCCGCTTCTCCCGCGCCGCCGCGTCGCGGCCGAGTTCAACAAAGGTCGTTTCTCCGCCGGCGAGCGAGTAGCCGATGCCGTAGAGGGGCACGCCAAAGTCATCCCAGACCGTGCCGTCAAACGTCACCTCCTCCAGGGCGGAGGGACGAATATCACCCCGGGGAAGTGCGAGCCGTATCTCCGGCGGGCGGTTCGGCTGGACATCGAACACAAACGAAGCTGCGACCTTGTTCGCCCGGTCCTCCGCGTCGACGAGACGCAACTCATAGGTGGTGCTCTTGGCCGGGGTGAAACCCTCGAGGTTCGCGACGGCGCGGGCCGGATCGACCTTCAGCTCCAGCGTCTCCCCTCCCGGGCCGCGCGCCACGAACCGGGCCGCCTTCACCGGCTTGTTCAGCTGGAGCGTCAAATCGAGCCGGGTGCCCTCCACCGCGCTCACGCGCCGGGTGTCCTCGATGCGTTTCGGAGGCAGGCGGGTGTATTCCGGGTAAGTGAGGACCGCGTCGGCGCGCTCCAACCGCGGGTGCTCGAATACCGTCACCTTGAACTCGCGGGTACGTTCCGCCCGGTACTCCAAGTGGTAAACAAGATCGGCGGTTACCTCCGTGACGCTTCCCCCGAAGACGGGATCGGCCAGGCTCTTCACGAGCGGAACCACCCGCGGCGCCGCGCCTGAAGAACGCACCATGAGGTTCACCCCCGTGGGCAGCGCGCCGGTGAAGCGCGCGAGAACCACAAGACTTTCCCCTTTCTCGATCGCGGTGTCGCCCGGTGTCACCGCCACGCCATCGCGGCTGACCCACGCCGGCTTTTCCCCGAGGACCGGCTTCACCCGCAGTCCGCCGAGCGCGAAGGTGAACATCACTGCCGCCGCGGTCTGAAGAAGCACCCAGGACCAGATCCGGAAACGCGGGATCACCTCGCGCCAGTCCCGTTGCTGACTCCGGGCGGTCGCCTCGCGCAAAAGCCGCTGCTCGAGATAGCCGGGCTCGCTTCCGGGCTCCGAGGTCCTCTGCACCGCGGTGATCAACACGCCGTCGAGTTCCGGGAATCGTCGCTCGATACGACGGGCCAGCGCCCGGTAATCCGTCCGCCGCACGAGGTCACGGATGAAGAGCACGGCGGCGGCCAGACCCGTCGCGATAAGCACGAACGGCAGCACGAAGTCAGGCAGGCCGCCCGAGAATCTCCCTGCAGTTGCCGCGCCCAGCGCCAGTAGCGCGCCGCCGGCCCAGCAGGCCGCCAACGTGCGCCAGACCGTGAGCCACCGCGCGCGCCCGGCGACGCGGTCCAGCCTCGATCTCAGGAAATGATGATTCATGAAGCGATCTCCCCGGCGGTTGTCGCGGTGCGCCGGAGGGCGCGGCCCGCGACCATTGTCTCAAGCAAAAGCACGGCGAGCGCGGCCGCGATCAGCCAGCGCCAGAGTTTCTGGCGACCCTCAGCCTCGACTCCCTGCAGGAGCCCGCGCTTCTCCGCCTCGGGCTTCGACGCCTCCTCGGAGCGCGTCACCGGCACGCCCAGTTGCTCCAGCTCCTCGGGGCTGAGCGGCGCGGTGCGGCTTTCCGCCGGGTCCAGGTTAACCGCGAAGCGCCACTCCCGCCCGCCCGCGGCGGCCCGATAGACCCCGAGTTCTGCGGTGGCGGAGAAGGTTGCGCTCCCCGCCGCCAGCGTGGACGCGCCGCCCGCCGGCGTGGTCACCAGCGCCCCCGCCGCCTCCGAGGGCAGCACGACGGGATCGCCCACGGCGTACTGCGTGATGAATTCCCCGACGCCCCCCGCCCCCTCAAGCAACGACCACATCAGCGGGGCAAACTTGGATGACACGGCGAGCTGGCTGTCCTCCGGCTGCCAACCCGAGGTGAAAACGATCACACGGCCCCGGCCGGCCGGGATCTCCAGCACCGCCGGATCCCCCGTATCGAACCGCGCGACGACACGCGCGGCCGGCAACCCGGAGGCATCCACCCGCCGGTGACGCCAGAAGCGGATCTTGGAGAAATCGCTGAAACGCGGATCCGCGAAGGGCGCGAACAGCGGATGCCGGAAATCGATTTCCCCCAGCATCGCGTAGCTCCCGGCTCTGGACTCGCCGAGCGTCACAGGCGAGACACCCGCCAGCACGCCGAGCGAGGCGCCCGTCGCCGCGTCCGCCGCCCGCAGCACTTGCACGATCGTGCGACCGGACTCCGCTTGGGCGCGAAGCAGGGAGGCCGTCGTGGAATCGAGGCCTGATCCGACGAAAATCAGCGAGGCCGCGGCGAGCTCCGCGGGATCCGGGGCGGCCCCGGCAGGCCGCGCGGACACCTGCACGGCCGCGCGCGGAGTCTCCACGAAGGCACGGCGAAGAAAGAAGAGGGGCTGGCGGGTATCGGCGGCGTTGTCGGGCCCCAGCCAGACAACGCGCGGGCGCTGCTGCACCGCGGCGATCGCGAAGGCGCGGTTGTCGAAATCCTCGTCGTCCCCGGAAAGGGTTATAGCGTCCGCCGCGGCTGACTTGGACCTGGGCAGCAGGAAAACCCGGCTTTGACCCGGTGGTACATAGGCGTCGACGCGGACGGCGCCGGGGTCCCCCGCCCAACCGATCTGGAATTGTTCGCGCTTCGCGTCCGCCGAATTCGTCACACGCACGCGAGCCGGGGCATCGGCCGGGCGCATGACCTCCGCACCGTCTGCGAGCAACTGAAGGCCGGCGTTGGTCGTGCGCTGGGCGGACACCGGTTCGAGAAGAAGCTCCACTCCCTTCGGCCACTCGTAGGCCTGCAGGGCCTCGAGGCGGCTCCCCGCCTGCAAGTCGCTGATGAGGACGATCCGCCTGGGACCCGGGGCGGACTTGCCATCCGCGTCAGCGAGAACCTCGGCGGCGGCGGCCAGGGCCGAGCCGAGACGAGTGGCGCTCCAGCCCGGGGAAAGTGACGGGAGACGGGACAAGGCCAGCGCGGCCCGTTCGCCTGTCGGGGCGCGGCGCCATTCCTCGGCGGGTAGCACGGTGGCGACCGCACGGTCGAAGGTCATCAGCGTTAACTCATCGGCGGGCCCGGCCCGGCGGATCCAATCACCGGCGCGGGCGATCGCGGCAGGCCAGAGGCCCTCGCGCCGCATGCTCGCGCTCGTGTCGACCAAGATGACGGTGCGCGCCGGTCGGGCCGCCGTCGGATCATCATCGGCGGTGCCGGGCAGGAACGGCCGCGCGAAGGCAAACGCGAGCAGGGCGAGCGCGATGCAGCGCAGAAGGAGAAGCAGGATGTGCTCGAAGCGGTGTCGCTGAGAGAGCCGGGGCGGACTGGGCTGAAGGAAGAGTAGCGAGCCGAAGGGAAGCCGCTCCCGCGTGGTGCGACGGACCAGGTGGTAGATGACGGGGCCGGCGACGGCGAGGGCACCGATGAGGAAAAGCGGCGCGAGGAAATTCATCCGCGGCCTCCCCCGGGGGCGCGACGCACCAGGCGTCCGCGGCGCAACCGCGCCTGCAGGAACTCGAAGAGTGAAAGTTCCAGCGGCTCCGCCGTGGAGATGCGGTGGAACGCCGCGCCCAGGCGCCGGCAGGCCGCCTCGACCGCGGCGGAGTGGGCGTCCAGCCGCCGCCGGTACTCTTCCCGGGCCTGCGCGGGATCGATGTAGAGCACCCGACCCGATTCCACATCCTCCAGCAGGGCCGGCTGAGGCAGTCCAAGGTCGAGTTCCACGGGATCGAGCACCTGGAAAACGGCGAGCTCATGCCCGCACGCGGCGAGGGCCGTGAGCTCCCTTTCCAATTCGCCCAGCGGGGCCAGCAGATCGGAGATGAGCACCACCAGTCCGCGTTTGCGCGTGAGCGCCGTGATCCGCTCCAGGGCGGCCACTGGGTTGGTGCCGCGGCCCGCCGAGGGGCGCTCCAGTGCCAGCATCAGCTGCCGCAGATGGCCGGCCCGGTTGCGGGGAGGCAGATACTCCCGCACCTGGTCATCGAAGGTCAGCAAGCCGACGGCGTCGCCCTGCCGGTGCAGGAAATAAGCGAGCGTGGCGGCGAGCGTGGCGGCGTAGACGGCCTTGGTGAAGCCGCGCGAACCGTAATCCATCGAACGGCTCTGGTCGGCGAGCAGGTGAACCCGCAGGTTGGTCTCATCCTCGTACCGCTTGAGATAGTAGCGGTCGCTGCGCGCGAAGACGCGCCAGTCGACGTAGCGGGGATCGTCCCCTTCCGTGTACTGCCGGTACTCGGTGAACTCGACCGAGAACCCGTGGTACGGGCTGCGGTGCATCCCGCTCCAGAAGCCTTCCACAACCGCCCGGGCCCGCAGCTCGAGGCTGCGGATGCTCATCAACGCGCGCGGATCGATCAGCCGCGCGGCGGCGAGGCCGGAATCAGGGGAGACGGACATCGCTTCGGGCGTGATCCAAGCTAGCCGTTCGCGAGCGGGGCCTTGGCGGCCGCCACCAGGCGCTGGATGACGTCGTCGACCCGGACGCCCTCCGCCTCGGCGCGATAATTCAGCAGGATGCGGTGCCGCAGGGTCGGCAGCGCGAGCGCCTGGATGTCCTCCGCTGTCACGTGCGCGCGACTGCGCAACAACGCGCGGGCCTTGGCGCCGAGGATCAGGAACTGCGCCGCGCGCGTGCCGGCTCCCCAGCTCACCCAGTCGGTCACGAAGGCGGGCACGCCGGGCTGGCGCGGACGCGAGGAAGCGGCGATCGCCACCGCGTAGCGCACCATCTCGTCGGCGACCGGCACTTTGCGCACCAGATCGTGGAAGCGCTGCACGTCTTCCCCGGTGAACAGCGCCTCAATCGGCGCCGGGCGGCCGGCGGTCGTACGCGTCACCACCTCAACCTCGTCGGCGACGGGCAGGTACTCCATCACCACGTTGAACATGAAGCGGTCGAGTTGCGCCTCCGGCAGCGGATAAGTGCCTTCCATCTCGATCGGGTTCTGGGTCGCCAGGACGAAGAAGGGCTCCTCCAGCGGATGCCGCACGCCGGACGCGGTCACCTGATGCTCCTGCATCGCCTCGAGCAGCGCCGCCTGGGTTTTCGGCGGCGTGCGGTTGATCTCGTCGGCGAGCACCATGTTGGCGAAGACCGGGCCGCGCACGAACGCCAGCCGTCGCCCGCCATTACCGTCGTCCTGCAGGATCTCGGTGCCGGTGATGTCGGCCGGCATCAGATCGGGCGTGAACTGGATCCGCGCGAACCTGAGGTGAAAGACCTGGGCGATCGACTTGACCAGCAGTGTCTTGGCCAGGCCGGGCGCGCCGGTGATCAGGCAGTGGCCGCCGGCGAGCAGCGCGAGCAGGATCTGCTCGATGACGTCCCGCTGACCCACGATCACCTTGGCGAGTTCCGCCTCGATGCGGACGCGGCCGGCGATCAGGCGCTCGGCGGTTTCCTGCTCGGCGGCGAATGGTGAGAGAGGAGGCGGGGAAGCGGGTTCGGGGAGGCTCATGAAAAAAAAGGGAGGGTGGAGGGGGAGACGAGGAGCGGCGGGAAAGGGCGCGGGCGCTCAGTGGGTCATCAGGTAGAAGATGAGATTAACCCCGAGCGGGTAACTCACCTTCTCGGAGAACACCGCGAAATAGTCGGCGTTCTCCCCTTCCCGCTCCCAGCCGTCGCTGATGTCGCTGTTATGGAAGGCGATCACCATGATGTGTCCGCGGTCGTCGAGGATCGCCTTCACCGAGAGCCGGTCGGAGTCGGGACCACGGTCGATCTGCAGCGGGGCGTTGGGGTCGCCGTCGCGCCGCGCACGATTCCAGAACTGCATGGTGGGCACCTGCAGGGTCTGCAGCGTCTTGAGCTGGGTCTTCAGGTCGTACACGCAGGTGAAGAGCGGGTGATCGAGCGAGAGGTCCGTCCAGGAGCGCTCGGGCAGCACGCGCTTCATCTGCGCGGTGAATCCGGCGAGCTCGATCGAGTTCCAGAAGTCGATCACGACGATGACACCGCCCGCGAGCAGGTACTTGCGCAGGCTGGCGACCTCCGGGTCGCGCAGCTGCATGTAGCCGGGATGCGTCATGTAAAGGAACGGGTAGTCATGCAGCTCCGGCTCCGTGAGCCGCAGCACGCGGCCGTCGGGATCGGCGCGGATGGACGTGAGCTGCTGCAGGCGGTACGAGAGGTTGAGGTCCGCATCCGGGAAATCGACCCACCAGCCGATACTGCGACCGCGATGGAAGACCGGCGAGGGCGAGGTCGTGGGGCCGGCCTTGAAGACCGACCGCGCAAAGGTGAACACATCCTTCTCGAACCCCGGCGGATTCGACCAGTTGGGCGTGCCGGTGCTGTGCGAGTCGACCTCGCGCGCCGTGCGCACGTTGGCCTCGTCCACCATGCCGCTGCCCTCGGTGCGCACCCAGGAACTCGGCGCGTCGAACTCGTTGCCCGGCGGGGCGGGACGCGCGGCGCGCGGCGCGGTCTGCGCATGGAGGGAGGCCAGCGCCAGAAGCGCGGCGGGCATCATCGGAATGAAACGGATCGGACGCACGTGGTTCAGTGGGTCATCGCGTAAAAGACCACGTTGATCCCGAGGGGATACGCGATCTTCTCCGAGAAGTTTTTGAAATAGTACTCGTACTCGCCCTCGCGCTCCCACCCATCGCCATTGTCCGTGTTGTGCGCCGCGAAGACCATCATCCGGCCCTTGTCGTCGTGGATCGCACGGTGATGGACGGTCTGCGAATCGCCGTCGTGATTCTCCCATGTCACCCCGGTGTACTGGCTCTCCTCGCCCGTCCGCACGTTGGGAACCTGACCCTTCGTCTTGATCTGGAACACGCAGGAATAAAGCGGATGGTCCCCGGGCAGCTCCGCGAAGGAACGCTCCGGGAAGACGCGTTTCATCTCGCGCTCGACATTGCGCCACGCGGACTCGCCCCAGAAATCGTCAAACATCAGGAAGCCGCCGTTGAGGAGGTATTTCCGCAGCGCCGCGACTTCCTCGTCGGAAAACTGCATCCCCCCCGCCTCCACGATGTAGATCCACGGGTGGGCGGACAGCTCCTCGTCGGTGAGCTCGAGGATGCGCCCGTCGGGGCTGCACTTGATCGAGGTCATCTGCTGCAAGCGGTAGGATAGGTTCAGATCGCTGTCGGGGCAGTCGGTGGACCAACTGCCCGAGCGCCGCCCGTAGTAGCCCCGCCGACCCGAGGTATAGCGGATGCGGGTGAAGGTGAACACGTCCCGTTCAAAGCCCTTGGGGTTCTCCCACATCGGCGTGCCGGTGCTGTGGGACGGGATCTCGCGGGCGGTGCGCACATCCGGACCGACCGGGCCCTCCCCGCCCCAGAATCCCCTCCCGTAACGTTGCGCGCAGGCGAGCGCCGCGGCCGCGCAAAAGAGCAGGGCGAGGCGGACCCGGCGTTTCATTGGGTTCCTCCGGGCGCCGGAGGACTGATCTCGCGCAGGAGACGAAGCGCGTCGCGGAAACGCGGGGTCTCCTCGAGCGCGAGCAAGACGTGCCGGCGCGCGGCATCGCGGTCTCCCCTCCGGAACATCAGCCTGGCCAGCTCGTAGTTCGCCTCCGCCCGCTCGGGCACGTCGAGTTGCAGCAGGGTCCGCCACGCCACGACCGCGGTCGACTCGTCGCCGGTCGCCCCCGCGGCGCGGGCCAGGAATCTGTACGGCGGCGGCACCAACGGGTTCACGGCGAGAAACCGTTCGCAGCTCGAGATCACCAGCGGCCAGTCTTTCGCCTCCGCGGCGAGCTCCATCAGGCGCAAGTAGGCATCGGTGGCCTCATCGTCCACCTCGGCCCAGCGCCGCAGCACGTCCTTTTCGCCGGCGGTGTCGCCCAGGGCCCGCAGGGCGGCCGCAAGCGGACGATGCGCGGAGCCGGCTCCTTTCTGGGACGGATAGAGCTCGACCAAACGCCGCAACGGCACGAGCGCCTCCTTCCATTCCTGCTTGGCGGCGTGGCGTTCCGCCCCCGCCTTCAGCACCCAGTAATTATCCGGGTTGCGCACCGAGACGTTCGCGAAATCCGTGGCGCCCTCCTCCAGGAAAACACCTGATTCGGGACGATCCCAATTCAGACCGGGCGCCAGTTGCTCGGCGCGACCACGGGCGTACTCAGCGAACGCTTTTTCAAGTTCCGGCAGGGGCACCGTTCGTTTCGCGAGCGCGGCGTTGATCTCCACGCCGTCACGCAGATCCGCCAGGATGCCCCGGAGCGCGTCGATCCCGTGCTGGGCGACGATGTGATCCACCACGAGCGAGGACTGCAGGTAGGCGAACTGGAGGTGGCGCGGCGTTTTCGGCGCCAGAAAGGCCGCGCTCATCTTGCCCAACGGCGTCATCTCCCCGCCCATGATCATCTCGCGGTATTCCGGATTCAGGCGGTTGCCCCACGCGGGGTTGGCGAGCCGCTCTTCGTGCACGGAAATGCCCTCGCTCAGCCAGCGGGGCATGCGGTTGCGCGTCATCTGCAGGGTCACCACGTGGCAGAACTCGTGCCACAGCACCGCCTCCCAGTTCACCGCCGAGTTGCCCGTCGCGGGACTATTGGCCGTCACGACGCGCCCGAAGCACACGCCGAGGAAGCCGGCGACATCCGGCAGCCCGAACGTCCGCACCGCGAAGTCCCGCTGATCGGCGAAAATTTCAATGTAGGTCGGCTTGGCCAGCTCCACGCCGTACTTGGGCACGAGCACTTCCTTCGCGCGCCGCAACAGCGCCACCACGCGGGGGCCGTAGATCGCCACCTCGGGCGCGGCCATCCGCACCACGAAATCATCATTCGCGAGCGTCGCGTACTTCGCCATCGTGTCGCGCAGCGTCACCAGGTTGAACGCCTCCACGTCGTAGGCGTCCGCCTCGTGCACCTCCTGGGCCAGCTTCCAGCCTTCCTCGGTCTCGCCCAGCCGGAGCAGGTCCGACGCCAGCGCCGACTTGGCCGGCAGATAATCCGGGTCCATCTCCCGGGCCCGCCGCTGGTAGGCCGCCCCCTCCGCGAACCGGTATTTCGCCGAGAGTTTTTCTCCGATGAGCGAATCCACGCGCGGGTTGCGTTCCCAAACCGCCAGCCCCTTCGCCCTCGCCGATTTCTCGCGCGCCGCGTCTCCGCGCAGATGGGCCAGCACCGCCCGGTAGGCCCAAGCGTCAGGGTGCGACGGATTCACCGCGATCACCTCTTCAAGGGTCGCGTCGGCATCCTCATACGCCTCGGCCGAGATGTGACGGTCGGCCAGTTGCAGCAGGGCCGGCACGTGCCGCGGATTGCGCTCCAGCGCGGCCTGCAGCGACCCGCGCGCGATCTTGCGGTCGCTTTCGGCGTAGGCCAGCGCGCGCCCGAAAAGCAGGTCGGGATCCTCCGGCAGCACCTTCAAACCTTCCTCGAAGGCCTTCGCGGCGAGCGCGAAATCATGCTTCTCCAGCGCCAGCTCCCCGCGCGCCAGATAGACGTCCCGCAGCTTGGGGTCGGCCTTCTGCGCCACGCCGAAAACCTTTTCCAGAACCTCCTTCGGGTCGGCGCCAATGGCCAGCGCCGCCCGGCCGAAGACCACGAGGTCGGCCGGTCCGCGGTACATCCAGTACGCGTCACGCACCGCGCGCCGGATCTCCTCCACCCGCCCCGCCGCCTCCTCGGTTCGACCGAGCGCCAGCGCGATTTCCCGCGCCAACCAACGCAGCCTGATGCTACGGGCATCCTTCGCGATGGCTTCCTTCACGGCCGCGTCCGCCTCCGCGTACTTGCCGGTGATGAGCTGCGCCCGGGCGAGAATCAGGGACCACTCGGAGTTCCCCGCCCCTTCCCGCAACTCCGCGGAAGCCTGCTTGATCACGATCGCATGGCTGCCTTCCAGCAACGCGCGCTGCACCTCGGCGATCTCGGCGCCGGGCAGCCGCGTCGCCGCGACGAGCACCGGCAGGAAAAACCCCGTGATCACGGAACGGCGAAACCGGAAGGAGGCGGAGAGCGAAAGCACGGCGGCGGGGAAAGGATCGGGAAGAGAGACGCGCGCCACGTCGAAGAGTGATGCGCGCCGCGCGCTTTTCTCAAGCCCAGCGCGGATCTTTCTCGGAAACTGGATTAACCGTTGCCGAGACCGCGGCGCCCGTTAACCCGTTCGCCCGCTGCCCCTCCCCTCCCTAGCCGATCGCGTCGTCGTCATGATCGGCGGCAGCACCGGACTCGGCCTGTCGGGCGCCCGCGAGTGTCTCGCCGCCGGGGCTCGCGTGGTAATCACGGGACGCAAGGCCGAATCGCTGGCCGCGGCGGCGCGGGAGCTGGGCGCCGGCGTAGCGACGCTCGCCGGTGACGCAACCGATCCCGCCCATGCGCCGGCGGCGATCGCCTTGGCGAAGGAAAGGTTCGGAGGGTTTAACGCACTCTACCACGTGGCCGGCGGCAGCGGACGCCGCCTCGGCGACGGGCCGCTACACGAGCTCACCGATGAAGGAATCCGCGGCACGCTGGAACTGAACCTGCACTCCGTGATGCTCTCCAACCGCGCGGCGGTGCGTTGCTTCCTGGCCCGAGGCCATGGCGGGTCGATCCTCAATCTGAGTCGTCACCGGCCAGGTGCTCGCCGTCGACGGGGGCCGGAGCGTCAGCGAAGGCCAGGTCCCAAAACCTAAGGTCTCCTTCCCTTTGCCAGGGTATCCTCGCTGACCTTACCTGCCGCATCTGGCGTCCATAGTCCGCCGAAAGCTTGGCGCCCTGAAGAGAGAGAAGGGGAAATTTCCGAGGCGAAGAGGCGCCGAGATTTGGATCATGACCAAGCCCATCGACCTGCTGCTAGGTTCGTGTTCCCGGTTGGAGAGGGCATGGAGAATCCCCGGTGGTGCAGCGAGAGCTCCCCAGGTCTCCGAAGTGTCCCCTTGCGGCGGCGGCGGGCTTTGATCGATATAGCCGCGATGTCTCGAAGTGGCAAACGTCCGGTGACGGTGCACATGATCGCGGAGCATGTGGGTGTCTCCGCGTCGGCGGTGTCGACCGTGCTCGCTAATCGTCACGTGGAGCGTCGGCTAGCGCCGGCGACGGTGGATAAGATCACGAAAGCCGTGCGCGATCTCGGTTATGTCCCAAATGTCGCTGCCCGCCGCCTGCGGGCGCAGGACCCGGAGGTTCACCATATCGAGCTCGGAATTCTCACTTCGTTTGAGGCGCCGCTGTTTTTGGTGAGCCGCGTGCTGCAGCAGGTCCAACTGATGGCGGACGCCCGCACGGGACCGGGGCGAGAGTTCTCCGTGTCGATTGCGATGTTTCACGCTGGACGGTTGCGCGAGATGGCCGGGCTGCTCAACGCGAGCCGCTTCAACGGCGTGGTTATCACCAACACACTCCCCGACGACGACGCGTTTCTAGCGGCGACTACTCTGCCTTACGCGGTCGTCGTCCTGGGCCGGCGGCTACCGAACTATTGCTGTGTGCTCGACACGCCGGGAGAAAGCGGGCGTCGCGCGGCGGAAATCCTTCTTGGTCGGGGTTGTCGCCGCCTGGTCGTGCTCACGCCCGCACTGCTCACGGAAAGCACAGCCGACCGCGCCGACGCGTTCTGCATCTCCGTGCGCGACCGGACCGGCACCGAACCAGTGCGGGTGGTGGCGTCGGGATTCACCCCGACCGACGGGGCCGAGGCGTTGCGCGCGCACCTTGGCGCGGACCTTCGTTGTGATGGACTATACGCGGTGACCGACGGCCTCGCGCTCGGTGCCTATCAGGCAATCAAGGAGGCGGGGCGTAAGATCCCCAAGGACATCGCTGTCGTCGGGGTGGGCGACCACGAGCATGCGGATTTCTTCGACCCACCGCTCACCTGCGTGGGTCCATCCAACAAGACGGTTGTTCAGCTGACCGTGACGCAGCTTTTTGACGCGATGAGGCGTTGCCGCGTGAAGCCCGTCGAAACCTTTGTGTCGCCTTCCGTGGTGATACGGGCCTCGGCGTGAAGTGAATCCGATGATCGACAAAAACGCCTTATTTTCAGCTTGAAGCTAAAAGGATTTAGCTATCGTTCCAACGAAAGGTGGCTATCGCTTCGAATTCGCCGGCTCTGCCGGTCACATCACACGTTTCGGTCGGCCTTAACGTCGAGTTTCCCCGAAAATCCCATGGCGCCCCCCGACGGCTCCCAATGCCGGGGCGGACGACACGCGTTTCGCATCGTGGACCAGGACCGCGATGCAGGACCGGATCTCATGCTCGGCGGCGTCCCTAACGTGAATTTCCTCTGTAATCCCGGCAAGAACTCCGGCGGCTTCTGTGCTTTCCGCGACGAGAGACCCGCGAGCACCCTCATCTTCGCCGGTCATGCCGCGAAGCCGACTGGGATGACCTCCGAGCGCGCAGTTCTAATGGGCGCAGGGTACGGGGATCCTGCCGCCTACACCAAATAAACCCTGATCCTATGATACGCCTCTCTATCGCCGCCCTGTTTTCGCCGCTGCTCGCCGCTCTAAGCGCTCAGCCGGGGCGCCCGAGCGAGCCGGTGCGCTTGTTGAGCGCTGGAATTGATCTGCAAGTTCACGACGGGCGACTGCGCCCGGCGATTGGCGTCGAGAACATCCAAGTCATGCGGGCCAACCGCACGCACCCGGATTTGGCCGACGGTTTGGGTTGGACCTATAGCCACGCGCCGTCGCTCGCCTACTGGAACGGCCGATTCTTTTTGCAGTATCTCAGCAACCCGTTTGGTGAGCACCACGCCCCGGGCCAGACGCTCGTCGTTACCTCCCGGGACGGGCGCAACTGGGACAAGCCCCAGACGGTTTTTCCGATCTACTATCTGAAGCCGGGCCCTATCTCCGGTAACGAATCGGGTATGGCGATGATGCATCAGCGTATGGGTTTCTACGTCGCCCCCAACGGAAGATTGCTCGTGCTGGGGCACTACGGACTGGCGCCGGATCCCATGGGGGAAAAGGGAATCGGGCGGGTGGTGCGGGAGGCTTTGGCGGATGGCTCATATGGCCCCATCTATTTCATCCGCTACAACTCCCTCGCCGGAGCGAATGAACAAAATACAACCCGGTTCCCCTTCTATCGTCGTGCGCCGGACGAAGGGTTCATTTCAGCCTGCGATGCTCTTCTCGCCGACAAGTTGAAGACCATGCAGTGGCGGGAGGAGGATCGGAGCGAGGACGGATTTTACACCACCCCTGGTCCGGTCTTGCAGGCACCGTCGGTGTTTCACCGCAAAGACGGCATGGCCGTCGCGCTCTGGAAGGCGTCGTGGGCGGCGCTTTCCGCGGATCAGGGCAAGTCATGGAGCACGCCGGTCCAACTGCAGTCGATCGTGACCGGCGGTGCCAAGACTTGGGCCCAACGCACCGACGACGGCCGTTACGCCATGGTCTACAACCCGGCGAAGCTCGGTCGTTGGCCGCTCGCGGTTGCGACCAGCGATGACGGCGTGACTTTCGACCACCTGCTCCTCGTCAACGGGGAGGTGCCGCCGCGGCGTTTCTTCGGCCGGGCGAAGGATTTTGGGCTGCAATACACTCGCGGTATTTCCGAGGGGAATGGCACCCCCCCGGGGAGCGATCTGTGGGTCACCTACAGCAGCAACAAAGAAGACATCTGGATCAGCCGCATCCCGGTCCCGGTGCGTTCCGCAGTTGTGGGGCCGGTAGCCGATGCGTTCGATCAATTGGACGTGGGCGGCACAATCCCCGATTGGAACGTCTACCGCCCTCGCTGGGCCAACGTGAGCATCGCGGAGTTTCCTTCGGCCGCGAACAAGAGCCTGCTGCTCGAGGACCAGGATCCCTACGACCACGCCAAGGCGGTGCGGGTATTCGCCGAGGCGAAGTCAGTCCGGATCGCTTTCCGTATTTTCGCCAGGCAGGTGGATGCGGGGCGCATGGAGATTGAGGTGCTCGACGGGGCGGGACATCGGCCGGTGCGCATTGCATTGGGCGAAGACGGCCGGGTGCGTGCGAGCGACGGTGCGGGTCAAGTGGACGCCGGGCCTTTCCTCGCCGGACGTTGGTATCAGGCCGAACTTTCGATCAACGCCGCAACGGGGCGATATGATCTTTCGTGGGATGGCCGGGTCATCGTGCGTCAGGCGGCCTTCGCCGAAGCGGCGACCACCGTGGAGCGACTCTCCTTTTGCACGGGTGCGTTCCGCACCGAGCCCACGCGGCAGACCAACCGTTATGGCGTGCTCGCGGACGTCGAGAAACCCGACACGGCGGTCACTCCAGCGTCCTACTACCTCGACGAGGTGGCGATAAAATAACCCCGGCAAGCGCGGCGGCGGGCAAAGTCGCCCCGCGATACTGCTGAGAAAAGTTAACGTCCGAACCCAACTACCCTCCAAAACAAAATGACCCCATCGACCCCCTCTTGCCGAACCCCCTTCGGTAATCACAGACCCGGCTGCGCTGCAACTTCCGCGGGCTCCATCCCGCGCTTCGCTTGGCCGATTTTCCGGCGCGGCATCTTCGTGTTCGCCAGCCTCGTGTTGAGCCTGGCGCTCGAGGCGCAGACCGGTGGACCCGGCACAATCAACGGCACGGTGAGAAATGAGGGCACGGGTGATTTTCTCGAGGGTGCGGAAGTGCGGATCGTTGGCACCGAGCGGGTGACCACGACGCAGCGCGACGGTAGCTTTGCTTTTGCCGGAGTGCCGGCCGGCCCCCAAAAGCTCCGCGCATTTTATACCGGCTTGGATGTGCAGGAGACGGCCGTGGTCGTGACAGCGGGCCAAACCGCGGTGGTGCCGGTGGCGTTGAACGCGGCGATCTACAAGCTCGAAACCTTTACGGTGGCCGGGCAGCGCGAAGGCAACGCCGCCGCGATCACACGGCAACGCACCGCCGAAAATATCAAGAGTGTCGTCTCCATGGACGCCTACGGCAACGTAGCCGACGGCAACATCGGCAACTTTCTGCAGAATCTCACCGGTGTCGCGGTGACCAAGGAGGCGGGAGATATCGTCGGCATCGGTCTCCGCGGCGCGCCGCCGGAGCTCAACTCCGTGACGCTGGACGGCACCCGCACTGCGGGAGCGACGACCGGATTTTCCCCCCAGGGCGACCGCGCGCCGCTCATCGACCAGGTGCCCTCCGAGCTAATCAAGGAAATCGAGATCACCAAAGGTAATACCCCGGACCAATCGGCGGACTCACTCGGCGGCACCGTGAATCTCGTCACCAAGTCCGCCTTCGATTTCAAGCAGCGCGTCATCACCTACCGGCTGGGCATGAACCTGAACACGTACCGGGATGGAGACTTCGTGCGCGGCGACCACGGGTGGGTGGACTTGGGCAAATATAGTCCGACTGCGGCCCTGACTTATCTGGACACTTTTGGGGCCGATCGGAAATGGGGGCTCGCCCTCTCCGGTTCCTTTTCCCAGACCATCAACACCCGTGACCGGGTGCAGATGAACCGGCCCAACGTGGAGAACCTGGTCTCCACCCGTGCCCGCCAACTCAACGACATCGACACGCGCGTTCGCGCCGGTATCTCGGGTAAGTTGGAATATCGGCTCGATGAGACTCTGCGCGTCGGGCTCAGCGCCTCGTTTAACTATTATACATTCGGCGGAGACCGTTCGGATTGGGACATCACCTCCGCCAACGGAGTGGCGGATTATAGCCGGGTCAGTCGCGCGGCCATCGTGGCCGGCAGCACGCCGCGTAATTCCGCCAATGCGGCCGCCGGCATCGCTCCGGGATTCACCGATACCTACAACGAATTGCTGCATGCCACGATTCGCAACCGCTCCAGCAGCGGGAAAAAGCTGTCCCAGCAATCCAAGTTCGGCCTGGAGGCTCAGAAGAAGTGGAGTGACACACTTTTGTTTATGCAGGCCTCTTACAATCCTTCGAACTCCCGGCAAAAGAGCTACCTCTTCGAAGCACGGAGGACCGGCGGAGTAGGCATCGGTGTCGATACGTCAAAGGACCCGTCACGTCCGGTCTACACGCAGACCTATGGGGCCACGATCGGGCCCGGCAGCGATTTCAACAATTACTCCGGCAGCAATACACGGCGGATACTAACCGACGATTATACGTTTGAGGATATCGCCAACGCCCGGGCTGATTTCCAGCACAGGCTCAACCGTCTGGCGCTTCCGATCACCTTCAAGACGGGCGTCGATTATCGTCGCCAGTATCGTTGGTATACCGTGTTCGCACCCAATTGGAATCTCGTGGGCGCGGACGGCGTGGCCGGGCTGAATCCCGCGACGGGTCGGAACGACGACAACATCGGTTCGTTTGTAAACCCGAACTACCGCTACAGCCTATTCAACAGTGCGATGATGCCGCGGGATCATCTCGACTACCGCCTCGCCGAGAAATCGTTTCAGAGTAATCCCGGTTATTGGGTGCCGAGCAGTGCGACGACGCTGGTCCGCGGGGTCGCCCGCCGCATCAGCGAGGACGTAAGGTCCGGTTATGCGCAAGCCACGGTCGTCTTGGGCAAGCTCAATGTGCTCGGTGGTGCCCGCTTCGAGCACACGGAGGTCAAAGGCACCGGCTCCTTGTCCGATCCCCAGGCGGCAACCCAAAACACCGCCACGGTCGCCAGCTCCTACCAGGCGTGGTATCCCAGCGTTCACCTGAAATACAGTTTGTCGTCCGCTTTTCTCCTGCGAGCCAGTTATTCCACCAGCGGCGCCCGTCCGGCGATCAGCGCTCTCGTGCCGGACACCTCGGTTTCGTATAACACGGATGGTCGCGGTCTCGGCCGCGTGACCAGAAATAATCCCGGTTTGAAGCCGCAGAATGCCCAGACCTATGATTTTTCCGCGGAATATTACATCGAGCCTGCAGGCGTCGTTTCGGCCGGTGTGTTCCGCAAGGACATCACCGACTTCCTCTATCGGACCACCTCGATCATCGGCGCCGGCGGCAACAATGGTTTTGAAGGACGATACGAAGGATTTGAACTGACCTCCACGGGCAACCTCGGGTCCGCGCTGGTGGAGGGGGTCGAACTAAACTACAGCCAGCAACTGCGCTGGCTACCCAAGCCGTTCGATGGGTTGTCGGTCTTTGCGAATTACACCCGTTTGCGCACGGAAGGCTCCTATGCGGAAGGGGTGTCCGAACTCGCCGATTTTGTGCCTACCACCTATAACATCGGCGGCAGTTTCAGTTACCGGAAGTTCGAAGCGCGCGCCACCTACCACTTCAAGAGCGGCTATCTGGATACTTATAACGCCAATCCGGGTTCGCAGAGCCGGGTGACGGACGACCCCACCGTGGATATCAACCTCCAGTATCGGGTGCGGCCGTCGCTCACCGTGTTCATCGACCTTATCAATGTCTTCAACAAGTCGCCGGACTGGGTCAGCGCTTCTCCGCGGCATATCACCATGAGCGAACTTTACGGAGCTCGGCTCAATGTGGGCGTGAGCGGGCGCTTCTAAGGCGAGCGCGTTGATGTCCGCCACCTCGCGAAAATCGCCAAATCCAATCCTGCGATGAAACGTTATCTGCTCCCGTTTCTCCTCGTGGTCAGCGCAAGCGCGCTGCACGCCGCCACCGGCACCCTCACCGGTCGCGTCTCCAATGCCGCCACCGGCGCCTACCTCGAGGGCGCCGAAATCTCCGTGCCGGGCGCCGCGGCCGCCACTTTGTCGGCCCGCGACGGCGCGTTCGTGCTCACGTTGCCGGCGGGTTCACATTCCGTGCGGGTTTTCTACACCGGACTCGACGTCGCGTCGCAGACCGTCGTCGTCGCTGCCGGGCGCGCCACGGAACTCAACGTCCCCTTGGGCTCGGCTGTGCGCATGGACGCATTCACGGTGGCCGGGCAACGCGAAGGCAATGCCGCCGCGATTACGCGGCAGCGCAACGCGGACAATGTCATGAACACCGTTTCGATGGACGCTTACGGCAACGTAGCCGACGGCAATATCGGCAATTTCATGCAACGCCTTCCGGGCGTCGGCGCGATTATTGAGAATGGCGACATCGTCGGGTTCGGGGTGCGCGGCACGCCCTCGGAGCTGAATTCCGTCAACGTAGACGGCGTCCGCGGCTCGAACGCTTACGGCGGGGCGAATCCTCAGGGAGACCGCGCCATGGTCGTCGATTCGATCCCTTCCGAGTTCATCAAGGACATCGAGTTGGTGAAGGCACTGACCCCCGATATGCCGGCCGACTCGGTGGGCGGATCGACCAATCTCGTGACGAAATCCGCGCTCGATTTTCGCGATCCCGTGCTGAGCTATCGCGTAGGTTTGAACTTGAACACGTATCGCACGGATGAGCGAAAATGGACCCCCAGTGCGGCGCTGAGCTATCTGACCCGGACCGGCCCGAAGCGAAATATTGGTCTGGCCTTTTCGTCGAGCTACTCGGAATCGACCAACACGCGCGATCGTTTGCAGATGACGCGTAATTTCGACGACGGGCGCAACACCCAAGCCCGGACGCTTAACGACCGTGCGACCCGCACGCGCGCGGGTGTCGGGGCCAAGGTCAACTACCAGCCGGCGGATGGCACGGACCTCTACTTCACGACCCAATATACTTACTTCTCGTTTCAACAGGTCCGAACCGACTGGAATATCACGGCTGGCAGCACGGCGATCGCCGATTTCGGGGTGGTAAGTCGCGCGCAGATCGAGGCGGGAGCCGCTCCGCGCACAGGCACCAATGCGGCGGCCGGCATCGCCCCGGGCTTTTCAGATTCGTTCACCGAGTTGCTCAATGCGACCTTCGTGAATACCGACGGGGGCACTGCGCGCCATGGCAACAATTACAAATATGACTTGGGCGGCAGCCGGAAATTCGCGGGCGATCAGAAGCTTTCCTTTCAGGCGACCTACAATCCCTCGGACTACGATTTTTTCTTCCAATATTTGGAGGCGCGGCGCACCGGCGGATTCGGTTTCGCCGTCGACACCACAGCAAATCGCGATCGACCGATTTATCGGCAAACCTACGGCACGTCGATCGCTGCGGGCGCGGACCTGCGGCCCTACACCGCGCTGCGGGCGATGAACCGGGAGAAGAGCAAGGAGGAGGTGACGCAAGGCCGCATCGACTACGAAAAGAAATTTGCCCCCGCAGCGGCGACCTTTGAGTTCAAGACGGGACTTAATTGGCGGCGCCAGCACCGGACGCTCTCAGTGTATCAACCGCGTTGGAACTACGTCGGGCCCGATGGGATCGCGTTCTCCGCTGACGATAATCTCGCCCAGTTCCGGCGCGCGGAGCCCGGCTACGGCGTGTTCAACAATCTTTACCCTCAGCGCGACCAGTTCGACTACCCGCTCTTTCTAAAAGCCTTTGAGGCGAATCCCACGTGGTTTCGCGAGTCGGGCACGACGGTTTCCGCCCCGGCCACTTTCAATGAGATCAACGAAGACGTGTCGGCGGCGTATGCGCTGACGCGGGCACGGATCGGGAAACTCAGCCTGCTCGGTGGCGTTCGCGTTGAAGACACCGAGGTGACGGCCTCAGGCAGGTTGTCCGATCCACGCAAGCCGACGGTGACACGCGTCACCCGGGACGGAAACTATCGGGATTTGTTTCCCAGCTTTCATCTGCGCTACGAGCCGGTGCCCGGGCTGCTGTTGCGGGCCAGCTACTCGACCGGCAGCGCCCGGCCGGCGTTCTCGGATGTTTATCCGGTTACGACCATCACTTACAACACAACTTCGGGCCTCGGGCAGGTGCGGCAGTCCAATCCCGGATTGCGGCCGCAGTTCAGCGACAACTACGACGTGTCGGTCGAGTATTACTTCGAGCCGGTGGGGGTGCTCTCTGCGGGAGTTTTCGAGAAAAAGCTGACGGACTTCATCGCCAGCGAGACGCGCCTGATCGAGACCGGAACCGGTAATGGTTTTGACGGCGACTATGCCGGATTCGATCTCATCACGACCCGCAACTTCGGTGCCGCCACGATCAAGGGCTACGAGCTGAACTACAATCAGCAGCTGCGAAAACTGCCCGGACTGTTCAAGGGCCTCGCCGTCTTTGCCAATTACACCCGCATCTCGACCAACGGCACCTACGCGAATGGCACGGCTGAACTTGTGCGCTTCATCCCCGAGACCGCCAATGCCGGGCTCTCGTGGCGTTTCCGCAGCCTCTCGTTGCGCGCGGCCTATAACTACAAAAGCGGCTACCTCATGACGTATAGCGCGAATGCGTTTGCACGGCAGCGGGTGACCGGCGTGGAGACGTGGGACTTCAATGCTCAATACGCGGTTTCCCCGCGGCTGAATGTCTTTTTCGATGTCGTAAACGCGTTCAACCGCTGGGCCTCTTGGTATTCCGGTAACGATCCGGGTCGGGTGATCATGAGCGAAGTTTACGGCACGCGCGTATCGGTGGGATTGAGCGGGCGGTTCTAAGGTGACCTGATGCAACCAAAGCCAAAAACATCGTTTCTGAATCGAGCGGGGTCGCTTCCGCGGCTCTGGCTGTTCGGCCTCGGGTGCTCCTTGGCCGTGCCCGCGGTCGGGGCGACGGCACGCCCCAATGTGCTGTTCATCGCCGCGGACGACTTGCGCATGAACCTCGGTTGCTACGGGGATCCGGTGGCGAAGACGCCCAATCTTGATCGGTTGGCTCGGCGCGGAGTGATGTTCGAGGGCGCCTATTGCCAGCAGGCGCTCTGCAATCCTTCCCGCGCGTCGGTGCTGACGGGTCTCCGGCCCGATACGCTGCGGATTTGGAATTTGCCGACCCACTTCCGTGAAACCACGCCGAATGTCGTCACGCTGCCCCAATACTTCATGCGGCACGGCTATTTCGCGCAAAACATCGGGAAGATTTACCACAACTACCGCACGGCCATCGAAGGCGACCCCGCTTCATGGAGTGTGCCGGCGCAACTTCACTTTGCCTCGCACGCGGCCGATGTGGCGCTGCTCGATGGCGGCGAGGCGCCGCCCAACACCGCTCGGGCCAAAGGCGTCGAGGCGCGCGACGTGCCGGACGAGGCCTATTTTGACGGGCGCGTGGCGGCTGCGGCCATCCGGGCGCTGCGGGAAGGTCAGGAGCGCGGCCAACCGTTCTTTCTCGGGATTGGTTTCTGGAAACCACACACTCCGTTCAACGCGCCCAAGCGTTACTGGGACATGTATCGACGTGAGGACATCCCCGCTATCCCCAATCCGGCGCCGCCCAAGGACGCGCCAACGGTCGCCATGATGAATGCGAACGACGGGAAGCCTCAGACCACAGATGATATTTCCGAGGTCCGGCACGGCTACTACGCCGCGACGAGTTACCTGGACGCCCAACTGGGCAAGGTGATCGACGAAGCGGAGCGGCTCGGACTCATGGAGAATACGGTGATCGTGTTTTGGTCCGACCACGGCTTCCACCTCGGCGAGCAAGGACTGTGGGGCAAAACTTCGAATTTTGAGAACGCCGCCCGGGTTCCGATGATCATCGTGGCTCCGCAGGCCAAGCGTGCGGGCGCCAAAGCCCCCGGGCCCGTCGAGTTGCTCGATCTCTACCCGACGCTGGTCGAATTATGCGGGCTGCCGCCGGCGGCGGGCTTGGAGGGCGTGAGCTTGCGAGCCGTGCTGGACGACCCCGCGGCTCGGGCGAAGTCGGCGGCGTACACGCAAGCGCCGCGCCCACCGAGAATCCAAGGCGGCCAAAGCGACTTCATGGGCTACTCGGTGCGGAATGAACGCTACCGCTACACCGAGTGGCGCGCCTGGGATTCCGGCCGCGTCACGGACCGGGAACTTTACGATCACCACTCTGATCCGGCCGAGACCGTCAACCGCGCGGGCGACGTCCACTTGGCGGAAGTCGTTCGGGAGCTGGCCGCCGGGCTGGCGCGGCAATTCCCCCCAGGGCCGCTGCCCGCCCCATGAACTTTTCCGATCACGATTCACTGGCTCCAACCCAACTTCCTTCCCTATCAAAAAATGAATATCACGCGCATCCTGCTCCTTTCGGTTTACGCCCACGCCGCGACTGCGATCGCCGCTGAAAACGCCGCCATCGTGCGGTCCGAATTCATCTACGAAAAAGCGCCGTATCCCGAATGCCACGCCTCGACCATTGTCGAGACGGCTCCGGGCCGCCTCGTCGCCTCGTGGTTTGGCGGCACTAAGGAGAAAAATCCCGACGTCTGCATTTGGGTGTCGCGGAACGATGGAGCCGGTTGGTCCACGCCAGTCGAGGTCGCCAACGGCGTGCAGCCCGGCGGCAAGCCGCGCGTGCCCACCTGGAATCCGGTGCTATTCCAGCCGAAAGCCGGCCCCTTGCTCCTTTTCTACAAGGTCGGCCCGTCGTTTCAGGCGTGGTGGGGCGAACTGCGCACCTCGGCCGATGGCGGTCGCTCCTGGAGCGCCGCGCAACGCTTGCCCGACGGCATCTACGGCCCGATCAAAAACAAGCCGGTGCAGCTCGCCGACGGCACCTTGTTGTGTCCGACGAGCGACGAGACGAACGAGAAACCCAGCAAATGGCGCGTCTACTTCGAGCGCACGACCGATCTGGGGAAAACGTGGACGAAGACTCCGTTTTTCAACGACGGACTCGAGGTCGGTGCGATTCAGCCGAGCGTGCTGTTTCTCGGCGGCGAGAAACTCCTGGCGCTCGGGCGCACGCGCCAAGGCAAGGTTTTCTCCATTTCGTCGCCGGACAACGGCCGGACTTGGGGCAAGATGAGTCTCACCTCGGTGCCGAATCCGAATTCCGGCACCGATGCCGTCACGCTCGCCGACGGCCGCCATCTGCTGGTTTACAACAACACGCCCAAAGGCCGCACACCGCTAAGCGTCGCGATTTCCCGTGACGGCGCTTATTGGAAGCACGTCCTTGATCTCGAGACCGCACCCGGCGAATACAGCTATCCCGCCGTCATCCAAGCCGCCGACGGCCGCGTGCATATCACCTACACGTGGAAGCGCGAAAAGATCCGCCACGTCGTGCTTAACCCGGCGAAGTTCTGAACCGGCACTCACATGTCTTTTCCCTTTCGCCCCAGCGGCATCTACTCGGCCCAATGGTTGCCCACCGATTCCGGAGGAGTCCTCGAACGCGCTGCGCTCGCCACGCACCTCGCGTTTGAGAAGGCCGCTGGCGTCGCCGGCTTCCTCGGCCTTGGCAGCACCGGCGAGTTTCCGCAATTCTCGCCGGACGAACGCAAAGTCGCGCTCGCCGCCGTCGCCGAACTCGCGGCGCCGCTCCCCGTCATCGCCAACATCACCGACCTGCGCCCGAAGGTCGCGATCGAGCTCGGCCGATACGCGAAGTCACTCGGTCTCCCCGCGGTCGGCCTGATGCCGCCGCCGTTTTTTCCGCTGTCGCAGGCCGACATCCTCGCGTTCTTCCTGCACGTCGCCGAGGCCGTCGATCTACCCGTGATGCTCTACAATTTCCCCGAGCTCACCGGCAAACGCATCGACCTCGACACCATAGCCGCATTCGCGGACCGCGCCCCCATGTGTGCGATCAAGCAGAGCGGGGGAGAGTTTGCCTACCACCGCGACCTGATCGCCCTCGGTCGGGAGAAAAACTACGTCGTCATGTCCGGCGCCGACACGCGCCTCACCGAGGTGTTTGCGATGGGCGCGGCCGGCTGCACCGGCGGCCTCGTGAACATCGTGCCCGAACTCATGGTCGATATTTATCGCTGTTTCGCCGCCGGACGTCCGGGCGACGCGGCGGTTTCCGCGGCGCGTATGGTCGAATTGGGCCGGGTGATCGACCAGCTCGCTTTTCCGCCCAATGTCGGCGCGGGCCTCGCGGCGCGCGGCTTTAGCCCGGGCGCCTCAAAGTCGATCCTCTCCTCCGAGTCACGTGCGCTGGCCGCGAAGATTGAGGCCGAGCTGCGCGGCCTGTTTACCCGATGGGGCCTCGCGCTTGGTCCAGTCGCCGCCGCCGCATGAAAGCTCACTTCACTCTGCTCGATGGTCTGGTGCTCGGCGCCTATTTCTTGGTCACGATGGCCGTGGGTCTGGCTTTTTGGCGTCGCAGCCGCTCGGTCGCGGGATTTACGGCCGCCGAAGGAAGTCTGCCGGGTTGGCTGACGGGCCTCTCCATTCTCGGCACCTACATCAGCAGCATCAGTTTTCTCGCGCTTCCGGGCCGGGCGTTTGCGGGCAACTGGAATCCGTTTGTCTTCAGTCTTTCGCTGCCGCTCGCGACGTGGATCGCCGTAAAATATTTTCTGCCGTTCTACCGCAACAGTGGGCACGTCTCGGCCTACGCCCACCTTGAGGAACGGTTCGGCCCGTGGGCGCGGATTTATGCCAGCTCGTGTTATCTGCTCACCCAGTTCGCGCGCATCGGCACGGTGACTTACCTGATGGCGTTACCGATGCAGGTGCTGCTGGGCTGGGACATCCGGCTCATCATCGTGGTCACGGGGGCGGTGACGACGCTCTACACGTTTGTCGGCGGGATTGTCGGTGTGATCTGGACCGATGCGATCCAGACCATCGTGCTCGTGGGCGGCGCGATCACGTGCGCGGCGCTGATGATTTCGCACCTGCCGGAAGGTCCGGAGCAGTTGTTCACGATCGCGGCGCAGCACGACAAGTTTAGTCTCGGCAGTTTTGGGGCAGGTCTCGCGGAGCCCACCTTCTGGGTCGTGCTCATTTACGGGGTCGTGATCAACCTCCAGAACTTCGGCGTCGATCAGAGCTATGTGCAGCGCTACCACACCTCGTCGTCGGACGCTGAGGCGAGAAAGAGCGTGTGGCTCGGGGGGCTCGCGTATCTGCCGGTGTCGGCGGTCTTCTTCTTCATCGGCACGGCGATGTTCGCCTATTACACGACGCACCCGGAGTTATTGCCCGAGGCTTATCGCGATCCGAGCAAGAGCGATTCGGTGTTTCCGTGGTTCATCGTGACGGCGCTGCCCTCGGGCATCACCGGCTTGCTGATTGCGTCGATCTTCGCCGCGGCGATGAGCACCATTTCGAGCAGCCTGAATTCGACGGCGACGATTTTGCTCAACGATTACTACGGTCGGCTCGTGAACCGCCAGGCGACCGAGCGACAGAAGATGCGGGTGCTTTACCTGACGACGATCGTGGTCGGAGTGATCGGCACCGGTATCGGTGTCGCGATGATTTCGGTGAAGAGCGCGCTCGACGTGTGGTGGATGCTGGCCGGTGTCTTCGGCGGCGGCATGCTCGGGCTTTTCTTGCTCGGCTATCTTTCAAGGCGCACGAACAACCGCGCGGCGCTCGCCGGAGTCTCGGCCGGCGTGCTGGTCATTTTATGGATGAGCCTGTCGCCGAAGTGGACCGGCGCGCTCGCCGCATTCAAAAGCCCGTTCCACGGGTTTCTCACAATTGTGTTCGGCACGCTCGCGGTGGTGCTCGTCGGGTTGTTGGTGACGGCATGGGCCGGCCCCCGGGCGCAGAAATGACCGCGCCCATGCCCCCGCTCTCGAAACTCCCATTCAAGCACTCCGTATCCAGGAGACACACCGTCCCGCTCTTGGCCGTCCTATTGCTCGTGCCGAGCGCCTTGCTCAGCGCCGCGTCGCCCAGCGATGCAGCATGGCAAGTGCTGGATGGGCCGGAGCGAGAAAGAGGCGATGCCGTCCAGATCGTCGCGGGAACCCGGGAAAACCTTGAGGTTCTTGTCGCAAAGCGCCGAGGCACCGTGATGCGCCACTTTGAGGAAACTGCGCTGCCCGTCACGGTGACGTTTCGCTTCCAGTCGCGCTACGATCCGAACGCAGGAGAAGTGCCCACGGCATTGTTTGGCACCGGTGATTTCCGAATCTTCGTCGGGACGCGGATGGGGAACGAAGGGAAGACGGGCTTGGGTGGTTACGAAGGATTTCAGTTCCGGATCTTCCCTCACCTGGGCGATTCGCCGGAACGAGTGAAAACCGGCGATGAGTCCCATACCGCGACCTCATTATGGATTCGTTATAGTGACCCGAAACGCCGCCTGGACGGTTCAGGCCTGCCTCACACGGGTTTGCTCAGTGATGCGGGACAGAACCGCAACCGACAAAACGGTATCCACAATGCCGGATGGGCACGGGTCGCGTTGTTCGGGGGTGGGTTCGGTCTCAGGAATGAACAAGAGGCACTCGTCACGATTCAGGTCACCCACCAGGGCTTTAGTATCGAAGCCAACGGGAAGACCTTTTCGCATCGCTTTCGGCCCGGCGAGAATCGTGTTTCCAAAATCGACGCCATCGCGATCGCTCACACCAACACGAGCCGTGGCTATCAGAACTATCGGGTGTCCGACTTGCGAGTCGCTCCACAATGAGAACAAAAGTTTTCCCCGCCGCCCGGGTTCGCCGTCATAAATTCTCAGCGAACCAAATTACGAACATTAAAGCCGCCCTTGGATTGGATTTCGGCACGGAAAGCGTGCGCGCCATGCTGGTCGATTTGCGCGGGAACGAGCTGGCGTCCGTCGCGGTGAAGTATCCCCACGGGCAGATCATCGAATCTCTGCCCGGCTCGAAGCGAAAGCTGCCTCCGCCCTACGCGCTGCAGCACCCGCTCGATTGGCTGGGCTCAGCCGCGCAGGCCGCGCGTTCGGCGCGGCGCAAGGCGAAGATCGGCGCCGCCGATGTGATCGGCATTGGGGTGGACTTCACCAGTTGCACGATGTTGCCAACGAAGCGCGACGGCACGCCGCTCTGTATGTTGCCGGAGTTCGCTGCCGAGCCGCTGGCTTGGCCAAAACTCTGGAAACACCACGGTGCGCAGGCGCAGACCGACCGCCTCAACGCCGTCGCCCGCCGACGTGGGGAGAAGTTCTTGTCACGTTACGGCGGTGTCATCGGGCTGGAGTGGTTCTTCCCAAAGATGCTTGAGACGCTCGAAGGCGCCCCGTCGGCCTACGCCGCCGCGGATGTGTGGCTCGAGGCGGGGGATTGGTTTGTGTGGCAGCTCGTCGGCGGCGCGGCTGACACATTGGCGCGGTCGACGTGCCAGGCCGGCTACAAAGGCCTGTGGAGCGCAAGCGACGGTTATCCATCGGAAGCGTTTTTGCGGGCCGTGCACCCGAAGTTCGCGCGCGTCGTGCAGGATAAAATGCCGGGCCGCTTGCTCGCACCGGGTGTCGCGGCCGGCGGACTCACGGCGGCGATGGGGGAAAAATTTGGCCTGCGCGCCGGCACGCCGGTCAGTGCCGCCACCATCGACGCGCACGCCGGCGTCCCCGGTGCCGGTGCGACGGAGGCGGGGACGCTCGTGATGGTAATGGGCACGAGCTCCTGTCACATGCTCAACAGCCTGGCGGAACGCCGCGTCGCTGGCGTCGCGGGTGTGGTGCGGGAGGGCATCCTACCCGGCTACCTCGGCTACGAGACCGGCCAGGCCGCCGTGGGTGATGCGTTCGACTGGCTGAGGAAGCTCACGGGGCAGCCTGATTTCGTCGCACTCGGCCGCGAGGCCGCAGCGCTACCTCCGGGTGCGGACGGCGTGCGGTGCATGGATTGGTTCAACGGCTGCCGCACGCCGCTGATGGACGGCGGGCTCAAGGGCGCCTTCACGGGGCTGGCGTTGCACCATCGCCCGGCGCATCTGTACCGCGCGTTGCTGGAGGCGTCGGCCTTTGGCGTGCGCTGGATCGTCGAGCTGCTCCGCGACGGCGGCGTGCCGGTACGGAAATTCGTCGCGACCGGCGGCCTGCCACACCACAACCCGCTCGTCGTGCAGGTCTATGCCGACGTGCTCGGCGAGCCGATTGCGGTCCATCCTAGCAGGCAGGGCCCGGCGCTCGGGTCGGCGATTCTCGGCGCGCTGGCGGCGGGAGCATTCAAGTCGCCCGCGGACGCCATTCGCGCCATGGCCGTCCGCAAAGAAGCGGCGGTTTTCAAGCCCGACCGTGCGCACCTCACCCGGTACCGCGCGCTCTACCGCGAGTATCGCCGTCTGGGCGATTTCCTCTCCGTGAAAAGATAGCCACCGAGATCATGCCCAAGAAACCGCACCTGAAGAACCGCGTCCAACTCGTCGCCAGCGGCGACCTCAGGGCCTCCGCCAACCAAGTTTGCTGGCCGGCGCAGGCCGCGATGGAAAAGGCGCTCGCCGCCGCGCTGAAGGCCGAGGGCATCGGCGTCCTGCGCGCGCACCCCTACAAGTCGCGGGAGCGGCATGGCTTCATCGCAAGCCAGCGCGAGGGAATCGACGTGTTCAGGCACGTCGATCCCGATGCGCCGCTTATCGTCGCGGAGGCGGTGTGGCAGTACTCTCACCACGTGCTGGCGGGGTTGACGACGCATCGCGGGCCGATCCTCACCCTGGCCAATTGGAGCGGGCAGTGGCCAGGGCTCGTGGGCATGCTCAATCTTAACGGCTCCCTCACGAAGGCCGGAGTGCGCTACTCGACCTTGTGGAGCGAGGATTTTACCGACGCCTTTTTCCGCACCAAGCTCCGGCAGTGGCTGAAGACGGGCGGCATCACGCACGACACCTCGCACGCCCGACCACTGGAAAGGATCACCGTGCCCGCCCGCGCTGCCAGGCTGGGCGAGAAGCTCGCCGCGCAGCTCCGCCGAGAAAAGGCCATCATGGGCGTTTTCGACGAGGGCTGCATGGGAATGTTCAACGCCATCATTCCCGACCACGCGCTGCACGCCTGCGGCGTCTTCAAGGAGCGACTCAGCCAGTCGGCACTCTACGCCGAGACGATGCGCGTCCCCGACGCCGAAGCGGCGGCGGTGCGTGCGTGGCTGGAACGGCGCGGCATGAAGTTCGCCACCGGACCTGATCATGCGACTGATCTCACCACCGGTCAGCTTCTCCTCCAGTGCAAAATGTATGTCGCGGCCGTTCGGCTCGCGGACGACTTTGGCTGCGACGCCATCGGCATCCAGTACCAGCAGGGGCTCAAGGATCTGCTGCCCGCGAGCGATCTCGTCGAGGGCACACTCAACAACGCCGACCGTCCACCTGTGAGGTCGCGCGACGGTAAGCGAGTCCTTTACGCGGGTCAGCCCGTCACGCACTTCAACGAGGTGGACGAGTGCGCCGGCCTCGACGGCCTGATGACCCTGCGTGTCCACGCAGCTCTCGGCCAGCCGGTTGAGAACACCCTGCACGACGTGCGCTGGGGCGCGCCGTTCGGCGACGACTATGTGTGGGTTTTCCTCATCAGCGGCGCCGCGCCGCCGGCGCACTTCATCGACGGCTGGAAGGGCGCGGAGGGATTCCGCCAGCCCGAGATGTATTTTCCGAATGGCGGCTCGACGCTGCGCGGCATCAGCCGGCCCGGCGAAATCGTCTGGTCGCGCATCTACGTCGAGGGTGAGTCTCTGCACATGGATATTGGCCGCGGCGGGGTCGTGGAGTTGCCCCGCGAGGAGACCGAGCGCCGCTGGCAGGGCACGACACCCCAGTGGCCGATCATGCACGCGGTCACGTACAACGTCTCACGCGACCAGCTTATGGCCAAGCATCAGTCCAACCACATCCAAGTTGCCTACGCGAGGGACGCGAGGGCGGCGGACGCGTGCCTCCTCGTCAAAGCCGCGATGGCGCGGGCGCTAGGCATTGCCGTAAACGTCTGCGGCGGGCCTGGGCGCTCGGCCGGCTGGCAGTGATGCACCCCGCGCTTCCCCATGTTCCCGACCCATGCTCTCCGGTACGCGTGGCTGGTAGTCGCGCTCCTCTCTCCCGTCGCGCTGCTAAACTACCCCGACTGGCAGATGCTCGCTACGATGAAGCTGTCGATGGTCGCCGACATCCCGAGCATTGCCAACAAGGCCGACTGGGGCCTCATCCTCGACTATTTCAAGAGGACCTACGCCGTTCTCAGCCCCTTCGGCGGCTACATCGCGGATCGGCTGGGTAAGCGCTGGGTGATCGGCGCGAACCTTTCCTTCGTGTGGTCGGCGGTCACGTAGTGGACGGGGCACGTCAACACGTTCAACGAACTGCTCGTGGCGAGCTCACTTATGGGCATCAGCGAGACGTTCTACATTCCGGCGGCGCTCGCGTTCATTTCGGAGCATCATTTCGGCGACACGCGCTCGCGGGCGGTGGGCGTGCACCAGACGGGCGTATACGTGGGCCAAATTCTCGGTGGGTTCGCCGGCTACGTAGCGGACTCGCCTGACCACGGCTGGCGGTGAATGTTCACGACCTGCGGGATAATCGGAGTAATTTATGCGCTCCCTTTGATCGCGGCGCGCTCGTCGGCAGCACGCTCGCCGATCGCTGGACGCGGAAGACCAACCGCGTCCGCATCTACGCGAGCGCGATCGGCATGGTGCAATTCTTGCCAGCGCTCTTTGGCGTGGGTAACGCCCCCACGCTCACCTTTGCCATTGTCGGCCTGATGATCTTCGGGCTCGGGTGGGGTTTCTTCGACGGCAACAACATGCCGATCTGAGGGGCGATGAGAAGAACCGGCACGCGAACCACCGCGCGCCGCGCGCTTTTCTCAAGCCTCGCGCGGATCTTTCTCGGAAACCGGATTAACCGTTGCCGAGACCGTGGCGCCCGTTAACTCGTTCGCCCGATGCCCCTCCCCGCCCTCGCCGATCGCGTCGTCGTCATCATCGGCGGCAGCACCGGACTCGGCCTGTCGGGCGCCCGCGCGTGTCTCGCCGCCGGGGCCCGCGTGGTAATCACCGGAAGAAACCCCGCATCCCTGGCCGCGGCCGCGCAGGAGCTCGGCTCGGACGTAGCGACGCTCGCGGGCAATGCCACCGATCCCGCCCACGCGCCCGCCGCGATCGCGCTGGCCGGGGAACGCTTCGGCGGATTTCACGCGCTTTACCACGTGGCCGGCGGCAGCGGACGCCGCATCGGCGACGGGCCGCTGCACGAGCTCACCGATGAAGGAATCCGCGGCACGCTGGAACTGAACCTGCACTCCGTGATGCTCTCCAACCGCGCGGCGGTGCGCGCGTTTCTCGCGCGCGGAGCAGGAGGCACGATCCTCAACCTGAGTTCCGTGCTGGCGTGGTCGCCGTCCCCCGCGTTCTTCGCGACGCACGCCTACGCGGCCGCCAAGGCCGGCATCATCGGATTCACCACCGCGGCCGCCGCAGCCTACGCACCGCAAGGCATCCGTTGCAACGTCCTCGCCCCCGCGCTCGTCGAAACACCGATGGCGCGCCGCGCGGCCGGTGATGAACGCATCCTCGCGTTCACGCGCTCAAAGCAGCCGCTCGACGGCGGCCGCATCGGCCAACCCGCCGACTGCGACGGCGCCGTCGTCTACCTGCTGTCCGACGCCGCCCGTTTCGTCACCGGCCAGGTTCTCGCCGTCGACGGCGGCTGGAGCGTCACCGAAGGCCAGGTCCCCAAAACCTAACGCATCCTTCCCTTTCCCCCTCACCGTCATCCTCCCTTTCCCTTTCACCGTCCCTTTCCCTCCACCTTCATGTCCGCCGCCACCGACTACTTCGACCAGACCCAGAAACTGCTGGCGCGTCTCCGCGAGACGCAGCTGCCCGCGATCGAACGCGCCGCCGAGTTGTGCGCGGAGCGCATCGCGCGCGGCGGGCTGATCTTTCTCTTCGGCTCCGGCCACTCGCGGATGATGTGCGAGGAAATGACTCCGCGGCAGGGCTGCTTCGTCGGCTTCTACGCCTGGGCCGAGTCGGCGATCTCGCAGCACTGCGCCACGCTCGGCGCCAACGGGCTGCGCGGGCCCCTTTTCCTCGAGAAGGTCGAGGGCTACGCGGAGCAATTGCTCGATGGCTTCAAGTTCGGCCCCGACGACGCGTTCATCCTCATCTCCACTTCCGGCATCCGCCCCCTGATCATCGAGATGGCCTTGGGCGCCAAGGCCCGCGGCCTGCCGGTGATCGGCGTGGTTTCCGTCGACCATTGTTCGCGGACCAAGGCGAACCACTCATCCGGCCGCAAGCTGATCGACGTGGCTGACATCGTCCTCGACAACCAATGCCCGCCGGGCGACTGCGTCGTCGAGCTGCCCGGCCTCGAGTGGCGCACCGGTCCCACCTCGACCGTGACCGGCGCGATGTTGATCAACATGCTGCGGTGCGAAACCGCCGAGCGCCTGCTCCGTCGCGGACACAAACCGGTGATGCTGCCGAGCCACCAGTTCGTCGGCACGCCGGCCGCCGACGCCGCCGAGCGCCAGCTCGAGGCGTACTACGAGGGCTTCCGGCGCAGCCTCGCTCACCTTTACGCATGACCTGGGCCGCGGGGATCGACGTCGGCGGCACACGCATCAAGGCCGTCGCGGCCGCGTCCAACGGAACCGTCCTCCGCCGCGTCACCCACCCCACCGCCGACGGTGCAGCCACGGCGGCCGACTGGACTCGGCTCGCGCGTGAGGCGCTCGAAGGCTTCGCGCGCGAACTAGGCCGGCCTGCGGACTCCGTCGGGGTCTGCGCTCCCGGCCTCGCCGCCCGTGACGGCCGCAGCATCGCCCATCTCCCGGGCAAACTCGCCGGACTCGCGGGGATCGACTGGACGACCGCGCTGGACCGCAGGGAAACCGTGCCCGTGCTCAACGACGCCCATGCCGCGCTGCTTGGCGAAGTCTGGGCCGGGTCGGCACGCGGACGAAATGATGTCGTCATGCTAACGCTCGGCACCGGCGTGGGCGGCGCGGTGCTTGCCGGCGGACGCTTGCTGCGCGGTGCGATCGGCCGCGCCGGCCACATCGGGCACCTGTCCCTTGATCCTGAAGGGACGCCGAGCATCACCGGCATGCCGGGCGCCCTCGAAACCTTGGTCGGCGAATGCACCCTCGCCGCGCGCAGCGGCGGCCGTTTCACCTCAACGGCCGATCTCGTCGCTGCGCACCGCGCGGGGGACGCGCACGCGACGCGCGTGTGGCGGGAATCGGTCCGAGCTCTGGCGTTCGGGCTCGGTTCCTGCATCAATCTTTTCGACCCGGAGTTGGTCGTGATCGGCGGTGGCATCGCGCGCGCCGGAGAGGACCTTTTCCTGCCACTGGCCTCGGAGCTCGCGCGGATCGAGTGGCGACCGGGTGGTCACAGCGTTCCGATCGTGCCGGCCGATCTCGGTGAATGGGCCGGGGCACTCGGTGCCGCCGCACAGGCCTTGCGTCCCGCCTGAACCGCGCGTTCCGCTCATCCGCATGTCCCCCGCCGCCATCTACCTCCAGCGCTCCCGTGCGCTGATCGACGCCGTCTCCGCCCAGCTGCCCGCCGTCGGCACCGCCGCCGACTGGTTCGCCGCGACGATCCTCGCCGGCCGCATGGTGCATGTCTTCGGCTCGGGCCACTCCCGCATCATGGTCGAGGAAATGTGGCCGCGCTACGGCTCGTTTCCGGGCTTCAATCCGATCGTCGAGCTCTCGCTCTCGTTTCATAATCTCGTCGTCGGCGCCAACGGCCAGCGTCAGGCGATGTTCCTCGAGAACGTGCCGGGGCTCGCCGAACGCATTCTGCGCAACTACGCGTTCGACACGCGCGACACCGCCTTCGTGGTCTCCTCGAGCGGCTGCAACCTCGTGCCGATCGAGATGGCGGAGGGGTTTCGTCAGCGCGGCATCCGCGTCGTCGCCCTCGTGAGCGCGGCGCACGCCGCGGCTTCGTCGTCGCGCCGCGCCGACGGCCGCAAGCTCATGGATTTCGCGGACCTCGTCCTCGACACCGGCGCGCCGGTCGGCGACGCGATGGTGCGGATTGAGGGACTCGACACTCCGGTGGCGCCTGGCTCCACGGTCGGCGGCTGCCTTGTCGTGAACGCGATCAAGGCCGAGCTCGCCGCGCGGCTCACCGCCGCCGGCCACCCGCCGAAGGTGCTTTCCGCCGGAGCGGTCGTCGGCGCGAAGCGCGCCACCGAACTCTTCGAGGCCGCCTACGACGAGCACGCGCATCGCCTGGCCGGCCTCTACGCCACCGTCGGCGCCCGCTGACTTTTCAGACTCCCTCGCACTTTCACCCTCACGCACCCTTTTCCCTCGTCATGCACTCCCGCCCCCTGCGCACCTCGGTGATCGGCAGCTACCCGTTTCCGAGTTGGCTCGAGTTCGCCAGCCGCCATCTCGCGGAGTTCGGCCGCGCCGACATCGCCGAGCTTCAGGACGACGCAGTCATCGCCGCGGTGCATGACCAGGTCGAGGCCGGTCTCGACGTCATCACCGACGGCGAGCAGACGCGGCTCGACTTCAACCTCTCCTTCTACGGCTTCATCGAGGGCATCGCCCTCGAGGCCGAGTCGCCGCGGCGCTTCGGCCCGCCCGCGCACGACCAGCGAGGCAAACACGCCATCACCGGTGAATTGCGCGCGCCGCGGGGCCTCGGCGCGGTGGAGGAGTTCAAGCGACTACGGCGCCTCGCGCCGGCCGGCCCCGAGCTGAAGGCCAGCGTGCCCGGCCCCTACACGCTGAGCGGCCGCCTTCTCCCCGACGGCCGCTACCCCGACCGCTGGGCCGTGACCGAAGCCCTGCTCCCGATGGTGCGCGCGGAGCTCGAGGCGCTCGTCGCCGCCGGCTGCCGGGAGATCAGCGTCGATGAGCCCTCGATGAGTTGCTACGCGCACCGCGAGGACCCGCGACGCTTTGTCGACATCTTCAACCGCACCGTCGAGTCGGTCGCCGGCCGAGTCCGCCTCTGCACCCACCTGTGCTTCGGCAACTACAAGGCGCGCGCCATCGGACCGCGGCGCCTCGCGCCGATGTTCCCCGCGTTCCTCGACTTCAAGGCCGACGAGATGCACGTGGAGATGGCCAGCCGCGAGTTCGCTGAGATCGAGGTCATCGCGGAGATCGCCCGCCGCATGGACGTGGCGGTCGGTGTGATCGACGTGAAGAGCTACCACGTCGAAACTCCCGCGGAGATCGCCGACCGGGTGAGGCTCTGCCTTCGTCACGCGCCGGCCGACCGCTTGGTGTTCGCTCCGGATTGCGGCCTCAGCCAGACCGCGCGCTGGGCCGCGCAGCCGAAGCTGCGGAACATGGTGGCGGGAGTCCGCCAGGTGCGCGGGGAACTCGGCCTGTGATCCAGCCGGCACTGCAGGACGAAGCCTTTCTGGCCGACGTGGCGGCGGCCCGCTCAGAGGCGCGGGCCGACCGACTCCATGTCTGGTGGCTTGGCCAGAGCGGTTTCCTACTCTGCCACGCCGGGGAATGCGTCGTTCTCGATCCTTATTTGAGCGACTCGCTCACGCGGAAGTACGCGGGCACCGACAAGCCGCATGTGCGTCTCACCGCCCGCGTCGTCGACCCGGCGCGCATTTTCGGGATCGGCGCCGCCAGCTCCTCCCACAATCACACCGACCACCTCGACGCGGAGACCCTCCACGCGTTGTTCGCCGCCAACCTCGGCGCGCGCCTCGTGCTGGCCGCGGCCAACGTGGAATTCGCCACGCAGCGTCTCGGCGCGGAGCACCGCGGACGATTCGCGCCGCTGGCGGATGGCGCCAGCGTGCGGATCGGCGGATTCAGCTTCACCGCCGTGCCGGCAGCCCACGAGGAACTCTCGCCGGAGTACGCGGGATTCGTGGTTAGCGTCGGCCCGTTCCGCGTATACCACAGCGGAGACACCGTGCTTTTCCCAGGCATGGCCGCGCGCCTGCGTCCGTTCGCGTGCGACGTTGCGTTGCTGCCGATCAACGGCCGCGCGCCGGAGCGTCGCGTCGCTGGCAACCTCGACGGCCCCGAGGCCGCCCGCCTCGCGCACGCGATCGGAGCCGGTTGGGTCGTGCCCTGCCACCACGAGATGTTCGCGTTCAACACCGCCTCGCCGGAAGCTTTCGTCGCGGAGTGCGCGCGTCTCGGCCAGCCGTGCCGCGTCGCCCGCGCCGGGGAACGGCTCACTTTCCAACCCCGCCCGTCATGAGGAAACTCCGCGTCGTCGGCCTCAATTTCGACCACATGCACATGGGCGACCTGCTGCGCCTGTGCCACGAGCACCCCGGCGTCGAAATCGCCGGGGTCTGCGACGGGGATCCCGCTCGCATGCAGGCCGCCGTCCGCAATTTCGGCCTCGGTCCCGACCGGGTCTACACCGACGCACGCCACTGTCTCGAGCACACCGCGCCGGACTTCGTCATCCTCTGCCCCGCCACCGCCCGCCACGCCGACTACGTGGAGTTGGCCGCGCCGTTCGGCGCGCATCTGCTCGTGGAGAAACCTTTCGCGTCCACGCTGGCGGAGGCCGACCGCATGATCGCCGCGGCCCGCAAGGCGCGGCGTCTGCTCGCCATCAACTGGCCGCTCCGCTGGGTGCCTAGCCACGTCACGGCGCACCGCCTCGTGCGCGAGGGCCGCATCGGCGAGCTGCAAGAGGTGCACTATTATGACGGCAATCGGGGGCCGCTCTGGCACGCGGCCGACAAGCTCGAGACCACGCCAACGCCCGCAATGAAACGCGGCAGCTGGTTCTACAAACGCGCCCGCGGCGGTGGCTCGCTTCTCGACTACCTTGGCTACGGAACGACGCTCGGCACGTGGTTCCACGACGGCGCGAAACCGATCGAGGTGACCGCGGTCGTCGACCGGCCGCGCGGGCTCGAGGTCGACGAGCACAGCATCACCATAGCCCGGTACGCGCGCGGCCTTTCGAAATTCGAGACGCGCTGGGGCACCTTCACCGATCCGTGGATCACGCAGCCGCAGCCCAAGTGCGGCTTCGTGCTCAAGGGAGAGGACGGCACGATCAGCTCCTACGACTATGAGCCGACGATCCGTCTCCAGACGCGCGCGCAGCCTTGCGGCGAGGACATCGCGGTCGACCGACTCGAGGCGCCTTTCCAAAACCCCATCCAATACTTCGTGCACTGCATCAACCAGGGCCTTCCCCTCGCGGGACCGCTCAGCCCCCGCCTCGCGCGCATCGGCCAGCAGATCGTGGACTCCGCCCTGCTCAGTGCGCGGCTCGGTCGCACCGTGAAGCTGGTGACCTGAGTCGAACGCAGACGGGATCGAATCATGAGCGAGGAGAAGAACGGATCAGGTTACGGGCTCGCGCAGGCCGGCGGTTCCGCGAGCGCGGCCGCCCCTGAATTGCCGTACCTGCCTCCGATGCCGCGAACCTACCGTCCACGCATCGGGCTCGTTGGCTGCGGCGGTATCTCTGAGTATCACCTTCGCGCCTACCGGGCGATGGGCCTCGAGGTCTCGGCGCTGTGCGACGTCGACCCCGCGCGCGCCGAGCGAAGACGCGCGGAATTTTTTCCGGGAGCCGAAATATTCACCGACCACCGCGAACTGCTCCGGCGCAGCGACGTGGAGGTCGTCGACCTGGCGCTGCATCCGCAAGAGCGCGTCCGCGCGATCGAGGACAGCCTGCGCGCACGTCGCCACGTGCTCAGCCAGAAGCCGTTCGTGCTGGATCTCGACACCGGGGCGCGGCTCGCCGACCTCGCCGACGCGATGGACGTGCGTCTGGCCGTCAACCAGAACGGCCGCTGGGCGCCGCACTTCGCCTGGATGACCTCCGCCGTCCGCGCCGGACTGCTGGGCCGCGTGGCCTCCGTGGATTTCACGCTGCAGTGGGACCACACGTGGACTGCCGGCACGCCCTTCGAGGAGATCCGGCACCTGGTGCTTTTCGACTTTGGCATCCACTGGTTCGACCTCACCGCGCGACTGCTGCGCGGTCGCGCCGTCCGCCGAGTCACAGCCTCCGCCACCCGCACCGCTTTCCAACAGATGCGTCCGCCCATGCTCGCCGCGGTTAACGTGGAGTGTGACGACGCCCAGGTCCGGATGGCATTCAACGGCCATGTCCTCCACGGGCAGGAGGATCGCACGGTGATCTGCGGCGAAAAGGGCACCCTGCGAAGCGTGGGGCCCAGCCTCTCCGACCAGCGGGTGACGCTGTCCCATGCCAAGGGCGCGGCCGAACCCCGGCTCGGGGGAACCTGGTTCACCAGCGGATTCCAGGGCGCCATGGGCGAACTTCTGTGCTCAATCGAGGAGCAGCGCGCGCCGGATCACGATGCGCGCGGCAATCTCGATGGCCTCGCCCTGAGCTTCGCCGCAATGGCGAGCGCCGACACCGGCCGGCCCGTGGCCCCGGGCGCCGCGCGTCACGCGCCCGGGCACTGAGCCCGAATGCGTTGGTAGGGCGATTGGCCCGCGCGGGAACGCCGGCAGTGGGAGCAGAGCTCAGTCTTACGATCGAAGGGAAGACATCTGGATTTCGGTCGTAACGCGAAGCGACATCACCGAGCGGTTTCACCACCGAGACACGGAGGCACGGAGGAAAGCACAAAGCTGGAAATCAGGACGCAGGACCAAGGGCGTCATGCCCTGTCGTACCGGCGGATCATTTGGAGAATCGTGCGATGTAGCCGCGGCAGCAGCCGCGGCGACACCGGCCTAATCCCACGATGAATTGTCCTCCGCTCCGTGCTCTCCGTGTCCTAGGATCAAGGGCTTTCGGGAATAGGAATCGCACCCGCCCTTCAGCGTGGCGCGGGGAGCCCGACGAAGTGCGCGGCGAAGGCCAGTTTGTCGGCGGCCTCCTCGATCACCTTGGAGGTCGGCTTGCCGGCGCCATGGCCGGCCCGCGTCTCGATCCGGATCATAACCGGGCTGGCTCCGGCGTCGTTGGCCGCGCCCGCCTGCATCGCGGCGGTATACTTGAAGGAATGCCCAGGGTGAACGCGGTCGTCGTGGTCCGCGGTCGTGACCAGCACGGCGGGATAGCGCGCGCCCGCCCGCACCGTGTGCAACGGCGAGTAAGCGAGGAGGTAGCGGAAGCCCGCGGGGTCCTCGCTGGAGCCGAAATCGCTCCGCCACGCGTGCCCGATCGTGAAGGTGTGGAACCGCAGCATGTCCATGACACCCACAGCCGGCCACGCCACGCGGCAGAGATCGGGCCGCTGGTTGACGACCGCGCCCACGAGCAGGCCGCCGTTCGAGCCGCCGCTCAGCACGAGCCGACGCGGCGACGTGTAATGGTTCGCGAAAAGCCATTCGGCCGCGGCGATGTAGTCGTCGAATACGTTTTGTTTGCGCTCCTTGGTACCCGCCTGGTGCCAGTCGCGGCCGTACTCGCCACCGCCCCGCAAGTTCGGCAACGCGTAAACGCCGCCCGCCTCCATCCAGACGAGGTTGGCGACCGAGAACGACGGCGTCAGCGAGACGTTGAATCCGCCGTACGCGTAGAGGAGCGCCGGGGTGTCAGGGCCCGTCTTCAACCCTTTGCGGTGCGTGATGAACATCGGGACCCGCGTGCCATCTTTGGAGGTGTAAAACACCTGCCGCGTCTCGAAGTCGCCCGGATTAAAGGCCACCACCGGCGGATCGAAGGCCGCACCGCGGTTGGTGGCCACGTTGTGGCGGAAGTTCGTCACCGGTGTCGCGAACGAGGTGAAGCTGTAGAAGAACTCCTCCTCATCCTCGCGGCCGTTCACCGCTCCCACGGTGCCGATCCCCGGTAGCGCGACTTCGCCCAACGCGCGGCCGTCCTTGGCGTAAATCGCGAGCCGGCTGCTGGCGTCGCGCATCGAGCGCACCACGAAACGGCCGCCGATGATCTCGACGCCGTCGATCACGTCCTTCCCTTCCGGCACGATCACGCGCCAGTGCTCCGGCTGCGGCCGGCTCAGATCAATGGCAACCAGCCGTCGGCGCGGCGCCCCATCCGTGGTGAGCACATACCACACCGCGCCGTCATTGCCGACCGGCTCGTGCTCGGCGGTCCACTCCGAGATCAGCGGGACGACCGGCGCGTCGAGCCGAGGTGCGGCCGGGTCGCCAAGGTCGATGTAGCGGAGCAGATTCTCGGACGCCGAGCCGCGGTTCACCCGGATGACGACGTAACGGCCGTCCTCGGTCGTCGTCGCGCGCAGCAGCCACTTGGGCTCCTCGCGAACGGCATGAATTAAAAGATCCTGCTCCTGCGGGGTGCCGAGCCGGTGGTAATGGATGCGGTGGTTCTCGAGCCGGCTGAACGTCTTCCCGGTGCCGGCGTCGACCTCGGGCGCAGGGTAGCGCGAGTAGAAGAAGCCTTTGCCGTCCCGGGTCCAACCCAGCGTCGAGAACTTCACCCACTTCACGAGGTCCTGGGCGTCGCGACCGTCGTCGACCGAGCGCACTCGGATCTCATTCCAATCCGAACCCGCGGCCGCCGTGCCGTAAGCCAGCCGCCGGCCGTCGCGCGAGACGTTCACGCTGGTGAGCGCGACGGTGCCGTCGGCCGCCAGCGTGTTGGGATCGATGAGCACGCGCGGCGCCGAGCCGGGACGATCCTGCACGAGGAGAACCGACTGGTTCTGCAGACCGGAATTGCGCGTGAAGAAGGTTCGTCCGCCTTCACGGAATGGCACCCCGGCCCGCGGGTAGTTCCAGAGTTTCGTGAGCCGCTCGCGAAAGGCGTTCACGCCCGGCAACGAGCCGAGGAAGCCCTGCGTGAGTCGATTCTGGGCGGCGACCCATTCCGCCGTTTCCGGAGAGTCCAGTTCCTCCAGCCAGCGGTAGGGTTCCGCGACGCGGGACCCGTGATAAACATCGACCACCGAGTCCGCCTTCGATGGCGGATACGCCCAGGGGCCGACGGGGGCGGCAGAAACGGCAACGGCGGAGGAGCAGAGTGACATGAGGAGCAATGCTTGGGAGGCTCGCATCCGCCGACAGTGGAGACGTGGCCGGGGGCTTTGCAACCGGCGGAATCGCGCATTGCCCCGCGTCGGCGGAACGCTCTGTCTCGCGCGTCGATCATGCAAAGCCCGCCGCGACTTCTTTTTATCCTCTCGCTCTCCCTCGTGACGGCGCTCAGTGCGGCGCCGGAGAAATGGAAGGCGTCGATCGACAAGTTCACCGCCGCCGACGCCGCGAATCCGCCGCCGAAGGGAGCGGTCCTGTTCGCCGGCAGCTCGTCGATCGTCCGGTGGACGACCCTCAAGGCCGACTTCCCCGGAAAGGTCATCCTCAACCGCGGCTTCGGCGGCTCGGAGCTTTCGGACCTGCTGCACTACGCCGACCGCATCGTGATCCCCTACGCGCCCAGCCGCATCGTGATTTACAGCGGGGAAAACGACCTGCAGCAGGGCCAGACCGCGGCGGCCGTCCATGGCACCTTCCGCGCCCTGTGCGAGCAGGTGCACGCCGCGCTGCCCGCGACCCGCGTTGCGTTCATCTCCATCAAGCCGAGCCCCTCTCGCATGAAGATCATGCCGGCGGTGCTCGAGGCCAACCGGCTGATCGCGGCGGAATGCGCGCGGGATCCGCGCCGCGTGTTCATCGACGTTTATCCCGCGATGCTCGGCGCGGACGGGCAGCCGAAGCGCGAGCTGTTTGTAACGGACATGCTCCATCTCAGCGACGCGGGTTACGCGGTGTGGCGGCCGCGCGTGGCGCCCTTCCTCGAATGAGCGCCGGCACCGGCGCGACCGCCGACACCCCCGCGGCCAGGCTGCGCCGCCAGATCGAGTTCATCGTCGAGTGCGACCGCCTGAAGGAAATTTTCCGGCAGACGATCAACACCGCGAGCCGCCGCGCGGAAAACGACGCCGAGCATTCGTGGGCGCTCTGCCTCTGCGCGATCGTGCTCGCGGAGCACGCGAACCATCCCGCGCTCGACCTGCTCCGGGTCCTCAAAATGGTGATCATCCACGACCTGGTGGAGATCGACGCCGGCGACACGTTTGCGTACGACACCGCCCGGATGGCGGATCAGCACGAAAGGGAAGCGCTGGCCGCCGACCGCATCTTCGGTCTTTTACCGCCGGAGCAGGGCCGGGATTTCCGCGCGCTTTGGGACGAGTTCGAGGCGCGCGAGACACCCGAGGCGAGGTTCGCCGCGGCGGTGGACCGTTTCCAGCCGATGCTGCTGAATTGCCGCACCGAAGGAGCCGCGTGGAAACGGCACGGCGTGACGCATGACCGCGTGGTGGCGCGCAACCGGCACATCGCGGACGGTTGCGAGGAACTGTGGCGCTACGCTGATTCCATGCTGGCGGACCTTGTCGAGCAGGGCGGGCTGCTCAAGCCCGCTCCTTGACAGTGCGCGCGAGGCGCGTCGGTTGTTCCCTTTCCCCCGCCAAGACGTCTTACCCGCCGTGCGAAACCAACTCTCCACCCTAGCCCGTCGCACCCTCGCGGCGACGGCCTTCGTCCCCGTCTGCGCGCTCGCGGCCACCGCTCCGCTAAGCCCGCCCTCCGCGGAGACCGTGGTCCTGAGCCCGTTCGAGGTGCGGACCGCGCAGGACATCGGATATCGAGTGGGCGCGGCGATCACCGGAACCGGCACCGCCGGACTGATCAAGGATACTCCGCTCAACATCAGCATCCTCTCGCAGGAGTTCATCGCCGACCAGAACGGCAACCAGCTGGTCGACGTTTTGCGGAACGCGAGCGGGGCTTCGGCGCAGGTGAAGGATGAGTTCATGATCCTGATCCGCGGCTACATCGGGCCCCAGTTCGTCGACGGCCTGCCCGCCGGTCAGGGCTTGGCGCTTTATGACGTGGACCGGGTTGAAGTCGTGAAGGGTCCCAACGCGGTTTTCGCCGGCATCTCCAACCCGGGCGGAACCCTGAACCTGATCAAGACCAAGCCGAGTTTCACGCCGCGCCACTCGCTGGACCTGAGTTTCGGTTCTTTCGAACACAAGCGGGCGGTTCTGCGGTCCAGCGCGCCGCTGATCGGCAAGAGCCTCGCCTACTCGTTCGTCTACGGCGCGACGGACGAGAAGAGCAACATCGAGGGGATGTTCACGCGCGACCAATATTACAGCGGAGGCCTGCTCTGGCGCCCCGCGAAGACGCTGAGTTTCAGCGGACGCTACGGCTTCCTCGATCGCGAGGCGGGACGGCGTCCTCACACGGTGGTCAGCCATCCTCTCTTTCAGCAGAGGGACCGCGAGGCCATCGAGCAATTCGACCGCCTCGGGCTGCCCCGTCCCGCGGCCTATCCACAGTTGGAAAACGGCGCGGTACGCACCCCCGCGGGCGTGCCGATCACGACCGGCCGGGCCGCGCCGGAAACCGTCGATTCGTTCATCGCCCGCAACTTCGGCGCCAACGTGCCTCCCTACCCCGGCGTGTTCTCGCGTGATTTCTTCCCGAGCGATTCCTTCAACTACAATGGCGACGAGGGGCGGGACAGCTACCAGAACAAGACCACCGCGCTTGAGGCCGAATGGGTGCCATCGCGTGAGTTCGCGGTGCACGGGCTCTTCCAGCAGGTGGACAGCCACCGCATGCGCCGTGAATTCAACGGCCTGCGTCCGATCGCTGGCCAGCGACTCCGCAGCACGATTTCCGATTTCAAGCCAGGCGGGCTGACGTTCTCGTCGAAGCTCGAGGGCGTCTACAAACTGGATGCCGGTCGCGTGGGCAAACACGACATCCTCGCCGGCTTCCAGCACGACGGCGGCAAGGACGTCATCAGCCCCATCACGATCGCCACCTCGCGGGTGATCACGTACAACCCGAAAACCGACCCACGCCCGCCGCTGCTCCAATTACTCCGCGACCAGTACGGGGCCGGCTACATTGAACCCGGAGTGCGACGCAAGGGCGGCGGCCACTCGAACGCTTGGTACGGAATCGTCCAATCTTCCTTCGCCGGAGACCGCCTGCGTCTGCTCGCGGGCGGACGCCACATTACGAACAACCGCCCGATCGACGACAACCGCGACGGTCGTGATGAGAACTTCAAGATCGCCAAGGCGATGCCGCATTTCGCCGCTCTGGTTCGCGTGGCGCCGCAGGTGAGCGTCTACGGAAGCTTCAGCCGGTCCTTCCAGCCCCAGCGCCAGCAGACCGCAGATCTCGATGCCATCCGCGCCTCCCAAGGTGACCCCACCTCCCCGACTTACCGCCCACCCGCCTCGATTCCCTTCCGGTTTCTCGCCGCCGACCTTCTAGGAAAAGGGCGTGAGATAGGCGCGAAGGTCGACCTTAAGAACGGGTGGCTCGTGGGAACCACCAGTTACTTCGTGAACGAGGAGGCCAACCGCCTCGACGTGGATACCGCCAACCAGGTGCTCTTCCAACTCCCGGGTGCCACCGTGCGGGTCGCCGCGGGCCGCACGCAGACTCGCGGCGTTGAATCGGAGTGGGTGTGGACTCCGTCCGCACGCTATCAGGCAATGTTGAGCGGAAGCTACTTCTTTAAAAAGAACGAGCTCTCCAACCCCTCCGAGCCCCGCGAAGTCGGCTCCCATCTCGAGTCAGTCCCGAAGTACACGGCAACCTTCTGGAACAAGTACACCTTTCCCCGCGGCCCGCTGCACGGCTGGTATGTCGGCGGCGGCGCTAGCCTGATCGGGGAAACCCACATGCACCCGAGCTGGACGGTACCCATCAAGAGCGACGCCGTCCTCCTGGTGGAGTCGATGGTCGGCTACGCCACCAAGCTCGGGAACATCCCGGCGAACTTTCGCCTGAACGTGCGCAATCTGACCGACGAGTATTATCTCAACGGAACTTTCCAGTACGGCGAGCCGCGCACGTTCCTCGCCTCGGTCGGCCTGCGTCTCTGATCCCGAGGCCACTCTCCCTGCGACCGCGCGATTTCCGCGCGGTCGTTTTGTTTGGCGCGATCGCGATTGCCGAGAGGGATCCGGCGCTCACACTGACGCGACCCTCAACCCCATGAAGTCACTCCGACTCCTGCCTTTTTTCCTCCTTGCCGCGTTCGTTCCCGACGCGGTCGCCGCCGACAAAAAAGTGCTCCTTATTGCCGGCCTGCCAAGCCACGGACCCGGCGCACATGAACACAACGCCGGGGTGCTTCTGCTGCAGAAATGCCTCGCCGGAACAAAGGGACTGAAGGTTGACGTATCCTTGAATGGGTGGCCCCGGGATGCCGCGGCCCTCAACGGCGTCGACGCCGTCGTGATGTATTGCGACGGCGGAGTTAAGCACCTTGCCTTGGCGGACAACCGGCTCGCGGTGCTAAGCGCACTCGCCGCTCGAGGCGTGGGCATCGGTTGCGTCCACTACGGCGTGGAGCCAACGAAGGACAATGGTCAGGCCGAGTTCCTCCGCATGATCGGCGGGGCGTTTGAGACCCATTGGTCCGTGAACCCGCACTGGGATGCGAACTTCAAGACTTTGCCGGAGCATCCCATCACGCGCGGAGTGAAGCCCTTCACGATCCGTGACGAGTGGTACTTCAACATGCGTTTCACCGAAGGTAAGCGCGGCGTCACGCCGATCCTCGCGGCGGCACCCGACGCGTCCGTCACGACGCGGCCCGATGGTCCACACTCCGGTAATCCCGAGATGCGCGCGCAGGTGGCGCGCGGCGATGCGCAGGTCGTCTCGTGGGCCCATGAGCGACCGGACGGCGGACGCGGCTTCGGCTTCACGGGCGGGCACTACCACGCGAACTGGGGCAACGAGGATTTTCGCCGCATCGTGCTGAACGCCATACTCTGGCTGGCAAAGTTGGAGGTGCCGGTGGGCGGCGTGAAATCCGAGGTTACCGCCGAGGATCTCGCCGCCAATCTGGACGTTAAACCGGCGCCGAAGAGGAAATCCGAGACGAAGAAATAAAGCGTCTCCGCGCGCCGCGTTTCGCGAACATCCTCCTCTGTCCGGTTCGCCTCCGGGATTTCAAATCGCAGTTGACAACCCTCGCGCAAATGAGGGTTCTTTCGCGCTTCGTACGTGGCTTCCTAGCTCAATGGTAGAGCAGCTGACTCTTAATCAGTAGGTTCGGGGTTCGAGTCCCCGGGGAGCCACCAATTTTCCGGCCGGTTTTTTCCCAGTCCCCCTTTTCGGCACCCTCAAGGTTTGCCGGCGTAGCTCAATGGTAGAGCACCTGTTTTGTAAACAGGCGGTTGCGGGTTCGAATCCCATCGCCGGCTCCACTCTGCGCCCCCAAGCCGCGCGATTCCCGCCGAACGAATTTTTGCCCGATGGTGTAATGGCAGCACAAACGACTCTGACTCGTTTTGTCTAGGTTCGACTCCTAGTCGGGCAGCCACTGTTTCACTTCCCGGACCAGCCTCCGGTCGTTCGCCGCAAGCCCCAAGAAAGTCACCGAAAACCTTCGAAAACCACGTAACATCTTTTTCGCACGCCGCTGCCACAAAGTAAGTTGACAGCCCAAGTTGCCCAACACCTATTTCGCCTCTCGTTGACCCCTTCCCCTAAAAGTTACTCGGAAAACGCGATGTCGGAACACTCCGATTCCCTGAGGCCTGATCCCAAGTCCTTGCGCCTCCGAGCCTCCTTACAGTCGTGACTGCCGAAGGCTCCCGCTCAATTTTTCGTACCTGAATTCCAACCTCATCCTCAAAGTCCAAACCAACTAAGCTCCAGTTATGATCACTGCCAACCTCCCCCTCGCGCTCCTGCTCGGCGACGCCACCCCGATGGAACTCTTCATCAAGGGCGAATGGATCATGTGGCCGATGGCGCTGGTCTCCTTCGTCATGATCACGGTTGTGATCGAGCGTATCATCTTCATCGTCCGTGAGAATGGCACCCGCGAGCCGGAGGTTGTGGAGAAGATGCTGGAGGCCGTTGAGCGTCGCGACATCGAGGGCGCGCTCGCGATCGGCGGCAAGAGCAAGGACTTCATCGCGAAAATCTTGGTCTACAGCCTTTCCAACCGTGAGTATTCACTCTCCAACGCCTTTGTCCGTGCCGCGGGCCAGGAACTTTCCCGCTTCACCCAAGGTCTCGCCACCCTCGACACCTGCATCACCGCTGCACCCCTTCTGGGTCTGCTCGGAACCGTTACCGGCATGATGCGCACCTTCGGCGCCCTAGGTGGAGGCGACATTGGTGCCGCCGCCGGAACCATCACGGGCGGTGTTGCCGAGGCGCTCATTGCCACCGCGGCCGGCCTCGCCGTCGCGGTTATCGGTCTCTTCCCCTACAATTATCTTAATGCTCGTGAACTGCAGGCCAAGCAGGAGGTCGCCGACGCCTCCCATGCCCTGGAGATTCTGTTGAAGAAGGGCGAGACCAACGCTCCCTTCAACCTGAAGAAGAGCTGAGAAGCCATCCCGGAAAAGGCCTCGGACTAAAGTTCGAGGCCCTCCGGGGAGTTAACACAATCCCCTACCTGGAATCCCCATGGCAGGCTCATCCGGTGGCTCAACGGGCGACGGCAGAAAGCGGGCACGCATCGAGATCATCCCGCTGATTGACGTCATTTTCTTTCTCCTGGCGACGTTCGTTTTGTTCACACTGTCGCTGAACAAATCCAACGGTATCTCCGGCGTGATGCTGCCCTCCAGCGAGAGCAGCGAACCACGTGATCCGGCGGGAACCGTAACGATCTCCGTGACGGATGCCGGTACGATCGCGTGGAACAAGGATTACATCAGCTTGGCCGAGTTCATCGACCGGCTTCGCGCCTATAAGGCGGCCGAACCGGAAGGCAGAATTCTCATCAATGGAGACGAAGGGGCACTCTTCAACGCCGCTCTCTACGTCTTTGACGAAGCCCGCAAGACCGGCTTCCAGAAAATCTTCATCGAGACCAAGGTTCGCGCCCAGGGGCGTTGAAACCCCCGCGAAGGAATCCACCCATCATGGCCGGACCCACCCTCAATCTGGACAGTCCCCGCAAGAAGGCGCGTATCGAGATCATCCCGCTGATCGACGTCATCTTCTTCCTTCTGGCGACGTTCGTACTCTTTACGCTCTCCCTGAGCCGAATACAGTCCCTCCCGGTAACACTGCCGGTAGCCCAGCCCCAAAACGTCCAGTCGAACCCCAACGACACCACGATTTACCTCCAGGTCTCCGACGAGGGCACGTATTACTGGAAACAGGGCCAAGGAAACGCGGAATTGATATCCGCAGTAGAAATCGCCCCCCGTCTTCAGGATTACCGACGCTCAGAAAACAATCCGCGCGTTCTGATCCGCGGAGACACAAAGGCCCGGTTTGGTGCCGCGGTCTTCGCGCTCGACGAGGTGCGTAAGGTCGGCATCGAGCAGGTTTCCGTCGAAACCGTTTCCAGCCCAACCGGAAAGTAAAACAATACCATGACTCGCGATATCATTATTGGCGTGGTTCTTTCTCTGGCCCTCCACCTCCTGCTGGTATTCGGAGACAAACTGATCCCGGAGAAAAAGGTCGTTAAGAAAGTGGAACAGGCGGCACCGAAGATCGAAATGATCGCGATGCCCAAGGTAGAGGAGGAACCGGAGGTGATCGAAGTGACCGATACTGAGGTTAAACCGCTCGATCTCGCTCCCCCAATGCAGCAGGACGTCCCCCAGTTGGTGCAGCCTGACTCCTTCGTGCAGAAGATCCAACCGCCCCCACCCGAGGGTGTAACGATTTCCTCAGCCATGAACATTGTCCCGGAGGTTCGCGATCCAAACATGTTCAGAGGTATGAAGGTGTTCGACATTTCGATGTTGGATCAAACTCCGGTTCCGAAATTTCAGGCTCGCCCACAGTACCCGTTCGAAATGCGCCGAGCGGGAATAGCCGGAGAAGTTGTGGTGGATTTCATCGTCGACACCAACGGCGATGTTCAAAACGCCTATGCGCTCCGCTCATCTCAACGTGAGTTTGAGGCGGCCGCGGTTCAGGCGGTGTCCAAGTGGAAGTTCAAACCCGGTCGTAAAGGCGGCCGGGATGTGCCGACCCACATGCAGGTTCCGATCGTTTTCACCCTCAACGAGGAGTAATCCCACGTGACAAAGGACCTTCCCACGCGCCACGCCACCCTAGGCTTGGTAACACTGATTTTAGCCCTAGCCAGCCCTTCGGCAGTCTTCGGCCAAGGTCAGCAACAAGGCGTCCAAAAACAAGGCGCCCAGAAACAGCCGCCTAGCATCAGCGAAAAAACAAGCGAGGCTTTCTCCAAACTTCGCCCTCTTCAGGAAGCACAGAACTACAAGGGAATGCTGGACGTGCTGGAGAAGGTTGAGTTCAAGCCCAACAGCTACGACGAGGCACTGATCTTGGACATGAAGGCCAAGATCTTCGCCATGACCAACCAGTTTTCTAAGGCCATCGCTCCTTGGGAACGGTCGATCGAGCTCTCCGATAAGAACGGCTACTTCTCTGAAAAGCAAACCTTGGATACCGTTTCGCTTCTGGCCCAGCTTTATGGACAGGAGGGCTCCACGTCCAAAGTGCCTGCGCAGCAGCAACAATACTTCGGAAAGGCGATCAACTACTTCCGGCGTTTCTTGAAAGCCACCAAGAATCCTACGCCCGAGACAATGATGGCCTATGCCTCCATCCTCTATTATCGGGCAACTGCGGATCAAGCCAAGATCGACCAGGCTCTACTCAAGGAATCCAGACAGATCGTGGAGCGCGGGCTTTCCAGCTCACTCAAGCCAAAGGAGGGCTTCTACCAGCTACTCCTCACGCTCCAACAGCAGCAAAACGACCTCATCGGTTCGGCTGAAATCCTCGAGATCCTACTGCAGCAGAATCCGACTAAGAAGGATTTTTGGCAGCTCCTGATGGCCTCCTACCTCCAACTGTCGGAAAGGGAGGGCAAAAAGAACGCAGCCGTCGGACGTGAGTTTCTGATCCGGGCAATTCTTACCTGCGAACGCGCCCAAGCCTTGGGCCACATGAAGACCCCGAAGGACTCCATGAATTTGGTTTCGCTCTATCTGATGGCCAATCAGTTCACCCGAGGGACTGAGCTCCTCTACACCGGCATGAAGTCCGGCGCTATCGAATCTGAGCCCGGAAACTGGCAGGTTCTTGGACGTTATTACTTGGAGGCGAACATGAACGAGCGCTCGATCGAAGTGCTCAAAGAGGCGTCCCGCCTCTTCCCGAAGAACGGTGAGATTGAGCTGCAGATCGCCCAGATCCACATCCAGATGGAGAACAACAAGGACGCCCTGCACCACGCCAAGCTTGCCGCCGCCAAGGGAAATTTTGAGCGCACCAAGCCGTTTTCCGTCCACTATCTTATCGCCTACACCGCCTACGATCTCGGGGAGATAGAGGAGGCCAAAGCAGCCGTGGAAAAGGCAGGCCAGTACGAAGAGGCCAAAAAGGATGCCCAATTCCCCCGCTTGAAGGGCGTGATCGAAGAAGCCATCGCCGAACGCGAGGCTCGTAAATCCGACAAAACCAAGGCTGACCCCAAAAAGGGCGGAAAAGCTTAAAGCACTTTATATCCCATCTCATGAAGAAAAGTTACATCTACTTCGTCCTTCCGATTGCGGCGCTGGTCATCTTCTTCTTCGCCTTCTATTGGAACGCCCACAAAAACTACGCCGATCGAGAAGCTGCCAAAGTGAAGGCCGTCCGTGACGCGAAGGAAGCCAAGCTGCTGAAGGAGTCCAAGGACCGGGAGAAGGCCGTTCAGGCTGCGCTTGAACTGCAGGAGAAGCGCAAGAAGGAGCGCGCCGAGCGCGAGGTCATCGAGGCTGCCGCGAAAGATAAGCGGGAAAAAGAACGTCAAGCTCGCGACAAGGCAGGCCGCGATGCAGACAAGCTGGAAGCCCAGGTGAGGCGCATTCAGAAAGAAATCGATACCCAGAAGCGCAAGCTGGAGGAAACCAAGGGTGAAAAGTCCCGCATCCTTGATGAGGAGAAGTTCGTTCTCGATTATGTGAAGAAGGCCAACGCGAATGTCGCCTCTCTCAAAACCGTTCTAGAAAAAATCGCTGCAGCAGACAAAGCGGCCGAAGACGCCGCCCGGGCGGCCGCTGCCGCCGCCGCCGCTGCCGCCAAGAAGTAATTAAACCCTCTTCCCCATCCGATGAAAAAGTGGATCTACCTCATTTTCCCCACCGTCCTCCTCGTTGGCCTCTTTGTGATCTACACGGGGCACGTCAAGCAGGCAGAGGAGAAGGCCCGAGTCGTCGCCGCCAAAGTAGCCAAGGAGCGCGCCGACGCGGACGAGAAGAAGAAATCTGCCGAGTCCAAGGCACGCGCTGATGCGAAGAAGCGCCAAGACGAGCGGGATGCCGAGGAAAAGAAGAAATCTGACGAGAAATCCGCCCGCCAGGCCGCCGACGACAAGAAGGTAGCCGATCAGACCGCCGAGTTTCTCGCCAAAGCTGGTGCTGCTCAAAAGCAGGTTTCAGCGCTCGAGGCTGAGTTGGACCGTCTACGCAAAGACGAGGACAAGGCATCCCGGGACAACTTCGAGACGGCGAAGAAGGTTGAGCTCGCGCGGATTGCGCGCCGCACCGCCGAACTGGAAATCCAACGGACCACGGACATGATTGCGCGGCGCGCAGAGCAAAGCTCCATGACCCGTCCGCCACCTCCCCCGCCGGCTCCGGCGAAAAAGTAATCTCTCCACCTCAAGCCCCGGACTTCCGGGGCTTTTTTATTGGTCACGAGCCAGAGCTGGAAGGGTCTCGATTAAGATTCAGCTAGCTTCAGCGCTGGCCGCTATAGCCAACTACCGTTACGAGGAGAGAAATCGGACAACTTGTTCTGGCGGTAACGGGATCCACCTTGCACAGGGCACTGCGTGAGCAGCAGACCCACGCACTCGTAATGGAAGCCCTGATTAGGCCGATCGATGAAATCATCGCGAATTGGGAGCGCCATCTCGCCGGAACCGCTTTGATGCGCGGATTCATCGCCGCTCTCCTCAACTTTCACTCCCTAGGCTACGATAGCAAAGCCCACCTGAACCAATCGATCGCGCACCTTTTCGAGCTGCAGGTCCGCGCAAGCAATGTTGCCGCGAAACGCCACCCATGGCGCAGCGGCCGCTTCTTCGATGGTATGCTGGCGGCTCAACTGGGAGTCATTGTAGCGACCTTCGCGCTTGCCGTCCAAAGACGCACCCTCCTCTGGAGCATGGCGGCGGTAGCCTGCGCGCTGCCGCTTCTCGTTCACAGTTCACGTTCTTTGTACGTCTGACGGCAACTTCGTCAGTTTCAACGACACAACCCGCGAGGATCGCCGGAAAGCAGAACACCCGCCCTCGCGGGCGGGTGCTCGAAACTGGCGCCCCCACGGGGCACCCTTCTCAGAGGTAGCAGAAAAAAAGGTCACAGAAAAGGAACAGAACTCGATCCGCGCCGGTGCCGAAATGCCGTTCCGATTTTTGGCGCGAAATTTGAAGTCACAGAAAAGGAACAGGGCACCCCGCCGGGGAATTGGAAGACGGTCCGAAAACCGCAAATCGTGTCAGTCACGCGAGTCGCCAAACCGGCGCACGGTCCGTTCGTCGAATAGATTCCTTGCAAGCCACACCCCAGCGGCGGCCCGTCGCCCCGGGTGCGCAGCCGCGGCCGGCGCCCTGGTGCTCGCGATCACTTCGCGCAGCGCGATTCCTTGCGATTTCAGCCACGATCTCGGGCCGGTCCACAGCAGCACACCCGCGAAAATCTCGTCGCGTTAAACGCGATTCCTCGGCCGGCGGCGCGCGCCCGGAGATCCGCACGCAGTCCCAGCAGATCCGCGAGCACCGCCACGCCCTACCCCCACCGGGCGGCGGGCGGCGCCGCGTGTCAGCATCGCGGCTGGCCGGTATCGGCTGGTCCGCCCTGGTCCTTACCTAGTCGCGGGGTCCGCGCATCACCTGCACAGCCGGCAGCAGACGCACACCCCTCCCCTTTGTTTTTACCGGGGGCGCGATCACCAGCAGCCCCCACCCCTCGAACGCGGCTCCCCTTACAGGGACGCCTCGAAATTTTCGCTTAGGCAGCGGCGCACGTCGCTCTGGTGCTCGAGATGGAGCCTGCGCTTTCCTCTTTCGCGAAACCACCCCGCAGCGTGACGCAGCTCGCGGCACACGTCGGGCTCGACCGCCGGCAGCCCATAGGTCTTCGCGGCCTTGCTTGCGGCGTCCTCGATTTGCTGGGCAGCAGCCTCGAGCCGTTCCGCCAT
>JACCDP010281479.1_pt1 | contig 64768 bp, 53 predicted proteins | sample 7445841 | NCBI WGS metagenome assembly JACCDP01 (sample SAMN15323441, study PRJNA562643) | freshwater metagenome | isolation source: river surface water | place: USA:Blue River Watershed | collected 2017-08-17 | reverse complement strand
TTTGACAAAATTGTAATGGCAACAAGAGAAGTTATCAGGATTGGTAGAAAACATGAACGAAAGAAAAAAGTCAAACGACAATATTACATGAATTACAAGCCATTATAGCTTAACTAAACGACATTGAGTCAATAAGGTTAAATAGAAATATAAGCGCGAAATCATTTCCATAATAAATACCATAAAGAGAATAATTGACTTCAGCTAATATTAGTTCCACAAATTCAAGCGAACAGGTTATCAACACAATTCAGGAGAGTAATCTTATTGTTTAAAAATATTTAATTAAAGCTTGTTCATCTCCCTCGCAAAAACTAAATAGTTGATAATAACAACTAATCAATATTAAACTATATTTGTTGCCTTAATACCAGTACCGATGAATTTAAGGCAAATTCCATATTACATAAACCCAACAATGCTAAAACCATGAAAGAAATGGATGTATCTGAAATGCTTTTAGGCATGCATTTTTCGGTGCTGACTAAACTCTATTACGGTGCCCTATCCAAACGCCTCGAACACCTGGAACTGGAAAGGTATTATTCCATTCTTATTTTACTGGATCAGCAGGGAGGAGCATGCACCCAGCAGGATATTTCTAACCACCTGCAAACCGATAAAGCCTCCATGGTGAGGATCATTGACTTTTTACTGAAGAAAAAATATGTGCTGCGCCAAGCAAATCCGCAGGATAAGAGGTGCTACCTGCTGGATCTGACAACAAAGGCAAAAAAATTGATGCCCGAAATTTACCGGGGAAAAAATGAATTAAATGCCCTTGCATTAAAAGGCCTCCGTAAGAAAGAAATCGAACAGTTTTACAACATGCTTTCGCACATTCATCAGAATTTAGTTCATGAACCCGCTGAGCAATTATTGATCAACTATAAAAAATTAAAACCCCGAAAACATGAAAAATAACCGCCTGCTGATCTGGATTATTTTAATGGTGTTAATCCTGGGAATAATTAAATTCTTTTTCCTGAGCCCTAAACCAGAAGGTGCTTCATCCGCTCAAGCCGCTGGTGGAAAAGGTAAAACTCCTCCCAATCCGGTTTCGGTATTTGTTGTACAAGCTACTGAATTAAACAACCTTGTTTATGCTTCAGGTACCGTTTTAGCCAATGAGGAAGTAGTACTGATGCCGGAACTGGCAGGTAAAGTGGTTGCGCTACAGATACAGGAAGGGAGAACAGTAAGTAAAGGTGATTTACTCTTAAAAATAAATGATGCAGACTTTCAGGCACAACAAAAAAAATTACAACAGCAGGTTCAGCTTTCAGAAGAAAAAGTAAAACGGCAAAAACAACTCTTAGCCATCAACGGCATCAGTCAGGAAGAATACGATGCCGGACTTAGTGCATTGTACGCCTTACAGGCTGATTTGGAAATGGTAAAAGCGCAGATTGCCAAAACTGAAATCAGGGCCCCCTTTAGTGGAACTATTGGTTTACGTTATGTGAGTGAAGGTGCCTATGTAAACAGCTCAACACGGATAGCCACCATAGTGCAATTAAATCCGGTAAAAATAGACTTTTCTGTTCCCGAACAATATGCCTCACAGCTCAGTGCCGGTAACGAACTTAGTTTCCGGGTTCCGGAGAGCAATGAACTTTTTAAAGCTAAAATTATTGCCATAGAGCCCAAAATTGATTTAGCCACCCGCACGTTGCAACTTAGGGCATTGGCCGACAACAGCCGCCAGCAGTTATATCCAGGAGGCTTCGCTAAAATTGAATTGCCTTTACGTAAAATTACCAATGCACTCATGATTCCAACGGAAGCCATTATTCCTGTACTGAAAGGAAAAAAAGTATTTGTCTGTAAGATGGATACGGCCAGGCAGGTCATGGTGGAAACCGGAATCCGGAATGATAGGCAAATTCAGGTAACCAGTGGTTTACAAGCCGGTGATTCAGTAATAACCAGTGGAATAATGCAACTCAAGGATGGTAGTCCGGTTAAAGTGGTGAAACAAAATTCTTCTCCCAAAAAATAATTTAAACTCTTTCTGTATGAGCTTATCCACCACCAGCATAAAACGACCTGTTCTGGCAATAGTCTTGTCTATTGTCATTGTACTCTTCGGAGGAATAGGTTACAAGTTTTTAGGAGTACGTGAATTTCCGTCAATAGATCCGCCGGTGATTACAGTAAGAACCAGTTATATGGGAGCCAATGCAGAAGTTATTGAGTCGCAGATTACCGAACCCTTAGAAAAAGCCCTGAATGGAATAGAAGGCATACGCACCATTTCGTCTTCCAGCAATCAGGGCAACAGCCAGATAACCGTTGAATTTAACCTGGATGCCAACCTGGAAGCAGCCGCTAACGATGTACGTGATAAGGTGTCGCAAGCCCTAAGACAGCTGCCACAGGATATAGATGGGCTTCCGACCGTAACCAAGTCTGATGCCAATTCAGATGCTATACTGGCTTTAACCATTCAATCCGACACCAAGAACCAGTTACAGGTAAGTGAGTTTGCCGAAAATGTTTTAGCTGAAAGGCTACAAACTATTCCGGGTGTGAGCACCATTCAAATATGGGGGCAAAAAAAATATGCCATGCGTATTTGGCTCGACCCCTCCAGACTGGCCTCTCTTAAACTTACACCGGTAGATGTAAAACAAGCGCTGGACCGTGAAAATGTGGAATTGCCAACAGGTAAAATTGCCGGAAATGCTACAGAACTTACCGTTAAAACCGCAGGTAAACTTACCGATGAAAACAGCTTCAATAACCTCATCATCAAAAATGACGGAGACAGACTTATCCGCTTAAGTGACGTAGGCATTGCCCAATTAGGCCCGGAAAATGAGGAAACTATTTTAAAACAATCGGGTGTACCCATGATAGGATTGGGGGTGGTTCCCCAGCCCGGTGCCAACTACCTCGACATCTCCAAAGAATTTTACAAACGGGTAGAAGAAATAAAAAAAGATTTACCCAAAGACTATACCCTCGACATTGCACTGGATAATACCCGGTTTATACAACAGTCGGTTACAGAGGTAAGAGAGACTTTAGTTATTGCCATTATACTGGTGATTCTTATCATCTACCTCTTCTTCCGGGATTGGCTGGTGGCCTTTCGTCCGCTCATAGACATTCCGGTTTCTTTGATTGGTGCTTTCTTTATCATGTACCTCATGGATTTTTCCATTAATGTACTTACCCTCCTGGCCATTGTGCTGGCCACCGGACTTGTTGTGGATGATGGTATTGTTGTGACTGAAAATATCTTTAAAAAGATTGAAAAAGGAATGAACCCTAAGGAAGCCGCAATAAAAGGATCTAACGAAATATTTTTTGCTGTCATTTCCACTTCCATAACGCTTGCGGCTGTATTTATGCCGGTTATTTTTTTGCAGGGCTTTGTAGGCCGCTTGTTTCGTGAATTTGGAGTTGTAATTGCCGGAGCCGTTCTTATTTCCGCCTTTGTTTCCTTAACGCTCACACCCATGTTAAATGCGTATCTGGTAAGAAAAGATCCGAACAAAAAAAGCCGGTTCTATATACTCACGGAGCCTTTCTTTCAACGACTCACGGATAATTACCACCACTCCTTAAGTGCCTTTCTTCAAAAGCGGCATTGGTCTATTGTTATTGTACTATGTTCGTTTGTACTGATATTTATAACCGGTAAAAATATTCCTTCAGAATTATCGCCTTTAGAAGACCGCAGCTGGATGCGTTTATCGGTTACTGCACCAGAAGGAACAGCCTTTGACTATACCGATAAATTTGTGGACAAATTAGCTTCCTTCATCCATGATTCCATCCCCGAAAAACGGGTGTGCCTTACAGTAACCGCTCCTGGGTTTTCTGGATCAGGAGCTGTTAACACCGGCTTTGTCAGGCTCAGACTATCTGATCCATCAGAGAGGAAAAGAAGTCAGCAGGATATAGCCAATTACATCACCAGAAAAACCAAACAATTTCCTGAAGCCAAAACCTTTGTCATACAACAACAGACTATTTCTCCCGGAGGCCTTGGAGGCTTACCTGTTCAATTTGTGTTACAAGCCCCGAATTTTGAAAAACTCAAAGAAGTGCTTCCAAAATTTTTAGAGGAAGCCAACAAAAACCCCGTATTTCAGGGGGTAGACTGCAACCTGAAATTTAATAAACCTGAATTAAATCTTATCATCGACCGTGATAAAGCCAGGAACCTGGGCATCTCCATTAGTGATATAGCACAAACACTACAAATGTCGTTTAGTGGCCAACGTTTCAATTATTTCACTATGAATGGCAAACAATATCAGGTAATCGGGCAGTTTAGCAGAATTAATCGTGATGAACCCATAGACCTTAAGTCTGTTTATGTTCGTAACAACAAAGGAGACATGATACAGCTCGATAACATTGTAAAACTGGAAGAACAAAGCAACCCTCCCCAATTATACCACTATAATCGTTATCAGTCTGCAACTGTTTCAGCCGGACTTGCACCTGGTAAAACCATTGGTGATGGCATAGAGGAAATGCAAAAATTAGCCTCCACCCTTTTAGACGAATCTTTCTCTACGGCACTTACCGGGGCTTCCCGCGACTTCGCCGAAAGTTCTTCCAACATCCTCTTTGCATTTATATTAGCCCTGGTATTAATTTACCTGGTACTGGCAGCTCAATTCGAAAGTTTTGTTGATCCCTTTATCATTATGATTACCGTTCCGCTTGCTCTTGCCGGAGCACTTTTATCCTTATGGTATTTCAACCAAACCCTCAATATTTTTAGCCAGATAGGAATTATCATGTTAATAGGACTCGTTACTAAAAATGGAATATTAATCGTAGAATTTGCGAATCAGCTCAAAGAGGAAGGACTTAATGCCTACGATGCTATTCAGCAGGCTGCGGTAGCCAGGCTCCGGCCTATCTTAATGACCAGTCTGGCCACAGTGCTGGGAGCTTTGCCTATTGCAATGGCTTTGGGTGCAGGCGCTAAAAGTCGTATGGGTATGGGTATAGTAGTTATAGGAGGCTTGTTGTTTTCACTTGTATTAACCCTGTTTGTTATACCGGCTATTTATTCCTACTTGTCAAAAAAAACCATTAAAAAACATGATTCATTTTAAACTACCCGTGTTAAATTTTTGTTTCCTGCTATCTTGTTGCCTGCAGGGGCAGGAATTGCTGCGCCTGGAAGATGCTATAAGCACCGCATTAAAATCGAGCCATTCCATCACTGTTGTAAAACTTCAGTCTCAGGTAGCTGGCAATAACCATCACCAGGGCAATGCCGGCTTCTTCCCCACTATTAGCCTCAATGCTTCCAAAAACTTCAGCAATAACAAAATCAATCAGGAATATGCCAATGGCTTAATCATTAACCAGAGCGGTGTAAAATCGAACGGGCTGAATGCTGGCCTCAATTTAAACTGGACTATTTTCGACGGATTTAAAATGTTTGCTACCCTTGAAAAATTGTCACTGTTGGATGAACAGGGGCAATTGAACCTAAAGATAGAAATAGAAAACACCCTTTCAAAAGTTATACTGGCTTATTATGATGTAGTGCGCCAGCAACAACTCATTCAGGCTTTGAACGAATCGGTAAAAATATCGGAAGAGCGAATTAAATTAGCTCAAAAAAAATTAGACATTGGTTCCGGTTCCAAACAAGAATGGTTGCAGGCAAAAATAGATTTAACTGCGCAACAATCTGCTCTGCTAAAACAAAGCATATTACGCGACAATGCGCGGATACAGTTGAATCAACTGTTGTCCAGGCCATCTGATCTGGAGTTTACGGTAAGTGACAGTATTCCTTTATCAGACCCTCCGGCCTATGAGGATTTAAAAAAATCAAGTGAGAACAATAACAACCAGTTACTCGCTCTTCAGAAAAACATCAGCATGGCAACTCAAACCATACAGGAATCCCGCTCCCCGCTTTGGCCACAGTTAGGAATAAATACTGCCTATAATTTTATTCAATCTCGCAACCAGGCTGGATTTGTACTATTAAACCAAAACCTGGGATTTAATGCAGCCATAACTGCGAACTGGACCTTGTTTAATGGTTTCAAAAATCACTTATCGGCAAAAAATGCCGCCTTAAACTTAGTGCAAAGTCAGGAACAATATAAGCTAACTGCCCTCAATGTAGAAGCCTCTCTGCTGAAGGCCTGGAAAAATTATTACGCTGCACTGTCATTAGTAAAATTAGAACAGGAAAATATACGCTGGGTCAGGGAAAACATGGCTATTGCACTGGAAAGATTTAAACTGGGAAGTGCTGTATCGCTTGAATTAATGATGGCTCAAAGAAGTTTTGAAGATGCGCTGGGGCGGTATATTTCGGCTAGGTATGAAGCTAAAGTTGCTGAAACAGAGTTGCGGCGTTTAAATGGAGCATTAGTTTCAACTAACTAAAAAAAGCTCAGACCCTTGATGCAAAATGAGACAGAATATTAACCTTATGGGTTAAAAGGCATAAACTATTCATTCCATAGCCTTTCCATTGAATTACGTTTTTGTCATTTTCTCTCCATGCCTCCATGTTTAAATTACACATAAAGTCATGCTTGTACATGAAATTTTACGTCAAATTGCTTTTATTTTTTATTGCTTAAGAGAAGTGTTATACAAATCGAAATAATTCTTCTTAACTTGTATATAAAATACCTCTTATGGCATACCAATGGGATCCTGAGAGCCCCACAGGCTATAACAACAAGTCCGGACAATATAAATACAGGAAAGAATTTGGTTTTATTCTCAGGCATTGCCCGCCTGGTAATACCAGTCTACTCGATATTGCAGGTGGAGCCGGACGTATGTGCATCCCTTTAAAAAATCATTTTAACTCTATTCACGTAACCGACTTAAGTGCTGAAGCCCTGGAGCTGCTAAAAAAAAAAGAACCGGGTATAAAAACCACAGCAGGAGATTTCATGACACTTCAATTTAATCAGCAATACTCCTATGTATTTTGCATAGAAGCACTCGGTTACTTTGAAGATACTGCTGCTTTTTTACAAAAGGTAAGCGGACTGGTTGAAAAAAACGGTTACTTCATTTTCACATACACCAATCCTGGCAGTTGGCGTTTTATCCTGCGTACTATAAAAAGCGGTTTAAAAGACACCAGCAACTATACGGACATGAACTTTTCTCAATTTATATTGCTACTTCAGCAAAACAATTTTGAAATTCAGGATATGGAAGGCATGAACTGGATGCCTTTACCCATGCACGCCAATGGTTTTCTTGTCACCTTTTTTGATAGCATAGAACGGGTATTTGGTTTGTCCAAATGGATTTCCCAGAGCCCCTGGATACTCATTTGTGTTAAAAAAACAAGCTGATTTCATTTCAGGAATATTGGCTACCTTTGTACCGCAAGTGCAAACGGAATATGCTCCCTAAAAAAACCAAATATGCTATAAAAGCCTTACTGTGTCTGGCAAAAGAATACAAAAGTCAGCAACCGATGCGTATTTCCGCTATAGCGCAAAAGGAAAACATACCGCACAAATTTTTAGAAGCCATTTTACTGGAACTAAGGAATAAAGGATTGGTGAGTAGCAAAATGGGTGCCCAAGGAGGATATTATTTGAGCAAGCACCCCGAAGAAATTATGCTCAGCAATATCATCAGGTTAACCGGTGGGCCCATTGCCTTGTTGCCCTGTGTGAGTTTAAATTTTTATGAATCTTGCAGCGAGTGTGCGCAAGAGGAAACCTGTGGCTTAAGAGATGTAGTGTTGGAAGTACGTGAAGCCAGCATACGCATACTATCAAAAACCAGTTTAATGGATATTATTAAGAGAGAAAATAAATTGATGAAGAAGTTCGCTCTATGAAAAATTCGAGTACTTTATTAACTGACTTATCTTTAATCTCCCCTCTTCTTGCTTCTTCATTTAAATATCCTACTAATTAAGTAGGATATAAAGGCGCACCAAAATTATTGGCCCCTGCCGGGCGATCACGGGAGCCACAGGAATCATATCTTTATTTAATATCCCCTAATACCATTGTATTAGAAGTAACTCAGCTTACTAAATGCTTTTAATCAGAAATTCATGGGTCGAAAATCTGACTTACCAATGCTCTGTTTAAGCATGAAAATTATGATAACATCCAAATTAGAGACCTTTTTAGTTTTTGGGATGATATTATTTATGCTTCCAAAAATATTTTTTAAGCTTCATTTCACATTTTCTTCAATAAAATATGGGGTTTTGATTATTTATATCCTACTATTCCTATAGACTTTATATATTTTTTCAATTATTTTCTTGCACAACTCAAAAAGCTTTCTTTACTTTGCCCTGCATTTGGTTCTTTAAGCATCTGCCAGTTACACTAAAAATCTCCGGGATAACTAATTATTGAACCAATTAGTTTGACCGAAACCTGGCATTGTAAAGTGAACCTTAGAAAAAGAAAATGAACAGTATACATTTTAAAATAAATTGTTGTATGACCTGCATGAAATATTGTATGGAAGGATCAGGTATGCGGAAGCCCTAATACTATTAACCACAACCAGTAAAGGCCCTTCCGAAAACGAGAAGGGCTTTTTTTATTAATACAAAATCGAAAATAAGTATATGCAAAGTTTCAGAACAGAATTAGAAAATCCTCTTGTCGAAAAAGACATCATTGATCTGGAAAAAAAAATAAAGGCATTCCGGGAAGGAAAAATTCATGAAGAGAAATTTCGTAGCCTGCGCCTGGCAAGGGGAGTTTACGGACAACGCCAGCAAGGAGTACAAATGATACGCATTAAACTTCCATTCGGTAAACTTACTGCAAAACAATTGCTACGTATAGCCGATATCTCTGATGAATACTCCAACGGAAACCTGCACCTGACTACCCGGCAAGACATACAGATACACCATGTGAGTTTAGACAAAACGCCTGAGCTATGGGCAAAACTGGAACAAGATGATATAACCCTTCGGGAGGCATGCGGAAATACCGTTAGAAACGTCACCGCTTCTGCTGAATCAGGCATTGACCCCCTTGAGCCTTTTGACGTTTCTCCTTACGCTTATGGAATATTTAACTACTTTTTACGAAAACCCTTTTGCCAGGAATTAGGCCGAAAAATAAAAATTGCTTTCTCCAGTAATGAAAATGACAATGCCTTTACCTTTATGCATGATCTTGGATTTATACCCAAAGTTATTACTACAAACGGAGAAGAAAAAAGAGGGTTTAAAGTAATGGTGGCCGGTGGACTCGGCGCCCAGCCCATTCTGGCACAAACCGCTTTTGAATTTCTGCATGAAGATCAAATTATTCCATTTACGGAAGGAGTGCTTCGTGTATTCGACAGGCACGGCGAAAGAAGCAACAGGCACAAAGCCCGCCTGAAATACCTGGTAGCCAAAATTGGATTAGAAGAATTTCTAAAACTGGTGAGTGAAGAGGAAAAGGCCTTATTGAACAGAGAATTCATCATCAACCGAAATGCTGTTAGTAGTCCTTTACCTAAGGAGGAACACTTCTCTGCAGATGCAAGTATTCTGCAGGATAAAAGCTACCAGCTTTGGTTAAAAACAAACACTTTTTCCCAAAAGCAGGAAGGCTATTCCGGTGTATACATTAAAGTACAATTAGGAAACATCTCCACAGCAACAGCCAGAAAACTTGCTGAACTGGTTGTGCGCTATGCAGCGGATGATCTTCGCATCACCGTTAATCAGGGCTTTTTGCTGCGCTTTGTAAAGCCGTCGAACCTCCCTGCACTTTATCAGGACTTAACTAAACTGGGCCTTGCCCTCCCGGGCTTCGATTCCATTGGAGATATCACTGCCTGTCCGGGAACAGACACCTGCAACTTGGCCATCTCCAACAGCACCAACATTTCGGTTGAATTGGAAAAAGTTATCTATAACGAATACGCCGATCTTTTAGAAAACAAACAACTCAAAATAAAAATCAGCGGTTGCATGAATTCATGCGGACAACATGGATTAGCCCAGATAGGCTTTCATGGTAGTTCATTTAAAGCGGGTACGCATGTGGTACCCGCCCTTCAACTCCTGTTGGGTGGAGGAACACTTGGAAATGGACAGGGCAGAACCGGAGATAAAATAATTAAAGTAGCCAGTAAACGCGGACCCGATCTTTTACGGAAACTGCTCAATGATTTTAAACTGGAGGCTACTGAAGGTGAGCCATTCAATACGTATTACGACAGAAAAGGAAAAGACTACTTCTACCAATTACTAAAACCTTTAGGCGATAACAGCAGCCTCACAGAAAAAGATTTTATAGACTGGGGTCAGGAGGAAAAATTTCAAACCGCTATTGGAGTTGGAGAATGTGCCGGTGTAGTGATTGACTTAATTGCCACCCTCTTCCTGGAAGCGGAAGAAAAGTTGAATTTGGCAAATGACTCTATCATAAATGCTGCCTGGGGAGACAGCCTGTACTACAGCTACGCCGCTTTCATTCATGCCGCTAAAGCCTTGTTGTTAGACAAAAATATACACACCAACACACAACACGGTGTACTCTCAGAATTTGAAAAACATTTCATTGAAACAGCTGCTTTCCCTTCTCAATCCGGATTTAAAGAAACAGTACTTAGCATTAACAAACAGGAAGCCCATCCGGAATTTGCAGGAGCTTATTATGAAAAAGCTAAAAGCTTTCTTCGGGAAGCTTCAGCATACAGAGAAAAATCAACCTTACTTGAAAAAAATTAAATTCATGAACAAGGCACAATACGTTTACATCAAATTTGATAGTTGTTGCAGCTGTATGATAATGTGGCAGCCTGGTAAACGGGTAGTATAGTTACCAGGCAATAGAAAATATGAAAAACAAAAGCAACAATAACTTTCAATAATAACAATTATGTACAACGAAATATATCCAAAACTAAGTTTAGTAGGAGCAGGCCCGGGAGATCCTGAACTACTCACCATTAAAGCCATTAATACCCTGGGAGAAGCCAATGTGGTATTATATGATGCCCTGGTGAACCCTGAAATACTTAAGTATGCGCCCATCGATGCGCTGAAAATTTATGTAGGCAAACGCAATAAACACCACAGCTATACCCAGGAACAAATAAACAGTTTAATTGTAGACATGGCCTTTACTCACGGGCACGTAGTGCGCCTGAAGGGGGGCGACCCTTTTGTATTTGGCCGTGGACTGGAAGAAATAGAGCATGCCCGCTTGTTTAACATAGAAACAGCAGTGGTGCCTGGAATATCCAGTTCCATTGGGGTTCCGGCACTCAGCGGAATTTCTGTTACCCACCGTGGAATAAGTGAAAGCTTCTGGGTGATAACGGGAACCACCTCTTCAGGGAAAATATCAACCGATATAAAAATAGCTGCGCAAAGCAATGCCACTGTTATTATACTCATGGGTCTGAATAAACTGGAAGAAATCGTAAACATCTATCAGCAATTGGGTAAAGATGAACTACCAGTTGCCCTCATACAAAATGGCTCTCTGCCAACCGAAAACAGAGTACTCGGTACCATAGAAACTATACTTACGCTGAGTAAGGAAGAACATATTCAGTCGCCCGCCATTATTGTAATTGGAGAGGTGGTAAAACTTCACGAAGACTTTCCGGCTGTGCTAACCAACTGGAAGCATTTGCTTAACTAATGCTGTCCAGGTACTTGTTGATATTAGTTATGCTACTCCCGGTTTTTGGGTTTACACAAATGCTTTTCCGTAATAACGTAAGCATGCTCTGGCTGGGCTATTATCAAACTATACAGCTTTCAGATCGCCTGAGTATGGTCAGTGATGCTCAGGTTAGGACAAAAGAGTGGAACAGGGAATTGTCGCAGCTGCTGTTACGAAGTGGACTTAACCTGAAACTTAAAACCTGGTTAAATGCCAGTATAGGGCTTGCAGATTTTCTGTTCTTCCGGAACACAAGCGTTGCAGATAGAAACGAGTATAGGCTCTGGCAGGAAGCTGCTTTCACCTATCCTTTGTTTCAAAGATGCAATGCTACAAGCAGAATAAGAGTAGAACAACGTTTTTTTAACGCTATTACAGATGGGCGTCTCTCGGCTGTTACACAATTTATTCCGCGTTGTCGTTTCCGTCAGGAAATCCAGTTCTCTTTCAGTAAAGCGGATGCTAAAAGATCCATCAAACTTATGCTGGGTGAAGAATTTTTGTTTAACCTGAGTAAGAAAATCACAGCCGATTGTTTTGATCAAAACAGGAACTGGATTTCATTAAACATAACCTTATCAGAAAAATTCGCTGTACAGCCTGAATTCCTGTACATCGTGCAACAAATTAAAAATGGGCAGGAAATGGATTACATGACTGTGCTCCGCTGCAATTTTTATCATAAACTAACTGGAAGAAGCAAACATGAAGAAAACAGACAATAAACTCTTTCCGGTTTTTTTAAAACTGGAAAACTTTAGGGTGCTGGTAGTAGGTGGGGGAAAAATTGGACTTGAAAAAGTGACAGCGATTCTAAACAACAGTCCGGCCACTCCAATTCACCTAGTTGCCGAAACCATATTACCAGAGCTGGATCAATTACATGCTATATATCCCAATCTCAGCATCACACAACGATCTTTTCAGAACAAGGATTTAGACGGGGCCGATTTTGTTATTATTGCCGTAAATAACAAAGCAACCAGCTTAAGCATTAAACATGAAGCAGAGAAACGAAAACTCATTACCAATGTAGCAGACACGCCCGAACAATGTGATTTCTATCTGGGCTCCATCGTTCAGAAAGGCGATATAAAAATTGCCGTTTCTACCAATGGAAAATCTCCTACCATTGCCAAACGCATTCGTGAAACACTTGAAGAATCTTTTCCTGAAGAAATTAATGAATCCCTGGATAACCTGGCTTCACTGAGAGGGAAACTAAGTGGTGACTTTACCGAAAAAGTGAAACAACTCAATGAAATTACTTCAGTGTTATCCGGAAAAAGTCCGGCAACAAAAAAAAGAATCATCAGCAAAAAAAGAATACTGATCTACAGTCTCACCGCTCCTGCCCTGCTTATAGCCGGCTACCTGCTTTCTATGTACCTACCACCACAGGCAATAGGCGGACTTGCCCTTAATATCGCCAACAACATAGACTCCAAAATTTTACTTTATATACTGGCTGGTTTTGTTGCTCAAATGATTGACGGGGCTTTAGGAATGGCATACGGAGTTACGGCCACTACTTTTTTGCTATCATTAGGTATTAGTCCGGCAGCATCCAGCGCCAGCGTACATACCTCCGAGATCTTTACCAGCGGGGTATCCGGGCTCATGCACCTGAAGTTTGGAAATGTAAATACCAAATTATTCAGGCGTTTACTGCTCCCGGGTGTTATCGGAGCCATACTTGGCGCCTACATCCTGAGCTCTCTGGAAGACTATAATTACATCATTAAACCACTGGTATCTTCCTATACCCTGTTTTTAGGAATTGTCATTATTTTTAAGGCACTTAAAAAAGACAAAATAAGAGAGCGTATTAAACGCATTTTTCCCCTTGCCCTGGTAGGTGGATTTTTAGACTCCATAGGTGGTGGTGGTTGGGGGCCTATCGTATCTTCTACCCTTATAGCCGGAGGGAGAAATGCCCGGTATACCATTGGTTCTGTAAACCTTACAGAGTTCTTTGTAGCCCTCTCCAGTTCCCTTACCTTTATCACGCTCATCGGGCTTACCCACTGGGCCATTATCATTGGACTCATACTGGGAGGTATCATAGCCGCACCCATTGCTGCTTATTTATCATCGCGCATCCCTACCAAAACAATCATGATTTTAGTTGGGGTGATTGTCATTATTGTAAGTTTAAAACGAATCTTTTTCTAACCTTAAATCCACTTATATGATTTCAACAGACATAGCAATTGTAGGAGCAGGGCCAGTAGGACTGTTCGCCATATTTGAAGCCGGACTCTTAAAAATGAGGTGTCACCTGATCGACTACTTGCCCCAGCCTGGAGGACAACTATCTGAAATATATCCCAAAAAACCCATCTACGACATACCGGGTTACCCTACAGTGCTGGCGCAGGAGTTAGTAGATAATTTACTGAAACAGGCGGAGCCCTTTAACCCTGGATTTACGCTAGGTGAGCGCATTGAAACACTTGAAAAAAGGGCAGAGGCAGATTTTGTACTTCGCACCAACATGGGTACCGAAATAAATTCGAAAGTAGTAGTTATTGCCGGAGGCTTAGGATGTTTTGAGCCCAGAAGGCCGGAAGTAGAGGGATTGGAGAAATTCGAAAACGGGAAAGGAGTGAGTTATATGGTTATAGATCCAGAAAAATACAGAGACAAAAAAATAGTGCTGGCCGGTGGTGGAGATTCTGCCTTAGACTGGACCATATTTTTAGCTGAACTGGCAAAAGAAGTGACACTTATTCACAGAAGTGAATCTTTCAGAGGAGCCCCCGATAGTGTAAATAAAGTAATGAAGCTGGCAGAAACTGGTAAAATCAGGCTCTTACTCAACTCCAACCTGGCCGCTGTAAGTGGAAATGGAGTTTTAAAAAGTGTGAAAATTGAAAATGGGAAAACGAAAGAAATTAACGAAATTGAAACCGACAATCTTATTCCGCTGTTTGGACTGAGTCCGAAACTGGGGCCAATTGAAAACTGGGGATTAAACATAGACAAAAATGCCATAGAAGTAAATACCGATGATTACTCTACCAACATCCCCGGAATATACGCCATTGGCGACATCAACACCTATAAAAACAAACTCAAACTCATACTCTGTGGTTTTCATGAAGCAGCGCTCATGAGCCACAGTGCATATAAATACATAAATCCTGGGATTAAATACACCATGAAATACACTACAGTAAATGGAGTGAATGGGTTTTAATTTAAAAGCCAGAAATTCGGTGGCTGAGGCGCTCGAAGCCACACTAAGAATTAGCCAATTTGTTGATTAGCTGATTAGCCGATGGAAAATAAAAAACAATTAGCTAATTAAAAAGGGCTCTCGAAGCCACAGGTAATTTGAGAATTTGAAAATGGTAATTAAAAGGCAAAATACTAACGGAAAATGATCGGAAAAAGCTAAAAGAATTCAGTTATTGAGCTTTTGGCTAATAAGCTAATTCAGTACCTTTGAAGGAAATTTTTATTATGAAGATTCAGTTAAAACGACAAAATGATGCCTTTCACTTTGAGGCCACCAATGAAGAAGGTTGCAGCATAAATATAGATGCTTCTCCGGATATAGGTGGACTAAACAAGGGCATGCGGCCCATGCAATTATTACTGGTTGCCGTTGGTGGCTGCAGTGCCATTGACACTGTGTTGATTTTGAAAAAACAAAAACAGGAAATTGAATCGTTTGAAATTGAAGTGGAGGGAGAGCGGGTTAAAGTTGAAGAGTATTCTCTTTTTAAACACATTACCCTGCACTTCAAATTTACTGGCAAGGTAAGTGCTGAAAAAGCAGAAAAAGCAGTAAAACTTTCATTAGAAAAATACTGCTCCGTTTCCAAAACACTGGAACCAACGGCTGCCATTGCTTATAAAATTTCAGTAAATAATCAGGAAGTATCGGCCTTCCGCTTAAATTAATTTAATGCAAGACATTCCTTTAATCTGATAACTACTTATGGAAAAAAAACATTTCGAAACCATTGCCATTCGTGCCCAGCAGGAACGCAGCCAGAACAATGAGCATTCTGCCCCGCTTTACCTTACCTCCAGCTTTGTGTTTGATACAGCTGAAGACATGCGTGCTGCCTTTGCCGAAGAAAGCGATGCGTTCATTTACTCCCGTTACACCAATCCCAACAGCAATGAGCTGGCAAATAAAGTGGCTCTGCTCGAAGAAGCTGAATCTGGTGTAGCGCTTGCCACGGGAATGGCTGCCATTTTTACCACTTTTATGACGCTCCTCAAGTCAGGAGATCATGTGCTCTCCTGCTCTTCCGTTTTTGGAGCTACTCACGCCATCTTTAATAAATATTTTCCGAAATGGGGAATCAGCTATTCCTACTTTAATGCCAGTAATACAGCCGGCATTGAAAAACTGATACAACCCAACACCCGCTTTATTTACCTTGAAACCCCTACCAATCCGGCCATTGAAGTACTTGACCTGGAATTGCTGGGGAAAATTGCCAAAAAACACCAGGTACTTTTAATTGTAGATAACTGCTTTGCCACACCTTATCTGCAACAACCCATTCGCTATGGTGCAGACCTGGTTATACACTCGGCCACCAAGTACATGGATGGACAAGGGCGCGTATTAGGCGGAGTGGTAGTTGGAAAAAAAGAACTGATTCATGAAATATACCTTTTCGGGCGTTTAACAGGCCCCAGTATTTCTCCCTTTAATTCCTGGACACTCTCCAAAAGCCTTGAAACACTGGCGCTACGCATGGACAAGCACTGTGAGAATGCCCTGTATGTTGCAACTGAGCTGGAAAAAAATGCGAAAATAGAATTTGTCCGTTATCCCTTTTTACCTTCCCACCCTCACTATAACATTGCGAAAAAACAAATGAAAGCTGGCGGTGGCATTGTCACCTTTTGCATTAAAGGAGGCTACGAAGCAGGTAAAAATTTTATGGATAAGTTGGCTATGATTCGTATTTCCCCTAACCTGGGAGACTCCAGAACCATTGCCACTCACCCGGCTTCTTCTACCCATTGTAAGTTAAGTGAAGACGAGAAGAAAGAGGTAGGTATTCTTCCTGGATTAATTCGTATTTCTATTGGCCTGGAACATAAAGAAGATATTTTACAAGACATCTTACAAGCCTTGTAATTTCATAAGATTGAAGGAATATATGGAAGCGGTAAAACAATTAATACACGGACTGGAAGCGGAGGAATCCCTTAAAAAACTGTCGGAGAACTTCAAAGAACTTGCAGTGTTTTCTACCAGCTTTGGTTATGAAGACCAGGTAATTTGTCATATGATATTTACTCAGCAACTAAATATTGAGGTATTTACCTTAGACACAGGACGGCTTTTTACAGAAACCTATTCTGTATGGAACAGCACAACAGAAAGGTATAACAACAAGATAAAATGCTATTACCCCGAAACAAGTGCGGTAGAAAAATTACTTAGCAACAAAGGCCCTCTCAGCTTTTATGAGTCAATAGATAATCGCAAGGAATGTTGTTATATCCGGAAAGTAGAACCACTGAAACGGGCATTATCCGGAAAAAAATTATGGATTACCGGAATAAGAGCTGGTCAATCTGACAACCGACAGGACATTCCCAATTTAGAATGGGACGAAAACAATAACATTATTAAGTACCACCCGCTGCTTCACTGGACATTTGAAGAAGTAAAAAATTATATACGCCAACACAACATCCCTTACAACCCTTTACACGACAGGGGTTTTGTGAGCATTGGCTGCGCGCCTTGTACCCGTGCCATTCAGGAAGGAGAAGATTTCAGAGCCGGGCGCTGGTGGTGGGAAAACAACAGTAAAAAAGAGTGCGGGCTGCATACACATCATTAACGAAGAGAAAACATGAAGCAATATTATTTAAATTACCTGGAGCAATTAGAATCCGAATCCATACACATCATGAGGGAAGTAGCGGCTCAGTTCGAGCGCCCTGCACTTTTATTTTCTGGCGGTAAAGATTCCATTACCCTGGTACGCCTTGCCGAGAAAGCATTTCGCCCGGGAAAATTTCCTTTCCCTTTGGTTCATATAGATACTGGTCACAATTTTCCGGAAGCGCTGAGTTACAGAGACAGGCTTGCAGAAAAACTGGGAGAGAAATTAATTGTGCGTTATGTAGCAGACACTATAACGTCTAAAAAACTTACCGAACCTAAGGGGAAATTTGCCAGTAGAAACGCTTTACAAACCTATACTTTACTCGATACCATTGAAGAGTTTAAGTTTGATGCCTGCATTGGAGGCGCCCGCCGCGACGAAGAAAAAGCCAGGGCTAAAGAAAGAATATTTTCTGTGCGGGATGAATTTGGACAGTGGGACCCAAAACGCCAGCGCCCCGAACTCTGGAACATCTTCAACGGTAAAATACACAAAGGAGAAAATGTAAGGGTATTTCCCATCAGTAACTGGACAGAACTGGATGTATGGAACTACATCCGCAAAGAAGAAATTGAATTGCCTTCCATTTATTTCTCGCATGAACGCGAATGTGTAGTTACTCCTGAAAAACAATTGGTAGCCGTGTCCGATTTTATTCAAATAGACGAACAGGATACCATTGTAAAGAAAAAAGTGCGTTACCGTACCGTAGGTGATATGACCTGTACAGCTGCTGTAGAAAGCGAAGCACATCATATCAATGATATCATCAATGAAATTGCGGCTTCCCGCATCAGTGAAAGAGGCGAAACCAGAATAGATGATCAGGTTTCAGAAGCAGCTATGGAAGACCGTAAAAAAGGAGGGTACTTCTAATTACAATTGTCATTTTTATTATTTTATTTATTGAACATGGACATACTCAGATTTATTACGGCAGGCAGTGTAGATGACGGTAAAAGCACATTAATAGGGCGTTTACTCTACGATAGCAAATCCATACTAGCAGACCAATTAGCTGCCATTGAGAAACAAAGTAAAAACAAGGAAAACGGGGAAATTGACCTGGCCATTTTAACAGACGGACTGCGGGCAGAACGTGAACAGGGAATAACCATTGATGTAGCCTATAAATACTTTTCCACACCAAAAAGAAAATTTATCATTGCCGACGCACCAGGCCATATTCAATATACCCGCAACATGGTTACCGGTGCTTCTAATGCTGACCTGGCGATTATTCTCATTGATGCCCGTAAAGGAGTTATAGAGCAAACCAAAAGGCATTCACTCATCGCCTCCTTATTGGGCATCTCCCACATAGTAGTAGCGGTGAATAAAATGGACCTGGTAGATTATTCTGAAACTGTCTTTAACACTATTCAACAGGATTATCAACTGCTGATTGATCGCTTACAACTAAAAAACGTACACTTTATTCCCATTAGTGCATTAAGTGGTGATAACATCGTAGAAAAGTCTGCCAGACTAAATTGGCACCAGGGTCCTGCCTTGCTGGAGTTTTTAGAAGAGGTTGAACTCCGTTCAGACATAAACCTCAGCTCCAAACGTTTTCCGGTGCAGTATGTGATAAGGCCCCAAACCGAAGAGCTGCATGATTACAGGGGCTATGCAGGGAAAATTACCAGCGGCATCTATAAAAAAGGACAAGAAGTAATGGTATTGCCCTCCGGGATAAAAAGCAGCATTAAATCGCTTGAAATTGCAGGGAAAGAAGTGGAAGAAGCCTTCGCTCCACAAAGCATTGTTATGCAATTAACAGATGATATAGACATCAGCAGGGGAGAAATGATTGTGGCTGCAATTGAAGAGCAACCAGTAATCACTCAGGAAATTAACGTTATGCTCTGCTGGATGGATACCAAAACCCTGGAGCCAGGCAACAAATACATTATTCAGCACAACACCCGTCAAACACGTTGTGTAGTAAAGGAAATTGAATACAGGCTAAACATTAACAGCCTGGAGAAAGAAGAACAGGTGACTAGCATACAATTGAATGATGTTTGCCGGATACTGCTAAAAACAGCAACACCACTATGTGTGGATGAATACGCTAACAACAAAAATAACGGAGCTGCAATACTAATTGATGAAACCAGCTATGTAACCGTAGGAGCCTGTATTATGAATTAACATCAGTAAATGGTTTTAAAACAAGCCTACTCCCTCACAAACTTCTTTACCGTATTTCCGGATTGTATAAGGTACAAGCCACTTGCGAAAGGCTCAACATTTAAGTCTGCCTGTTTAGTTTGCTGAATATAGCTGTGTACCAATCTGCCATCTGCGGAAAATATAGATATACGTTCATTCGGTGTGGCTTCAACTTTAATGATACCTGACGAAATATTCGGATAAATCTGTAATGGTGTGTTGGAATTAATCTCATCCACTCCAACATTATTCAAACGCAGGCGGTAACAATTTTTGGTATCTGCTGATTTAGAAGCTCCCGTAACCAGATAACCATCGTTATCAATGACAAAAGTTACCGGCGAAAAAGTTCCGGTGCCCGGATAATTTGCAATAGCTTTCCAGGTATCTTTAGCTACATCGTATTCATAAAACTCATTATGAAATATTTCGATGGGTTCTTCTATTCCCACACCCGCATATATTTTATTACCTAATGCGAAACAGGCTCCAGCCACTACTCCTTTACCAGGCATGTCTGCCATTTTTTCCCAGGAGTCGGTTTTAGGATCGTAAAAATAGGTATCAACACTTCCCCTATTTACAGAGCCATATACCTGATGACCTTCGCAAACAAATACTTTTCCGTTTATGTGCGCAGCAACGGGATGGTGCATAGTTACGCCGGTATACTTGGTTTTGGAAGTCCATTTGTCGGTCGCCGGATCGTACTCCCACCAATCATTATAATTTCCTGTATTATTGTCTCCGAAGCCCATATATAATTTACCATTGGCTATTTCGCAGCAAGGATGGTCTCGTCCGGCACCAGGGAAGTTTCCTTTTTGTGTCCATTTGGAGGTGGTAAAATCGTATTCCCAAAAATCTTTAAGAAATCCGGAAGAGGAGTGACCAAATCCTATATACGCTTTTTTATCAATAACATAACCTACACCATACGACCTAGCCGGCCCCGGATAATCCGGTAATTGAGTCCAGGTATCGGTAACACTGTTATATTCCCAAAAATCCTTTAATTCGCTTCCGTTATGATGGCCAGTCATAACATATCCTTTACTGCCATAGCTAAAGGAGATGGCGTGATTTCTGGCGGTACCGGCAAATGTGGCTCTTACCTGCCAGCTAACCTGGGCATAAGTGCTAAATACCAAAACATAAAATAAACCTGCAGTAATTAATTTCTTCATAGTTTTCAAATTTTTCAGATAAAATGAATTCGAATTTCAATCTGTTCCTTTATTCTTTCACACCAAAGAGGATTCACATGGCAATATAGTGCATTTCCATCCCTGAGAAAAATGCATCACCTAATACAAAATCAGATTGGGGGTATTAAGATTAGCTTTCAAAGAGGAGTATTCTTCATGGTTCCCTTTATAAACAGGCATACTAAGCCACATGCCTATCGTAAATCTATATGAATAGAATCTGTTAAGTATTTTTAGGGTCAGTTAACATCACTGGTCTGAACCCCGGGACAAACCCCGGGTCCAAATTCCGCTCCAAGTAGCGGGGTATTAAACCTTCCGACGCACCTTCGGTGGTTGGGATTGTCCTTGCCAGCCGCACGCAGTACTGGTACATAGGCAGGCGGATATTAATTACCGATAAGTGGAATGTCTCACAAATAAATAGAATTAACAGGAATTTACTTACCGGCCATTAGCCAGGCGTGGGGATAAGTTTCCCGAAGGCGTAGTAAGGCTTCTCTGGCTTCATCCTTATTTGCAAAGGTACCGCCACTAACAACAAATAATCCTTTATTGTTTTTGCCGTTTATGCCTGCTGGAATGTTTTTGGATTGTAATTTTTTAATATGCTTAAGCGCATTTTCCTGCATGGCAAAACAACCCAACACCAGCTGATAGGGTTCGGAAGCTACAATGAGTGGCTCCGCTCTTCTTTCCGGTTTTGTAGTAAGATTTACCTCTTCCAGCCTCACCATTAATGTATGTTCAACCTTCTCATTTACCTTTAGCTGAGCTAAGCCATTAGCATCGGCTTGCAGTTCATCCTGCATGTAAGGAACAAAAGCCTTATTCTCCTTATATGTTTTAGGGGCATATTTCCCTTTTTCTGCTACACCGAAGGGGTTTAAATTAGCCCATGCCGTATTATTGAGGGGTTTGCTCCAGAATGAAAGTAAAAGTGATGCAATTACTACCTGTGAACCTATTAATAAAGCGGCTATTCGTTTGTAATTTTTTTTCTTTTCTATTTTTTCAGAAACAGGGGCTAAGCGGTCTTTAAATACCGGCTCAGTAAAGCTCTTCGGTGCTTCAACCGAAAATAAAGTTTGTGCAAAGAGCGGACTTAGTCCAAAAGATGAGATAAGATAATTTACATTAAGCTCAGGCTCAAATTGCACATTCTTTTCCTGATCTAAATATAAAACCCCGATATTTTCCAGCTCTAAGCGCTTATTATGATACAAATTTCCTGAACAATAGCGGCTGAATTCATTTATCCGGTGATTGGCTTCAGTATAGCTCAGAAAATGCTTTTCCATAATATAGTTCGCCAGTAAACCATCGTTATTTTGAAGGTTTTTATTAAAAAGAACTGTTTTGGAAGGCGGACTAATAACATTTCCGGAATTTTGAATAGCAGCAGCAACATGCCTGGCTACAAAGCCACCAAAGCCAGGAACAATAACACAATCGTGCTGATAAAGTAATTCACTGATATATGTTGAAATATTTTTCAATAGACTGGTGTTACGGCAACGAAAATAACAAAAAGCCTCTTCCCTGATAGTGCAATAGGCTTAAATCTTTTCATTTATTTATTAAATGTTTGATAGGCATTTATTTAAAAAAACAATCATCTACGGAAGTAAATTGGCGGCTTCTTAGTACTTTTAGTATTTTAATACCAATTTACAAGCTATACAGAAAAGATGAAGGGATTGTTTAATATGCAGGGAAAAGCCTGGAAAACCGTGTATTACTCCGTTCTGGGTACAATCCTCCTGCTCATCTTCTCTTCTAATACCACTGGCTATAGCAAGCGCTCATTATCTGAAGCCGAGAGAATTATTTCTCTTATGGTAGACTCTATCCGTACCATTAAAACCCTGGATTTCAGGATAAATGCCTTTGAAAGAGTACAGGGAGAATATTTGTCTGCCGAATCAAGTGTATTGCTTACGGTAAAGCCCCGCATTATTTATTTCAGAAATGAAAAACGTAAAATTTCCCTGTACTGGAAAGAAGGTGAAAACAGCGGGCAGGCCCAGATAAAAGCCCGTGCCTTGCTGGGGGTTCCTATTTTACTGGATCCTTTAGGAAGCATGATCCGGAAAAACCAGCATTACAGCATTTTTGAGCTGGGTTTCGACTACTTCGGAAAAATTTTTAATCATCTGCTTACCAAGGACAAAGAATTTCTGCATAAAAACCTCAACTACCATGGCAAAAAAACAATAAACGGCAACAACTACCACGCCCTTACCTACGAAAACAAACACTTTGCCTATTTAAGCTATAAAACCGGAAAAAATGAAAGTGTTTATTCTATTGCTCACCAACTTCATATCAGTGAATACCTGATTCGTGTAAAAAATAATTTCCTGAGTAATTTTAATACTTTAAAAGAAGGCACATTTTTAATGGTACCCAACGACTACTGCAAAAAACTCATCTTGTACCTCGATGAAAAAACTATGCTGCCCCATAGCATTACCGCCTATGATGAAACAGGCTTACTGGAAAATTATGAGTATACGCGACTCGTTAAAAACAGCAAATTAGACAAAGACTATCAGCAATTTTTCAGGGATTGAGGTTTTAATTGTTTAATTTGATGATCATACTTTATTTTCTATTCTTTTATCGGTTTATTATTTGCATCACACAAAACATCACCCCCAACATCAGAATTGTGATGGGTGATGAGTATTAGCTTAAATCTTACTCCACCAATAAATTCTTCCTGACAAGCATTTTGTCAGTTAGTATAGTAGCGGAATATAGCCCCGGGCTAAATGCAGAAACATCAAGCATTATGGTGTTGTTTCCATAAGTTATACTATAATTTTTTTCAACCACCACACTTCCTTTGCAATCTCTGAGTTGAATTAATGAGTTGCAATTAGAATAATAGTTAAAACTCAATTTCACTTCATTATGGGCAGGTTGTGGAAACAGATAGCATGGAATATTTTCCGTTTCATGAATTTTAATTCCGGTAGTAGAAGATTTAAATGAAAGTTTATCTACATATAACTTACATCCATAGTGCGAAGAGGGAATAATATCATCATCTGTGCCCTCTGAAGAAAAAGAAAGCTGAAGCGAATCAAGCCCTCCGTTTGAAATCAACAGGGTATCAATAGGAACCTCAAAATAGCTGTAAACAGCGGTTGGGTAGAGAAGCTCACCTATTTGACGTCTGTATTTTGGATTCCAAGCAAAGCCAGATACAGCAGCGTAGTTGCCAGGATCTAATGGGGAAATAAATTTATAGTAACCTGTGAGGGTATCTTTTTTAGTAAAATTAGCTTTGAAGCCCCCACATGGCATACTATCCATGAGGTTCTTGTATGTATAATTGCCTAATATTCCAGGAAATAATTCTCCCTTATCATCAGGAGTGGTCTCCATAACTACAGCATATTTGCCCGAATAACTGTCTGTAGTTTTTTTAGCAGAAATATATTGAAACCAGGAATTGGGATTTTCCAACCCCAAATTTTTCCATTTTTCAAAGTCACCTCCAAACAGAGGAACAGAGTTGACACCGTCAGTAAAGCTGAGCTCATCTAATTCTATATAAGATCCGGCTATTGCCTTATTGGGTGTATTAATATTGGAAGAATGAATTTGTACTACTACTGAATCCGGAACGGTGGGAATGGAGATTGGAAAATCAAAAGGAATAAATCCGGGGGATAATGTATTCTTAAATTTTGCTTGAAGTGTCACTATTTTAATCCCATTTTTTTTGAAGCCAAGCACTATAACAGCGGTATCTGTACCAGGTAAATTACAACGGTAATAGCCTTTTAAATGGGTAGGCTTTAGTGATAAAGGAACTCCACCTTTTAGAGTACCTGAGCTAAGGTTAAGATCAGAAGAATTAGAAATAGTGTTGAGAAGGGGGCCACTGTGTATTTGAATGGTTTCAACATGGCAGGCAAACCCGTTGTGTCCGCTTACTCTTTTAACACCTGGAACGTTGTTTTGTGCCAAATCTGTGTAGTAGAAAAAATTATACCAGGGTGCATCAGGCACATCTCCGGCTATTGGCGACCAGTCTTCGAAATCCCCATTGGGTATAGTATTCTGCCCTTTCAAAATAGCGCTGAGCATTAAAATGCCAATAAAAATTGTTTTTTTCATATCTATTTTTTTATATTTATTACTGATTCTTTTTTTTTGCTTACCAGGTTAAAGGTTATAGCTAAAAGTTTATACGTATTTTTACTTCTATTTATCGGTTAAAACAGGTTACTTATGAAGGCAATAAAAATAGCATTCAAAAGAAGTGTCATTTAAAAAATGTGTGTGTTACCCTACATGATTTGCCATTTCTTTCTATATATCCTTGCTTTTGGAGATTAGGGGGATAAAGCAAAGATAGGAAGCCCTACATTAAGTATAAATTATTTTGTTCCTATAGAACGGTAGTTCGTTCCCATATCTTCTAGTACCATAGACTTTCTAATACGAATGGCTCACTTCATGATAAATATTTTATACATAAATAAGATTATTATAACAACAGAATCGAATGGAAGTGAAGTAATAACAAGTCAATGGCATAAAATTCCGGTTGATAGTGCTATCATAAATCCTATTACACATTGAATTTAATAATGGTTGTTTTTGAAATGAGGCTAATTGCACTATTTATACTTACCCTAACGCCTAATCTGTTCTTTGGGCAAGTAGCAATAATAAAAGAGGTTAGCCGAACGAATAAAGTTTCCAAGGAAAAATACGTGTTTCCTAAAATAATTATGTCCCAATTTCCTGATAGAGCCAGGAAAATTAATAATTATTTAAGAGAAGATATTTTAGCTGTTGAGCCAGACACTCCTGATAGTACTATTTTTAATGAAGTTTGGAAGGTAGAGGGTGAGCCCTTACCAACACTTTCAAATTTAGAATATGAAGTCATCAGGAATAAAAATTCAATTCTATCTGTAAAAATAAGCGCTGAAGGTTGTGGTGCTTATTGTGAAGACTGGGAAAGGTTTTTTACATTCAATTTGAAAACGGGAAATATTATTCGATTGGATAGTATTTTTAGCATGGAGGGTTTAGAGAATTTATCTAATTACATGGATTCAATTAAGCAATCAAAGATTAAAAACAAACTTCGCGAAATAAATGATACTTTAAATTCACCTTCAGTTAAGAATACCCCAAATGATCTTGAATATTACAATGAAATGTTAGAGTTATATACTGATTGCTTAGACAGTAAAATTACCTATGAGTACATTTCTGAGTACGAATACTCAATTACCAGTTATGGTTTAATTATTTATTCCGACCGCTGCTCCGCTCATTACAACAGAAATGCAGATGAATTATGGACTTTTGAATATCCTATTGATCTCAATCAATGGGTGGACTTACTAACTCCTCTTGGGAAGAAATTAATTCAAGACTTAGGAGCTAAAATGAGGAAAATAAAATGAAAACCATTTTTCACTCCCCAACTTTTCATAAAAATTACCTAATGTCGACCGAAGTAAAGCTTTTCGTTCGGAGTTCCTCGGCCTAAAGTTCGCTCATACTTTGTTTAATGCCTTACAAATACTGTTATACCGGTTCCAGTTATCTTTCTGGCTTATTCACCATAGGGGATCTTTTTTTTGCGAGCTACTACCCATGCGATTTGCGGCCGCAAGGTAAAGTCTTTTTTATTTTGTGTCCACCCTATAAATCCGGCCCAAAATTCCATCTCAAAACTTTCATGAGTTGTTGTGTCCATAAATATAAATGGAACTTTTACAAGTTCAGGAGCGAGATTATCACTATTAATTACAGGTTTGAATTTACGTTTTTGCCCTGATTCAGTATAAGGAAAGAATTTAGTTATCCACCCATCTATTGATGTGTTAGAGCCATACGATATCTCTGTATGTGTTTTAACCATGTTCAACCAAAACTTTTTTTTGAAATCTCCTTTTGTAGCCTTAATAATTTCTGTCAGTATAGGCTCTAGTTCAGATGTCCACCATTTAAGGTCATATTTTGAAATATACTGTGTTTTCTGCAAAACCTTCTCCCAATCTTCCGTTGTTCCTTCAATCGTAATTTTAGGAATACCGCAACCAGCCATGATTACTTTGTATTTAAAGTAATCTTTAAATGTTTCCATAATGGTAATTTGACTTGCAATTTTTGTGGTGGGAGTTGTAGTTGAAAAATCGGCGTTTAAAATGTCAACCAGCTCTTTGCTGGTGTTATCAGCGATTTGTTTTGAGAATTGAGGAAAAACTTGTTCCCAATTATTGTTTGGCTTACCAAGTGTTATATCTGCAACCTTAACAACTAATTCTTTTTTTCCTTCAAAATTTACAAAATCCTTTCTGAATTTTTCTGCATTATTGGTTATGTGTCTTGCAAAACCCCGGCTTATCAAGAGCTAAATAATGTCATGATAAATAAGGATTGGGCTGTCTTGTTGATATGCCGTAAGTACGCCCTTTAAAAAAGAGTGATCTCCATAACAAATAAAAGAGTCTGGTAATTGTGAGGTCTTCTCAATATCAGCACGAAAAGATTTCAATATTTACTGTTTAGATTTCTCTTCAATTAACTTTGTTGGCTTGGGTAAAGTTTCAATATCGTATGTAATAAATGTTTGTGAGAAAATAAAAGAGGTTCCCAGTAGAAAAAAGAAAGTGAATAATATTTGCTGTTTCATGTGTTTGTCTTATCTGTTGGTTTCATTTACGTTCCCCCGTAGTTTCCTGCAACAAAGATAGATGATTCGTATGCTCTTGCCAAGTAAAACATTCATCTTTATCCTAACCTTAACTCTTGCGAAATTTTAGCGGTGTGGTCTGAGTTACAAAATTTGCATAAAAAGCTAAAAAATGATTAAAACAACTATAACTAAAACACCCCTGAAAGCCCCGTTATTGTTGGATTTATTGAAGTTTTGTTCAATTTGTATAATTTCATCAAGGAAAAAGTATGGGAGTATTGAGATAAGAAAAATGCCAGAATCTCTGATTTATCATGGGGTTTAGCAGATTTATACGATATTAGTCGGACAATAATGATTTATTATAATAAAAAAACAGAGAAGGAATAATACTCATTCAGGTTTTATTTTCACTATTTTATTATCTTTCATAACAACAAGTTCTGAATTCTTTTGCTTTTTAAATTCAATGAGTTTTATATAGACCTTTTCAAGTCCCAAAAGAATTTTATTCCTTAATTCCATTTGCTTTTCAACAGTGGTCATAATAACTTTTTAATTGATTAAATTTTAATTGATTTATGATGGTAAGCTTTTCATCTATAGTTTTTTGAGCTATTAATTCAGGTATTCCATAGGAATTATCGAAAATTAAGGCGCCATCAACAATTGGTAAATATATATTAAATAAATTTTCAATACCCTTGTAATAGCGCCTTTCAATTACATCATGGTCAATATTGTGTCCGCCCTCGGCAACTCTAATTTTTACCCTTTCTTTAGCCAATTCAACATTTTCTAACCAAAAAAAGAGTAAAGTAGTTGTGTAGTTTTTATCCTTGGCTTCTATAATTTTATTCTTATAACTCCTAGTTGATAATGTAGTTTCAAAAGCAAAACTTTGATTCTGGTTCAATAATTCATTGATTCTATTTAACATTATTCGGCCAGCTTCGATAGGTACTTTTTCAGGTTGAAATGGTGAAAGTCCCTTAGCGATTTCATCGGCGTTAACAAATTCTTTGCACTCAATAATTTCAGGAAGAATAGTAAAAGATGCTGTTGTTTTCCCTGCCCCATTACAGCCCGCAATTATGTAAAGGTTTTTTTCTGTCATTATTAGTAAAATTACGAAATTAATTTTCTACCAGTTGCCCATTATTATTAAATTAATGGATACACTTTTTAATAATTTATATTTGTTTAAAATGGCAGAATTTCTATTTAATCAAGTTATGGTTTTGAAAAAAAAGATTTTTAGAAATAGTTAATTTATGCAGTAATAACAGGCGTTTCAGAGGGGAGCAAAAAGAAAAGCACACCATTATAGATGTGCTTTCTTGTCAAGTGGTACCTCCAGGAATCGAACCAGGGACACAAGGATTTTCAGTCCTTTGCTCTACCAACTGAGCTAAGGTACCAACTCATTTTGGAGGCACAAAATTAGAAAAAATTTATTACCAGCAAAATTTATTAGCAAAATAATAGCAGGTTAATAATTTATCAATAACTCCACCGCTACACCAAGACCCTCCATTTCATTTAGGCCTACCTTTGTTCCATGAACCTTGTACTGGATATTGGCAATACCCGAACAAAAGCCGCCGTCTTTGAAAATAACCACATCGTTGAGCACCTCATTCTGGAAAAAAACCCACTGCCACAACTCAAAAAACTGTTGCACAGCTTCCCCGATATTAAGTTCTCCCTGGTTTCTTCTGTACTCAATCATTCTAAAGAAATTGTTAACTCTCTTCAGCACAAAACCAATTGTATACATTTTGACCTGAACAGCAAAATACCCCTGCACCTCGACTATAAAACCCCAGAAACACTCGGAAAAGACCGATTAGCTGCAGCTGTTGGGGCTTATACCCTTTTCCCGGGAAAAAATGTGCTGATTATTGATGCCGGTACCTGCCTGAAAATTGACCTCGTTACCAGCCAGCGTATTTATAAAGGCGGAGCCATTTCTCCCGGACTGCACATGCGCCTTAAAGCCCTTAATGTTTTTACCGATAAACTGCCTCATTGCGAACCAGAGCCTGAATTTACTGCCCTTAATGGCCAAAGTACCCGGGAATCTATCATCAGCGGTGTACAAAACGGCATGCTGTTCGAAATTAACGGGTTTATTTCCGCCTGGAAACAACAATATTCTGACCTTCAAGTTGTTTTAAGCGGTGGTGACCAGACATTTTTTGAAGTTGCGCTAAAAAATAGCATCTTTGCACACCCAAATCTGGTGTTGATTGGGCTCAACGAAATTTTGAAGCTGAATGTATCCTAATTTTTTAAAAAATAACTTCCTTACCCCCTTCTTAACTGTTTTGGTTTTTACGGTATTGGTAAGGGCACAATCTCCTACTTCCTCTCCTTATTCGCGCTTCGGCATTGGGGAGCTCGAACGAAGAGGTTTCGGACAAATAGCCGCCCTGGGTGGCACACATCTGGCCTTGGCCAATGACTCTACTGCTCCCTTCTTTATCAATTCCGGAAATCCGGCCTCCTATTCTTCTATTCGCTTAAGTTGTTTTGAAGCCGGCCTTCAACATACCTATAGTAATTTTGCTAATTCTACTAAATCCGTCATCACCAATAATACCACCTTAAATTATGCCGCGGTGGCCTTTCCCCTGCGCAGAAGAGCTGGTGCTGCTTTCGGCCTCCTTCCCTTTTCTAACATTGGTTATCAGGTAAGAAATTCAGTGGAAGTAGAAAACATTGGTACCGTTACCGAGCAATATGATGGTAGCGGCGGACTCAATCAATTATTCCTGGGTATCGGTATTCGTCCTTTCTTTCAATCCAGCCCGGAAAAAACCCTTTCAAAACTATTCTCCAACCTGTCACTTGGCGTTAATGCCAATTATATTTTTGGCACCCTTAATAATACCGGAAGATTAATTTTCCCCAGCGGAACCGGAATTTTCAACACCAAAAGAACAAAAGAAACCGAAATTAAAGACTTTACAGCCAATGCAGGCGCTCAATGGCATTTTTTCATCACCACCCATAAGGGTAAAGTAATGGAAGACCCTGTTAAAATAAGTTTTGGTTATCATGTTTCACTTCCCTCTGCCTTAAAAGCCTATGCCTCTCATGTTAATACAACCTTTGTATATGGCACCCAGGATAGGGAATTTGTAAGGGATACGGTTTTATATGAAAAAGAAATAGCTGGTACTATTAACCTTCCCCTGAGTCAGGGTGTTGGTATATGCATAAAAAAAGGGCATAAATTTACTTTTTGTGCTGATGCTGAAATTACGAACTGGGGCAGCTACCGCTTCTTTAATGAGACCAATGCCTTTAAAGACAGCAAGCGTTTCTCGGTGGGACTGCAATATGTTCCGAACCGCTTTGCCGTTGGCCCCGGTGCTTACCTGCGAAAAATTCAATACCGCGCTGGTTTTCGTTACCAGGAAGGATTCCTGGAGCTTAAAAACAGCAGAATCAACGATAATGCCCTGAGTATTGGCGCTGGTTTACCTATGGGACGTTATAAACTGCTTTACCAGGTAAACCTTTCTTTGGAAATAGGTCAAAACGGAACTGTAGCCAACAACCTCATCAAACAACAATACCTAAGAGCAACGCTTGGCTTTACTTTTAATGACCGCTGGTTTATTAAAACAAAATACGATTAAGGTGAAATTAACAAGGTTATTTCAGCACCTGCCGTCAGTGATAGCCCCACTTTTCATTTTATTTTCCTGTTCTAATGATATTCATGAAGTTCAGGAAATAACCCGCAAACCGGGCACCATTCCAGGCGAAATAGTAAAAGAAATGGATGTATTATATACCGACTCCGGAATGGTGCGTATGCACATGAAAGCCCCTTTGATGAAACATTATAACCTGAACGAGAAAGACCCCTACGAGGTTTTCCCGCATGGGATTTATGTTGAATTTTTTAATGAATCGGGCGAAGTGAGATCAATATTAAAAGCCGACTCGGCTATACGCTTCGACCTTACTAAAAAAATGGAAGCCTGGGGGCATGTAGAAGCCAAAAATGAAAAGAATGATCGCTTATACACCCATCATTTAATTTGGGATGAAGTAAGCCGGAAAATTAAAAGCACCCATAATGTAAAGATTGTTGCCAACAAAGATACCTTGTATGGTAAGGGAATGGAGGCGAATGAAGACTTTAGCGAATGGGAAATTCTGAAACCCATAGGAAAATCGGTTGAACTCAACAATGATAGTACTAAAGCTCAATAAGGTTTTTCATTCACAAAACTTACACAGCAAAATGCTTTTTCTATACACAAGTTAAATGTCTGCATCAAAAAACGACTTTTTCGAACAGGTATACCAGGTAGTACGGCTTATCCCTAAAGGCAGAGTAAGCAGTTATGGGGCTATTGCCAAATACCTGGGCGCAGCCTCTTCTTCCAGAGTGGTTGGCTACGCCATGAATGCCTGCCATACCCAAAAATTAAAAGTTCCGGCACACCGGGTACTTAACCGAAACGGAGAACTCACTGGAAAAAATCATTTTGCCACCCCCTTTCTTATGCAGGAGCTTTTAGAAAAGGAAGGCGTAAAAATAAAAAATGACAAAGTGATAAATCTCGAAAAACATTTCTGGGATCCTATGAAAGAGCTGGCCTTATAAGCTCTCCCTACTTTTTCATATTGAGGTAATGGATATTGAAAAAGGTTTTGTAGACCTCAGTATTCTTATTTTTTATCAGTTTCGCCAGATTATCTGAACTAATAACAAACATGCTGCATTGCTCACGCTCTACCGGCTTAAATACATCTGCCTTAGACTGCAGGTGCTGGTAATAATTTATCGCTTCCGTTTTATTTTTTAAGGACTTTACCGCAATAAGGGTGCTACTATTTACTGGAATAGCCATCGACTCTAGTTTTATGATACCGTAATAAACATTATTGAAATCGGACAGGGAGCTTCGCATTTTGTTTACATCTCCTTTTCCTTCAGGCACTACCAGTACCCAATAATGTTCTGTGTTTTCAATGTTTGTGGTAAAAGTATCTGTTACCAAAGTTGGCGGAATAGATAGGCTATCTTTCAAAACCGGCGCCTTATTGGTGCTTCCGCCCTTTTTCTGATGTATCAGGTCGAGCATAGCCTGAGCTGGCTCTGCTACAGGGTCTTTTGGATAACGAATAGTAACATAGGCAAGGGCTTTCTCCAGAGAATCGATGTTTTGTGTTCTACCCACACAAAGCGCCTTTAGGTATGAAAATTTGGGAGAAAAGTCGTTTTTACCGTATTTCAACTGAGCCTGACTACAATTAGAAAGGGCCTCTTTAAATTTATTTTCGCAATACAGTTGGTAGGTTTGCGTATAATAGGCCTCTACCTCCGATTTTTTAGCGCCCAGTGTTTTGGTATATTCAGGGTCATTAATAATTTTGGAGTAATCCGATTCCGGATAGTTTTGCAATAAAAACTGTTTACACCCTTCGGCCTTAGCGGTATTTTTGTCTGCCAGGTAAATCCGGTACATTTGGTAATACCCTGATGCTTCATACTTGTTTTTTGGAAAGCGCTTATTTAGTGCTTCAAAAGCCTCAATGCTTTTCCGGTTATTTCCGAATTGTTCACGGTACATAATTCCGAGATTATAATAGGCCTCCACAATCATTTTATTGGAAGTGTCTACCAAAAGCGGGGTCAAAGGCAAGTCTTTCAGGTAATATCTTCTTGATTTTACATTGCTGATGGCGCTTGCCAGGGTATCCTTTTTCACCTGGGCTGAGGAGTCTGCTCCTTCCTCACCTCCTGCTATGGCATCCGGAGAATTAGATTCTTTACTACTTCTTCTCCAGTTATCTTCCAGTTTACGGGTTCCCCATTTTTTAATAAAATCTTTGGTTCCGAATATGCGCGTTTGAGCGTTGTAAAAATACCATGCCGCAGCCGTAGTTACCTGTCCGAAACCGGTTTTTGGCTCAGCTCCATCATCCGGAGCTCCAGCCGCTGCCTGGGCTTCTTTGGCTTGTTTCGCCTCAAGGGCTTTTTGCTCATCTTCAATTAATTTGGCAATAATTTTATCAATAAATTTATTTCTGGCGCTGCTGTCCATAGCCGCTACTTTTTGCAAACTATCCTCCCGTTCAATAACCCGTATATGCCCTACCAGAATATTCAGGTTTTTTTTGCGGTCTAAAACCTTTTTATAGTCCGGAAAATCTTCCGTGATAATGGCAACGGTGCTATCGTAATAAGCTTCGGAAGCTGCATATTTAGTTTTCTCAAAATAAATATCGCCCAGCTTCAGAAAAGACCTGGCTTTTTGTTTAGGGTTATCAGAACTTTTATTGGATGAAGTTATATAATACTCAATGGCTTTATCTGTGTGCTGTTCCCTTTCTTCAAGTAAGCCTAAGGTGTAATAAATCACATCCTGATATTCATCATTCTTAATATCCTTCGTCATGGCCAGTAAATCGGCTTTTATTTTTTCAGAATTTTTGTGGGTTTGCTCTGCCAGCAACGCATGTTTAATTTTTACATTAAATACCATATCGTAAGCAGGTTTCAATCTTAACACCTTATCATAATGCTGAATGGCCTTTGCACCATTCTTTTCTTCCTCATACAGTTGCCCTAAAATAAAATGAAAACGCGCCCTAGTTTTACGGTTTCGGGTGAGTGAAATGGCTGCTTCTAATTGTTTAATGCCTTCCGGAAGCATGCCTTGTTTTATATAAAAATCTGCATAGAGGGCAGCAAATTCATCTTTAAACTCCCCTGGGAACTCCTTTTCATTTTTTATCAGGTTAATATAGGGATCTGACTGAGAAAGCAGGTTCATTTCGTTATAGGTTTTTACCAACCATAACCAGGCTTCATAACGCTCCTTACTCTTGTATGTATTGGCCACATACTCAAAGCTTTCAATGGCCGTAAAAAATTCCCTTTTATAAAAGTGTGCTTTGCCATATTCCATCCAGGCATTGTCTATCCAGCGAACGGCTCCAATAATCTCCTGCTTGGAGTGTTTATCCTTAATGGCATGGCGGGTAATGCAGCTGGAAGACTTCTTGATCACCCTGTCCATTTCCGGATGAATTTCCTTTACGTTCTCATTATTTCCATAAACGTATAAGGGTAAAAGGTGGTTGTAATCATCTTTATGAATGGACAAAAGTTTGGCTTCACCCTCTTTGCGGCTCTCAACAGCATAGAAATACACATTGTACCGGGAAGTAAGGTTATGAAAACCCCGTGTAACAACCGTATTCTTGTATTGGGTACAAGAAAAAGCTACCAGCAGCAGCACGAAAAGGCTTAGCAACTTGTATGTGTTATTATATCTCACCGAAACCTCAAAAATAAGTGATTTATACCGAAACCGGAGTGCTTTTTGCAAAAAAAGCTCTTCTTCCCTGCAATTATTAGCCTGGTTTTACGCAATATCCTGTTATTCACTCAGGCCTAACGCAAAATCAGGTTATATATTGTATGCATCCAAGATCTGAAACAGTTTTGTCTTAATTATTATTATTTGGCTTTTTGCCTCACTATTTCAGCAATTTTTTTAAGATATTTACCGTTTATGTCTGACGAGAAGAAAAAGAAACCCTTACGAAAGTTGTTATTAAGCAGATACAGGCTGGTAGTGCTGAATAACAATACCTTCGAGGAAAAATTTGCACTCCGGCTTACACCTATGGGCTTATTAACCTTAGTGGGCTCTGTAACCATTCTTATGACATTTTTGGTAATTAGTTTAGTAGCTTTTACCCCCCTTCGCGAATACATTCCCGGCTATGGAACCAATCGTGACCGTAGTGAAATTCTCAGGCTTTATACCAAAAGCGATTCTATTGAACAACGCCTGAAAGCCAATGAGTGGTTTCTCAGTAACATCCATAAAGTATTACAGGGCGAAGTGGAAGGTAAACCATTAAAACCTCAAAAAGACAGCAGCCGTGACTATGCCGGCATCAACACCAGGCCCTCCCGCGAGGACTCTGCCCTGCGTTACGAAATCGAAAACCAGGATAAGTTCTCCCTCGCTGTATCCAAACAATCTAAATCCAGCGGAAGCATCAGCAGCTTCTTTTTCTTTAGCCCCATAAAAGGACTCATCACCAGCTCCTTTAACCTAAAGACAGAGCATTTTGGCGTTGATGTTAGCGCTAAGGAAAATGAATTTGTAAAGGCTACATTAGCCGGCACTGTGGTGTTTTCGGGCTGGACCCATGAAGACGGATATATTATTCAGATACAACACGGCAACAACCTCATGAGCATATACAAACACAACTCTTCGCTTTCTAAAAAAGCAGGAGACTATGTGAAAGCCGGAGACCCTATTGCCATTGTAGGAAATACTGGGGAAACCAGTTCGGGCACCCATTTACATTTTGAACTGTGGTATAACGGAAACCCCATAAACCCACAGGACTATATTGTTTTCTAACCATGACACAACAAACAACAAAGCAAAAACACATTGCCATATTAGGTTCTACGGGTAGTATTGGAAGGCAGGCCCTGGAGGTAATTGCCGCTAACCCCGGGCACTTTGCCGTGGAAGTACTGGTAGCTAACAGCAATGCCGATTTACTTATTGAACAAGCCTTGCAATTTGATCCGAATGCCGTTGTAATAGCTGATGAAACCAAGTACACTTATGTAAAGGAAAAACTGAAATCACAGCACATAAAAGTATATGCCGGAGAAAAAGCCATAGAGCAGGTGGTTGAAATGGAAAGTATAGACCTGGTGCTGGCTGCTATTGTAGGTTATGCCGGACTGGCTTCCGTTATCAATGCCATAAAACACCACAAACCCATTGCGCTGGCCAATAAAGAAACCCTGGTTGTAGCCGGCGAACTCGTTACCGGTTTAGCCCGTGAACACGGGGTAAATATTTATCCGGTAGATTCTGAACATTCCGCCATATTTCAATGTTTGGCAGGAGAGTTTCATAATAAAATAGAGAAAATTTACCTCACCGCCAGCGGTGGCCCTTTCAGAGGAAGAAACCGTGATTACCTGAAAAGCATTTCTAAAGAACAAGCACTAAAACACCCCAACTGGAACATGGGGGCTAAAATTACCATAGACTCTGCCAGCCTCATGAATAAAGGGCTTGAGGTTATTGAGGCTAAATGGTTGTTTCATTTGAACAGGGAGCAGATAGAGGTGGTGATACATCCACAAAGCATAGTACACAGCATTGTACAGTTTGAAGACGGCAGCATGAAGGCCCAGTTAGGTTTACCCGATATGAAATTACCTATACAATATGCCTTTACCTACCCTAACCGTATACCTTCTTCATTCCCCCGCTTTAACTTTATGCACTATCCGCAACTTACTTTTGAAAATCCCGATATCGAAACTTTTAGTAACTTAGCCCTCGCTTTTAAAGCGCTTGAAACTGGTGGAAATATGCCTTGTGTATTAAATGCAGCAAACGAAATAGCGGTTGACGCATTTTTAAAGGACAAAATCGGATTCCTTGATATGAGCGATGTTGTAGCCGGCTGTATGAGTAAAATACCTTACATTAAACAGCCAGATTACGAACAATACATAGCCTGCGACAGAGAAACCAGAAACATGGCTGCTACAATGATTTAACTAATTTAATTATGATTCAATTCGGACAACTTTTTTTAACGCTTACCATACTTATTACCCTTCATGAATTCGGGCATTTTTTCTTTGCCCGCTTGTTTAAAACAAAGGTGGAAAAATTCTACTTGTTTTTTGATTTCCTCTTTCCCTTTGCCGGTGTATTAAATTTCTCTCTTTTCAAAAAGAAAATTGGTGATACCGTTTACGGCTTAGGTTGGTTTCCTTTTGGTGGATATGTGCAAATAGCTGGTATGATAGATGAGCAAATGGACAAATCTGTTCTGGAAAATGCGCCACAACCCTGGGAATTCAGAGCCAAACCCAAGTGGCAGCGCCTGCTCATTATGTTCGGTGGCATATTGGTAAACCTTATACTGGGCGTGTTTATTTTTTGGATGGTTTTGTTTTTCTATGGAAAAGAAACCGTTCCTGTTGCCAACCTGAAACATGGTATTACCTGTGATTCTTTAGCGCAAAGCATTGGCTTCATGAACGGAGATAAAATCATAACCATAAATAGTGAACCCGTTACTACAGTTAACCGGGTAGCTGTTGATATAGTGATGAACAAAGCCAAAACCGTTGAAATAGAGCGAAACGGAGTGTTAAAAACCATTAGCTTAAGCGAAGATGATATAGCGCACATTTTAAGAAACCTGAAATACAGCTCCTTTATTGATGCCCGAATTGAAACCGAAATCGACTCGGTTATCGGCAACAGTCCGGCACAATCAGCCGGCTTACAAAAAGGAGATAAGCTCTTCTCTCTTAACCAGCAGTACCTTCCTTACTTCGATCAGTTTTCTAAAGAAATACATAAGCACCCCAATCAGGAAGTAGCCATTGCTTTAATAAGAGGTAATGATACCCTGGAAAAAAAGCTGAAAACCAGGCCTGATGGTACCATTGGATTCTATACCAATACCAGCAAATTAGTTAAAGTAGAGCATTTTGGTTTTTTTGCCTCTTTAGGAGAAGGCCTTACAAAAGGTTATGAAGCCCTTGTCATGCAAGCCAAACAGCTGGTAGTTATTTTTACTGTAAAAGATGCGCACCAGCAGGTTGGGGGCTTTTACACCATGTATAAAACATTACCTGCTGCCTGGGACTGGAGGGCCTTTTGGCTTAGAACTGCATTATTCTCACTGGTACTGGCTTTTATGAATTTCCTGCCCGTACCCATGCTGGACGGTGGTTATATTCTTTTCCTGCTCATTGAAATGATTACCAGGAGAAACCTTCCGGAAAAATTTATTTACTACGCCAATTATGTTGGTTTGTTTCTGATACTGGCATTGATGATTTACGCTAATACCGATTGGCTAAGGCAGTAAGAGCAATGCCTGATTTCCTTATTCATCATTACTTGAAGAAATGAAAGTTATACTTGAAACGCCGAGGTTACTTTGCCGGGAGTTAGATTACTGTGACCAGATGGATTTGTTCGAAATGGATTCCGACCCGGATGTTCATGAATACATTGATAAATACCCAATAAAATCAATGGATCAAATTGTAAGTGTAATTGAAGGTCTTAAAACGCAGTACCGGGAAAATGGAATTGCTCGCTGGGCTGTTGTAGATAAAGTAAGCATGGAATGCGTGGGTTGGTCTGGATTAAAGTATTATCGGGAACCACTCAATAATCACCTCCATTTTTATGAGTTAGGGTATAGATTTAAGAAAAAGCATTGGGGAAAAGGCTTTGCCACTGAATCTTCTTCAGGGATTGTAGACTATGGATTTAAAAATTTACCCATAGCCTCCGTTTTTGCTATTACTCATCCCAGGAACCTGAATTCCCAAAAAGTATTGGTTAAACTTGGCTTTAATTTTGTAGAAACTTTTGACGATGCAGGTCAGGCTACCCATTGGTATGAATTAAAAAAAACCAATTGGGAAAAAGGGATAAAACATCCTTCAGAAAACACATAACCTGAACTTACTTCGGCTATACTATAGAATACAAAGAAGAATATTAACCTAACCGGTTTTATATAGTACGGTAACGCTTTTCAAGGAGGTGATGTTTTTTGTTATTTATTTCTTATTTTTATGTTAATGAACATTCATCTCCGGAAGTATACCGCCCTTCACCGTTGCTATTCCCTTGTTAATTTTATTTGCGAGACTTCTCGCTTTAGCTGGATTAATAGAACAATCCCAACCACCGAAAGTGCGTCGGAAGGTAGATTACCCGGTACATTGGGACGAAGCATGGATACAGGGATTGCTCTGGGATTCCTAACGGTTATTTTCTTTTTCAACCCTTACTCTGGTTTACACTCGCAAACTACCATAGGCCATCCTACTAAACCCGGCAGCGAAATAAAGCGGGATGTCAGCACAAAAAAGCATAAAATACTGCTGGTTCCTCTGGAGCCCAAAATGTACATGAGTGAAATAGATCATAAGTTAAACGGAGAAACACATTGGAGTCAGCAAAAAATAAAAGCCGTTTTCAGGGACGGGATTGATGATCAATTATACCAGCACCTTAAGCCTCATTTCAATGTGCTTTCTTTGCTGGACGATACCCTTAAATATAAAAAGGATATCCTGAAAATTTACCAGTACCTCAGCTACAAATACCAGCCCGTTCCGGATCAAAAAAATTATCAGGCTCCAAAAAATGAAAAGGAAAAAAGTGGTATCAATAAAGGGCAAATTATGGTTGAAACCAGAAGCGATGCCCGTTTTATGAATGCTAAAATCACTAACCCTTCCTTAGTGCCTGAGCTTTTTGCCAAATATAAAACCGATGTGTTTTTGTTCATCAATCAACTTAATCTTTCAGCCGGAATGGCTTCTGCCAGTGATCCTACTAAGGCTCCTGAGCGCACCCTTACCCTTCACTACACCGCCTATACTGTAGATGCGAAGGAAATAAACTCCGGCATAGCCGAATGTCATTTCCCGGTTGATGTAAATAACCCCACAAAAATCAATGCTGTTTACGTGGCTAAACTTGCCGAAGAAATTTGTAAACGGCTGCAAAAAGCCCTTATTCCTGCTCATTAAGTTACCTGTTCTGAATCGTAAATTACAGTACCCGAATATTGATATTAGCCCAAAAGGAGAGCTTTGAACCAGCTTTTTCTTCTTACCTTTGTCGCCTGAAGTTTCTATTCCGGAAAATTCACAAGTGAAATGTTTAACCTTAAATACTTACAACATGCCATTAATAGGAAAAAAAGCCCCTTCATTTAAAGCCAGCGCCGTTATTAACGGAGGAGAAATTGTTAACGATTTCTCACTGGATCAGTACCTCGGTAAAAAAGACGTAGTGTTTTTCTTTTATCCCAAAGACTTTACTTTTGTTTGTCCTACAGAGTTACATGCTTTTCAGGAAAAACTACAGGAGTTTGAAAAACGTAATGTAGCCGTTGTTGCCTGCAGCACCGATACCGAGCAAAGCCACTGGGGATGGTTACAGGCAGAAAAAAAACAAGGAGGAATTAAAGGTGTTACTTATCCCATTGTTGCTGATACAACAAAAATGATTTCGCTCAATTTCGATACCCTTTCAGGAGAGTATGATATTGATGATGATGGGAACCTGATTGCCACCGGCGAGATGATTGCCTTCAGGGGTTTGTTTTTAATTGATAAAAAAGGTGTCATTCGCCATTTACTCATTAACGACTTGCCTCTGGGCCGTAGTGTGGAAGAAGCCATCAGAATGGTAGATGCCATGCAGTTTAATGAGGCTAACGGAGAAGTATGTCCTGCCAACTGGGCAAAAGGTAAAGAAGCGCTTAAAGACACCCATAAAGATGTTGCAGCTTACCTGGCTACTCACTAAAGCTTTCTGCTGACCTTAAGAACCCTGTTTTTCCATCGAATGACAGGGTTTTTTTATTCGTGACTGAGGCTAAACATATAACAAATAACTTTACTGGAGCTGGTGCTGATGAGGTAAAGACCAGCATCCTTATTGATATTATCCAATACCGGCATTGTTCCTGAATTAAACTGAATGCCGCCAATCTCTTTTCCTTTTTCGTTGATCAGCTTACACTTCTCTACTTCTCTTTCCGCTATCAGAAAATACACATCGCTGGCGTCTTTAATCACTTTAATAAAAGGGAGTAATTCTTTTTCACTTTCATACTTCAGCATCTCTTTCCCGCGATCATCACAAACAGCCCATCCTGTTTCGCTCCAAAGTATATAGTCTGTTAACTGATCTTCATTAACAGTTGCGAAATGCGATTCACGTACTTTCATTTTGGTATCTATAAAAGCCTCTTGCCAGGCTCCGTTCAAAGAAATTTTAACTATTCGTTTTTCTGCCGAATCCACAAAATGAATGTGTGATTTCATTAAGTCCTTACCGGGTTCAAAATACCAGCTATGTGCGTTCACAGGGGCTTTATGTGTAAAACTTAACCTGGCCTCGCCCTTTCTTCCCACACCGGTAATGCTTCCCAGTGAATCTGCCATAATCAAATAATCTTTGTTTGCTATTCTCAGCCAGGTAACCGGTAGTTGTATGGGCGAATTAAATTTCGGGCTCACAAAGCCTTCCACCTCCTTGCCCTGAATATTGTAGTTTAAAACAGTGCCATTTTTACACGGTATAAGTATTCTGTAGTCTTTATTCGCTTCGTAGTCAAATACAGACATTCCTGCACTGGCTGCAGCTTTTAGTTGCACCGGGTAAGTCTGTACATAATTGCCATTTCTGTCTATTAAATGTATAGCACTTGAAGTATTAAACAATAATTGTAATTTGCCATTCTTAAAATAGTCTACCTGCACTATTTTCCCCTTAATTTGCCCTTCCAGTACTTTAGTCCATACTATTTTACCGGTATTGCTGATCAGGTACAGTTTGTTTTTTGCATCCTGCACAACTATTTCTTTCCCGCCGGTTTTATGGTTAACAACAATTTGTGGTGGCAAGAGTCCACAAGTATCGAGCTGTGTTTCCCAAACACTGTTGGTTTGAATGTTTTCTGAAGGACTATAGAGCAGGTAAGCCTGGTTTAGTAATTTGCCTCTACTTACGGTGAGCTGGTAGGCCAGGGCACTGAATTTCTCAAACATTCGCCCGTGCTTTTCAAACAATTCATTTATGTCTTTACTAAAGTAGTTGCTCAGGAAAGGCAGGGAGCCTGAAAAAGAGGTGTACAAATAAAAATTGGTTTCTTTCCCCAGTTTGGAATCCGAAAAGTTCATGAATTTTTCATTTCTGGAAAGTACCTGATTTTGCCCGAGCAAGGTGATGTACTTTCTCGCTTCCTTTATACTGGCGGCGAACAGGAGATAATTCTTAATTACACAGCAATACTTAGGCTCGAAAGTAAACAACCCGAAAGAAAAGGTTTTAAATACCGTAGCGTCTGAATAAGCATATACCGAATCGTTTTCCTGAAGGTAAAAAACACTGTCTGCCGATTGCCTTAAAAAATTTATGGCCTCGTCATGATCCTGTATTTTAGCCAGGGCGTAAATAGCACTGGTATCCTGTTCACGGGTTTGTAACACTACCAATTCGTTATCTGCCAATTGTTGCACGCTGCTGATCAGATCAATATCTAATTTTCTGTTGTATTTTTCCCTTATGTTCAAATCATCATCATGGAACAAGAGGTCGTATTTAAATTTCTCCCTGTCACCAATTCCAACAAAAGCAAAGGCTTTGGTGTTGTATGGAGCTACTTCTGTAAATTCTACCTCCGATGGTTTTTGCCGCGCAATAGCCTTCAAAAACAGCGAAGAATCGCAATTCGTGAATCCGTTCATCATTAGCTCATTGGGCGTGAAGTGAAGGTCCAGTTCCGTCCACCCGCTGGCATTGCTTATTTTGAATAAGCCTTCTTCCCTCACCGACTGGCTCAGGTATTGACTGTATTTTTCATTAAAGCGGTGATTGTAAAAGAAACGAAATTCAGCATCGTTTCCAGCACTTTCTTCCAGACTGGTAAATTTCTGATCTGTTGCCAGCACCTGTTTATCCATTTCATGAAGTGCTCTTAACAACAATGAAGAGTCTGCCGATACTGCCAGTATTCCGTCTTTCAGATAAAAATATCCGGGCTTCTCTGTTACTGCAAACCAGGCTTGCTTTAATTCTTCAACAGCTGTTGGTCCTGATTTATTTATTTTCGTTGCCTTCTTTTGCAGGTATTCTTCTACATCACGGGTATAATTAACATCCGGAAGGTTCATCACAAATAAAAACTTGTACTGATCCTCTTCCGCCGGATAGGCTGCTATATACACTTTATTCTGATCAAAAATACTTCTGATCCGCTGATCATTTCCAACAATGGAATCTAACAAGAAATAATTTCTGTTCAACTGTTTTAATGCTTCAATTTGTTGTAATTCCTCCCACATCAAATTGGTTTCATTGAGTTTTCTGAAAACATTCAGGAAATCGGAAGATTCCAGTACAATGGCACAGTCGGAAGGAATAAGCTGTGTAGCCAGTATTTTGGGTTTCTTCAGCTGTTTTAAGTAAAAATACCCCATAGTTGCAGCCATGATGGCTAGCACCACAAACAAGGCAAATAAAATTTTCTTTAGCATAAAATGGCTTACGCTAATTTAATCCCTGAAGGCTGTACTCTTCTCTTCATTCTGCATATTATTAAACAGTGGTATGTGGATAACGTTTATCTGTAAAATTATAACACTGTTTCTATTTTGGCAGATTAATTTTTTGTACTGACATGCTCCGGTTTTTAGCAGATTTTTTTCTACATTTAAGAGTAAGGAACACTTTCTAAATTTTTAATGCACGGCATTTTTATGCTTTCAACAATTAAAAAACAATCTTGCCTTCTCCCGCTTGCTTTACTCTGCTTTGTATTTTTCCCCGGAAGAAATGTGCTTTTTTCACAGGATTTTCTGGGATATAGCAATAGTAATAATGTTGGAGTAACGGGTATTTCCTTACAGCCTGCCTGTATCGTTGATGACCGTTTAGCATTTGACATGACGATACTGGGTGGTAATGTAGCACTCTATAACAATTACCTCGGACTCAAGCGCGATGCTCTTAATAAAGTGAATGGTGCTTATCCGGCCTTTAGCGATCCTGACTTTATTGGCAAATACCTGAGTGTGCGTTCCAACACTTTAGATAAGTCTATTTTGTTCTCTAACCGAACCAATATGCCCTCCTTTATGGTATATGCCAATCACAAAACAGCTTTTGCTTTTACCTGGGATGTGCGTACGTATTTAAACATAGATGGTGTTTCGCCCGAACTGGCCAAGGTGATATACCGGGAACTGGATTATCCAACGGTGTTCCTCCAGAATTTCAGCAATAAAAACCTGAGTGTGCAAACCATGTTATGGTCTGAGTATGGCTTTACCTTTGGGCACGTACTTAAAGAAAATAATCAGCATTACTTTAAAGCAGCCGGGAGAATAAAGCTCTTACAGGGCATTATGTCTGCTTACCTGTTTGCTAAAAACCTTCAGTTTCAATTTACCAATACCGACACGGTTTCCTTTTTTCATTCGCAAATTAGTTATGGACATTCCCGCAATTTCGAATTATCTGAAGACAATAAAATCAGGTTAAAGGATTTTGAATCTTTCCCTGGTGTTGGAGGAGACCTGGGGCTTGTATATGAATGGAGACCCGAATTTGAAAAATACAAATACGACATGGATGGTGAAAAAGGCTTGTGGAGAAGGGATCTGGACAAGTACAAAATAAGGCTTGGGTTTTCGGTACTGGATCTGGGAATGATTAAATTTAAGAAACATGAACGAAGCAATGACTTCATAGCAGACATAGGTTTGTGGAATATTAAATCGTTTCAGCCAAAATCTATTAAAGATTTTGACGATACCATACGAAAACATTTTCCCAGCCTTAACAGCAGCAGCACCTACACTATGGCACTTCCCACCAGTATGAGTTTGCAGTTCGACTATCGCATCTGGAAAGATTTTTACCTGAATATTACTCCCTTTTATGCTTTTCAATACAAAAACCGCGAATCGAAAGTACATGATTACAGCACCCTGAGTTTCACTCCCCGCTGGGATCATCGCTGGTTTGGGGTATTTATTCCTTTCCGGTATAACACCCTCGACAATTTCAGGTACGGTATTACCCTGAGAATGGGTCCGGTTATTTTTGGCACCAGTAATATAGGTCCATTAATCAGCCGCCAGGATACATACGGCAGCGACTTCCATATTATTTTTAAAATTCCTATTGAATTACCACACCCACATGACAAAGACAAAGATGGCGTCTCTGATAAAAAAGACAAATGCCCTGATGTGGTGGGTACCTGGGAGCAATTAGGTTGTGCCGATGCGGATGCAGATGGTGTTCAGGATAAAGATGATAAATGCCCTGCAGTACCCGGAGTGGTTGAGTTAGCCGGATGCCCCGATAGTGACGGAGACAAAGTTGCAGATGGGGAAGACCGATGCCCGAAAATTCCTGGCCCTGTAGAATTTAAAGGTTGCCCGGATAGTGATAAAGACGGGTTGATGGACGATGATGATGAATGCCCGGCCGACTCTGGCCTGATCGAATTTATGGGATGCCCGGATATGGAAAAGGATGGGGTACCGGATAAGTTTGACCGCTGCCCGAAACATGCCGGATCACTAAGTAAGAAAGGATGTCCGGATAAAGATAATGATCAGTTGCCAGACATAGATGATGCTTGCCCGGGAGAAGCCGGCCCTAAAGAAAACAAAGGTTGCCCGTATACAGATAGTGATAAAGATGGCTTATTGGATAAAGATGATGAATGTCCGGAAACACCTGGAAAACCAGAGAACAAAGGCTGTCCGGAAATTAAACAGGAAGAGAAAAAAATAATTGAAGAGGCTTTTTCCAGCCTGGAGTTCGCCAGTGGGAAAGAAATCATTAAACCCAGCTCTTATCCCTCACTTAACGCCCTCGCCAAATTAATGAAGGAACACAGTAAGGACTGGAAACTTAAACTCTCTGGACATACAGACAACCAGGGCAGCCCCGAGTCGAACCTGGTGCTTTCTGAACATAGGGTAAATGCCGTAAAAAATTACCTCGTGAAAAAAGGTGTTAAAACCGAGTCGGTAATGACCGAGTGGTTTGGGCAAACTAAGCCTATTAGTGCAAATGACACAGAGAAAGGTCGTCAAAAAAACCGTAGGGTTGAAATGAAAATCCTTCATCCCTAAGTGCATTTTAAGGTTATTTCTACTTATTCCTCAAAAATGAATGCTATAAGAGCGGGCGGGGTTTATGCGATTTTTAGACGAACGATTAAATTTATAACTTATTTATAATAAGTTGTTTGCGAAACAGACGTAATTTTTCATCTTATTTTGCAAACAGTATTAGTTTAAATTTTATTAGTTTTTGATCCGTTTTCTTATATATTTGTTAACATTTTTTTTCACATTAGGATAAATCTACGATTTATGACACAAAAATTCATACTCCTATCCGTCCTCGGTGTTTTAAGCACTCAGGAAATGGTAAGCACTTCTTTAAGCAGTTTTAACATTGTTGGTTCCACCCCCTTTATTCAAACAGAAGAAAATATTGAGCTTAGTTTTGATGAAGAAGGGATGCTGAATATTAAAACAACAGTTAGTCCCATTTTTTTAGTTCGCTTGTTTAATCACGACGGAAAAAAAATAAGCGTTAAACCCGATACAGAAACCAAGCTATTAGTGTTGAAAGATAAATTACCTTCAGGTTCTTCCTGGTATGTGCAAATAAAAACTACCGATGGAAAGAGTAATTTAAGAAAGATTACAAAGCCTTAATAGTTTTCTATCCCTTTTTCACAACTCTATTAGGTGATCGGTTAAACCCAGAAGTAGTGTAATGCCCCACAACTATCTTCCTGCTCATTTAAAGTAAAATAATTTGCCCGTGAAAATTACCGCTATGTGTCTTTAGGGCGGTGATTTAATTTGCGCTGCTCTTTTGGGTAGAGTATAATCACTTTTGTGCCGGGTAGAAATTACCTGCATTGCTAAAGTATTTGCAGTGGTATTATTTAGTTAGCCCTCCAGTTCCTTCAATGCCAACCAGGCCATGAGCGCTGTGCCTGTTTTAAGTGACTGTGGCTCTATATCAAATGTGGCTGTATGCACTCCGGCTGTTATACCTTTTGCTTTATTACCAGTTCCCAGGCGATAAAAACAACTCGGAACCTTCTGCGAATAAAAGGCAAAGTCTTCTGCTGTCATTCTCATCGGTAATTCTTCTACATTTTCCGTTCCCAGTAATTCCACCGCTGCCTGTTTTGCACGTGCGGTAAGTTGTTCATCATTTACCAGAAAAGGATATCCTTTTACAATGTTTACCTCAGCCTCTGCCTTCCATTTTACTACTATCTCCTGAACAGTTTTCTTTATTCGCTCATGGGCTCTCTCTCTCCAATCTTCATTCATGGTCCGGAAAGTGCCTTCTAATTTTAAGGTATCCGGTATCACATTGGTTGCACCATTGGCTGTCATTTTTCCAAAGGCTAAAACAGTTGGTACAGTTAGTCCGTTTTCATCTTTCTCTTCCTTTTGCATGAATAACTGATGCAGGGCACTTACTATTTCAGCTCCTATTAGTAAAGGGTTAATATAATCGGCTGGCATAGCTGCATGGCCTCCTTTTCCTTTTATTGTAAGGTAAATTTCGTCAGTACTCGCCATGTACATGCCACTTCTGAATCCTACCTTTCCGTACTCCATGCTGGGGAAAACGTGCTGCCCAAACATAAAGTGTACACTGGGATTTTCCAGCACCCCTTCTTTTATCATCAGTGATGCACCTCCCGGCAATACCTCTTCACCAGGCTGAAAAATAAGCTTTACTGTTCCCCTGATGTTTTTCCTGAGGCGATTCAAAATCATTGCTGCACCTAACAAACAGGCTGAATGCACATCGTGCCCGCAGGCATGCATTACTCCGGTATTTTTGGAACAGTAGGGCACTTTATTTTCTTCCTGAATAGGCAAGGCATCCATATCTGCCCGCAGGGCAATTATTTTTGTTGCAGGTTCCCGGCCTTCTATTAAAGCAACAATGCCTGTTCCTACCAAGCCTGCCTGATAAGGTATTCCTTCCTGCTCCAACTGCTGTATAATGTACTGTGCGGTTTGTTTTTCCTGAAAAGATAATTCGGGATGCGCGTGAATATGTTCCCTTATTTCTTTTACCTTTTCATACAATGCATTGGCGTGTTCCAGAATACTGGCCTTTAACTGGCTCATAGGTTAAAAATCTGTTGTGAAAGATAGGTAGGTAATGCGTTCCTTTTTTATTTTGTTGTCATAACCCCAGGCAAAATCCAATCTCACAAAATAGCCAAACAACCTGGAGCGGAAGCCAAATCCGTAGCCACCAATAATGGGTTCTTTCTGTTCAATAAGCACCACGTTAATAGGGTTACCCGGAACCAGAATTCTGTTCTCTGTATTTTCTTTACTAAAGGGAGAGGCGCCATACCAGGCCGATCCTACGTCTCCGAAGCCGATAATCTGAAAATTATTAATGAAGTCGGAGCGAATAGGTTTATTGGTAAGGTAGCGGAATATGGGCCACCGTATTTCTGAGTTAATGGCTACGAAGTTATTTCCGTTACGGGCATTTTGTTTAAAGCCGCGCATATTGGTGGCCAGGGCCTGAAACTGATATTGCTCGGGGTGTAAAATATTAATATTATAATCGTACTTAGGAGCGAACCAATTGTCTACTCCTCCCAAATAATAAATTAGTCTGTCTGTTCCCAGCGAGCCGCTTCCGGCAATACGGTTGGCCCAGATAAGGTCGCGGTGAATCCGCTGGTAATGCCTTACATCAAACCCATAAACAATAAGATCGTGTCTTTGTTTGTCTACTTTACGCAAGTACTCTGCAAACACTTTTAACCTTATTCCATTGTATATATTTATACCCCTGATGCGGGTATTATCATATACATAGTCTGCCTTTAAACCCGCCCAATTGGTATAGGTATTGGGTTTAGGCAGTGATTCATCGTCGGTTGAAACATACACGTACCTGTCGGTGCGGTAGTAGAACGATCCTTTAATGGATGAAACTTCATTGAATGGATATTTTAAGCGGAATTGCCCATCATGAACGTGAATTTTTTGCAAAAAATCATTATCACTCACATTCAGAAATGTCTGCCGGTGCAGGATGAGTTGCTTGTCCCAGAGTTTTTTTCTATTTTCAATACTCACATAATATTCATTATTCATATTCCCTGCAATCCTGAAACCACCTACTACCCTGTAATCTTCAAACAAATCACTCATGGCCACTTTAAAAAAAGCATTTACCCCCGGATTAATGTAATAGCCTGTAAAACGCTGATAGGTTTGGTTAAGATAAGAGTTATCTAATTGGGTAACCACATTATCTACGGCAAAATTAGTATAGTAATTTCTGAGTATGGGTAATACAAACTCCTTTTTCTCATTGCTGTGTAAATGGGCTGTATCCTTACTGTTCTCTGCTGTTTCATTTAACTGGTTGCTTTCAGAAGAGTTAACAATGGTTTCATTGCCCTTGTTTTTTTCCGGCCCAATCGGGTAGTTATCTACATTAATACGGTTAGTATCTTTAATGGGTAAGGGGCTGCTGTAAGTGCTATTGCCAGGCGTTTCTTTATTCTTGTTATAGGCCGTAAGCTGGTATCTTCTGTAAAAGGTGCTGTTCAGGTTCAGGCTTGTTTCTCCCGGTTTGGGCAATGGGTTTATATACATGTATTGTTTGCCGTTCTGGTAAAATACCTCCGCACATTTTTTTGCTTTTATGTTTATATCGTGTTCCAGTAAATTTCTCCTGTAATTGGTAAGGGGTTTAGGCGAAAAAGAATAGCGGTAATGTTCAACGGTGTCTACATAGGCAATCATACTGTCTAAGTGCGATACAAACCTGTTTCTTATTCCGTTTGATTCACTGAGGTAGGTAAATGAGCCATTCAGGTAATCGGCTGGCTGTGTTTCGTTTATTTCGGGGGTTTCTGTAACCCTCACCAAAATTTTAGATTTCTTTTTACAATCATACATAAATATATCATTGTATTTGGATTGCTCATATTCATAGCGTGCGCTGTGTTTTTCATGTATGGTGTCGTTGCTGCGGTTCGAAGCGAACAAGAGGTGATCTCCGTTTCCAATAAACCGGGGGTGTTCATCGTCCCAGATATCGTTGGTAACCTGCTCCAGTCCTCCGGCATTAATGGTGTATATAAAAATGTCCGACTGTCCCTTTCCCTTTTTCACTCCGGCAATGGCCAGTTTCTTTCCATCCTGCGAATAGGCAAAATCAGTTACTTTTTCCAGTCCGGTAATTGGTCGGCCAATCTTCTCTTTAGTTGCGGGGTTATAGGTGGTAAATAAAATAATTCCTTTTTTTTCATGCACCATAGCAAACACCTCTCCATGCGGGTGCCAGGCTAAGAGCGGGTATGTGAGGTCATTGATACGATCTACCTTAGGGCCCCATTTAACAATACGTTTCGCCTTTTTTTCGTTGCCCAGGTCTTTCAAAAACACTTTATACTGACTGAGTTCATTGGTAGCATATATGACCTGTTGTCCGTCGGGGCTTAATTTCAGCTGATAATAGTTTCTGAAGCTTTTTGGTTTTTTTAAAATAGCTTCTTCTTTTTTAGGCATAACCAACGATGAATCGCGGAGCTGGTTTCTCCTTGAAAAAGCGTCAATCCATTCATAGGTAAGATTGGTAACAGAAGTTCCGAGAATAAAAATAAATGCACTTTCTATGTTGCGGGTTACCTTACTCATGTAAAGTATATTGGGAATAACCGATTCTCCGTATGTTTCCGCAGTATAGTTCCAAAGCGCATGTCCACTAACGACCGCTTCTTCTCCGGTTAGTTTATTAAAGCGGTAATAGCGGTCGTTTTCAATACCGTCTGCAATCTTATCATCGAGGTCTACATTCCAGTCTTCAGTAAGGTAAGAGATGAGTCCGAGTTTAAACCAATCAGGAATAACGAGTAAGGTAGAGTTTTTTACCATATCGCGGGCACGGCCACCATACATCATTTCATTGATGAGCAGCTCCGCTATTCCTGCTCTTATTTGTTTGTCTAATTCGTAGTGGTTTCCGGTGAAATAAACAGAAATTTTAGTGTCTACAATTTTAGTTACACCACCCAGGTTTCCTGATTCTTCATTTGCCAGACCCAGGTTCGTTTGCCTGAAATCTCCCTGATTATTAAATACAATTATCTGTATTTTACTGTCTGTTTGGAAATCTAATCGTTTCTCCAATTCCCTGAGGTGTGCATCGGCTCTTTTGGCTACGTATTTGGCAATATCTTTTCCGCCTTCGTAGGTATATACCTGGTAGCGGTCAAAACCAAAATACACCCAGTTAAAGGGTTGGTATTGCACCCTGTTTTTACCAAACTCCTGCTGCATGCCGTAATAAAACTGAGCTTTCAGGCTCATGGAAGTTTGCATACACCAACACAGGATGGCCGATATAGCTATTGATTTACTGCTCCGGGCAGCACGAAGGGTTAAACTACTTACAAGAGGTATATGAAGAAATTTCAACAATGTCATATGTAGATGATTGTTTTTTAAATTGCCATATGGAATACCTAGTCTTCCCACAACCTGGCTCAAATGTGTGTTACACATTTGCCCTCCTTTGTGTTTGTGTTTCGGCAAACATGGGTATTTCATATCAACAATTGAAGCGCAAGCAATGTCTTAACTATGACAAACGAGTTAATTTAATTTTTATTGGATGCCGGTCTGCTGACAATACACAGAAGGCAGATCCTACTATAAAAAATGAATTAAACTTGCTTCGTACTAAGGTAATAAATTAACAGGTATTTACGCCTACCTCCTGTACTATTTCTTTGTTTCCAGGATACGGGAGAAGGCAAAAAGCAAACTTTCTTCAAAGGGCCTGGCCATTAGCTGAATGCCAAAGGGGAGGCCGTTGGAATGCCTGGCAACCGGGATAGATATGGCTGGAATGCCTGTAATGTTGGCCTGAACGGTAAATATGTCTTCGAGGTACATTTTAATGGGATCGGTACTGTTTTTCCCGAACTCAAAGGCCGTACCCGGTGTAGAGGGGGTAAGGATAAGGTCGTATTGTTTTAATATTTCCAGGGTTTTGTCTCTGAGTAAAGCCCTTACTTTTTGGGCTTTGGAGTAATAGGCGTCATAATATCCGGCACTCAGCACAAAGGTACCCAGCATAATCCGGCGCTTCACTTCTTTACCAAAGCCTTCGCTTCTCGATTTTTTGTAAACAGTCTCCAGGTCAGTGGCGTTTTTGCTTCTGTAACCATAATGCACACCATCAAAGCGCGCTAAGTTAGAAGAGGCTTCAGCGGTGGTGAGTACATAATAAGTAGGCACTAAGTAATCCAGATACGGGAAGTCAACTGCCTCCACCACATAGCCTTCGCTTTTTAATTGTTCTATTTTGGCTTTTATGCAGGCTTTAATTTCCGGATCTAAGCCATCGCTCTCCACACATTCTTTTAAGTAGGCTATTTTTGGTTGTTTAGTGAGCTGCCTGCTTTCGCTCGCATAAGCCGGAACAGGTTTTTGAGAAGCCGTAGCGTCCTTCTCATCATCACCCGCCATTATTTCCATTACCAGGGCAGCATCTGCTACTGTGTTGGTAAGTGGGCCAATCTGATCGAAGGAAGAAGCGTAGGCAATGAGTCCCCAACGGGAAACCCGGCCATAAGTGGGTTTAAAGCCAACTACCCCGCAAAAAGAGGCTGGCTGACGAATGGAGCCGCCCGTATCGCTCCCCAAGGCCAGGTGACATAAGCCTGCGGCCACAGCAGCTGCAGAACCACCCGAAGAACCTCCGGGAACTGTTTTAGTATTTAATGGATTAAGTACATTACCGTAGGCCGAGTTTTCATTGCTGCTGCCCATAGCAAACTCATCGCAATTGCAACGGCCAATGATAATGGCATCTTCAGCTAAAAGCCTTTCTACTACAGTTGCATGGTAGAGGGATGTGAAGTTTTCAAGTATTTTGGAGGAAGCTGAAACTTTATGGCCTTTATAGCAGATGTTATCTTTAAGGGCAACTATTACTCCTGCTAATCTGCCTGCCTTCCCTTCTTTGAGTTTGAGGTCAATTTCTTTGGCTCTTTGCATAGCCGAAGCAGTAAACACTTCCAAAAATACATGAAGGTGTTTATGTTCTTCTATTTTCGCTAATACATCTGTAAGCAGCGACTGGCAAGTAACCTGGCCATCTTTTAAATCCTGTTGTAAAGAAAGTATATCCTTGAACCTGTACACTCCGCAAATTGATTTATTTCTTTTCAGGAGTATTGTTTACTTCTTTTTCAACACCGTCTTTCGCATCTTTAAATTCCTTCATTCCACGGCCCAGTCCACGCATTAATTCGGGAATTTTTTTTCCTCCGAACAGCAGCAGCAGGGCAGCTACAATAAGGATGGTTTCTGTGGCACCGAGCCCAAAAACTCCTAAAATGGTTAATGATAACATGTTGTTATTGTTTTATGGCTCAAAGATAGGAATTTTACTGAATAAGTTATCCTAAAACAATTAGCTGATTGGCTAATTAGTTAATTAGCTAATTAAACCTGGCTCTCGAAGCCACCCGGCAATTTGAAGATGTGAGAATGTGTGAATTTGAAAATGGGGTGAAAAAGCAAAAGTAATTAGCTAATTGGCTAATCAGTTAATTAGCTAATTAAATCTGGCTCTCGAAGCCACCCGATGATTTGAAGATTTGAGAATGTGTGAATTTGAAAATGGGGTGAAAATTTCAAAACCAATACTTTAATTCATTTTATGGTTTTTGGCTTTTCCCTTTTGGCTTTTGGCTTTGTCTTCCCTATCTTTATTGCATGCTGAATAAAATAGAACATATTGGAATTGCTGTAAAAAATCTTCAGAGTTCCAATGAACTTTTTAGTAAATTGTTTGGGAAAACACCGTACAAGGTAGAGTCTGTGGAAAGTGAAGGTGTTAGCACCTCCTTTTTTATGCTTGGTGAAAGTAAGATAGAACTGCTGGAGGCCAGCTCCGCCGATAGCGCCATTGCTAAATTTATTGATAAGAAAGGAGAAGGTATTCACCACATTGCCTTTGAAGTGGATGATATTTACAAAGAAATGGCCCGCCTTGTTGCAGAAGGTTTTGAACTGATTAATAAAGAGCCTAAAAAAGGCGCCGATAATAAACTGATTTGTTTTCTGCACCCCAAATCCTCTAACGGGGTGCTGATTGAGCTGTGCCAGGAAATACGGTGATTGTTAGCGGGTAAGTACGATATAATCTTTCAGCACTTTGTTGAGAAAGTCTATTTTGTTTTTTGGCACTTCAGGCAGGGCCAACCTCCTGGAAACAGCTGCGGTTAACTGATTCAGGGCCTGCTGATGCGCTTCATTGGGATGCTCTTTAAAGCGGCGCAGCATCTTTTTTACCAGCAGCATGTCTTCATCACTAAAAACCCGAACTCCGGGATAAGAAGCCTCGTAATTCTCCATTTTATTTATTTTTAAAATAGACTCGAGACTGGCCGGATTACCGGGCTTGTCCTTGATTACCGTAGTATGTGCCAGCAAATCGCCCAGTCGCTGGCTTTTTTGCGAAGAGCTGATGAGCAGGGTGGCTAAACCCCCGAGGCTGGAGTAAATGTCTACTAACCTGAATACCCAGCGTATCATCAGTTCATTAAACCTCAGCTCTTCCCCATTTAGCTTCACTACTTTTATTCCCAATGCCTTTTTACCGATAGACTGCCCATGCCAAAAGGCTTCCGAAAAAACACTATAAAACAATACCGCGGGCCCAATGATTAAGTACATAGCCACTTTCAGTAAGGTTTCACTCCCTGTCACTCCAAACGCAGAGCTAAGTATACTGGCGGCAATAGTTAAAATAATAATATCTATCAGGTAAGCCAAAATCCTGTCACGTAAGGTAGCCAACTCGTATTCTATGGTTACATTCTGTGCGGTGCTGATCTCAATGCTCCTCATCCTGGTTTACTTAATTTTTTATATTTTTACGACCTATAACCCTGCGAAGGTAATGCGCGAGACTGATTTTATAAAACAAAATAAAGAAAAATGGACTGAATTGGAAGAAATTCTCAAATTCAGTGAAAAAGATCCCGATAAACTCAGCGGCTTGTTTGTTCAGGTGAGTGATGACCTGTCGTATGCTCGTACCTTCTATAAGAACCGTTCAGTACGTTCTTACCTCAATGCCCTGGCACAAAATGTATTTCATAACCTGTATCGCACTAAATCTGACCGGAAAAAGCAGTTCATTCTCTTCTGGAAAGAAGAACTGCCACAGATCGTATATGAATCGCGCAAAGCCCTGTTGCTTTCCCTGCTTATCTTTCTTTTTTCGGCCCTCATTGGGGTTATTTCCTATGCCAACGATCCGCAGTTTGCTCATACCATACTGGGTAAAACCTACGTGGATATGACGCATGAAAACATCAAAAGCGGCGACCCTATGGCCGTATATAAAAAAATGAATCAGGTAGACATGTTTTTGGGGATTAGCCTGAATAACATCCGCGTAGCCTTCTACACCTTTATTTTTGGGGTTTTAATGGCCATAGGCACCATTGTTATACTTGTTTACAATGGTATTATGGTGGGCGTATTTCAATACTTTTTTATTCAGAAGGGGTTATTTGTTGAATCTGCCCTGGCCTTATGGTTACACGGTACCCTTGAAATTTCATCCATTGTTATAGCCGGTGGTGCTGGTATCACGCTGGGTTCCGGATTGCTCTTTCCCGGAACTCTCCCTCGTATGCAATCTTTTCAACTATCTGCCTACAGGGGCCTTAAACTTTTATTGGGCATTGTTCCCATTTTAGCCTTTGCGGCCATTATCGAAAGTTTCTTAACCCGGTACACACATGCTCCTGATCTTTTGCGTTTGAGCATTATTCTCTTATCTCTTTTTTTTATACTGGGCTATTTTGTGTATTACCCTTACAAAAAGGCCAAAAAAGGATTTATTTCCCAATTAAGCGGTGGGCGCTTAGTTCCAAGGCAAACCTTCCAGCTAAAGCTGAAAGAAATCAGGAGTACCGGAGAACTCTTCTCCGACACCTTTGGCATATACCGTTCCTGCATAAAAGTAATTTCCATCAGTATTTTTTCAATGGCGGTGGTTTATCTTACCGCTGTTATTGTAATCTACCCTCAACTTATTTTTACTTTCTCCTTCACCTCTAAATACTTTTTTGTTTTTAACCTGTTTAATTTTGACAAATACCCTTTACTGTTTATATGCAACAGCATTGCTTTTAGTGTTCCGCTAACCATTGCCTTTGTTTTTCTGAAACAAAGAGCTACAAACGCCTATAGCTCCGTTAAAAAACTGCTTTCCGAAAGTTTAAAAAAATTGTACAATGCCCTGCTTTGTTTTCTGTTGCTTCAGCTTTGCCTCTTCCTTCCGGTTCCGGTTAATATCCTGCTTTTTATTAGCTTGTTTCCTTTCTTTTTGTTAACTCTTTTTATTGCCATTAAAGAAGAGTGTTTGTTCTTCTCTGCTATTCCCCGCATGTTTCAATTGCTTAGAAATTCCCTGGCTCAATTGCTTGGCAGTTACTTTATGATGGTATTTGTAAGCCTTGTCTATTATATTTTAGTTAATTCCCCGTTGGTATATACCTACATCACTGCTCTTAACTGGAATTTAAACCTTAATTTTTCTGAACGGGATGCCCTTTCCAATGCCATAGTTTTATTTACTGCTATAACTGTTTTCTTGTTTTTAATTCCGCTTATTGGATTAGCTATAGGTTTGTTGTATTTCTCTTTGCTGGAAGTAAATGAGGCAGGTGGTTTAAAAGAAAGCATTGCACAATTCGAAAAAAAGGCCAAATGAAATTCATTACAACCCTTTTTATTTTGATTTTTATGCTGGCCAAATCCTTTGCCCAAAGCGATTCTCTTATGCCCCTGGAGGAAGAAAGTGAAGTAGAAGAAGCCGTTGTGACAGAAAAAAGATTTAATGAAAAAAAATGGGAAGAGCTTACTAAAGATGTTGATTTTAGCGAATATAAAAAAGCAGAAAAAAAGAAAGAAGAAAAACCAGCACCTGAACCCCCAAGTAGTTTTAACTTTCATTTAGATAGTCCAATTTTAAAAGTATTCTTTTACCTGGTAATTATTGCTGCCTTTGGATTTATCCTTTACCTGATTGTTCGTGGCATACGCTCTACCCCTTCCAACAAAGAAATTCAGCAGGAAAATTATACGCTGGAGCAGGCCGAAGAAAACATTAATGAGTCTGACCTGGAACGTTTATTACAAAAGGCTTTAGCTGATCACAACTATAAACTTGCGCTTCGTATTTCCTATTTAATGGTATTAAAAGAACTATCGCAGTACCAGTACATACAATGGAAAAAAGAAAAAACCAATTTCGAATACCTGTATGAAATAAAGCATCAGGAACTGCGGCTACAATTTAAAAACATAACCACTACCTTTGAACGTTGCTGGTATGGCGATACAGAGGTGCAGCATCAGGAATTTCAGGTAATGGCTCCGGCTTTTACACAGCTTATTCAAACTATTAAGCAGAAAGGAGTGTATGAAAAATAAGCGAAGCCTGCTGCTCGTAGTAGTATTGGTTGTTATTGCGGTGGCCCTGCTTGCATACTTCTACAACAAAGACAAAGCCGCTCCAAAAATTAACTGGTCTCAGCATTATAATCCACACCTCAAAGAACCTTACGGACTCTTAGTGCTTTCTGAATTATTAAAGACATACCATCCCGATAAAAAATTTGAGGTGAGTAAGCAGCCTATCAGTGAAAACAGCCTCTTTTCCACATCAAAAGCGCCTTCCAATTATGTATTTATCGGTAACAGTTTTACCCTTAACGAAAAAGATATAGATAGCCTCTGTGCTTACGCTTCCCGTGGTAATACTGTATTTATAGCGAGTCATGATATTTGCCCGGAATTAATTTCGCGCCTTTATCACGATGAATGCGGTACCTGGGAAGGGTTTAGCGGCAATGTAGATTCGGTGATGAGCATGAATTTTTATAATCCTTTGTTTTACGATTCCAGTTATTACCGGTTTGAATTCCGTTTCCGCAATAAGCTTGAATCCTGCAGCTGGAACTACATTCACGGACAATATTTTTGCGACAGTGCCAACACCTTTGAGTACCTGGCTTTTGCTGATTCTTTTTATGTTAATTACATGAAAGTGCCCTATGGCTCCGGAAATTTTTTACTTCATTCCAGCCCTTTGGTATTTACCAATTATCAATTGCTGCACAAACACAACCTGTCTTATGCCGGAAAAATATTTTCTTACCTCAATAAGGGGGAAATATACTGGGATGAATACTATAATGATGCTTATAATTATTATGATTCCAGCAACAATAACTCACACGAGCAAAGTCCATTGCAATATATCCTCGATCAGCCGGCCTTGCGGTGGAGCTGGTACCTGTTGCTGGCTCTGGCGTTTATTTACATTCTATTTCATGCTAAAAGAAAACAACGGGTTATCCGGGTACTCGAATCCAAAAGCAATACCTCTTTAGCTTATATACAAACGTTAGGGCGCTTATACTTTCAGCAAAACGAGCCTAAAAAAATATCTATCAAAATCATGAAGAACTTCTTGTTCTACATTCGCAGCCGTTATGGTATTGCCACTAATGTACAGGATGAAATGCTGGTTCAGAAAATCAGCGCTAAATCTGGCATAGCTGCAAGTCACATTCAGAAAATATTTAATGCATCAAAACTGTTATTGGTAGGTCATTACCCTTTTTCCAACGATGACCTTCTGGAATTTCATCAATCAATTGATTATTTTTATAAAAACTGTAAATAAATATGGAAGAAAACCAAATCAATGTAAATAACGCCAGCAATACCGCTTTGGATAAGTTAACCGATTCGGTACATGCCATTAAGAGCGAAGTTAAAAAAGTAATAGTGGGTCAGGATCAGATGATAGAGCTGTTACTGGCCGGACTTTTTAGCGGGGGGCATGTGCTCATTGAAGGTGTTCCGGGTATAGCCAAAACACTTACGGCTAAATTATTAGCCAAAACACTGAGTGTGCAATTTTCCAGGATACAGTTTACGCCCGACTTAATGCCTACCGATGTTACAGGAACTTCTGTTTTTAACGTAAAAACTTCAGAATTTACCTTTAACAAAGGCCCTGTGTTTTCTAATATTGTACTTATTGATGAGATTAACCGTTCTCCGGCTAAAACCCAGGCTTCGCTGTTTGAAGTAATGGAAGAAAAACAAGTTACTGTTGACGGAAAAACACACCGCATGGGCTTTCCCTTTTTTGTAATTGCCACCCAAAACCCCATTGAGCAGGAAGGAACCTACAAGCTGCCCGAAGCCCAGCTGGATCGTTTTATTTTTAAAATAAAAATGGAATACCCTCCGTTGGCTGAAGAAAAAGAAATACTGAAACGCTTTAAGGATGATTTCAGGCAAACCATTACTGCTGAAGTAATGCCGGTATTAAGTACAGAACAGTTGATGGAATGCAATAGTCTAATTGAGAAAATATTTATAAAAGATGAACTCATTAATTACATTGCCGAGCTGGTGCATAAAACCAGAAATACCGGAGACCTGTTTCTGGGGGCTTCTCCCAGGGCATCACTGGCCATTCTTAAAACATCAAAGGCTATTGCCGCTATCAGGGGTCGTGATTTTGTGACACCCGACGATATTCAGTTTGTGGCACTCCCGGTGTTAAATCACCGTATTATTCTTACTCCCGAGCGGGAAATGGAAGGCATGTTGCCCGAAGACGTTATTAAAGGTATTATTCAAAGCATAGAAGTACCGCGGTGATTTCATTTTTCAGGCAATTATACTTCAACAACCGTTTTTACCTGCTGCTCGGAATTGTAGCAGCTGTGCTGGCTTTGGGCTTTGCCCTTCCTGTACTGTTTGCTGTAGGGAAAACCTTATTGCTGCTGGTACTTGGCCTAAGCCTTGCCGATATCCTTAACCTGTTTATGAACGGTAAAGGTTTAAATGCGAGTCGCAGTACCCCGCGTATCTTATCCTTAGGCAGTTCCAATACGGTACACCTCCATGTTAACAATCCTTCTTCCCTCCGTTTATCCCTGGTTATCATCGATGAGTTACCTGAACAATTTCAACGAAGGGATTTCAGTATTCGTTTAACGCTTGCCCCTAAAGAAGAAAAGTCATTGCATTACACGTTAAGCCCCGACAAAAGAGGGGAATATTTTTTCGGCAATATTAATTTATTCCTGAGTACAAAACTGGGTTTAGCCCAGCGAAGAATCATTTGCACACAGGAAATAATGGTTCCGGTTTATCCCTCTGTTATACTCATGAAGGAGTTTGAATTAGCCTCTGCTACCTCCCTTCATCAGCAACAAGGCATTAAAAAAATGCGCCGGCTCGGGCATAGCTATGAGTTTGAACAAATAAAATCATATGTAAAAGGTGATGATTACCGCAGTATTAACTGGAAAGCTACCAGCCGCATGGGAGAGCTTATGGTTAATCAATACGTTGACGAAAAATCACAGCAGGTTTATTCCGTTATCGATAATAGCCGGGCTATGCGACTGCCTTTTAACGAGCTTACTTTGCTGGACCATGCCATTAACACCAGTTTGGTTATTTCCAATATTGCTTTGCAAAAACAGGATAAAACCGGATTAGTGGTGTTTTCTGATAAACAACAAACCCTGCTGAAGGCCGATAATGGAAGATCGCAGCTTAAAAAAATATTAGACATTTTATATAAGGTGCAGGACAAGCACCTGGAATCGGATTACGAAAGGCTTTACCTCAGCATTCGTAACCATATCAAAGGACGCAGCCTTTTGCTGCTCTACACCAATTTTGAAAGTATTTATGCCCTGGAGCGGGTAATCCCCATACTTCGCAAAATTAATAAGCTACATTTATTGGTGGTGATCTTTTTTGAAAACACAGAAATTACTTCCTATAGTAAGGAAGAAAGCCATAACCTGGAAGATATATACACCCGCACTATTGCTCAGTCTTTTGTGTACGACAAAAAACAAATGCTGAATACCCTTCAGCAATACGGCATTCAGGCTGTTCTCAGTAGTCCGGAAAACTTACCGGTACACACCATTAATAAATACTTAGAGTTAAAATCGAGGGGACTCATCTAATCCCATCATAAAAATCTCTCGTCTTTTCAGGCATAAACCTCCTGCAAAGATACTTCAGTTTTTATTACATTTGCGTAATATATAAAACAAACTAAACATGAAGACTTCTAACATTGATTTGATGAAAAAAGCCCGGGCTTCTTTAAATGGCTATTGGGGATTAACCATTGGTACCTTATTTGTAATGTTCCTTCTTGTGTCTCTAAGTGGTATAATACCGATGGGAATTTTACTGGTAATGGGGCCATTCACGCTGGGCACTTCATTCTTAACCTTAAACATTATCCGCAAAAAAAACGCTGAGTTTAATCAATTGTTCTGGGGTTTTTCTCAATTCGGAAATTCCTTTATTCTTTTATTCCTGCGTGGCTTATTCATAGTTTTATATTTCTTTCTTTTGGTAATTCCTGCTATTATCGCATCCTTAGCTTATTCACAGGCCTTTTTTATTATGGCCGATGATCCAACCATAAAACCAATGGATGCGCTAAGAAAAAGTAAAGAAATGATGGATGGATACAAGATGAAATTATTTCTTCTGCGTTTAGGTCTTTCTTTAATTTCTTTCCTGTTTATTGTAATAACTCTTGGTATAGGAGTATTTTGGACTGGCCCTTTCTTTAACGCAACAATGGCCCAATTCTACCTTGATATTAAAGGAACCGCTGAAGAAGAAACCAAAGGAGATGATTATATCACCGATCATTTCGGAAGCAACGCATAACATTTTTTATTGTCAGTTTTTTACAAGACCCCGTGGTATTTCTCCGGGGTTTTGTTTTTACCTTACCAGGCTTATTTTCCCCACATACTCCCGCTTGGTTTTAAGCACATCCAGCAATTTAGCCTTGTATATAAATACATCCTGCTGACTGGTAGCAGCCGAGTAACCATCCTTTACCTTACCATCCCAGGTTTTTTTGATGTCGTTGGTATAAAATACCAGGTTGCCCCACCTGTCGTAAATCCACATTTCAAAATTAGTGAAGTTAAATCCATCCGGCACGTAGGTGTCGTTCCAATTATCGCTATTTGGGCTAAAAGCATTGGGGAAATAAATAGCCCACACCGGTTCTACTTTTAGTTTATTACAGGTATAGTCCTTGCATCCCTTCGCTGTGGTGGCATACAGGCATATTTCATGCTCACCTACTTCTTTAAACTCTTTTACCACCTGGTGAATGGCCTTAATGGTATCGGCTTTATCAATTGTCCAGTAAAAAGTAGAATTAATAGCTGTGGTATTGGTGAAGGTTGTAAAGGGTTCCAGCTCAGAAAGCTCATTGGCACTCAGGCTGAAACTGGCTCCGGGTAATGGGTTCACCAGTACCTGCGCCATTGCCGTATCTTCACAGCCACGGGAATTAATGCCGGTTACTGTATACGTGGTGGTGGTAGTTGGACTTACCTGAATACTTGCCTGGTTGTTTATTCCATTTGACCAGTTATAGGTAATTGCCCCACTGGCCATTAAGGTTACCCTTTCCCCTATACATATTTCAGCACCTTTAGTGCTTACCACCGGATTCAGGTACACGCTGATCGTGTCTTTTCCCAAACAACCGTTAATGGGATTAGCAGTGGTAAGCGTATAGGTTCCTTCTGCAGTAACAGTAACACTGCTTCCGTTAGATGCAAAATTTTGCGGTCCCATCCAGATGAATAAAGAATTTTGTTGTGTAGAGATTCCGTTTAGTGTTATGGAATTCGTAAAGCAGTAGCTTCCGGTGAGGCTTATGTCTGCAATAGGATGTAAGGTGTCTGCTTTTACAAGAACAGTATCCTTGCTTTTACAACCCGTAAGCGGATCGGTAACTGTAATGATATACTGACCGCCCATATTTACCGTAATAGCTGAAGTTACTGCATTAAAACCCTGTGGGCCCAACCAGGAGTATACCGCATTGGGAATTGCGGTGGTGGCCAATAAGTTTGCTGTTCTGATGTTGCAATTTATAAGGGTGTCGGGGCCTGCATTTACAGGTAATATAGGGCTTACAGTAACCGTAACAGTGGTAGTATCTTTACAGCCATTGGGCGTAGCACCAATTACGGTATACGTAGTAGTAGTAAACGGACTCACTTGCAGAGAAGACCCGATGGTATTTACTCCGCCGCCCGACCAGGTATAGGTATTGGCACCGGTGGCCGAAAGATTACTGGAAAGTCCCGTACAAATATCCGGAGGGCTTGCTGTTGCTGCAATTACAGGCAATGGATTTACCACAACCTGTATACTTACCGTATCACTGCAATTGGCGGTAGTACCTACAACGGTATAAGTGGTAGTAGTAAGTGGTGAAGCAACAACCTGCCCCTGTGCATTAGAGCCAATTCCGGCCGGCCAGTTGTATGAGCTGGCTCCACTAATGGTAATCATAGAAGTTTCTCCCTGGCATATTGGTGTAGCTGTTGCTGTAACAACAGGTGAAGGGCTAACATTTAACAAGGCCAGGCTGGTATCGGCACATCCAAAAGTATTTTGCCCAATAACCGTATAGGTGGTACTCACGGTTGGACTTGCCACTACCGTACTTCCGGTAGCGGGCACAGTTACAGGGCTCCAGGTATAGGTGCTGGCACCAGCAGCGGTTAAGGTTCCCGGCGAACCGGCACATATAGTAGAACCAGTAGCACTTATGTCGGGTTTCGGATTAACCGTAATGGTAAAACTTACCGGTGGACTGGTGCATCCGTTAAGTGTAGCGGTAACCGAAATAGTTGCGGTTAATGCTGTAGTGCCGGTGTTGGTTGCCATAAAAGAAGGGGCATTACCTGTTCCGCTCGCGGCTAAGCCAATGGCGGGAGTAGTATTTGTCCAGTTAATGGTTGCACCTGCCATGCTCGATGTAAAAACAGATACCGGAATATTGCTGCCCGCACACACCTGTTTATTGGCTGGAACAGTTGCTACAGGGGTATTTGCTCCGGCAACAATAATGGTATCATAACGGGGAGGAGAACAGGTTACTCCATCATCAATTTTTACTATATAGGTTCCGGCCGGAAGGTTAGTGGCTGTTGCTCCTGTTCCACCAACAGGCGACCAGGAGTAGGTAAATGGACCAATACCTCCGCTTAGGACAACACTTGCTGTGCCATCACTCATTCCGCAGGAAGCTGGCGTAGAAGAAGTGGTAACAGTAAGTGGAGCCGAACATTCTACCACTTCCAGCATCACCGCGGAGTCAACTGCTCCGTCTCCTGCATCCACAATAGCAATTTTGAAATGATAGGTGGCACAAGGAACCACATCTATAGCCGGGGTAAGCACTTTGGTAAATCCATCCAGGTGTATGGCCTGGGCACCATTATTATTGTCGATAAAATAATTAGGGCTTGTTCTTAAACTGAAAATCGGACAAAATTTAATCTGTAAAAAAAAGACAATATTAAATTTTTCATCCAAAGGAGTACTCTCCTTGATAATTTCTCAAGGTTGAGTACCAGTATTAT
>JACCDP010118894.1_pt1 | contig 64833 bp, 46 predicted proteins | sample 7445841 | NCBI WGS metagenome assembly JACCDP01 (sample SAMN15323441, study PRJNA562643) | freshwater metagenome | isolation source: river surface water | place: USA:Blue River Watershed | collected 2017-08-17 | reverse complement strand
CTCCCTTGTCGCCGGCCTGGGTAATCCGGGCCGGGTCCACGAGGGTACCCGCCACAATCTGGGTTGGGTCGTGCTCGACGCGTTCGCGCGGCGGCACGGTCTAGCCTGGAAACTCGCTCCCGAGTTCAAGGCCGAGGTCGCGCGCTGGGAAACTGGCGCGGGTCCGCTTTGGCTCGCCAAACCGCAGACGTTCATGAACGCGAGCGGTGAATCGGTGGATGCTCTCGCACGCTACTTCAAGGCCGGCCCCGAGTCGGTGATCGTGGTCCACGATGACCTCACCATCGACCTTGGTCTCCTGAAAGTGACCTCTGGCGGCAGCGCCGGGGGGCACAATGGCGTCGACAGCCTGATCCGCCACCTCGGACCTGGTTTCGCGCGCCTGCGCCTCGGCATCGGGCCGAAGCGGCCGCTGGAGATGGACCTCGCCGATTTCGTGCTGGCCCGGTTTGCTCCCGACCAGCTCGCGATCGTAACTGGAAAAATCGACTTTTTCGTCCAAGGCCTCGAGTTGTTGCTCCAACGCGGACTCGAGGCCGCCATGAATCAACTTAACCGCAGAGACCCAAAATGAAATCCGACAACCGCAACTACCGCGCCTCCTTCATCCTCGACAACCGGGGGAAGGAGGAGTCCGTCGACCAGATCGTCGACGGGATCAAGAAGGTCATCACCGAGCTCAAGGGAGAGGTCTCGGCCGTGGAGAATGTCGGCAAGCGCGACTTCGCCCGCGTGACAGACCGCAAGCTCACGGGCGCGCACTATGTGCAGCTCGCCTTTGCCGCGCCGGCTGCCGCGCCGGCCCAGCTCCGCGAGAAGCTCCGCCTCAACGGCAGCGTTTACCGGACGCTGATTCAGAACGCCTGAGCGCGTTTCCCCGCGTCCACCCCACTGCCTCCCGCCATGCCCTCGCTCAACAAGGTGCTTCTGATGGGCAACCTGACGCGCGACCCCGAGCTGCGGGTCACGCCCAAGGGCACGCCCATCTGCCAGTTCGCTCTCGCGATCAACCGCAAGTTCAAGATGGAGTCGGGTGAGTCGCGGGAGGAGGTCATCTACGTTGACGTCGAAGCCTGGGGGAAACAGGGCGAGACGATCGCCAAGTACGTCACGAAGGGCCGGCCGCTGTTCGTCGAGGGGCGTCTCCGCCTCGACCAGTGGGAGGACAAGAACACCAAGGAAAAGCGCAGCCGCATGAAGGTCGTGCTCGAGGCTTTTGAGTTCCTCGGCGAAGGACGGGGCGGTGGAGCGGGTGGGGCCGGAGAGGCTCCCGGCGGATCCTTCGAGCGCAACTCGCCCGCGCCCCGTGCCGCGCCACCGTCGGCGCCGGCCAAGGAAAGTCTCGACGAGGACGTTCCATTCTGAGGAGTCCCCGAAAATTTTGGAGCGGCCCGCCCCGCGGTGCCGTCGGCGGCGAGGGCCGTCGTGAAACCCCGGAAACCACAATCATTTCAACCTGATACAAACATGGCCTCCACAGAAGTGCTCCTCGTCAAACCCGTCGAAGGTCTCGGCGGCGAAGGCGATCAAGTCAAAGTCCGCGCTGGCTTCGCCCGCAATTATCTCCTCCCCCGGAAGATTGCGGTGCCGCTCACGGTGTCCAATCGCAAGCACGTCGAGGCGCTGAAGAAGCGTCGCGCCGAGCGCGAGCAGAGCGAGCTGAACGGCGCCCAGGAAATGGGCCGTCGTCTGGAGAAGACCAGCCTCGCTTTCGCGGTTAAGACCGGTGAGGGCGGCAAGATGTTCGGTGCCATCACCGCGCAGGACGTGCACGAGAAGCTGTTGGCCTCGGGCCTCGAGATCGACAAGCGGAAGGTTCACCTGTTCACGCCGGTGAAGTCCCTCGGCAAGCACACCGTGAAGATCAAGCTGCACGCTGAGGTGACCGTGGAGGTCCCGTTTGACGTGGTTTCCGAGAATCCGATCGAGCCGGCCGCCACCGAGGTAGCCGCCGCCCCCGCGGGCGACAAGTTCGAGAAGCGCGCCGAGCGCCGCCCGCGCAAGGAGAACCGCGAGTAACCATTCCCGGCCCCGCGAGGCCGCGTTCCGTCCCCAGGACGGGCGCGGCCTTTCGTTTTGCCGGGAATAGTTTGTTCAAAAGCGGGGGTTGCGGTGCTCCATCCGGAGCCGCTCACTCTCCTGCGTTCATGGACCAGCCCGCGCCCGCCGCCAGTTCCGGCCGTCCGCCCGCCGCCGCCGCGGCTGGTCGGACTCTCCCGCACAGCCTCGAGGCGGAGGAGCACTTGCTGTCCTGCTGCCTGCTCGACGGCGCCGACGTGGTCGCGCGTTGCCTCGAGAGCCGGATCTCCCCGTCGTCGTTCTACGACGCCCGGCACGGCGTGATCTTCGAGCAGCTGCTGGACATGTACAACCGGCAGGTGACGATCGATGTCGCGGTGGTGGCGGAGGAGTTGAAGACGGCCCGCAAGCTTGAGCAAGTGGGCGGCTACGCGTTCCTCACGCAGGTCAGTAGCCGGATCCCGACCACGGCGCAGGCCGGCTATTTCATCGACAAGGTGCGCGAACTCGCGCTGCTGCGGGAGATCATCCGGGCGGCGACCGGCACCGTGGAGGAGTGCTACGGCTTCAGCGGCGGCATCGACGAATTCGTCGACCAGGTGGAGCAGCGGATTTTCGGGGTCACGCAGAGCCGGGTGAGCGAGAGCGCGAAGCAGATGCGCGATCCGACGCGCGAGGCGATGAACGTCATCACAAGGATGATGATGAAGAAGGGGGAACTCACGGGCGTGACCTCCGGCTTCAAGGACCTCGACGCGCTTCTGTGGGGCTTCCAGCGCAACGACATGATCGTCCTCGCGGCCCGCCCCTCGATGGGAAAAACCTCGCTGGCGCTCAATTTTGCGGAGGCGGCGGCGATGCCGCGCAAAGCTGGGGTGGAGCCGCAGCGGGTGCTGATCTTCTCGCTCGAAATGGGAGCCTCGCAGCTCGCCTTGCGTATGCTGTGCTCCCGGGCGCGGGTGAACATGAAGCTGCTGCGCGACGGCCTCCTGTCCAAGAACGGTGAGGAGCAGAACCGGCTGCTGGAGGCCGCGGATGAGTTCACCAAGGCCCCCATCTTCATCGATGACTCCAGCGCGCTTTCCATCATGCAGCTGCGAGCCAAGGCACGGCGGGTCCATGCCCGTCACCCGCTCGGCTTCATCATGGTCGATTACCTGCAACTGCTCAGCCCGACCGATCCCCGGGTGCCTCGCGAACAGCAGGTGGCGGAGGCGTCGCGTGGATTAAAAGCGCTGGCGAAGGAACTTGGGGTCCCCGTGCTTGTTCTATCCCAGCTCAACCGCTCATCCGAAAAGGACAACCGCACGCCCCGACTCTCCGACCTCCGTGAATCCGGATCCATTGAGCAGGACGCCGACGTCGTGCTCATGCTTGCGCGCCCTCGCGATGCGGACGAAAAGTTCCAAGTCGCGAGCGACTCAGCCGAGTTAATCGTTGCCAAGCAGCGAAATGGACCGGTAGGAGAACTAAAACTCACCTTCCTCAGGGACATCACACGCTTTGAAAACTTTCACCAGTAGCCTCCGAGGGGGGGCGGCACGCATCCTATTTTTAATCGCTTGGTGCTCTCTGGCAGGGGTTTCCGTAAGTAAGGCGCAGGGGGGCGCCCAGGCGCCCCAGTCTACCCAAGCCATCCGGCCGATGGCGCCTGCCTACAAGGTTGGCACCGTCACGATCAAGTTTGTCGGCACGGCCAATGTGAACGAGCAGGTGGTGCGCGCCAACATGCAGATCCGGGAGGGCGGGGAGTTCGACGAGGTCATCCTAGACCGCGATATCCGGTCCCTCTATCGCACCGGCCTTTTCGAGTTCATCGAGGTGAAGCACGAGGCGGTTGACGCCCAGACTTTCAATCTCGTGGTCGAGGTCACCCCCAAGTTCCGCGTGCTCGCGGTACGTTTCGAGGGCAACACCAAGGTCAAGTCGAACCGCCTCGAGAAGGAGGTTAAGGTCAAATCCAACCAGGCCCTCGACGAGCGCCAGATCAAGGAAGACGCGGAGAAGCTTAGGGAGTACTACCAGAAGGCCGGATACAATCAGGTCTCCGTCAATTACTCGGTTGAGAAGGACCGGGTCGGCGGTTTCGGCACGGTTATCTTCAAGATCCGCGAGGGTGAGAAGGTGCGGATCGGCGAGATCGCTTTCGCCGGCAACAAGAGCGTCCCAGCGCGCAAGCTGCGCGGGGCGATCGAGACCAAGAAGTGGTGGATCTTTTCCTGGCTCACAGGCTCCGGCCGTTTCAAGGACGACCAGTTCGAGGACGACCTCGACAAGCTGCGCGACCTCTACCGCGAGGAGGGATTCCTCGACGTCGAGATTCCCCAGGACAAGGTCCAATTCAACTACCCGGCGCCGGGCCGCCTCGTGCTGGTGGTGAATATCGTCGAAGGGCGCCGGTACCGCGTCGGCGAGGTCAGTTTTTCCGGCAACAAGCTTTTCCCGTCGACCCTGCTTAAGCGGGTGGTGCGCCAGAAGACCGGCGTCGTGTTCGTGCCGTCTAAGCTGGACAAGGACGTCGAGCGTTTGGACGACTTCTATGGCAAGGACGGCTATCTCGACACGCGCGTCCGCCTGAATCGCAAACCGAACGTCACCACCGGCGCGATCGATGTCGAGTATGTCATCGCCGAGGGCGAAAAATTCAGCGTCGAGTCAATCGTCATCGAAGGCAACACGAAGACCAAGAGTACCGTGCTCCTGCGCGAGCTCGTGCTCGGGCCCGGCGACGTGTTCAGCACGGTCCTGATGAAGATCAGCCAGCTCCGCCTGGAGAACACCCGCTTCTTCGAGAGTGTGAACGTCAACCACCAGGAGACGAATATTCCCGGCCGGCGGAATATGCGCATCGCGGTGCGCGAGGGGCGCACGGGCAACCTGACGTTCGGCGCGGGCTTCTCCTCGCTGGAGCGCGCCACGCTCTTCGCCGAGGTCTCGCAGTCCAATTTCGACATCTTCAACCGCCGCTCATTCTTCCAGGGCGACGGCCAGAAGTTCCGTCTGCGCATGCAGCTCGGATCGCTCTCCAGCGAGGTGGTTCTCTCCTTCGAGGAGCCGTGGCTGTTCCAGCGCCAGCTGGCGCTGGGCTTCTCGGTTTTCCGGACCAGTTCGGAATATAACAGCACGTTCTACAGCCAGATCCAGACCGGCTTCGAGGTGTACCTGCGTAAGCACCTGTTCGAGCTTTGGAACGGCCGGCTTTCGTACACCTACGAGGTTTTCGACATCAACAACATCTCTCCCAGCGCTTCGGCGGTGATCCGCGCCCTCGAGGGCAGCAACGCCTCCTCCAGCATCGGCTTCCAGCTGGAGCGGGACACGCGCGACAAGATCATCAACACCACCAGCGGCAACCGCGTGGAGGTAAACTTGCGCTTCGCCGGCGGCCCGCTCGGCGGAAGCAACATCAACAACAATTACAGCGTGGAGTTCCGCGGTTCCCAGTTCTTCCCGATCTTCGAGACCCAGGCCCAGGTGCTCTCCCTCATCGCGCGCGGGGGCGTCATCCAGAACTTCGGCGACTCCAACGACGTACCCTACTACAACAAGTACTACCTCGGCGGCCCCCAGACCCTGCGCGGTTTCGAGTTCCGCGAAGTTTCGCCGCGCGATCCGTTCAACGAGCCCATCGGCGGCAAGACCTACGGTTTCTTCAGCGCCGAGTACTCCGCCGACATCGTGAGCCCGATCCGCTTCGCGATCTTCTACGACGCCGGCTTCGTGAACAAGGGGGCCTACGACTTCAACCCCTCTAAATACCACGACAACTTCGGCTTCGGCCTGCGTCTGTTTGTGGCGGGCGCCCCCCTGAGCCTCGATTTCGGCATTCCGATCACGGGTTCCAAGGAGGCCATGAAGGGCAACCAGTTCAATTTTTCCTTTGGCACCCGATTCTGATTCTGCCTCCTTCAACGGTTTAACTCCTCCCATTCCTCCCATGAAGCACGCATCCCGCTCCCTTCTCGCCCTCGCGGCGTTCGTCGCGGCCGCCGCCATCGCCGGCGCGCAGCCCGCGCTCAAGCTCGCCACGGTCGACATGGCGAAGCTCTACGACAACCACTTCAAGACCATCGAGCAGAACGCCAAGATCCAGGCCGATGACCAGAAGGCCCAGGAGGAGGTCGAGAAGATGAACAAAGAGGGCAACACCCTCGTCGAGGAATACAAGACGCTCAACGAGCAGGCGAATAGCCCGGCCCTCTCCGCCGAGGCTAAGTCCAAGGCCCAGAACGAGGCGCAGAAGAAGCTCGAATCCATCCAGAACAAGCAGCGCGAGGTCCAGACGTTCATCCAGAACACCCGCAACTCCCTTGGCCAGCGCCTCAATACCTTCCGCAGCCTGATGCTCGAGGAGATCACGAAGGTCGTGTCCGACGTCGCCAAGCGCAAGGGCACCACCCTCGTGCTCGACAAGGCTGGCCCCACGGCCATCGGCATCTCCAACCTGGTTTATGCCGACGGCGCTTACGACATCACCGACGACGTGATGAAGGAGATCAACAAGGACCGCCCTGCCGCTCCGGCCGCCCCTGCCGCGGCCCCGGCGGCCGCCCCGGCCGCGGCTCCCACCGCCCCGATCACGGTTCCCGGCGTCTCGCCCAAAAAGTAAGGCGCAGTTCCGTTCCCGCACCTTTCGAGCCCCGCCCATCCGGCGGGGCTTTTTATTTGCCGGATCGACGCGCGATCCGCGCTGCGGAATTGCACGCGGCCCGCAAACCCCCACGCTCGAGCCATGGAGTTTGAGCTTTCGGCCGCCGACCTAGTCGCGATCACCTCGGCCTGTGGACAAAGGGGAGGAACCCGGGAGCAGGTCCGCGGCCTCGCCGCACTCTCGGAGGCCGGTCCGGGCGACCTCAGTTTCCTCGGCAACCCGCGTTACAAGGCGGAGGTCGCCACGACGAAGGCCAGCGTGGTGTTGCTACCGAGGGATCACGCGGGCGATCCGGCCCCCGGTCAGCTCTTTCTGCTGGTGGATAATCCGTCGATCGCGTTGGCGCAGGTCTGCGCGCGTCTGGAGCAGCGGTTGTGGCCGCGGCCTGCGGCCGGCATCCATCCCAGCGCGGTGGTTTCCGCCTCCGCCCGGGTGGCCCCCTCGGCCACCGTGGGTCCTCTGTGCGTGGTCGAGGACGGCGCGATCGTCGAGGAACGTGCCTTCTTGCAGGCGCAGGTGTTCGTCGGTCGCGGAGCCTCGGTCGGTGAGGGCTCGTGGTTGATGCCGGGGGTCGTGGTCACCGCCGAGTGCGTTGTCGGCCGGCGCGTTCGCCTGCACGCGGGCGTGGTGGTGGGGTCCGACGGTTTCGGTTACGAATTCGTCGCGGGCCGCCATGAGAAGGTTCCGCAGATCGGTGCCGTGGAGATCGGTGACGACGTCGAGATCGGGGCCAACACGACCCTGGATCGGGCGCGGTTCGGCCGCACGACGATCGGCGAGGGCTCCAAGATAGATAATCTGGTGCAGGTGGCGCACAATGTGCGCGTCGGAAAACATTGCATCCTCTGCGCGCACGTCGGCATTTCCGGCAGCACGACGATCGGCGACTATGCGGTGCTGGGCGGTCAGGCCGGGGTGGCGGGCCACCTTTCGTTGGGCAAGGGCGCCAAGGTGGGCGGCGGGGCGGCGGTCACCGCGGATGTCGCTCCCGGGGCCTTCGTCAACGGCAGCCCGGCCATTCCTTTCATGCTGGAGCGCAGGGTCGCGGTGCTGCGGGAGCGCCTGCCCGACCTTTTCCGGCGCGTGGACGGGCTCGAGGCGGCGATCGGCGATCTGAAAAAGCTTTCTCCCGGAGATGCCGGCCGCAAGATGCCGCCCGCATGACCGACTCGCGGCTCAAAATCTTCTCCGGAAATTCCAATCGCGCGCTGGCGGAAGAGATCTGCCGTTCGATCGGCGAGCCGCTGGGCGAGGCCACGGTCACGAGTTTCCCGGACGGCGAGACGTTCGTTAAGATCAACGAGAACATCCGCGGTCACGACGTCTTCATCATCCAGTCGACCTGCCCGCCGACGAACCACCATCTCGTCGAGTTGCTGATCATGATCGACGCCGCCAAGCGGGCGTCGGCCCAGCGTATCACCGCTGTGCTGCCGTTCTACGGTTATGCCCGGCAGGATCGCAAAGACCAGCCCCGCGTGCCGATCACCGCCAAACTCGTAGCCAACCTCATCGTGGCCGCGGGTGCGAACCGGATTCTCACGATGGACCTGCACAGCCAGCAGATCCAGGGGTTCTTCGACATCCCGGTCGACCACCTCTACGCCTCCCCGGTCTTTTTCGAGCATCTGGCCCGGGCCAAGCCCGAGGGTCTCGTGGTCTGCTCGCCCGACGTCGGCGGAATGAAGATGGCTGCCGCCTACGCCGACGTGCTCGGCGCCGGCCTCGCTCTCGTCGCCAAGAAGCGGAAGAGCGCCACCAATGTGGAGGCGATCAACGTCGTCGGTGACGTCGACGGTTGCGACGTGCTGCTCGTCGACGATATCACCGAGACCGCCGGCACTCTTTGCGCCGCCGCCAAGATCCTGCGCGAGCACGGCGCCCGCAGCATCCGTGCGGCCGTGAGCCACTGCATTCTCAACGATGTTGCCGTGGATCGTCTGCGCTCGGGCCTGATCGACGAGTTGATCACCACCAACTCCACCCCGATCGATACCAAGGGTCTGCCGGTGACGGTCCTCAGCATCGCCTCGCTCCTCGGCAAGGCCATCCAGCGTATCAACAGCAACGAGAGCGTCACCGGCTTGTTCCGTGTGAAGGGCTTCTGAGCCTCGTCCCGCCCAACGGGGCGGGTTGCGGCGCGCGGGTAGGGCGTCCAAGGTCTCGGAATGAAGCGCGTATCGTTTCTTTCCGTTCAGTTCGCTTTGGCGTTCATCGGTTCCGGGTTCATCTCCGCTTCGGCCGCGGCACCGCGCGATTCCCGCCGTGAGCCGCCGCGGGGCAGTCCGCCGTCGGTCACGGTCGATAAGTCCGAGCTTGGAGCGGGGGCCGATGCTGCCGGCCGGGTGCAGAGCTACGCCGATGTCTTAGAACCCGTCCAGCGGGCGGTCGTTTCAGTCTACTCGACCAAGATCATCAAGGAGCGCATCGCAATAAATCCATTCTTCCGGCAGTTCTTCGGCAACATTCCCGACCAGGAACGGGAAAGCCGGCAGGAAGGGCTGGGCTCCGGCGTCATCGTCTCCTCCGACGGCTACATCCTGACCAACAACCACGTGGTCGAGGGCGCTGACGAGTTGAAGGTCACGCTCGCCGACGATCGTGACTTCATGGCCAAGGTCGTGGGCACCGATCCCAAGACCGATGTCGCGGTGCTGAAGATCGAGGCCGAGGGTCTGCCGACGGTCACGCTGGCCGACAGCGACAAGCTTCGCGTGGGCGATGTGGTCTTCGCCGTTGGTAACCCCCTCGGCGTTGGCCAGACCGTCACCATGGGCATCATCTCCGCCCGGGGCCGCAGCAAGCTGGGCCTGCTGGAGAACGTTTCCGGTTACGAGGACTTCATCCAAACCGACGCCGCGATCAACATGGGCAACTCCGGCGGCGCGCTGGTGGACACCCGTGGCCGGTTGATCGGCATCAACAGCGCCATCATCACGCCGTCGCGCGGCAGCGTCGGCATCGGCTTCGCCATTCCGGTCAACCTCGCTCGCTTCATCATGAACAGCCTCGTCGAAACCGGCGCGGTGGCGCGGGGATTCCTCGGTGTGACGGGAGGCGACGCCCTCGCGGCCGACCTGGCCGAACAACTCGGCCTGAAGCGGGATGCTCGCGGAGTGGTGGTCACCGAGATTGAACCCGGGAGCCCGGCCGACGAAGCCGGCCTGCGCCGGTCCGACGTGGTCGTGGCCCTTAATGGCCAGACGGTGAGCTCTTGGGAGGAACTGCGGCTCCTCGTTGCCCAGACGTTGCCCGGTTCGGAGGCGAAACTCCGCATCCTGCGCGACGGCAAGCCGCGCGATCTCAAGGTCACCCTGGGCCGCGTGGTCGAGAATCCGGATGAGCTTTTCGCGGGCGTCGATGTCGCGCCGCTCGCGCCGGATGCGCGACGAAGGCTCGGCCTAAACGATCCGCGCATCACTGGCTTGGTCGTCACGCGCGTGGCGGAAGACTCGCCCCACCGCGACCGTCTGGGCCAAGGTCAGGTGATCCTGGAGGTCAACCGTGGTCCCGTACCCGATCTGAAATCGGCCCGTGAGCGGGTCCGCCTCGGCCGCAATCTGGTCGCCGTCTTCGATGGCCGAGGAGTACGCTACGTCGTGGTCAACGTGCGCTGAACGCCGAGGGCGGCTCAGCTGCCCGGTTTTTGGACCGGCAGCGCCGCGAGCTCCGGCGGCAGGGCGTCGGCCGCGTAGGTGGGGAAGCTCAGCTCCAGCAACGACAAGGCCGGGACCTCGAACTTCGTCGTGCCCGCGCTGCGGTCGACCAGCATCGCGATGCCGGCGGCCTTGCCCCCGGCTTTGCGGATGATGTCTAGGCACTCGACGACACGACCGCCCCGCGTGACGACGTCCTCGACGACCAGCACGGCCTCGCCGGGGGCCATCGTGAAGCCGCGCCGCAGGACGAGCACATTATTTTCCTTTTCGGCGAAGATGAACCGGGCCTTGGCCTGCCGCGCGACCTCCTGGCCGATCACGAGACCGCCCATCGCCGGAGCGAGCACGGTCTGGAATTGAATGCCGTGGGCACGGATCTTCTGCACGAGAAGTTCAGCGAGCCGCTCGACGGCGTCCATGCGCTGGCAGACCTGGGCGCATTGGAAGTAGTGCCCGCTGTGCAGGCCGGAGCGCAGCACGAAGTGGCCGCTGAGCAGCGCGCCGGTGCGCTGGAAAATGCCGAGGATCTCGCGCTGGGATTCGTCCTTGATCGTGAGCTGGGACATGGCGGGTAAAGGGAAAGCCGCTAGCGATGCGGTGGAGGAATGGTCGGGGCGGTGAGATTCGAACTCACGACCTCTACGTCCCGAACGTAGCGCTCTACCAGGCTAAGCTACGCCCCGACATTCAATCCGAGCCCGCTTGCGCAGCGGGGTGGCGAGGAGGCCGCAGCGGTTGGGGTGGCGCAAGCAGAAAAGCGCCTTTCTTCGCGCGGCGATGCGGCGACGCACGCGGGCGCGTGCCTTCAGTCTGCTTCCGGATCTTTCCGCGCCGCGGCCGCGAGGAACGCGCCCAGGGCTGGGTCGAGCGCTGGCAGCGGTTTCCAACCCAGAACGAGCCGGCTTTCCGGTGCGGGGCCGATCAATCGACGGCAAACGACCTCGGGTGGCAGGTGCCGGCTCTCCGAGGGCGTTATGAAGGTGGCGCCGAGTCCGGCGCGGACGAGGCCAACGCCATTGGCACGCGGCCACACCTCCTCGGTGATTTTGGGCGCGACTCCCGCTTCCGCGAAGGCGGCGAGGATTCGGTCGTAGAAGCCGGGGTTGTGCTGTCGCGGAAACAGCACGAACGGCGTGTCGGCCAGCTCGCGCAACCGCAAGGTGCGCCGGCGGGCGAGGGGATCGGCAGCGGAAAGGAGGATGCCGTTCCGTTCGCGTAGCAGGACCCGTGTCTCCAAGCCCGGTGAAGGGGCGTCGGGGTGAAAGAACCCGCACGCGAGGTCGCCGGCCTGCAGCGCCGCCAGCTGGGCGGAAGTGGGCATTTCGGTCAGCTCCAGGCGGATTCCGGGATGCGCCGCGTGAAACGCGCGCAGGATACCCGGAAGCACCGTGGCCATCGCCAACCCCGTGAATCCCACGCGCACCGTGCCGACCTGGCCCTCCGCGAGCGCCCGCAGGTCGCCAGGCAACGCGGCGAGGCCACGGAGCAGCGGCTCGCTTCGCTCCAGCAGCATTTGGCCGGCCGGAGTCAGTTCGACCCCGCGGCGCGTGCGGTTGAGGAGCCGCGCGCCAAGGTCTTCCTCCAGCTGGGCGATTGCCCGGCTCAACGCCGGTTGGGCGATCGCCAGCGCCTCCGCGGCGCGGCGGAAATGCAGCCGGCGCGCCACTTCGCGGAAGTAGGTGAGCTGGCGCAGGGAAAACGGAAGCTGATGCTCAGCGGGCATCACCGAGGACTAAAAGAGTACTTCCGGTTATGACAAGCGGATGGTAAGATCCTGTCCCCGTCATGACCACGCCCAAGTCCCTCTTCGAAAAAGTCTGGGAGGCCCACGCCGTCCGCACGCTCGCCAACGGCCAGACCCAGCTCCTGATCGGCACCCACCTCATCCACGAGGTCACCAGCCCGCAGGCTTTCGGCATGCTCCGCGACCTCGGCCTGAAGGTCGCGATGCCGCACCGCACGTTCGCCACGGTCGACCACATCGTGCCCACCGACCAGCTGGTCGAGCCCTACCGCGACCCGCTCGCGCAGGCGATGATGGACGAGCTGCGCCGCAATTGCGCGGAGTTCGGCATCACGTTCTTCGACCGCGCCACCGGCAAGCAGGGCATCGTGCACATCGTCGGTCCCGAGCAGGGCATCACCCAGCCGGGCACCACGATCGCCTGCGGTGACTCGCACACCAGCACCCACGGGGCGTTCGGCGCCGTCGCCTTCGGCATCGGCACCACCCAGATCCGCGACGTGCTCGCCACGCAGACCATGGCGCTGGGTCGCCTCAAGGTCCGCCGCATCAACGTCAACGGACGCCTGCGGCCGGGCGTCTACGCCAAGGACGTCATCCTCCACATCATCCGCGTGCTCGGGGTCAATGGCGGTACCGGTTTCGCCTACGAGTACGGCGGCGAGGTCTTCGACCGTTTCTCGATGGAGGAGCGCATGACCGTGTGCAATATGTCCATCGAGGGCGGCGCCCGCGCGGGTTACGTCAACCCGGACCAGACCACCTTTGCCTACCTCAAGGGCCGGCCTTACTCGCCGTCCGGCGCTGCATGGGAGGAGGCCGTGATCCGCTGGAAATCCTTCGCGAGCGATCCGGGGTGCCATTACGACGATGTCGTCACGATTGACGCCGCGTCCATCGCCCCGACCGTCACCTGGGGCATCAATCCCGGGCAGGGCATCTCGATCGACGAGCGCGTACCTGATCCGACGCAGGCCAAGGCGGTCGACGAGCGCACCTCCATCGAGGAGGCGCTCGCCTACATGAAGCTCCGCCCCGGTACGCCGATCAAGGGCACGCGGATCGACGTCGCCTTCCTCGGTTCCTGCACCAACGGCCGCCTCAGCGACTTCCAGGAGGTCGCGCGTTTCCTCAAGGGGCGGCGGGTCGCTCCGGGGGTCAAGGCCATCGCCGTCCCCGGTTCCCAGATCGTGGCGCTCCAATGCGAGAAGCTCGGTCTCGACCGCATCTTCGCCGACGCCGGCTTCGAGTGGCGCGCCGCGGGCTGCTCAATGTGCCTCGCGATGAACCCCGACAAACTCGTCGGCGACCAACTCTGCGCGAGTTCCTCGAACCGCAACTTCAAGGGCCGGCAGGGAAGCCCCACCGGCCGCACCGTCCTCATGAGCCCGCTGATGGTCGCCGCCGCGGCCGTCACCGGCGCCGTGGCCGACGCCCGCGAGGTGTTCGCCGTCAACCAAAACTGATCCCGTCTAACGCCATGGCCCTTGCCAAAATCCCTTCCGTCACTGGCCGCGCCGTCAACGTGCCCGGCAACGACATCGACACCGACCGCATCATCCCGGCGCGCTTCATGAAGTGCGTCACGTTCGACGGCCTCGGGGAGTTTCTCTTCCACGACGTCCGCAAGAACGACGATGGTAGCGACAAGCCGCACCCGCTGAACGAGCCGCGCTTCAAGGGCGCGACAATTCTGCTCTCCGGCGCCAACTTCGGTTGCGGTTCCTCCCGTGAGCACGCGCCGCAGGCGATCCAGAAGTATGGTTTCCGCGCCATCATCGCGGAGAACTTCGCGGAGATCTTCTTCGGTAACTGCACGACCCTCGGCATCCCCTGCGCCACGGCGGCGCGGTCGGACATCGCCCGGGTTGCCGCGGCCGTCGAGGCCAATCCGGCGACCGAGGTTGTCCTCGACGTCGCCGCGCAGGAGGTTCGCTTCGGCGGCCAGCGCATCGTCGTCGAGGTCCGCGCCACCGCGCGCGACGCTCTGGTGCACGGCCGCTGGGACGCGATCGGCGAACTGCTCGACGGCCTGCCCGCGGTGCAGTCCCGCGCCCGGGCCTTGCCTTACCTCGCAGCCTGATCGTGCCGCGCGGGAAGTTTGATTGAACTTTTCCCTCGCGGGGCCGTCTCACGCGCTCAGGTTAATCCTGTTTCCCCATGTATTTCGCCATGATCGAGGTCCTCAAGGGAGCCGGCGTGCTCATCTACCCGCTGGGCATCTGCTCGGCCGCCGCGGTGTTCATCATCTTCGAGCGCGCCTACGCCCTGCGGAAGGCGGCCGTGATGCCGCAGGACCTGGCCGACGCGGTCGTGGAGGGTCGTCCGTTGGTGGGCGGCAAGCACACCGTCCTCGCTCGGATCGTCGAGTTCGCCGAGCAGCACCAGCATGATGAGGGTGCGGTCAAGGCCTTTGCCCGCCTTGAGGTCAACCGGATGGAGCGTGGCATTCCGTATCTCGATGTCATCTACGCCGCTGCACCGCTCATCGGCCTCACCGGCACGGTTACCGGCTTGCTGCAGGTTTTCTCTCAGATCTCGCCCGACACCGGCCTGCCGGATCCCGTGGCGTTCACCAAGGGCGTCGCGCTCGCGCTCTCCGCTACGGTGATCGGCCTCTGCATCGCCATCCCCTCGCTCGTCGGCAGCGGCTACCTGCAGCGCAAGATCGAGAATTACGCCGCCCAGCTCGACGTGCTCCTCGAACGCATTCTCCAGCGGAAGCCCGGCGCGCAATGAGCCTGCTCGCCCACAAGCGACGCAAGCGGCCCGAGATGAACCTCGTGCCGCTGATCGACGTGCTCGTGATGCTGATCTTCTTCGCGTTCGTCTCGATGCAGTTCAAGTCGGCCGCGACGCTCAATATCACCCTCCCCAAGGTGGAGACCGCGGGTAAGAATGAGTTCCGCGGCAGCGTCACCATCGGCATCGCGAAGGACGGGGCGATCACCTTCAACGGTAAGCCCGTGAGCGACGCTGAGTTGCCGGGCGTGTTGGCGCAGGTGAAGAACGTCGACAAGGACATCCCCGTGCTCATCCGTTCTGACGAGAAGGCGACGCTGGAACGCCTGACCTTTGTCTGGGACGCCTGCCGCAAGGCCGGTCTGAACAAGCATCACCTGCAGAGCAGGTGAGGGTTCCCCCGAGGGGGGTTCGCGGGCTTATCCGCGAATGCGGGCTAGACGCCGTTCGTGCGTGGGCGCACCGTCGTGCCTGCAAAACCGCATCGTGATCTTATCGAAAGCCGACCTAAACCTCCTGCTGGAAGCGCGTCACGCGTCGCCGCACGCGATCCTCGGGATGCACCCGGTGACGCGCCGGAAAGTAAAAGGTGTGGTGGCGCGGGCGTTCCTCCGCGATGTGACCGCCTGCGAGGTCATGGACCTGGAAACCTTGCCGCCGCGTAGCATCCCGATGGAGCGGGTGGCGGATGCCGGTTTGTTCGAGGCTTTTATCCCTGACCGGGAGCGCGTTTTCCGTTACCAGCTGCGCGCCACGCGGGCGAATGGAGAGATCCGGCAGTTCTACGACCCGTATTGCTTTCTGCCTACGTTGGGTGAGCAGGACCTCTACCTTTTCAACGAGGGCAACGAGCACCGCGTGTACGAGAAACTCGGGGCTCACGTGCGCGACCTCGGCGGGGTGCAGGGCGTTTCGTTCGCGGTCTGGGCTCCGGCCGCCACGCGCGTCTCGCTCGTCGGCAATTTCAATCATTGGGACGGACGCTACCACCCGATGCGGCCGCTCGGTTCATCCGGTGTGTGGGAGCTCTTTGTGCCGGGGTTGGGGGAGGGCGAACTGTACAAGTTTGAGATCCGCGACGTGCGCGGACAGCTGCGGTTGAAGACCGATCCGTACGGCACGTACTTCGAGGGGCCGCCCAACAACGCGTCGATCGTGTGCAACCCGGCGGTTTTCCGCTGGACCGACGACGCCTGGATGAAGCGCCGCCGCGAGGAGGCCGGCCGGCTCGACCGGCCGATGTCGATTTACGAGGTGCACCTCGGTTCCTGGCGCCGCGTGCCGGAGGACGGCGACCGTCCGCTGACCTACCGGGAGATCGCCCCTCAGCTGGCGGACCATGTGATTGAGATGGGCTTCACGCACGTAGAGGTGATGCCGCTGGCGGAGCATCCGTTCGACGGCTCGTGGGGTTACCAGGTCACGGGGTTCTACGCGCCGACGCACCGCTACGGCACGCCGGAGGACTTCGCGTGGTTCGTTGATCACCTGCACTCGCGCGGGATCGGCGTGATCCTCGACTGGGTGCCCGCGCATTTCCCCCGGGATGCGTTCGCGTTGGCGGAGTTCGACGGCACGCACCTCTATGAGCACGCGGATCCCCGGCAGGGCGCGCACATGGATTGGGGCACGCTGATCTTCAACTACGGGCGCAATGAGGTGCGCTGCTTCCTCGTCGCGAATGCCCTCGCGTGGCTCGAGCGCTACCATCTCGACGGCCTGCGGGTCGACGCCGTGGCGTCGATGCTGTACCTCGATTACTCGCGGCCCGAGGGACAATGGGTCCCGAACCGGCATGGTGGCCGGGAGAACCTCGAGGCGATCGATTTCCTGCGGCGCGTGAACGATCTCGTGCACCACTACCACCCGGGGACGGTGATGATTGCCGAGGAAAGCACCTCGTTCGCCGGAGTCAGCCGCCCGACCTCCGAGGGCGGGCTGGGCTTCGACTACAAGTGGAACATGGGGTTGATGAACGACACCCTCCGCTACTTCAGCAAGGAACCCGTCCACCGCCGCCACCACCAATCCGACCTCACGTTCGGGATGCTCTACCAGTACTCGGAGAACTTCGTGAGCGTTTACTCCCACGACGAGGTGGTGCACGGGAAGGCCTCGATGCTCTACAAAATGGGCGCGTGGCACATTCCGGAGAAGGCGGCCAATCTCCGGGCGCTCTATGCCCACACGTGGATGTGGCCCGGGAAAAAGTTGCTCTTCATGGGGAGCGAGTTCGGTCAGTCGCGCGAATGGTCCCATGCCGGCAGCCTCGACTGGCACTTGTGCCAGTACCCGGATCACGAGGGACTCCGCCTGCTCGTCCGCGACCTCAACCGGTTCTACGTCTCCGAGCCGGCCCTTTCGCGGCATGACTTCAACCCCCGTGGTTTTCGTTGGCTCAGCTGCCAGGATGCCGACGCCAACGTGATCGCCTACGTGCGTTGCGACGAGGCCGAAGACACGTTGTACGTGGTGGTCTGCCACTTCGGCGGGGCCCAGCGTGAGCACCGCGTGGGTGTTCCCCGAGCCGGCTTCTGGCGTGAGGTCATCAACACCAACAGCGCATATTACGGCGGCACCGGCGTCGGCAACGACGGCGGCCGTGTGACCGAAGAGCGGCCGTGGGACGGCCTCTCGCAATCAATCCCCGTCACGCTGCCTCCTCTTAGCGCCTGCGTCTTCAAGTGGTCTCCGGCGCCGGCCGAATGACCAACGGGAATTCTCCCTCAGGGCTTCGCGGGGGCTGACGGCTTTGCGAACCTGGGAGACGTCGGCGGGGCAGCGGTGATTTCCGCGGGAAGGCGGCCCTGTGAGAGGGCGAGGGCCGAACGCAGGCGGCGAAAGGCCTCGGACAACTTTTCCGCTTCGGCACGGCGGGCCGCGTCGAGCACTTGGTCGGCCAGCCGCGCCGCCTGCAGCAAGGCGCCGTCGAGCCGCCTTTTCCGCTCGGCGTCCGGCAGCTTCACCTGGTCGGTGAGCGCGTGGGCCGCGAGATGGATGGTTTCCGCCCAGTCCGCCACCCCTTCGGTCCGGCCTGCGGCGAGTGCCGAGGTGATCCGCTCCGCAGCGGCCTGGGCACTTTGCCAGGCTACAGCCGGCGCGACGTCGCCAAAAAGTTCCGCCCACTCCGGCTTTTCCGTCGTCGTCGCCTCGGCCGCGAGGAAATCAGCCTGGACGGAACACAATGCAAAGCAGGTGAGCAGGACCGGCAGGAGTCGGGATTTCATGGTTCTTCGATGATTCAGGATGAGGATGGGGAGGTGCCCGGTGATCCGGCCGGCGCGGCGTCGAGCGGGTCTTGGCGGAAGCGGGCGAGCGCCCGTTCCGCGGCACGCCGGCCGAACCGCAGGAAAACGGCCGGGGTGACGGCGAGGTCGAGCAGGGTGGAGCTGATTAAACCGCCGAGGATGACGACGGCCACCGGGTACAGGATCTCCTTCCCGGGTTCATGCGCGGATAGAACCAGAGGAATCAGGGCAAGGCCGGCCGTGAGGGCGGTCATGGTCACAGGCACAAGCCGCTCAAGCGAACCGCGGATGACCATCCGTTCGCCGAATTTCTCACCTTCGTGCTCCATCAGATGGAGATAGTGCGAGATCATCATGATGGTGTTACGGGTCGCGATGCCCGTGAGCGTGATGAGGCCCACCAAGGTCGCGACGGAGATGGTGCCCACCAGCAAGTGGGTCAGCGCGAGGGCGCCCGCATAGGCGAGGGGGATGTTCAGCAGGATCTGCCCGACGATCATCGCGGAATGAAAGTGCGCGTACAGCAGCAGGAAGATCACCCCGAGCGTCACCACCGCGAGGATGCCGATAAGCCGCGTCGCCTGCTGCTGGCTCTGAAACTGGCCCTCGAAGGCCGTGAAGTAGCCGCCCGGCATGGGCACGGCCTTCTTTAGTTCAGTTTGGATCCGCGCCACCACGGAGCCGAGATCGCGGCCCGCCACGTTGGCTGAGATCACGATCCGGCGCATCGCGTCCTCGCGCTGGATCGAGTTGGGGCCCGCGCCTTCCCGGACGTGCGCGATCGCGCCGAGCGGGACGCTTTTGCCATCCGTCGTGTCGACCGGCAGGTCGCGGAGCCGGCTGGCGTCGGAGCGGGAATCGTCGGAAAATCTCAGAACAAGGTCCATCGTCCTCGTTCCCTCGAGCACCTGGCCGGCGATGCGACCGTTGAGCCCGGTCTCGAGTCGACGCGCAAGTTCGCCCGGCTGCACGCCGTGGAGAGCGGCGAGTTCCCGGTCGACGTCGATGCGCACCTGCGGGATCGCGACCTGCCGCTCGATCTGCAGGTCGACCACTCCGGGGATCGCGCGCATGGCGGCCTCCGCTTCCGTCGCGAGGCGACGCAGGGTCGCAAGGTCCGGACCAAATATCTTCACCGCCACCGCCGCCTGCACTCCGGAGAGCATATGGTCCAGGCGGTGCGAGATCGGCTGTCCCACACTGACAAGGACCCCCGGCAGTCCGCCCAGCTTCTCGCGGATCTGCCCGAGGATCGCGGCGCGCCCGCGGCCCGAGCTGGAGAGGTCCACGTCGATTTCCGAGCGGTGCACGCCCTCGGCGTGTTCGTCGAGTTCGGCTCGGCCGGTCCGCCGCCCGGTCAGCTTGATCTCGGGTACCGTGAGAAGCAGGCGCTCGGCGATCCGCCCCATGCGGTCGCTTTCGTCCAGCGAGGTTCCCGGCGCCATGGTCAGCGAAATCACCGCGGTGCCCTCGTTGAATTCGGGCAGGAAGGTCCGTCCCATCCGGGGAACCAGCAGGAGGGAGCCGGCGACGATCCCGAGCGCGATCGCGATGACCAGACCGGGATGACGCAGCGAAGGCCCCAGGATGAGCCGCTCGTCGAGTCGCTTCAGTCGCGAGACCAGCCAGCCGTCGCCGGCCTCGAGCCGGCCAAGTCGCGGGAGGAGGTACGACGAGAGCACGGGGATCACCGACAGCGACACGACAAACGAGGCGAGCATGGCGACAATCGTCGCGATGCCGATCGGTGCGAACAGCCGGCCCTCGATGCCGTCCAGCGCGAACAGGGGAAGAAAAACGAGCACGATCACCAGCGTGGCGAGGAGGATGGAGTTGCGGACCTCGCCCGAGGCTTCGGCGATCACGCGCAGCTCGGGTCGCGGTGCGGGGGAGTGCCGGTTTTCCCGCAACCGCCGGAAGACGTTCTCCACATCAACGATCGCGTCGTCCACCACCATGCCCACCGCGACCGCGAGGCCGCCCAGGGTCATGGTGTTCATGGAGATTCCCAGCCAGTGGAAGACCAGGGCGGACACCGCGAAGCTGAGCGGAATGGCCGTCAAGGTGATCAGCGTCGTGCGGAGATTAAGCAGGAAGAGGAGCAGCACAATGAGCACCATGATCGCGCCGTCCCGGATGGCTTCCCGCACGTTCTCCACTGCGGTTTCGATGAAGGTCGCCTGACGGAAGAGGACATCGAGACGCACGTCCGCCGGCAGCCCCGGCCCTAGCTCCGCCAGCGCCGCCTCGAGGCGTGCCGTCAGGCGGGTCGTGTCCGCGCCGGGCTGCTTCTGCACCCCCAGAATCACGCCCGGGCGGCCGGACACACCGGCGAGCCCGCGCATGGGCTGGATGCCGGGGGCGACTTCAGCGACGTCCCGGAGCAGCACCGGAGCGCCCTCGCGATACCGCACGACGGTGGCGCCGATCTCCGTGGGGTCGGCGGCGCGCGCTAGATTCCTCAACAGCAGCTCCCGCGGCCCGTCATTCATGAAACCGCCGCCGGTGCCAGCCTGGGCGCGGTCCACCGCGGACTCGATTTCGCTGAATGTCACGCCATGGGCCGCACCCATCTCCGGGCGCACGTTCACATGCATTTGCCGGCGGCCGCCACCGATCGCGATCACCTGGGAAATTCCCGGAATCGTCAGCAGGCGGGGTGCTATCCGCCAGTCGGCGATCGTGCGCAGATCGGGCGGGGACGTCCTGCCGTCCGAGGATGACAGTCCGACCAGCAGGATCTCCCCCATGAGGGATGAGATGGGTCCGAGGTGGACCTCAGTGCCGGCCGGAAGCTTGCCTTCCGTGAGGTCGATCCGCTCCTGGACGAGCTGGCGGGCTCGGTAGATGTCCTGTCCCCAGTCGAACTCCACTTGGATGATCGAAAGACCGACACCGCAGTTCGCGCGCACGCGTCGAACCCCGGGCGCACCGTTGAGCGCGGTTTCCAGCGGCAGGGAAATCAGTGTCTCCACCTCCTCCGGCGCAAGGCCGGGCGCCTCGGTCATCAGTGTCACCGTCGGACGGTTGAGGTCGGGGAAGACGTCGACCGGCAGGCGAAGTGTCACGTGGAGACCGTAGGCGAGCAGCGCCACCGCCGCGGCGAGCACAAACAGCCGGTTGCGGAGGGAAAACCGTATCAGATGGTCGAGCATGAACGTGGAGTCGGCTCAGTGTTGGTGCCCGCCCGGACCGTGGGAATGGCCGTGGTCCTCCTCGATCCTGGCGGCTCCTCTGCCGGCGAACTGCAACGGATGGCCGCCGCGCGTCACCACGCGGTCTCCCGGCAGCACCCCTTCGATGATCTCGATGAAGCGGTCGTCGCGCAAACCGGTCACAATCGGGGTGCGTTCAAAGGTGAACGGAGCCGTCATCACCTGGCGGAAAACGAACAGATCACCATGCTCGCCGAGCACCGCTTCGCGCGGCACGACCACGCCGTCGTCGAGCGATTCGGTCACGAAGGTCGTCTGGGCGCGCATGCCGGGCAGGAGTTTCCCTTCCCGATTTTCCACCTCCACGAAGATCCGCAGCGTGCCTTTTTCACGGTCGAGCGCGGACGCGGTTGACTTCACCTTGCCGGAAAAGACGTCGCCCGGATGAGCGAGCGGGCGGAGGCGCACGGTCTGGCCGGTTCGAACTTGTGCGATCCGGCTTTCCGGGACCTGCGCCACCACCTCGATGTCCGCGGCTGTCACCAAGGACACCAGCGCGCGATCCGGCTCGACCGCGCCTCCCGGCAGCACGTGCACGGCTTGCACGATGCCCTCCGCGGGAGCGGTGAACATAAGGCGGGGAGGCGGATCGGCGACGACGCGCGACTCGATTTCCACGAGGAAGTCGCCCGCCTTCACGCGCTGGCCCTCACGGACACCCAGGCGGGTGACACGCCCCGCCACGCGGGAGGTCACCGCGGTGAGGGATCCGGGTGCATGCTCAACCTGACCGAGGGCTGGAAAGGTTCTTTCCATCACCCGGAGTTCCACGGCACTGGTCTGCAGCCCGAGGTTCTCCACAATGAAACGATTCAGGCGCACGAGGCCGGCGTCCGCCGCCGGGGCGTGCGCGTGATCCGGTCCGGAGAAGGCGGAGGTGGCGCTCAAGGCGAGGAGGAGAAAGTGAGGTTTCATGGAGTTTTTCAGGGTAGGGTGGGAACAATGCCCGTGGCGGTTTCCGCTTCGGCGAGGGCGGCGAGATAGCGGGAGACGGCGGAAAAGTAGTCTGATTCGACCGAAATCTGCTGCTGGCGAGCCTGCGCCAGTTGCAGCCCGGAGATTTCCCCTCGCGCGAAGGCCGCGGCGAGTCGAAGGGGTAGCTCCGAGGCGTCCTTGATCAAGGCGCGGTAGCCCTCGAGTGCAGACCGGAGGGAGCGCAGGGCGGACAGGGTGGCCGACAGTTCCGCCATGAACTCCTCGCGCCGCGCCTCCCGCGTGGCTGCGGAGATGCGGAGGGCGGCCTCGCGCTCGAGGACTTCGCCCCGGTTGAAAGGACGGGCTCCCGGCCATGGCTTCGAAGCCTGCACGCTCAGACGAGGCTCCGTCTCCAGCTTTCCGGTGGCGTCGTTGGCCCGCCGCTCGAAATCGAGACCCGCTCCGATACTCCACACTGGCCGGCTACTGGCGCGAGCGAGGGCAAGGGCGGTCTCGGCGCGACGCACCTCGAGGTTGGAAAGCTCCAGCGACGTCTGCCCTGCCGGTGCGTCCGAAATCTCGGGTGGCGGTCGTTCCAGCAGCGCCGGTAGCCCGGTTTCAATTCGCGGCGCGGAACCAGCCGGGAGTCGTAGGCGGATGCGCAACCGCTGGCTTCCTCCCTCCGCTTCGGCTTCCGCGATGGCACGGGCGTTTTCGGCACGCGCGAGGTCGAGGCGCAACAGATCGAGCTCGAGGTCGGGCGTTTCCCCGGCGGCGCGCCGTCTTTCCGCGGAACGCAGGACTTCCCTTTGGGTCTCCGCCGCGCGCAGCGCCGCCTGTTCCCGCGCCTGTTGCACGGCGAGTTCATACCAGAGGCGGCGTACTTCGCCCGCGACCAGCCGGCGACGCTCGCGGAGTTCAAAGGGCAGGGAATCGCCTTCGAGCCGGGCGTAGGCGCGGGCAAGTTCCACCCGTTCAGCTTGCGGCAATCGGCGGGTAACTCCCACGCCAACGGACCACTCGCTGTCCTTGGCCAGGGGGGCCGAGCCTCGAACCTCCACCTCCGGCACCGGCGGCTGGGCGGCTTGCGTCTCGCGAGCTCGCGTGAGCTCCGGTGCCAAGGCCATGGCCGCGACCGCGGGGTCGTTGGACCAGGCGGTGCGAATGGCGGAGTCGAGCGTGAGGGGGGGGATTGGAGCGGCGGCCACGACGGCGAAGCCGGTGAAGAAAAGGAATATTTGGCGGCGAATGGACATGAGGGCAACGGGAGCGAAGCGGAGTAAAGCGGGAGGGCTGCGCCCTAGTCAGGGCGGGCGGCGCGCGAGGGCGCTAAGGTCTCACCCTTTCCGGGCGAACCTTGTATAGCTCAGACCTCGACGGGAGGAGCCGTTGCCTCCGGCGCGCATCTCCGTGCGAACAACCAGCCTGGACCTGAATCCTGCGAAGGCGGTGGACGCCAGATCTCGGAGCTCAAGGCGGCGTCGGTTTCACGCGCTGGGGAATGGAAGTCGCCCGGCTCCGGCGGATGTCCTGAAAGGGCAGCGTCCAGCGCCTGCCGAGAGTCATCGGAGCGTTCCCGAGCCCAGACTGGATCGTGTTCGTCCCCGACTTCGGCGTGATGATGTTCCTCCGGATGTTCGCCCGTGGTCGAAGCCGTGTGATGATGGTGGGTGTGCTCCGGCAACCAGCCCGCCGCCTCCAGCCCCTCGTGCCAAGCGCAGCAGCACCAGCTCAGAACGATGAGCCCGGCTAGAGTAAATCGGCCTGGGAGCATGCGGAGGAGTCAGACCTTGTCCCCGATCACGGGGCAAGGGGCTTTATCTTGGACTGGCCGCGAGGATCTCCCATCGGCGGGGCTGGCAACGTCGGCAGCGCTGGTCGCGCCTCCGCTGACGAGCACTTTGTCCACGCGGTGACGGTCCATGTCGACGACCTCGAAGCGGGTGCCGTTCCAGGTGAAGTGCTCCCCGGTCCCGGGAATCCGGCCGAGCCGGTCGACCATGAAGCCCCCCACGGTCTCGAAGTCTCCCGAATCCTCCCGAGGCAGGGCGGGCAGACCGAAACGCTCCCGGAACTCGCCGATGGTCATGCTGCCGTCGACGAGCCAGGAGCCGTCGTCCCTTTGCACGGCCGCGGGTGCGGGGCGGCCGCCCGGTTCCGGCAATTCACCCACGATCGCCTCCATCACGTCGATGAGCGTCACGAGGCCCTGCACGCTGCCGAACTCATCGGCCACCAGCGCGAGGTGCTTGCCAGTGCGTTTGAAGGTATCCAGCAGCTGGGTCGCGTTGATCGACATCGGGACCACCAGGGGTTTCACCAAGTGGGGCCGGACGCTGTTGGGCGCGCCGGCCGCGGCATTGGCCCAGAGGGACTTTACGCTGACGAGCCCGAGCACATGGTCGCGCGTCCCCTCGTAGACGGGAAAGTGCGAGTGGCCGCTCGCGACGATCTTCCGCCAGTTGATCTCGTCCGGGTCGGCGACGTTGAGCCAGACGATGCGCGTCCGGCGCGTCATGATCTCGGTCACCGGGCGCTCGTCGAGCCGCAGCACTCCCTCGACCATGGCACGTTCGGCGTGGTGGAACACGCCGGCGGACGTGCCCTGCTCGAGCATGTGGGTGACCTCCTCCTCGGAAGGAGGAGCGACGGAGCTCTCGCCCAACCGGAACGCCTTCAGTACCCCGTTGGTGGAGGCGGTGAGGAACCACACGAAGGGCGAAGCGAGCCTCGCCAGTCCAGCCATGGGACGCGCGATCAGCATGGCGCGCCCCTCCGGATCGGCCAGCGCCACCCTTTTAGGCACCAGCTCGCCGATGATCAGCGAGAAATAGGTGATACCGCTCACCACGATGAAAATCGCGACGGGCGCCGCGTAGGGGGCGAGGGGAGGATAGGAGGCGATGAGGGGCGACAGCCGGCCTGAAAGCGTCGCGCCTCCGAAGGCCCCCGCGAGGATGCCGACGAGCGTGATGCCGATCTGGACCGCCGAAAGAAATCGCTCCGGCGATTCCGCGAGTTCCAAGGCGGCCCGGGCCGGTACGGAACCCTCTTCGGCCAGCTTGCGCAGGCGGGCCTTGCGGGCGGAGACCACGGCGATCTCGGCCATGGCGAACAAGCCGTTCGCGACCAGTAGGAGCAGGATGATGAGAATCTCGGTGAAAGCGTTCATCAGACCGGGGTTGTTCGCCCCTCAGCCGACCGCCTGAATCCGGAATCGTCGCGGGCCTGGGCGCGCGCGCGGCGCCTCACGGGGCGCCTTTTTCGACGGACGCCCCCGAGGCGCGCCAGCCGGCGATGCCCGGGGAGTAGTGCCTCACGTTCGTGTAGCCGAGCGCCGTGACGGCCTTGGCGGCCGTCCGGTATGCCTGGCACTTTTCATTACCGCAATAGGCCACCACGAGCGCGCTCTTGTCCTTGGGCAGCGCCGCGGGGAGGTCTCCGCGCAGGGTCGCGTAGTCGATCGCCCCGGGTATGCGACCGTTGCGGTAGGAGGAGGTGCCGTTGACGTCGATGAGGGTCACTTTCTTCGCGGCCATCGCGGCGGTGAGCTCGGCGTGGCTGATCGCGGGAAACTCGTCCTGGCCGGCGGCGATCATGGAGGAAACCAAGCCGAGGCAGCAGAGAAACGCGGTCACGATTTTCATCGTGCCGAGCCTAACGGGACGCGGATTTTCCGCAAGCGGGCCGTGGGCGGCCCCAGCCAGGAATTCGTGGTGACATCCCCGCCGGCGCCACGCAGCTTCCGTGACCCCACCGTGACCCTCTTCGCCTTTCACGCCGTCGTAGTTGTTCTGGGCATCCTGAGCATGGGCTTCCAGTTGCTGGCCTCCCGGCTGCTGAACCCCCATTTCGGGTCCTCCATTGTCGTCTGGGCGTGGCTGATCTCGACGTTCCTGGCGGCGTTTTCGGCCGGATCGATGATCGGCGGTTCGATCAGCAACCTCCCGGCCGCTTCCCGCCGGAAGGCGGCGGGGATCGGGGCCGTGGTCGCCGTCGTCACGCTGGCGCTGGTCGCCGTCTTCGGTCGCCCGCTGCTCGCGGCGATCGAGACGACCTTCACGGACGTCAGCGTCGCGATCGCCGTGTCCTGCGTGGGCATCTTTTTCCTGCCGGTCACCGCGCTGTCCACGTTCGGACCGCAATGCGTGCAGTTCCTTGCGTCCCGTGGAACGCCGCCCGGCAAGGCATCCGGCGTCGTCTATGGCGTGAGCACCCTGGGCAACATCGCCGGCGTGATGCTCACCGCCTTCGTGCTCATTCCCAATCTCCGTGTTTCCACGCTGCTGCAGCTTTGGCTGGCGGTCGCCGTGGTGAGCCTCGTGGTCCTGCTCCGCCTGCTCCGCTCCGCCCCTGCCGAATGAACTCCCCGATCCGTTTTCTGGTTTCCGTCGCCGGCGCGGTGTTTGCCGCGGCCGCGGTTTCCGCGCAGGATTCCGTCGAGCGCTTCGACACCGCGTACAACAGCATCACGCTCCAGCGTTCCGGCGACATCGTGGAACTGCGGGCGCGGTACCGTGGCAACGACACGCTGGAATCGGCCGTCGACCTTTCCGACCCGCTCAAGCTGGTCGTGGCCTACACCCGGTCGCTCTACGGCGCGCTGTTCATCGAGCCCAACCCCAGGCGCGTCCTCATGGTCGGGCTCGGCGGCGCCGGATTTCACCGGCTTTTCGCGGCGGCTTATCCCGACACCCTTCTGCACACGGTCGAACTCGACCCGATGGTCAACGAGCTCAGCCGCTCGCGGATGAAGTTCGCGCCCACCGCCAACACACCGGTCACCATCATGGATGGCCGCATGTTCATTAAACGCGATCGCGAGCGCTGGGACTGGATTGTCCTGGACGCCTTCCGCGGCGACTCCGTGCCTCCGCACCTGAAGACCGAGGAATTCTACCGCGAGTGCGCCGCGCGCCTCACCGACCGCGGCGTGTTTGTCAGCAACCTGCACGCGACGACCGAGCTCTACTACTCCGACCTCCGCACGATGCAGGCGGTCTTCCCGCAGGTCGTGCTGCTGGGCGTGGACGGCCGCGGCAACGTGATCGCGCTCGCCGTGAAGTACTCGTCGCCGTCGATCACCGATCCCTCGAAGTGGCCGGATCCGGCTTCCCTGCAAAAGCCCGTGTTCAAAGGCCGGCTGGACCTTGCGCAGATCAAGGGAGAGGTGATGCCGTTCCCGACCGCCCGCGTGAAGCGGGCGCGGGTGCTCACCGACGATTTCGCCCCCGTCGAGTTCCTGACAACGGTTAAGGACAACAACACCCGCAACGAGTGAACCAGCGGATCGCCCCCGGGGGGGGGCCGGGGGAAGTCCGGCTTGCCCCGACCCGGGGGATTTGCCGCGATGGGGGAAATTTCCCGCATGTCCCTCTTCATCGGCATCGATTCCGGCACCCAGAGCGTCAAGGCGGTCGTCCTCGACCTCGATTCCGGGCGGGTGGTCGCCGAGGCGCGGGCTCCGCACCGGTTGATCGAAGGCTTGCCGGTCGGCCACATGGAGCAGCATCCGCGCGAGTGGGCGGAGGCGCTCGACACGGTGATCGCCGCCGTTGCGGCCAAGGTCGATCGCGCCCGCGTGCGCGGCATCGGCGTATCGGGGCAGCAACACGGCTTCGTGCCACTCGACGCGTCGGGCGAGGTGATCCGGCCGTCGAAGCTCTGGTGCGATACCAGCACCACGGCCGAGTGCACCATCATCACGCGCCGCCTGGGCGGGCCCAAGGCCGCTCTGCGCAAGACGGGCAACCTGATCCTGCCGGGATTCACTGCGCCGAAGATCCTCTGGTTGAAACGCCATGAGCCCGCGAATTACCGCCGGCTCCGCCATGTCCTCCTGCCGCACGACTACCTTAATTACCATCTGACCGGCTCGTACTTCATGGAGTACGGCGATGCTTCCGGTACGGCGCTGATGGACGTGCGCGCCCGCCGGTGGTCGCCGGCCGCGATCGCCGCGATCGATCGCAACCTCGCGGATTGGCTGCCGCCGTTGAGCGGGTCGGACGCGTCGGCGGGCACGCTGCGGCCGGAACTGGCCCGGCGTTACGGGCTGTCGCCGGAGGTCGTGGTTTCAGCCGGCGGCGGCGACAACATGATGGGCGCGATCGGCACGGGGAATGTCACTCCCGGCGTCGTCTCGGCGAGCTTTGGAACCAGCGGCACGATCTACGCCCATGCGGCCAAGCCGGTGGTCGACCCGCACGGCGAGATCGCCGCGTTCTGCTCTTCGACGGGCGGTTGGCTTCCGCTCCTCTGCACGATGAATGTCACGACTGTGACGGAGCAGGTTCGCGCGTTGTTCGGCCTCGATCACGCCGCGCTCGAGGCGGAGGTGGGTGCAGCGCCGCCCGGGGCCGCAGGGCTGGTGCTGCTCCCGTACCTGGCGGGCGAGCGCACGCCGAATGTGCCGGACGGATCGGGCGTCCTGCTCGGCCTCAATGGGGGGTCTTTCCGTCGCGGCGCGATCGCTCGGGCGGCCATGGAAGGCGTGACCCTCGGTATGAATTACGGGCTCCGCCGGCTGGCTGCGCTGGGGGTGAAGGCGAAGGAGATCCGCGTGACCGGCGGCGGGGCGCGCTCGGCGGTCTGGCGTCAGATCATGGCCGATGTTTTCGGGGTGCCGGTCGTCGGCATGATGGAGGACGAAGGCGCGGCGCTCGGCGGCGCGCTGCAGGCCGCGTGGTGCGTGGCTCGTCGCGGCGGGCGCGCGTCGGCGCGGATCAGTGATTTCACGGGCGGGGTGGTGGCGCTCAACGAGGCCACGCGGTGCCTGCCCGACCGGGCGCGGCACGTCCGCTACCGGGAGCTTCAGGCGCTGCAGGACGACCTCAGCGTTTCCCTCCGCGGCGTATTCGCGCGTCACCGCGCACTGGCCGCCGGTTGACCGCGGCGGACCGGCGGGAGCGCCGGCTCAGACCCGGAAGATCGCGCCGAGCTTCTTGCCGAGCAGGATGCTGAGACCGGCGATGGTGACGCCGAGGAAGGCCATGGCCCAGACGCCGAGCGCGCTGGCGATGAACTTGCCGTCACCGAGGAGCTGGAAGAGCTCGAGGATGGCCTTGGTGATCGGGTAGTAGGCCTGTTTCTGCGCGAGGATGAGCGAGTCGCTGACCTCGAGCATCGCGAACGCGAAAGCCAGCAGGCCGCCGGCGATGAGATTGGCGGTGATGAGGGGCAGCGTGATGCGGAAAAGCACCTTCAACGGCGGCGCGCCGAGGTTCTGCCCGGCCTCCTCCAGCGTCTCGCTGGTTTGCTGGAAACCCGCCGCGGCCGAGCGCACGACGTAGGGCAGGCGGCGCACCGAGTAGGCGATAATCAGCAGCACCGTGGGGTCGCGCGTGGGGTTGAGGAAGCCGAACAGGCGGCCGTCCTGCGCCATCGCCAGATAACCGAAGGCGAGGACCAGGCCCGGCACGGCGAGCGGCATCATCGCGAGGAAGTCGAGGATCTGGCGGCCGCGGACGCGGCTGCGCACGACCACGTAGGCGATCGCCACGCCAAGCACGAGGTCGACGATGGTGGAAATGCTCGCGAAGCGGAGGCTGTTGGCGATGGCCGGCACCGTGAGGTTGTGGCCGAGCGCCAGTTCGAAGTTCTCCAGCGTGTAGCGCTCCGGCAGCACCGAGCCGTACCAGTCCTGCGAGAACGCCACCAGGATCACGCCGAGGTGGGGCAGCACCGCGAGGAACGTCACGCCGCCGAACAGCGCCGTGCACAGCCACGCGCGCCCCGCCGGTAGCGCGCGAGCCCCGCCGGCCGAGGTGGCCTTGGCCATCATCGCGTGGTGCGAACGGCCGAAGAGCGTCTTGCTCAGCGCGTACAGCGCGACCGAACACGTGAGGAGCACGGCCACCAGCGCGTAGGGCAGGGGATTCGCGCCGATATCCTTCAAACCGTAGTAGATCTGGACGCTCGTCACGCGGTCGTAGTCAAAGACCAGCGGGGTGCCGAGTTCCGTGAAGGTCCAGATGAAGACGATCGTGCCACCGGCGAACAGGCCGGGGCGGATGAGGGGCAGCGTCACGCGGAAGAACCGGCGCAGGCCCGTGCAGCCGAGGTTCTGCGCCGCCTCCTCGAGCGCCGGGTCGATGTTGGCCAGCGCCGCGACCGCGTTCAGGTAGATGATCGGGTAGAGGGAGAACGCCTCCACCACCGCGATACCCCAGAACTGGCTTCGCGCCAGCCAGTCGATCGTCTCGCCGGCGCCCAGCAACCCGGCGTGGTGCAGCAGCGCGTTCAGCGCGCCGTACTGCCCGAAGATCTGCTTGATGCCGATCGCGCCCACGAAGGGCGGCAGAATCATGGGGATGAGGATCACCGACCCCAGCAGCGCCTTGCCGGGGAAGAGATAACGGTCGCTCACCACCGCGAGCGGCAGCGCGATCAGCAGCGCGAGGCTCGTCGCCGCCGTCGCCAGCAGGAACGAGTTGAGCAACCCGCCCAGGTAGAGCGGATCGCGCAGCAGCGCGCCGAGGTACGCGAGCGTCAGTTGCCCGTCGTCGTTCACAAACCCGCCGCGCAGGATCTGCAGCACCGGCCAGACGAAGAACGCGGCGAAGAACAGCGCCGTGACGGCGAAGACGGTGCGCGCGAGGGTCTGCGACATGGCGCGAGTGTGCGAAGGCCCGCTTCGCGCCCGCAAGCGGGTTCTGGCCCGCTTCGCGCGCCGCCGACTTTCGGCTCGCGGCGCACGGGGCCGCCGCAGAAAACGGGCCCGTGATCCCGCGGTTTCCCCGTATCTTCATCCTCGTCGCCTGCGGCGCGCTCGCGGGGGCTTTGCGCGCGCAATTCGCCGAGACGCCCATCACGGTCGAACCGGGGCGGTTCCTCGCCGAGATCGACGGCATTCGTTTCGCGGTCGACCAACCGGACAACGGCCCCAAGGTCACCGCCCTGGCGGTCGCCTCCACGCTCCTCACCGCCGGACTCACCCAGCGCGTCGACATCCAGGTGGGGGCGGATTTCTACGTGCGCCGTACCATCGAGCTGAAAGGGTTCAGCGACGCCCGGTCGGGGGTGGGCGACGTCTTTTTTCGCACCAAGTGGAACTTCTGGCGCGACGCCTCCACGGGCGGGGCGGCGGCCGTGATCCCCTATGTCATCGTGCCCACCGCGAACTCGCTGGTGGGCGGCAAGGCGTTGCGCGGGGGCGTGATCGTGCCTTGGGAAATCAAGCCTTCCGAGAGCTTCACTGCCGGCGCGAATTTCGCCTGGGATCTGGTACGCAATGACGCCGACGACGGTTACGATTCCCACTTCGTCCTGAACTCGATCGCGCACCAGCAGATTACCCGGTCCTTCTCCCTTTACGCCGAGGCGTCCTTATCCGCCACTTCCGCGGGTCTTTCGTTGTGGGAGGGCCGAGCCGGCGCGGGTGCGCTCCTGCGGATCACCCGGCACCTCCAGCTCGATTACGAAATCGTGCGCGGACTCAACCGCCGCGCGACCGACAGGGAGCACGTGTTCCGCGTGAACTGGGGCTGGTGAAAGGGCGCCGGCGGGCTCAGCCCCGCGGTTCGACGAGGATCTTCCCGGCCGCGGCGACGCCGAGCGCGACCGTGCCGCCGTCGGGGCGGTCGAGGGCGACGAGCCCGGAGACGAGGTTGCGCTCGGTGACGCTCAGTTCGGCGCCGGGGCGCAACCCGCTGCCCTCCGCGAAGCGCAGGAACTCCTCCGACTGTTCGGTCACGCGCACGATGCGCAGGCGCCGGCCGGTGGCGCACGTGGCGAGTGTGGCGTAAACCTGGGAATCGATCTTGCCGGCGCGGCTGGGAATGGGGTCCCCGTGCGGATCCTGGCGCGGATGCCCGAGCAGGGCGTCGAGCCGGTCCAGCACCTCGTCGGAGACGGCGTGCTCCAACTGCTCGGCCTCGGCGTGGACCTTCGACCAGTCCATCTTCAGCGTCTCGACGAGGAAGGTTTCCACCAACCGGTGCTTGCGCAGCACGTTGAGGGCGATGCGGCGCCCGCGGGTCGTGAGGCGCACGCCGAGTCGCGGCTGGTGCTCGAGCAGGCCATCGTCGGCCAGCGCCTTGACCATCGCGGTGGCAGTGCCCGGCACCACGGCCAGGGCGGCGGCCAGCGACCCCATCGGCACGAGTTCCTCCGCGCCGTCCGAAAGGAGCAGCACGTGCTTGAGGTAGTTCTCGACGGCCACCGTCGCCATGCGAGCAGGCCTACGGTTCCCCTCGGCTGAGGCAACAAAAGAGTTATTTTGACTAATCAAAATAGTTGGGGTTTCGTCGGCCGATGGAATATCTCGCGCTCCTGGCTGGCGCCGCCGCCGGTTCCGCCCTGCTCGGGTGGCCGCGGCACGGCCTGCTGGCCCGTTGGCGCGCGGCGCGGGACGCATCGGAGCGCGTTCGCCGCGAGGATGCCCTGAAGCACCTGCTGAAGTGCGACGCCAATCGCGCGCCCGCCACGGCGCTCAGTCTCGGCGGCGCCCTCGGCCTGCGCGAGGCGGAGGCGGCTGCGCTCCTGCGCGATCTCGAGGCCCGCGGGCTGGTTTCGTTCGCCGAGGGCCGGCTGGCGCTGCAGCCCGACGGGCGTGAGATCGCCCTGCACGTGGTCCGCGCGCACCGGTTATGGGAGCGTCACCTCGCCGAGGAGACCGGAATCTCCGAGGCGCGTTGGCACCGGCTGGCCGAGCGGCAGGAGCACCGGCTTACCCCGGCCGAGGCCGACGCCCTCGCCGCGCGCCTGGGGCACCCCCTGAGCGATCCGCACGGCGATGCCATTCCGTCGCCCGGCGGGGAACTGTCCGCGGACGACGGCCAGCCGCTCAACGCCATCGGCACCGGCCAGCCTTTCATGCTCGTCCACATCGAGGATGAGCCGGAGGACGTCTACGCGGATATTCTCCGGCTGGGCCTGCGGCCGGGAATGCGCGGCTATGTGATGGGACGCTCCTCCGCGGTGCTGCGCCTCTGGATCGAAGGGAGGGAGGTCGAACTTCGCCCCAGCATGGCGCAACAATTGTCGGCGCGGGAGTTGGACGCGGTCTCGCGGGCGGACCTGCGCGGGGAGCGGACGCTGGCCGAGCTTTTCCCTGGCGCCCGTGGCGGCGTCATCGGCCTGAGCGCCTCGTGCCGTGGTGCGGAGCGGCGCCGGCTGCTTGATCTGGGCTTTGTTCCGGGGTCCGTGGTCGAGGCGCGGTTCGCGAGTCCTGCAGGCGACCCGACGGCTTACGAAGTTAGGGGTGCGCTCGTCGCCTTGCGGCGCGACCAGGCGCGGTATGTTCGTATCGCGCCCGAGGGGGAAGTCGCCGCATGAGCGCCGATCCCGCCAACACGGCGGCGCCGTCCGAAGCCTGCGCTGCGTGCGACGTCTACCGCGCCGCGCAATTGCGGAAGCTCGGGCTGGCCGAGGGTGAGTTCGACTTTGTCGTGGCGCTCGCTGGCAACCCCAACACCGGCAAGAGCACGGTCTTCAACGCCCTCACCGGCTTGCGCCAGCACACCGGAAACTGGCCTGGCAAGACCGTGGCGCGGGCGGAGGGCGGCTTCAGTTACCGCGACCGGCGCTACAAGCTCGTCGACCTGCCCGGCACCTACTCGTTGCTCTCCACGAGCGTCGACGAGGAGATTGCGCGCGACTTCCTGTTGTTCGGACGGCCGGATGTGACCGTGGTGGTCGCCGACGCGACGCGCCTCGAACGCAACCTGAACCTGGTGCTCCAGGTGCTGGAGATCACCGGGCGGGCCGTGCTTTGCCTCAACCTCATGGACGAGGCGGAGCGGCATGGCGTGAAGGTTGACGATCGTCAGCTGGCGCGCGACCTCGGCGTCCCCGTGGTGCCTGCGTCGGCCCGCTTCGGCCGCGGGTTGCCCGAATTACTCGCCGCGATCGGGCAGGTGGCGCTGGCGCCGGTTTCCGGCCGGGTGCATCGGCTCAGCGAAGAGCCGCCGGCCATCCGCGCCGCCCTCGGCGATCTCACCGCGCGTCTCCGGACCGCGTATCCCGACCTGCCGAACGCGCGCTGGATCGCGATGCGGTTGCTCGGGGGCGACGACCGCGTCGCCTCGGCGTTGCGCCGGGGTGAATTGTCGGGGTTGGCGGACCGCGCCCGGGGCGCCCGCGAGGGTCTTTTCAACGAGGCGAAGGAGGCGGTCCGATGAGCGTCCCGCCGGAAGCCGGTGCCGCCGGCGCTCCCGCCGGGTCGGGAGAGGAGATTTTCCAGGTCTCGCGACGCCTGCGGACGGGCATCGAGGGAGATGTGCACGAGCACTTGGTCGAGGCCCTTTACGCCGACGCCGGCCGGATAGCCGCGCGCGCGGTCTCCCGACCGGGCCGCGAGCGGCGGGCGACGTTCGACGCCACGCTGGACCGCATCGTCACGAGCCGCTTGTGGGGTTTTCCGGTGATGCTCGGGTTGTTCGCGCTGATGTTCTGGCTTACGATCAGCGGTGCCAACGTGCCCTCCGCGCTGCTGGCTGACCTGCTCGTGGGCAAAGGGTATCCCTGGCTGCAGGAACTCGCCCTGGCCGCGGGTCTGCCGGCGTGGCTGCGCGGGCTCACCATCGACGGGATGTACCTCGCCACCGCCTGGGTCGTGAGCGTGATGCTGCCTCCGATGGCGATCTTCTTCCCGCTGTTCACGCTGCTGGAGGACTTCGGTTACCTGCCGCGCGTCGCGTTCAACCTCGACCGGTTGTTCCAGCGCGCGGGTGCGCACGGCCGGCAGGCGATGAGCACGATGATGGGGTTCGGCTGCAACGCCGCCGGAGTCGTTGCCACCCGCATCATCGACAGCCCGCGCGAGCGTCTGATCGCGATCCTCACCAACAACTTCGCGCTCTGCAACGGCCGCTGGCCCACGCAGATCCTCGTCGCGACGATCTTCATCGGGGGTCTGGTGCCCGCGCATCTGGCGGGCCTGGTCTCGGCCGCGGCGGTGACGGGTGTGGCGATGCTCGGGGTCGGTTTCACCTTCGCGACCGCGTGGCTGCTCTCGCGCACGATCCTCAAGGGCGAGGTATCCACTTTCAGCCTGGAACTTCCGCCGTACCGTCCGCCCCGTTTCTGGCGCACCCTCTACACCTCGCTCATCGACCGCACGCTGTTCGTGCTGTGGCGAGCGGTGTTGTTCGCCCTGCCGTCCGGCGCGGTGATCTGGTTGAGCACCAACGTGGAAATCGGCGGGCGCAGCCTCGCGGAGCACGCGATCACCGGGCTGGATCCGCTCGGGCTGGCGCTCGGTTTGAACGGCGTGATCCTGCTCGCCTACGTCATCGCGATCCCCGCCAACGAGATCATCATCCCGACGGTGCTGATGCTGACGGTGCTTTCCGCGAAGATGACCGGCGTCGGCGGCGAGGCCGGCGTGATCTTCGAGCTCGACTCGCCGGAGGAGATCAAGCGCGTGCTCACGGCCGGTGGCTGGACGGTCCTCACCGGGGTGAATCTCATGCTCTTCAGTCTCCTGCACAATCCGTGCAGCACCACGATCTACACGATCTACAAGGAGACGCGGAGCGCCCGCTGGGCCGCGCTCGCCACCCTGTTACCCTTGTTCATCGGCTTCGCGGTCACCGCGCTGGTGGCCTTCCTCTGGCGCGCGCTATCTTGAACAAAAATCGTCCGGCGGCACTCCGTGGCGCTGGAAAAAGTCGAGAGCAAGCGCCAGGGCGGTTGGGAAAAGCGGCTCGATTGAACTTCCAAAAAGAGGCGGCCCGCGGAACGGATGGAATACGCGGGATTCCCCAACGCTTACCGCCGTCCGGACCCTTTTGGCCGCGGATTCCGCACGCGGAAGAAGCATATGTTTCTTCTCCGGCCTTCCCGGTCTTCGGTTCAAAACCTGCCGGGCCGTGATGAAGACCCGTCCAGCTCCGCGCAGTTTCAACTACGGATGCACACGGATGCACACGGATGGGTTGGGAGCCATGAAGCGCCGCGAAATCGCTCCGCGTGGTGAACCACGAATGGAATCACGAGTCGTCACGACTGACTCCGCGATATAGCCGCGGCTGCTGCCGCCGATCCAGTCGTTGGTGGATGGCGCAAAATTTCCATCTCCGGCCTTCCGGGTCTCCACTTCAAAACCGGCCTTGTCGTCCCCTTTCTCCGAGCCCTTTGATAACGCCGGGCAAGTTGGACATTGCCAAGGCCGTGGGTGGCGCATGGATGGGGGCATGAAGCAAAGACGGCGTGCGCGAGCGGCGGTTGAGCCATGGGGGGCGGAGCGGGGGGCGCTCGAGGCGGCGCGCGACGTGGCTAAAACGCCGGCCGGCGGATGGCTCCGTGTGGTGCGCGACTGGCGGGGCACCCGGCAGAAGGATCTCGCGGCGCAGCTTGGCACCCAGCGGCAGGCTTGGGCGCAGTTGGAACTGTCAGAGCAGCGCGACGCCATCTCCCTCTACTCACTGCGCAAGGCGGCGAAGGCGCTCGGTTGCGACGTCGTCTACTATCTCGTGCCGGCGAAAGGGGAACAGGCGGCGACCGCCGTCGCGCCTGCCGAAGCCTCCGTTCCGGGGTCCGTTGCCACGCCATCCACCACGGTTCCCCCGGTGGCCAAGGAGGCCCCGTCGGGTAGCTGGTTTGACGGCGAGTTGCGGACCGAACTGCTCTGACCCCGTGCGCAGCGTCAGCCGCGCCGGCTGAGTACGTCGCGTTCGTGGCGTTTAACCTCGGCCAGCCAGCGTTCGCCGACGGGCACTTCCGCGGTTTCGCAGTAATAATCCCATACCGCGGCGAACGGCAGCGTCTTGGCCTCCTCGAGCAGCGCGAGACGCGCGGTACGGTCTCCCGACTGTTCCGCTTCGCGGATACGTTCCACGGGCGCGACCAGCGCTGAGAGCAGGGCGCGTTGCATATTGCGGGTGCCTATCACCCAAGCGGCGATGCGATTGATGCTCGCATCGAAGTAATCGAGGCCGATGCGCACGCGATCCGTGTAACCGCCCCAGACGATCTCCTGCGCGATCGACTGCAGGTCGTCCGTCAGCGTGACGACGTGGTCGCTGTCCCAACGCACGCCGCGGCTCACGTGCAGTGCGATCTCGGGCAGGAATTGCAGCACGGCGGAGATCTTGTCGGCGATGCCCTCGGTCGGGTGGTAGTGCCCGGCATCCAGGGTGAGCAGCTTCCCGCGGCTGACCGCGTAACCGAGGTAGAACTCGTGGGAACCGGCGACGTAACTCTCCGACCCGAGGCCGAACAGCTTGGGCTCCACCGCGTCCACGTTTAGCCGCGGATCAATACGCTTCCGGAAGATCGCGTCGAGTGACTCCACGAGCCGCTCGCGCGGACCGCGGCGATCGGCGGGGGTGTCCTTCGCGCCGTCCGGAATCCAGAGGTTGGTGAGGCAGGTGCGGCCCGTTCCACGCCCCATCGCGGCGCCGATCTCGCGGCAGCGGATGCCGTGCTGGATCCAAAAGCGCCTGATCGCCGGATCAGGGTGGGAGAGGGTGCAGCCGTCCTTCACCAGCGGGTGGGAAAAGTACGTCTGATTGAAATCCAGCCCGAGGCCCAGGCCGCGCGCCCAGCTGATCCAGTTGGAGAACTGCTCCGGCCCGAGCCGGTCGCGGTCGACGCGGCGGCCGTTCGTCTCGGCGTAGCAGGCGTGGAGGTTAAGCCGCTGCGTGCCCGGGATCAGCGCGCGGGCTTGCTCGAAGTCGGCGCGGAGTTCATCCGCGGTGCGCGCCTTGCCCGGATAATTTCCAGTCACGGCGAGACCATCGCCCAACGCCGCCCCGGCGCCCTCGAAGCCGCCGACGTCGTCCCCCTGCCAGCAATGCATGGAGACCGGGATGCGCGCCGCCGCGCGCAGCGCGCGATCGGTTTCGACGCCGAGCTCCGCGTAACGATCGCGGGCGAGCCGGTAGGCGGTTTCGAGGGAACGGCGGGTCATGGGAAGAGAAAGTGCGGGGCGGGGCAGGGAAGCGCGCCTTTTCGCGCTCGGCCAGTCCGCTGGGTGTGAAAGCAGCCATTCCGCTTCCGTTTCAACGGCGAAAATGAAGCCGCCGCGGCGCATTCCCCGTCCGGCGCGAGTCCCGCGCTTGCCTCCGCCGCCCGCTCCGGCGTGGCTGCTCTTCATCCGTCCCGCCATGCGCCTCCTCAATCGCCTTCTCCTTGGTTACCTCGTGTGTTTTGCCGGATGCGTGTCCGGCCCGGCCGCGCAGACGTTTCCCGAACAGGGACGGCGCGACGAGGCGGGATTCGAGCGCATCTTCGACGGAAGCACCCTCGCGGGTTGGGAAGGCGACCCGGTGTACTGGCGGGTCGAAGGCGGCGCGCTGGTCGGCGAGGTCACCCCGGCGACGTTACTGAAGCAGAACTCCTTCATCATCTGGCGCGGCGGCACCACGCGCGATTTCGAGCTGAAGCTCGAGTACCGCGTATCCGATCGTGGCAACAGCGGGATCAATTACCGCAGCGAGGAGATCGCCGGGCAGCGGTTCGCGCTCAAAGGCTATCAGTCCGATATCGACGGACAGCAGCGGCACACCGGTCAGAACTATGAGGAGAAGGGCCGCACGTTCCTGGCGCTGCGGGGCGACATCAGCCGCGTCGACGCCGACGGCAAGGCGCGCGTCATCGGTTCCGTGGGTCTCAAAGACGAGCTCGCCGGGAAAGTTAAGAACGGAGACTGGAACGAGGTCCACCTCATCGCCCGCGGCAACGTGCTCACTCATCTGGTCAACGGGCAGGTGATGAGCGTGGTGGTGGACGACGACGCGGCGCGGCGGAAATTTGACGGCCTGCTCGGCGTGCAGGTGCACGTCGGCCCACCGATGAGGATCGAGTTTCGCGACATCCGGCTGAAGCGCCTGAAGCCCGAGGTGGTGCCGGCGCGCGGCGGTTGAAGCGAGAGGGCCGCGGAGAGGCGCACCAGCCGCAAGAGGGCCGCGCGGTGGGATGCTTGGGTGTAGCCGAGGCCGCCCGCCTCGGATGACTCCAAAGCCTGTGCCTCCAACGGAACGCCTGAAGCTACGGCGGCTCACCGCGGATCTCGCGGATGTCGCAGATGACCCGACGAGGAGCGCATTCCAGCGCAGGGTGAGCGGCTCCTCACAAAGGCCGAAGCGCGGCGTTGCCTCCGTGGTTTCGGGGGCGTGCAATTTTTCCCGCGTCACTTTCCCTAATCCGCCATGCCCCTGAAGATTTTTTCCAGACTCCGCTCCATCGTCCAAGCCCCGCTGCTGGCCGTGGCGACGGGGTGCGCTTCGGTCGCCGCCGAGACCGCGCCCGCGGCACCGCTCAATGTTGTCATCCTGTACACGGACGACTGGCGGCACGACACGCTGGGTTGCGCGGGTAATCCGGTGGTGCTCACGCCGCGGTTGGACGCACTTGCGCGCGAGGGACTGCGGTTCACGAACAGCTTCGTGACGACCTCGATCTGCGGCGTCAGCCGGGCGACGCTTTTGACCGGTCAGTGGATGGCGCGGCACGGCAATCGCGCCTTTGAGATGTTCCGCACGCCCTGGTCGGAAACGTACCCAGGGCAGCTGCGGGAGCGCGGCTACTGGGTCGGCCACGTGGGCAAATGGCACAACGGGCAGTTTCCGGCCGAACGCTATGATTTCGGGCGCGGCACGATCACGCCGATGCGGCACTGGCTGAAGCAGCCCGACGGCACCGAGATCCATGTCACCCGGAAGAACGAGAACGACGCGATGGAGTTCCTGCGCCGCCGGCCGGCGGACCGCCCGTTCTGCCTCACGGTGGCGTTCGTCGCGACCCACGCCGAGGACCAGCACCCGAAGCAGTTTCTGCCACAGCCGGAGAGCATGGCGCTGTACCGCGACGTCACGGTGCCGGTTCCGCGCACCGCGACAGAGGAGCACTTCCGCCGGCTGCCTCCGTTCCTGGCGAATGACCGCAACGAGGGTCGCAACCGCTGGAAGTGGCGCTTCGACACGCCGGAGAAGTACCAGGAGTACATGAAGAACTATTACCGTCTCGCGACGGAGGCCGATGCGGCCTGCGGGCGGCTGGTCGACGAGCTGCGGCGGCAGGGGGTGTTGGACCGCACGTTGATCATCTTCACGTCCGACAACGGCTATTTCCACGGTGAGCATGGCCTCGCCGACAAATGGTACCCGCACGAGGAGAGTATCCGGGTGCCGCTGATCGTACGTGATCCGCGCATTCCCGCCGTGCGGCGCGGCGCCACCGAAGCGGCGTTCGCGCTCAACGTTGATCTTGCCCCCACCATCCTCGGCGCCGCCGGGGTGGCCGCTCCGCGCGGCATGCAGGGCGGAAATCTCGCCGCGTTGTATGCCGGCGGGACGCCGGCGGCCTGGCGGAAGGAGTTTTTCTACGAGCATGGCGTCATCCGCAGCGTCGATTTCATCCCGGCCTCGGAGGCGCTCGTGCGGAAGGATTGGAAGTACATGTTCTGGCCCGATCACGGACGGGAGCAGCTCTTCCACCTCGCGGCCGATCCGGGGGAGGAGCGCGATCTCGCCGCCGCCCCGGCTCACGCGGCGGTGCTGGCCGAGATGCGCGCGCGTTTCCGCGAAGTGAAGACGGCCGCGGGCGCTCCCCTGTGAACGGATGACCCCGCTGCGGATCGTCTTCCTCGGGTCCGACGCCATCGCGCGGCCGCTGCTTGATTTCCTGGGCGCGGAGCCCGCGGTCGAGCTGGCCGGTGTTTTCACGCAGCCGGATCGGCCCGTCGGCCGCGGTCAGCACGTGCAATCCAATGCGATCAAGCAGTGGGCGCTGGGGCGCGGCCTGCCGGTTTTCCAGCCCGAGCGTCTCACCGAGGAAGTCCGGCAGACGCTGCTCGCCTGGCGTCCTGACCTCGCGCTGGTGATGGCCTACGGCCACATCCTCCGCGACGACTTCATCGCCACCGCTCGTCTCGGCACGCTGAATTTCCACACCTCGCTGCTACCGAGGTACCGGGGGGCCTCGCCGATCCAGACCGCGGTGGCCTGCGGGGAACGCGAAACCGGCGTCACGCTGATGCGCATCGTGCGGCGGCTGGACGCCGGACCAGTGGTGGATGCCGAGAAGGTTCCCGTGGCCCAGCTCGACACCGCGCTGGATGTGGAGGCGCGGCTGGCGGCGGCCTGCGTGCCGCTCGTCGCCCGCGCGTTGCCGGCCCTGCGACGTGGCGAATTGCCGGCGCGGGATCAGGACGAGACCGCGGCGACCTTCTGCCGGAAATTGGTGAAGGAGGACGGAGTCCTCGATTTCTCGGTGCCCGCCGCGGAACTGGCCGCGCGCATCAATGGTCTGTTTCCGTGGCCCTGCTGCTCGGTCGAGATCAACGGGCAGCCAATCAAACTCGGTCAGGCCGATGCCGGGCCGGGTGGGGACGAGGCGGTTGCTCCCGGTACCGTGCTGGGTCCCGATACGGAGGGGCTGCGCGTCCGGTGCGGCACGGGGATCCTGCGGCTGCGGCGATTGCAGCGTGCCGGTGGGCGGATGCTCCCGGCCGCCGAGTTCCTGCGGGGTTTTCCGGTCGCCCCCGGTGGGGTGCTGCCCTCCCGGCCGATGCCGTCGCTGCTGGTGAAGCGCTAGCGCAGGCGCTCGAGGCACGCGTCCGGCCGCGTCCGGCGTCGGCTCCGAGGCGTCCCTTGACGCGCGCGCGGCGCGCATGCCACGGTCTGGCCGAATTTTCCGCCGAATGCCCAAGAAGAATCCCCGCCCGCAAGACGACCAGCCCGAGCTTCCCCTGGGGAGCGACGCCGTTCCCGCCGCTTCCGACCCCAAGGTGAAGGCATCGGGCGCGAAGGCGGAGTCGAAAGTCCCCCCCAAGAGCGAGGAGAGTGCGGTGGTGCCGGCCGCGGCCGATCCGGCGACTCCGGCGACCCCCGCGGAAGCCCCGGCCCCGCGCCCGCGCGTGGGCAAGGTGCAGGATGAGCCCGCGCCACTCGCACGGAGTTACCGGAGCTGGTTCCTCGAGTACGCCAGTTACGTCATCCTTGATCGTGCGGTTCCGCATCTCGACGACGGCTTGAAGCCGGTCCAGCGGCGGATCCTGCACACGCTTTGGGACATGGACGACGGCCGATTCCACAAGGTGGCCAACGTGGTCGGCCGCACCATGTCGCTGCACCCGCACGGCGACGCCTCGATCGGCGCCGCGCTGGTCGCGATCGGCCAGCGGGCGTTCCTGATCGAGCCGCAGGGCAATTTCGGCAACTCGCTCACGGGTGATGACGCGGCGGCGCCGCGTTACATCGAGGCGCGGCTCACGGGCCTCGCGAAGGAGGTGCTCTTCAACCCGAAGACCACGACTTGGCAGCTCAGCTACGACGGCCGCGCTCGCGAGCCCGTCACGTTGCCGGCGAAGTTCCCGATCGTGTTGCTCGAGGGCGCCGAGGGCATCGCGGTGGGGCTCGCGACCAAGATCCTCCCGCACAATTTCAACGACCTCTGCCGGGCGGCCATCAACCACCTCCAGGGAAAAACCTTCCGCATCTATCCCGATTTCCCGTCGGGCGGCATCGCCGATTTCTCGGAGTACAACGACGGCGAACGAGGCGGTAAGGTGAAGGTGCGCGCGCGCATCGAGGTGCGCTCCAAGCAACTCCTCGCCATCACGGAATTACCGTACGGGATGACGACCGAGTCGCTCATCGAGTCGATCCTCGCCGCCAACGCGAAGGGCAAGATCAAGGTCCGCCACGTCGACGACAACACGGCCGACAAGGTCGAGATCCTCGTCCACCTGCCGCAGGGGGCCGATCCCGAGCAGGTGACGCAGCAGCTCTACGTGTTCACCGGCTGCCAGCAGAACCTGTCGCCGGCGGCCTGCGTGATCGTCACCGATGAAAAGACCGGCGAGGAGCGCCCCGAGTTCCTCGGCACCCGCGAGATCCTCAAGCGCTCGGTCGACCGCACCAGGGAGCTGCTCAAGCAGGAGCTCGAGATCCGTCTGGGCGAGCTCGAGCAGCAGTGGCACTGGGACTCGCTCGAGCGGATCTTCATCGAGGAACGCATCTACCGGCGGATCGAGAAATCGAAGACTTGGGAGAGCGTGCTGGAGGAGATCCGCGAGGGCCTGAAGCCCTTCGTGAAGAACCTCCGCCGCGAGGTGACCGACGACGACATCACCCGTCTCACGGAGATCCGCATCAAGCGCATCTCGGCCTACAACCGCTTCCAGGCCGACGAGCAGATCAAGCGCATCGAGGAGGACATCCGCGAGACGAAGGCCAACCTGCGGAACCTCACCGCGTTCGCCGTCGCCTGGTTCGAGATGCTCCAGGACAAATACGGCAAGGGCCTCAAGCGCCGCACGGAGTACGACGAGATCGAGCAGATCAACGCCGCCGAGGTCGTGTCCGTCAACCAGCGCCTCTACGTCAACCGCGAGGACGGCTTCATCGGCCTGAACTGGCGCCAGCACGAGTTCGTCCAGGAGTGCACGATCCTCGACAGCGCGCTCACGCTTATGCGCGACGGCTCGCTCAAGGTGTCCAAGGTGGCCGACAAGGTCTTCATGGGCCGCGACATCATCCATTGCGCGGTCTTGCCGAAGGATGGCGACACGAACTTCTACACGATGGTCTACCAGGACAAGGAGTCCGGGAAAGCCTTCGCGAAACGGTTCCAGATCGGCGGACTTTCGCGCGACAAGCTCTACCCGCTGGTGAAGAGCGAGGGCTCCAAGGTCATCTACCTGGAGGTCAGCCGCAGCGAGAAGGATATGCCGAAGAAACTCACCATCTTCATCGACGGCCGCAGCGGCGCGCGCGTGCGCGAGCTCGAGTTCGACCTCACGCCGCTCCCGGTAAGCCACCGCGCCGCCAAGGGCGTGACGGTGACGAAGTGGCAGGTGAAGGAAGTGAAGCGCGCCGACCTTGCCCTGCGCTGAAGCCCGCCCCCCGGTTGACAGCGGTTTTGGTTCGGTTGGGCTCGCGCGATGAATGCCGCGCAGGAGCGAGAGTTCGACGCGCTCGTCGTCGCGAATCTGGAGCGTTGGTTCCGGGGCAATAGTCGCGTCCAGCCGGGGGCGGAAGCTTTCGCCGGGGCCGCTTCGCGCTTGCGCGCCCTCGTGGCCGAACGCGGGTTGCCGGCGGTGCCGCCCTGCGGCCGGCCGGAGGCGGCGCCGGAGTTGATCGCGGAGGAGTGCGCGCCCCTCGAACGTCGCGTCCTCGGGCCGCTCGTGGCGGACGCCCGCTGGGCCACCCCGGTGCGACAATTGTTGAAAGCCTGCCTGCAGCCCGAGTTCCGTCGCTGCCGGGATTCGTACCGGGAGCGCGACACGGACGGCTCCTGCCGGCGGCAACAGGCGGACAAGGCGCGCGGGCGCCTGAGCGGTTCGCCGTGCGTCGATTGTCCGTATTGGCTCGAGCTGACACCGGATCAGCACGCGCGCGCCCTGCGGGACGGCTGGGCGGGGGAACGCGACGCCTTCGAGTCCGACCCGGAACTTTACCTGCCTGCGGACTTCCGCGCGCTCCGACGCCTGGTGCGCGCGATCGCCAGCGGGTGAGGCCATCCGCCCCGCGGCTGATGTTTCAAAGCACCGGCCGACCGGTGAGCTGATCCCAGAGTTCCAGCAGGAGGTCCTCCTCTTCGGGGTGGGCCGCTAGTTCCCCGTGGAAGAGCGGTGCCAGGGCCCCCCGCGGATCCTCCTCGCGTTCCCGCGACTCCGCGAACCGCGCCAAGGCGGCACGTTTGAAGGTGGAGCGTTCCCATTCCGTTCGCATCTTATCCTCTGACAGACGCGTCAGGTCTCGAAAGGTTTTGTCGGTTGCGCTCCGAACCGGCGGAAAAGCAGCGGTTGACCGAAAGTTTTCCGGCTTCGAAGTTCGCTGACTTGCACAGGGGACGACGAACAAGGGGAACCTGAGCCCGGTGATCCGGGATCTACGCGCGCCGGCCGGGCGGAGGTGAGGTTGCGGTTGGTTCACCAGCAGGCCGGCGGGGCTTGCGGGCGCCTGAGTTTCGATGATCTCCGTCTCCACGCGAAGCAGCCGACCTGGCCTGGCGCGCCAGTGGCGAACTGCCGCTGAGTCCCGGTCCCTGGTGTCTAGGCGGAATGTGTTGCCCGGACCGTGTAACAGACGCGCTATAAGATAGTTCTTCCCCAAACCTTCCCCCAACCGTGAAATATCCCACCTTTTCTCGGCGGCATCTCGCCGCCTTTGCCGCCTTCGGCGGCCTGTTCTCCCCGCTTGCCGCCCAGACCGCTCCCAAGGCCCCGGCTTTGCCGTCCGCCCCGGCCGATGCGTCGGCACCGCTGGTGCTTTCCGCCTTCGAGGTGAACGCTGAGTCCGACCGCGGTTATCTCGCTTCGAGCGCGATGAGCGCGACGCGCACGAACGAGAAGCTGGAGAACCTGCCGAACTCGATCTCGGTGATGACCCAGGACCTGCTGCAGGATCTCGCGATCACGGACTACTTCGGCGCGGTGGATTTCGCGGTGGGCGCGGAGAATATCTACAACGACCAGGGCACCATCGGGTCGCCGGTCGGCAACCGCGGCGGCAACCAGATCAGCTTCCGCGGTTTCGCGTCGATCCGGCAGCTGCGCGACGGATTCGAGTGGTTCATGCCGCAAGACGTCTACAACACGGAGCGCATCGAGTTCAACCGAGGCGCGGGCGGGCTCGCCTACGGTGACGTCGATCCGGGCGGCATCATCAACGTCGGCACCAAGCGCGCCGGCTTCGGGCGGAAGGGGAGCGCTCAGTTCCGCACGGACACTTATGGCTCGCGGCGGGCGTCGCTCGATCTCACGCAGCCTCTCCTGCGGGACCGCCTGGGCGTGCGGCTGAACCTGGTCGAGAGCCGCATTGACTCCGTGACCCAGCGCAAGGACCGCTCGCTCACGGGAGTGGCCGGGGCGATCCGCTGGGAGCCGTTCACGCACCGTCGCACTCAGATCGATGCCGTCTTCGAGCGGGGCGACACGGTCAACCGTCTGGGACATCTGCAGTTGAACGACCACGCGTCGGTCTACCGTCTCGGCACGGGCACGAACGCCCTAGACGGGAATCCGAATCTGGCCGGCGTGCAGGCCAACGGTCCCGGCATGCGGCAGATCGTGGTCAACGCGAACGGCCTCCGCTCCTGGTTCGATCTCGGAGGCAAGCTCCACGACATGAGCCCGACGCCCACCGCCGTGTTCCGCACTTCGTTCACCAACATCGCCGCCGCGGCCGCCACCGGGACCGATCCGCAGAACCCGGAGCGCATCCTCGCGATCCGCATCCCGTATTCCATCATGCCGCTCTACGAGGATTGGGGCGGGCCCAATCTGCGCCATGATTCGGTCTACGACGTCTACACCGTCGAGCTGAAGCACGCGTTCACCGGAGGTCTGAGTGTGTTGGCCGGCTACAACCACCAGAAGGACGACGCGAAGCGCCTCCAGACCTACGCGTCCAACGGCTGGCAGGCCACCAACTCGCGCGGGGTTTTCATCGACGTGAACCGTGTGCTGCCGAATCCGGACGGCCCGGGCACGATACCGAACCCGAGGTTCGAGAAGTATTTCGTCACTCACATTCCGAGCTACAATCGCCAGCGCCACGACATCGATAACTGGCGCGCGATGGCGGTGTACGACGCGCGCGCTCGCCTGCCGTTGCTCGGTGATTTTTCGCAGCGCATGATCCTGAACGGCACCTACCGTCACGAGTTGTACGGCTCCGACGACTACAACCGCAGTCTTTCCCCGGCGGAGATCGCGGCGCGCCGCGCCGCCAACCCGGCGGTCAGTCCGGCTTTCAACCGCAACGAGGTCGTCACGATCCACTACCTCGAGGATGGCAATTCCGAGGAGAAGCTGCGGATCACTCCGCTCGGCAACCGGTTCGCTTATTACCGGACGGGAGGCTCCCGTTTCGACCAGACGCTGGGCTCGGCGAGCTTCTCGGCGGTCGGCCGGTATCTGGGAGGGCGGCTGCACAGCAGCGTGGGAATCAGCCGGGACTATTTCCGCAGCAACCGCAACGCGGCCAACGGCACCGATCCGGTGACCGGCGAGACCTTCTTCACCGGAACCAGCGGCGCGCGAATTCCGGCCGGCGAGAATCCCGATGTGCCCGTAGTCCGGTTTTCCCGTCTCTACGGCACCAACCAGACCTACGGCGGCGTCTACCGCATCCTGCCGTGGCTCGGGATCGGCGCGGGCTACTTCGAGTCATCGCTTTTCACCGACAGCAATTCCTCCGATCTGCTGAACCGCCCGCGGGCGCAGCGCACCGGCGAGGGTACCGATTACAGCCTGCGCTTCGGCACTCCGGACGGCCGGTTGGCGGCTAATCTGACCTATTTTTCGACCGTGTCGGAGAATCAGGCCGTCGCTATCAGCGGCGGGGCGCGCGATGAACTGAACAACCTGTTGAGCCCTTCGGTGGGGCAACCAGCCATCCCGGCGAACGGGGACTACCGCGATCAAACGTCCAGCGGTGTAGAGTTCGAGTTGGTGGGCAACGTGATGCGGAATCTCACGCTACGCGGGACCTATTCCTACAACAGTGTCATCAACGTGCGTTTCTTTCCGCTGGTGCGCCCGTTCCTCGCGGCGGCGCAGACGGCCGCGCGCGCCCGCGGGCTGGATCCTGATCTCGCGACGCAGATCACCCAGGACTTCCTCGAGGCCCAGGAAAATAATCTCGCGAAGAACATCCGCCGCACCGCGAACCTCGTGGCGCGCTACTCCTTCACGCAGGGCGCCCTTCGCGGTGTCGCGGCCGGAGCGGCCGCGCGTTGGACCGCTGGGCGGCCGCGCGGTGCGCTGGGTGGCGTGGCGACGCTTCCGGCCACCACCATGCCCGACTTCGTCGTCGTGAACCCCTTCGTCAGTTATCGCACGCGGATCGGGAAGCTCGGTTGGAGCTTCCAGCTCAACGTGAACAATGTGTTCAACGACGACACCGACTCCGGTAACAGCTACACTTGGACGCGGTACACAGAGCCGCGGCATTTCATTTCCACGGTTTCCGTCGAGTTTTGACGGCGGGTTGGCGGCGCCGGCCCCGAAGGGGTCAGGGCGTTGAGTGTTTTTTCGGGAGCCGCCGAAACGCCCAACGCCCTGACCCCTTGGGTGGCGGGGTGGCGTCGGGACGGCCCGAGGAGTGGGTCGGGAAAAGCCGTAAAGACGGCCTATGGGGGGTGGATTCGGCCGGAATCGGTCGAGTTTATCGGATCCGTTCGTTCACCATGCGGGTTTATTCCGAAAAAGATCAGCCGTTTGAAACTCCCGCCTGACAGGTCCGTCATTTAAGCGAATGCCGCCATTTAAAACCCACGGAAGCGCCCTGAGGATGAGATGCTTAGGGATGCACTGGGCGGGCTTCGTCTCGCTCGTTATCCTTGGGCCTAGTGCTTTTCTTCCTGGTTCAACCGTGCCTGCTGGCCTGGGTGGGATGGCGGTTTCAGCGCACGGGCGAGTTGAGGTCTCTCACTTCTACCTGGAGGCGCCCGACGAGTTGCTTCGACTGGGGACGATGCCGGATCAGAGGCCTGTATGGCGGATGCCCGGGACCGATCCTCAGGCGGCGCTTTCGGCGCTCGCTGCCGCGGGACTGGATGCGCGCAGTGTTGCGAACTTGGCTTCCGCGGGGGTCGTTTCGATCGACGGCGACAAGATCACGATTCTGCCACCCTTGGATTTGCTCATGTCCGTGTCCCCGGCGGCGCGGCAGGGGGTTTACGCCGTTTTGGCCGGCAACGGGCTGAACCCCCACCACGAAAGGCCGCAGATCATCGCCGGAGATTTGGAGGAGTGGATGCGAACCTCCGCGCTCTCCGTGCTGCAGAAACAGGTTATGCAGGCCCTGATCTGGTGGCCGAATGGAGCGCAGGCATTCAGCGACGTCTCCGCCCTCGTGGCGGCGGCGGAATCCGCCGCCCAAGCCGAGGAGGCCCGCCGGGTGATGACCCGGGTCCGGACCCTCCGGGTGCGGGTGGTGCCTCCGCCGGCGGAGGCCAAAGCGCGTTTCGCGGAATACTGGACGGCAGGTGGATTGAGTCGGTCGGCTGCCCCTCTGGTCAGTTCGTCGATCGAGGAGGCGGCCGGTGTCGGGATCGACCTTGCGCTGCTGCTGCCTCCGCTGGCGCGTGAAAGGATCTACACCTATCCGTCGTTTGAAGACGCGATCGGCGGCAGGATGCCGGACTGCAACTGGACCGCGCTCAACTTTTTCGCCCTCCGCCCGCAGCCTTATTACCTCGACAGCAAAATTTCCTACACGGCCCTGATGCAGGAGTACGAGACGGTGCCGCGGACGGAGCGTTTCGGCGATGTCATCGCTTTTGTGTCATCCGGGGGGAACGTTTTGCACACCTGCGTGCACGTGGCGGAGGATATCGTTTTCACCAAAAACGGGCAGAGTGCTTTCGCCCCCTGGCTGTTGCAGCGGTTGGCGGACGTATCCGCCATCTACGGAGGACCGGAACGCACGGTGCGGGTATTCCGCCTGCGGGCCCCGCCTCCGGCCCAGACGATGCCGCGTTAGCGCGGGCTGGGAGCGGGTCGGGTCCTCCGGTGATCAGCGGGCGGCGGCCTTCAGGGCGTTCTCCAACTCGAGGTCCGTCCACGGTCTGGACCTTTGCGTGGTGGCGGAGCGGATCGCGGCGACTCTTTCGGGTGCAACCGCGGCCGGCTGGCTGCCGAACTCGCGGCCGACGTAGGTGAGGATGGCGGCGACCTGGGTGTCGTCGAGTTGCGGCCAAGGGGGCATGACGAGGCCCCGGCCGGGGTTTTCCTTTCCGTGGAGGATGATGCGCACCAGCGCCTCGTCGCCGCGTTGCAGCCAGGGCGAGCCGACAAGCGCGGGGGCGAGCATGGCGAGTCCTCCGCCGGACTCCTGGTGGCAGGGTGCGCAGGTCAGGTTGTAGGCTGCGCGGCCGGATTCGAAGAGCCGCTGGGCGGTCTGCTGCGCGGGATCCTCGGAATTCCGCTGCTGGTAGCTCGTGAGCAGCGAGTCGAGGCGCGGGTCCGCGTGCGCGCGGATCAGCGCGGCGTTCGCCGAACTCAACGCGCCGGGATTGAAGGAACCTGCGATCATTCGCTGCAGCATGACGCCGGCCCAGGACGGACGTTCGCTCAGCATGCGCTGGGCGGTGTTCTGCAGTCGCGGAGGCAGCGACGGGTAAGCCGCTAGCACGCCCTCCGCGGCGGCCGCGTCTTCAAAATGGCCCAGCGTGGAGAGGCGGTGCGCCCGCCGGGTCTCGTTCTTTTCCGTTCGCAGCAGGCCGAGCAGGATGTTCCGGGCCTCCGGCAAACGGAGAGAAGCCGTTACGTCGAGGAGGCGCTGCAGGTCTTCCTCCTTCAGCTTCGCGTCGCCGAGACGTTTCAACGCCTCCGCGGCGGCGCCCTCGAGGCCGAGCCGGGCGGCGAAGGCCACAATATCGGCGGAGCGCCTCGCCCCGGTCCACGCCGCGGTGACGCGCTCCCTCAGCAGGGCGGGAATCACTTCGACGCGCGGCCCGGTGAGGCCGCGGGCCATGCCCTGCAGGAGTATTTCCGCCTCGGCGAGGCCGGGGGCCGCCTCAAGCAGACGGCCGCAGTAGTCGAGGTTCCGGGCGAGGTGTTCGGGCGCGCGGTCGATGATCCAGGCGGAATACACGCCTTGCCGCAGCGTATAATGTCGCCGCGGTCCCTGATCGGCCGTGAAGCGCATGCCGAGACGCTCGGCGAGGTGTCCCCGGAAAAGCGCTGAACGCCAGACCGCGGGGTCGCGAACAAGCGCGAGGATCTCCTCGCGCCCCGCGATGGCCTTGCTCTCCAACGCCCACCAGAGGAGCAGGGGAAGGTGCAGATCGGTCGCGTCCTCCGCGCGAAGGACCAGCTCGCGGATGATCGGAATCGCCTGCCCTGCCGGGAGGCGTTTCGCGGAACTGGCCAGCTGGCTGCGCACCTCAACGTCGGTCTCTTCCCGGGCGAGCGCCGCGAGGGCGGCGGCGGTCAACGCTTTCACGCTGTTGCTGTCGCCGAGCAGGCGCACGGCCCAGCGCCGCACGTGGGCGTAAGGGTGGCGCACGGCGGACCGCAACGCGGTTTCGTCGAGCTCGCCGCGGAGGTTAAGCACCCAGAAGGCCTCGAGCGCGGCGGGGGCGTTGTCGCGGACTAGGGTGCGGAGGGATTCACCGACCGCTTCGGGGTGACGCGCCAGCACACGTCGGGCTTGCTCGCGGAGTTCGCGGTTGGGGGACGCGAGCGTGGAAATGAGGTCCTGGCTCGAGAGACGGCGCAGGTCGCGGACCGGCGGCAGTTTCCGGTCGGCGGGCACAATTCGGAAGATGCGGCCGTTGGTTTTGTCCCAAGTGTCGGCGGGATTAAGATGGCTCAGGCGGAGGTCGGTCCAGTCGGCGAGGTAGATGGCGCCGTCGGGCCCCTGCTCGATGTCGACCGGCCGGAAGCCCTTGTCGTCCGTCGTGATCAGCGCGTCGGTGTCGACGGTGCGGAAGGAGGAGGTGTCCTTAAGGACGCGGCTGGCTTGGACGCGGTTGGTGAGCGACATGCCGACCACAATCTGTCCGTTGAGGTCGGGCAGGGTGTCGGCCTCGTACCGGATAAAAGTCTGCGGGAAGCGCTGGGAATAGCCTTCGTGGCGCATGTGCTCGAAGAAGCCGAAGATGAACGGATTCATGGCGGGCCCGTGCTTGGTCCAACCCTTCACATGCGTCGCGCCCTGCGTGTAGTGCAGACCGCGGGTGGCTCCGTTGTTGGTGCCGGAGAAGGCGTGCCCGTGGCGGTCGAATTCGAGACTGAAAGTGTTGCCGCCTCCCTCCGCGAAGATCTCGAACACGCGGATGCCGGGATGATAGCGCCAGATTCCCTGGCCGAGCAGGCGGGTTCCCTGGATCTCGAGGTTGGTGGTGCTGCCGGTGGCCCCGTAAATCCAGCCGTCGGGCCCCCAGTGGAGGCTGGTCGCGAGCGAATGGGTGTCCTCCAGTCCGAAGCCCGTCAGATGCACCTCGGGGTCGCCATCCGGCGCATCGTCTCCGTCCCGGTCGGGGTAGAAGAGCAGATAGGGCGACATCAAAACCCAGGCGCCGCCGTCGCCGGGGAGCACGCTGGTGGCCAGGTTGAGTCCTTCAAGAAAGGTCTTGGTGGTCTCGAAGTTTCCGTCGCCATCGCGATCCTCGAGGATCGTGATGCGGTCGGCGCCGCGGGTGTGGTGGGGGGGAGGTGGGGGCAGCCGGTCGAACTCCGCGCGGATGTACTGGTCGTACGCCGTCACGGTGAGTCCGGCGGGAAAAGGGTATTGGATGTACTGCACCACCCACAGTCTGCCGCGCTCGTCGAAGCGCAGGTCGATGGGCTGGCGTACGGCCGGTTCGCTCGCAACCAACTCCACCGCGTAACCCGGGGGCAGCTTCATCGCGCGCATCGCGTCCAGGGGCGGAAGCAGACGCGCCTGACCCGTAAGGTCCTGGCCACCCGGCTTGAAGTTGCGCACGAATTCGGTGACCTCGGGCGTGAAGCGGGGAGGCTCGCCGGCGGTGAGCACCGCGGGAAGGAGCGCGAGGAGGAGTCGCGGGAGGGAAGACGTTTTTCGGGGCGTCACGGTGTTCAGAAGTTGCGGAAGGGGCCGCGTGGCTCCGTCGCCTCCATCTCGGCGCGCCAGGCTTGGAAGCGCGCCTTCACACGCTGGAGGTCGGCGGGGCGCGTCGCGGCAAGATCCCGTTTTTCGCCGGGATCCTGCGCCACATCGTAGAGTTCCTCCTTCGGCGGGACCTCCCCGCGGCGGCCGCGCGGGGTGTAGGAGACCCACTTCAGGTCGCCGACGCGCGCGACCTGGAACGCCGACGGCCAGTCCCAGAACATCTCCGAGCGCGGAGACTTCAACCGGCCCTGCAGCACTGGCAGGAGGTTGAAGCCGTCGAGCGTGAGGTCGGTCGGCAGCCGGGCGCCGGCGACTGCGGCGAAGGTGGGTAGCAACTCGAGTGAGGTGAGGAACTCTCGGGTGGTGGACCCCGCGGGGATCACGCCCGGCCACCAGGCGATGAAGGGCGTACGCAGGCCGCCCTCGAACGGGCTGCTCTTGCCGCCGCGGAGCGACACCCCGTCGATTTGGCCGCCGTTGCGGCCGTTGTCGGCGAGAAAGCAGACCAGCGTGTCACGATCGAGCTTCAGCTCGCGCAGCGTCGCGAAAACGTCACCGATGGCCTCGTCCATCGCCGAGACCATCCCGGCGTACTTGGTGCGGGCATCCGCCGGATCGCGGTCCGGGTAATAGCGACGCAGGTAGGACTCGGGCACCTGGTTCGAGTCCTTCTGGAGGTTGGAGGCCGAGTGCGGCGCGTTGAACGGCAGGTAGAGGAAGAACGGCTTCGCGGCGCTGTCGCGGATGAAGCGCACGGCCTCGCGGCGGAAGATGTCCGTGGCGTAGGTGCCCTTTTCCGCGGTGCTCAGCTCGTTGCCGCGGAAGAGCGAGGGCGCGCCGTAGCGCTCGTGCGTGTAGTAATCGATGCCGTTGTTCCCGTGGCCGACGAAGACATCGAAACCGCGCTGCAGCGGCAGAAAGCGGCGGGCCTGCCCCATGTCCCATTTCCCGAACACGGCGTTCCGGTAGCCGGCGGAGCGGAGGATGTCGCCGAACGTCGTTTCGCGCACGTCGAGTCCGAGCGTCATCTCCGGCGACATCGCGTATTCGGTCGGCGTGTAGCGGTGGCCGTAGTTCACCATGTCGTTGCGGATCATCTCGTAGGTGCCGTTCCGCAGGGGTTGCCGGCCGGTGATCAACCCGCTGCGTGACGGGGTGCAAACGGAGCCGGTGTTGTAGAAGCTGGTGGCGCGGATCCCCTCGGCGGCCATCCGGTCGAGGTGGGGTGTCACGAACTCCTTCTTGCCGAAGCAGGCCAGGTCGAAGCCCTGGTCGTCGCTCACGACCAGGATGATGTTCGGCGGCCGCGCGGCGGTGGCGCCGGCGGCGAGGAGCGACGCCCAAAGTAACGGGCGCAGGACATGGAGGAGCAGGTGCATGTTCAGGAGAGGATCGGCTTCACCACCTCGCCGTGGACGTCCGTCAGGCGGTAATCGCGGCCCTGGAACCGGAAGGTGAGCCGCGTGTGATCGACTCCCAGGAGGTGGAGGAGGGTGGCGTTCAGGTCATGCACGTGCACGGGGTCGCGCGTGATATTGTAGCAGAAGTCGTCGGTTTCCCCGTGCAGGTGGCCCGGCCGGACGCCGCCGCCGGCGAGCCACATCGTGAAACAGCGGCCGTGGTGGTCGCGGCCGTAGTTCGCCGCCTCGAGCTTGCCCTGGCTGTAGGTGGTGCGGCCGAACTCGCCGCCCCAGATCACCAGCGTGTCATCGAGCAGGCCGCGCTGCCGGAGGTCGCGCACGAGCGCGGCGGCGGGCTGGTCGATGTCGGCGCATTGCAGCCGCAGGTCGCTCGGCAGGTTGTAATGCTGATCCCAGCCGCGGTGGTAGAGCTGGATGAAGCGCACGTCGCGCTCGGCGAGGCGGCGGGCGAGCAGGCAGTTGGCGGCGAAGGTGCCGGGTACGCGCGCTTGCGGGCCGTAGGCATCGAACGTCGCCGCGGTTTCGCCGGAAAGGTCCAGCAGGCCCGGAACCGAGGTCTGCATCCGGTATGCCATCTCGTACTGCGAGATGCGGGTCTCGATCTCGGGGTCGATCTCGCGCGCGGCGGCGCGGCGGTTGAGCGCGGCGACGGCGTCGAGCTGGTCGCGGCGCGCCGCGGCGCCGAGGCCGGCCGGGTTGGAGAGGTAGAGGACGGGATCGCCGCCGCTACGGAAACTCACACCTTGGTGGTTGGAGGGCAGGAAACCCGACCCCCACAGGCGCGCGTAGAGCGGATCGGCCGGGCGCGCGGCGCTGCCGCGCGAGGTGAGCACGACGAAGGAGGGCAGGTCGCGGTTGACGCTGCCGAGGCCGTAGCTGGTCCAAGCGCCGAAGCTGGGGCGTCCCGGTTGTTGGTGGCCGGTCTGGAGCATCGTCACCGCCGGGTCATGGTTGATGGCCTCGGTGTGCAGCGAGCGGATGACGCAGAGCTCGTCCACGATCCCTGCGGTGTGCGGCAGCAACTCGCTCACCCACATCCCCGACCGGCCGTGCCGCGCGAAACGGAAGATCGACGGTGTGACCGGGAAGTTCTTCTGGCCGCTGGTCATGCCGGTCAGCCGCTGCGTGCCGCGCACGGAATCGGGCAGCTCCTCGCCCCGCCGCGCCGCTAGGTCCGGCTTGTGGTCGAACAGGTCGAGCTGCGAGGGCCCGCCGTGCATGAAAAGATAGATCACCCGCTTCGCCCTCGGCGCGAAATGTGTGGCGGTCCCCCCGGGGGCCGCCCGCAGCAGGATCGGGTTCAGCAGCGAGGCCAGCGCGGCTCCCCCGATGCCGGCCGACGTGCGCCCGAAGAACTGCCGGCGCGACAACTGCAGGTCGGCCGGTGGGGGATGGGCAGGGGCGGCGGGGGACATTATTTCAGCGGCGGGTGACGACCTCGTCGAGGTTCAGGACCGCTTGGGCGACGGCAGTCCACGGTGCGATTTCCCGCGGGTCAAGGTCCCGGCCCGCCGGCGCGCTTCCGACGGCCGTGAGACGCTCCGCCGCCGCGGGTTCCGCCGCGTACCGGTCGCGCAGTCGGCCAAGCAGCGTGCCCAGCAGGCCGGTCTCGACCGGGTCGGGCGGTCGCTGGGTCACGCGCAGGAACAGCGCGCGTAACAATGCCGCGTCGCCGCCACCCCGCTCCGCCCGCAGCACGGCCGCGGCGAGGGAGCGGGCGGCCTCCACTTGCGTCTCATCGTTCAGGAGCAACAACGCCTGCAGGGGAGTGTTGGTGCGCGGACGGCGCAGGGTGCACGTCTCGCGGGTCGGGCCGTCGAGCATCTGGATGCCCGGCGGTGGAGCGGTCCTTTTCCAATAAGAGTAGACGGAGCGGCGCCAGCGGCCCTCCCCGTTGTCGGGTTCGTAGGAGAGTTCGCCGTTGTAGGAGACCGCCTCCCAAAGTCCTGGCGGCTGGAACGGCTTCACGGGCGGACCGCCGAGCCGGTCGACGAGCAGGCCGGAGACGGCGAGCGCCTGGTCGCGGAGCATCTCGCCCGGCAGGCGGAAGCGCGGCCCTCGCGCGAGGATTTGGTTTTCCGGGTCGCGGGCCAGCAGCGCGGGAGTGGCGGCGGAGTTTTGCCGATAGGTGGCGCTGGTGACGATCAGCCGCAGGAGGGCCTTCACATCCCAGCCGGACTCGACGAAGCGGTGGGCGAGCCAATCGAGGAGCTCCGGATGGTGCGGCGGTTGTCCCTGCGTGCCGAAGTCGGCGGGCGTGGTCACAAGGCCTTCGCCGAAACACTGTTGCCAGAGGCGGTTCACGGCGACCCGGGCGGTGAGCGGGTGGTCCGGCGCGACCAGCCAGCGCGCAAGGGCAAGACGGTCCGGCGGGACCCCGACGGGCAGTGGAGGCAACCACGCCGGCACGCCCGCGGTGACCGTCTCCCCGGGTTGGTCGTACTGCCCGCGCTTCAGGACACGGGTCACCCGCGGTGCGGCGGAGTCCTGCATCACCAAGGTCTTCGGGATCGCCGCCCGATAGGCGGCCTCCTCCTCGGCCGCGTGCCGCGCGAGGTCCTGCGCCGCGCGCACCGCGGGGTCGCCCTCGCTTTCGATGTAAGCCTCGAGAACTCGTTGTCTGGCGCGCGCGTCTCGTTTCGCCGGTTCCTGCGTCAGCGCGTCGTGGAGACGCTCGGCCCAGAACCAGGTCCGCGCCTCCGCGGGTTCCAAGGCGCGCGAGAGCACGCGGAACTCGTCCAGCAGGCCGTGGTAGCCAAGTCCGGCGTCGCGCCGGCCCAGCAACAAGGGGCGGTCGTTGCCGATCGGGCCGCGCAGGGTGTCCCGCGTGACCTGGGTGGCCTGACGCAGACCGTCCACGTACACCGCGACGCCGGCCGCCCGCGAGGAGCCGTCGTAACTCACGACCACGTGTCGCCAGTCGGAGCCGCGCAGCGCGGGACGCGTCGTGATCTCGATCGCGTTCGCCACCCAGCGGTGGACGAGGTTCACCTGCAGTTGTCCTTTGGCCCAGATGACCTCCACGCCCCGGCGGTCATCGTCCGCGGTCGCTTTCGCGAGCACGCCGACCAGGTTGGCGGTCGGTTTCATCCACACACCCAGCGTCCAAGGGCGGTCGGCCTCGAGGGGAATGGACGCCGGAAACTCAAGGTGCTGCACGCCGCCGAAGACGGCTGCCTTGCCGACCACGCCGTGGTCGTTGGAAAACGCGCCCGAGACGACGGGGCGGTGCGCCGGACCGGAAGTTTCCGTCACGTCGTAATCGAGCGCCGCCTGCGTCAGGAGTCCCGCCGCGGGCGGCTGGAGCGCACGGGCGGCCCCGGCGGTCCAGGCCGCGGCCGGCTCCTGCAGCGCGTCGGTAAGGGCCTTTAGTTTCCGGTCTGCGCTCGCGTGCGCGGATCCCAGCGCCGCAAGGCGCGCTTTTTGCTCGGGCGACGCGACGATCATGACCGGGGGCGGATCGTCGGGATTGACGAGCCCCTTCTCGACGGAGCGGTCGAAGAACGCGAAGAGCCGGTAGTAATCCGCGTGGGTGACGGGGTCGTACTTGTGGTCGTGGCAACGGGCGCAGCCCAGCGTGAGCCCCATCCAGACCGAGGCGGTGGTTTCGATCTGATCGGCGACGTACTCCACGCGGTACTCCTCGTCGATGACGCCGGTTTCTCCGGTGACCATATGGTTGCGATTGAAGCCGGTCGCGATGCGCTGCTCATCGGTGGGGGCGGGGAGCAGGTCGCCGGCCAGCTGCTCGACGGTGAACTGGTCGAAGGGCTGGTTGCCGTTGAAGGCGCGGATCACCCAGTCGCGCCAGGGCCAGATCTGCCGAGTGTTGTCGCGAAAATACCCGTTGGAGTCCGCGTACCGGGCCGCGTCGAGCCAGTCGACGGCCATGCGTTCGCCGTAGGCGGGGGAGGCGAGCAGCCGGTCAACCGCGCGCTCGTAGGCGCCGGGCGCGGCATCGGCGAGAAACGCGCGCAAATCCTCCGGGCGCGGCGGCAGCCCGGTGAGATCAAGGCTGACGCGGCGGAGCAGCCGGGCGGGGTCGGCCTCGGGTGACGGCCGCAGGCCCTCCCGTTCCATCCGCGCCAACGTGAAGTGGTCAAGCGGCTGGCGAACCCAGCGGGCGTCCCGCACCGCGGGCTCGGCCGGCCGCGCGGGTGCCGTGAATGCCCAGTGCGGCCGGTACTCGGCACCGGTCGCGATCCAACGGCGGAGGATGTCGACCTCGCCGGCAGTGAGACGCTTGCCGGTCTCGGCCGGAGGCATCGGGTCGGCGGAGTCGGTGACGCGGAGCAGCAGTTCGCTGGATTCCGGGTGGCCGGGCACGATGGCGCGCGCGCCGGACTTGGCGGGAAGGAGCGCGGCGGCGCGGTCATCGAGGCGGAGGCCGGCCTTGCGCGCGCCGGCGTCGAACCCGTGGCAGTTGAAGCAATGCGCGGCGAGGATCGGGCGGACCTCCCGGACGAAGTCGGGCGCATCGGCGGCGCGGCCGGCGAGGGCCGACGCCACGAGCAGGACGGGCGGGAGGGCCGCGCGCAGCCTCACAGGCGACCGTTGAGGCCGAACATGAATTGCGGCCGCATCTGGTGGGTGGTCTGGGGCCGGCCGTAGCCGAACTGCGTCTCGCGGTCGGGCTGCATGAGGACGTTGTTCACGTCCAGGTAGAGGCTGTACGCGCGGCTGAGGTTGTAGAGCAGCTTGAGGTCCAGGACCGGGCGGCGGGCGAAGTAGACGGCGCGGGACTCGTTGGCGTTGAAGGAGGACAGGTAGCGGTGGCGGTAGCTGAAGCTTGCGCGCAGGTTCACCTTGGAGCGGATGTAGGAGACGCCGGTGTTGGCGATGAACGGATTGAAGCCGGCGATCCGCGGGTTCGGCGCGAGGGAGATGGCGCTGCCGGCGCCGTAGTTGCCTCGTGCGTTCATCCAGGTGGCGTTGGCGAAGGCGCCCAGCCCCTTCCAGATCCCGGGCAGGAAGGTGAACTGCTGGTTGTAGCCGAGCTCGAGTCCCCGCACCCGCGCGAAGCCGCCGTTGTACTGGGTCGTGAGCGAATAGCCCGCGTACTCGCCGTTGAAACCGTTGTCGGTGCCGGTCGGTATGGTGGCGCCACCCGACGTGTAGATGAACTTGCGGATCTGCTTCTCGAAGACTCCGAACGTGAACATGCCGGCCGGCTCGAAGTAGAGCTCGCCGGTGACGTCGAAGTTCTTCGCCCATTGCGGCAGCAACGAGGGGTTGCTGGTGGAGACGGTCTGGTTGTCGTAGTTGACCGTGGTGCGGGGGATCAGCTGGCCGATGCCGGGACGGCCGATGTTCTCGGTGTAGCCGGCGCGCGCGATCAGGTTGGGCGTGAAGCGGTACTTCAGGTGGACACCGGGGAAGACGCTGCGGTAGTCGCCGGAGCGGGTCTGGCGCCGGCCGAACTCCTCGCGGGTGCGGCGCAGGATCTCCGCGTCAGTGAGCGGCGCGGCGCCCCACGCGGCACGACGGGCCTTCTCCTCCGGCGTCACAATCTGGAGGGAGCCGGTGCCGTCGGTCGCGGTGTTCTCGATCCGCACGCCGGTGAGGAAGTTCAGGCGCCCGAATTGCGCGCTGCCCATCACGTAGGCCGCGTGGATCTCCTCCTGGAACTGCTGGTTGTTGATCAACGCCGCTTGGAGATTCGCGGCCAGCTGCGGCCGCCACCAGTCGGGCCGCGCGGCGATGTCGCCGTCGACGTCGTCGATGCGGCCGACCGCCTGGAACGCGGGGAACGGCGGCGTGGCGTACTTGCCGAGCTTCGTGTTGGGGAAGGGGCGGTTCATCAGGCCGAACTGCGCGAGATTGTCGTCGTTCCGCCCGGCCGCCGCGGCGTTGGGTCCCATCACGCCGTCCGGCCCGACGTAGACGGTGTTGTACGGGGTGTTGTCGAGGTAGCGGCTCTGGCGGCGAAAACGCAGGCCGGCCTTCAGGTAGGAGGAAAATGGCGAGGTGAACGACTGCTTCACGTTCAGGGACGCGCCGAGGTAGTTGTCCCAGCCGACCGACCGCGCGCTGGCGTAGAGGTTGTCGGTGTAGTTCGAGAGATTGAGCCAGTCGGGTCCGGCGGTCTGCGTGATGCGGGGAAACAGCGGATCGTCCCGCGTGATCGTCCAGCCGGCCCCGCGCAGCGTGTAGGTGAAGGTGTTGTTGCCGGGGTAGTGGGCCTTGGACTGCGAGGTGTACGCGTCGTAGTCGAGGGCGAGGGTGCGGTAGCGGTGCACGCCGCCGAGATTGAAGGTCTTGGTGTCCCCAAGCTTGTATAAAGCCTGTGAGTTGATCGCCACGATACTGGCCGCCACCGGTCGCACCCGCGTCTCGGTGTCGGTGTAGCCCGGCAGAATGCCGTTGGTACCGGTCGGGTTGCCCGCGGCGTCGAGGGTCGCGACGGCCTGGTTGGTCTGCCAGGTCACCTGGTTGTGGTCGGAGTGCTCGGTGTGCTTGTTGAGCTGGTAGTTGGCGAAGAACCGCACCTGGTCGTTCCACTTGAAGTCGAGGCGAAGGCCGGCGCCCGAGCGCGTGCGCACGTTGCGGAAATCCTGGAGCGAAAGGGAATGCTGGTAAGCCGGGCCGGTGCGGTCGGCGGGCAGTTGCTCGTGCGCCTGCGTCGACATGTCGATGATCGAGCCGTGCGGGCGGTAGGCGAGGTTCAGGTTCACGCCGAGCCGGCCGAAGAAAACCTCCGAGTACGAGAGCGAGGCGTTCGGCCGCGCCGGATCGCGCGGGTCGGTGGCGCGCCAGATGCCGCCGATCGAGCCGCGGATGCGGCGCTCGGGCGAGGAGTCGAACGCGCTCTTCGAGATGAGGTTCACCGCGCCGCCGATCGAGTCGCCATCCATGTCGGGGGTCGGCGATTTCGTGACCTCGATGCGTTCGATGGAGTCGGATCCCACGGTTTGGAACTGGAACTCGCGCGTCGAGCCGGCCGAACCCGCGTCCGCCAGCCGGTTGCCGTCCTGCGTGATGGAGCTGAGATTCTGGTGCAGGCCGCGGACGCGGAGATAGCGCATGTCGCCGCCCACGGATTCGCCCTCGACGCCGGGCAGGCGCGCGGCGAGGTCCGCGGGGTTGCCGGCGAGCCCGCCGAAGGCGTCGGCCGACACGATGCTTTTCACGCCGTCGGAGAGGCGCTGCAGCGTGATGGCCTTGGCGTTACCCTCGCGCTCGCTGCCGACCACGAAGGCGCTCAGGCGGTAGATGTCGGCGGTGAGGCTGATGTCCTTCCGCGCGCGGCCGCTCGCCGGGACCTCGGCCGCGGCCTCGGCCGGCGCGAGGCCGGTGTACGTCGCGACCAGCACCACGGGGCCCGGCGCGAGGTCCTCGAAGGTGAAGTAGCCGAGGTTGTCGGTGACGGTCTCAAGGTTGCGGTCCTTGATGATGAGGCGCGCGCCCTCGAGGGTGGCACCCGTCGCGGCGTTGGTCACGAGGCCGGTCAGGGAGCCGGCAACCGCGTACGGGGAGGTGAGGGCGAGCAGCGCGCCGGCAAGGAGCCAGGTGGCGAAGGGCGCACGATTGCGGAAAGATGGTTTCATCAGGCGATTTTTTCGGGGTGGAGGCGTGAAGCCGGCCCGAAATGGGCCCGGCGTCCGGGGACCATCGAGGGCGTCGCGCGTTCGGCCAAGCTGGAAGTTCCGCCAGGACGCGTTCGCGTGCTTTCCGTCCCGGGCTTTTGCCGTCGGTGGAGTAGCGTACGGTTGTCTACCGAACGAAAGGTCGTGGTGGATACGCGAACGGCCGCGCTCGGTTCCCGGAGGTCGCTGTCGTGGACGGCTCAATGAAAGTCATGCGACGCCCCGGCGGGAACCGCGGGCTCGCCGAGCGCCTCGATCACCTCCGCCTTCACGTGGATCACGCCGTGGCGGTTCTGCAGGCGGCCGGTGACGCGCAGCGCCGGCTCCTGCGTGATGACCAGCCGGCGCTCCTCGAACAATTGCGGCGTCACCACCACGTTTGCGATGCCCGTCTCGTCCTCGAGGCTCACGAAGAGGAATCCTTTCGCCGTGCCCGGGCGCTGCCGGCAGATCACGGCGCCCGCCACCGTGAGCCGCGCGCCTTCCTCCGCCAGTGTGAGGTCCGTGGCGCGCCATGCCTCGGGTAACCGCGCGCGCACCAGTGCCATCGGGTGCGCGCCGGTCGTCACGCCCGTGCCATCGAAGTCGGCCCGCACGCGTTCCGCGAGGGACATCGCGGCGAGCGGCGATTCCGCCGGAGGTGCGGTCTCGTCCGCGGCGGGGGCCGCACGGAAGAGTTCGTCCCCGTCCTTCCACGCCGCTTCGACCTGCCAGAGCGCGGCGCGGCGGTGCGGGGCGAGGGCGTTGAGCGCGCCGGCCGCGGCGAGCGCGCGGCGCTCCGCGGCTTGGAGCGGGGTGCGCCGGAGGAAGTCGTCCAGCGAGGTGAACGGCCGCTCCGTGCGCGCGGCCGCGATGCCGCGACCGGCCGTCTCACGCAGGCCGTTTACCTGACGCAGGCCGAGGCGCACGGCGTCGTCCGCCTCCACCGTGCTGTCCCAGGCCGAGGCCGCGACGCACACCGGGCGCACGCGCAGGCCGTGGCGCCGGGCGTCCTGCACCAGCGTGGCCGGGCCGTAGAACCCCATCGGCTGGTGGTTGAGCAGGCTGGCGAGAAACTCCGCCGGCCGGTGGACTTTCAGCCAGGTGCTCGCGTAGGCGAGCAGGGCGAAGCTGAGCGCGTGCGACTCCGGGAATCCGTAGGCCGCGAACGACAGCGCCGACTCGCTGATGCGTTTCACCACCGCTTCGTTGCGGCCTTTCGCCCGCAGGGCCGCGCAGAGCCGCGCGAGCGCGCGCTGCAGCCGAACGGTGTCCTTGGTGAAGCCCATCGCGCGGCGCAGTTCCTCGGCCTCGGCCCCGGTGAAGTCGGCCAGCGTCATCGCCAGCTCGAGCATCTGCTCCTGGAACAGGATCACACCGAGCGTGCGGCGCAGGATCGGCTCCGCGAGGTGGTCGACGCTCGGGTCGATGTACGTCACCGGCTCGAGTCCGTTGCGGCGGCGGATGAGCGGGTGCGCGAGGTGGCCCACGATCGGGCCCGGCCGCACGATCGCCACCTGCATCGCCACGTCGTAGAGGCACGCGGGGCGCAGGCGCGGGAGCGAGGCCATCTGCGCGCGGCTCTCGATCTGGAAGACACCGATGGTGTCGGCACGCTGCATCGCGGCGTAGGTCGCGGGGTCGTCGGGCGGGATCGCGGCGAGCTCGAGCGGGCGCCCGCGTTCGCCGCCGATCCGGAAGGTTTCCTGCAGCGCGGCCATCATGCCGAGCCCGAGCAGATCGACCTTCACGATGCCGAGGTCCTCGCAATCATCCTTGTCCCATTGCGCCACGACGCGTCCGGGCATCGTGGCGTGCTCGAGCGGCATGATGTCGTCGAGCCGGCCGTGGCCGATGATCATGCCGCCGCTGTGCTGGCCGAGGTGGCGCGGCAGTCCCTGCATCTGGCGGTGGAGCCGGGCAAGGGCCTCCGCCCGCGGGTGGTCCGGCGGGATGCCGGCGAGTGTCAGTCGCCGCCGCAGTTCCAGGGTCTCGGGAAAGTCGCCGCCGGCCTGCAGGGCGGAGAAGCGGTCGAGCGTGTCCTCGCCGAATCCGAGGGCTTTGCCGATCTCGCGCACGGCCCCGCGGCCGCGGTAGGTGATCACGTTCGCGGTCATGGCGGCCCCGCGCGGCGCGTGGTCGGCGTAGACCTTCTGGATGATCCGCTCGCGCGGCTCGCCGCTCGGCAGGTCGAGGTCGATGTCGGGCCAGGATGGGCGGCCGTCGCGCCCGACGCGCCCTTCGCTGAGGAAGCGTTCGAACAGCAGGCGGTGCCGCAGCGGGTCGACCGCCGTGATGCCGAGCGCATGGCACGCGGCGCTGTTGGCGGCGCTGCCGCGGCCCTGCACGAGGATGCCCTGCTCGCGGGCGTGCCGGCAGATGTCCCAGACGATCAGGAAATACCCGCAGAACCCCAACCGCGCGATCAGCGCGAGCTCGCGCTCGAGCTGCGCGGTGAGGGCCGGTGGCACGGTGCCGTGGCGCGCGCGGGCGCCGGCGTGCGTCACCTCGCGCAGCAATTCCTCCACGGTTTTCCCCGGCGGCGTGGGGAAATCGGGGAACCGGTAGCCGAGGTCGCGCAGGGTGAACTCCAGCCTCGCCTCGAGTCGGGTGGTCTCCTCCACGGCCGCGGGCAGGTCGGCGAAACGCTCCGCCATCGCGGTAGGGGAATGGATGTGCCGCTGGGCGTTGGCGGAGAGGCGGCGCCCGGCGGCGTCGAGCGTGGTGTGCAGCCTCAGGCAGGTGAAGACATCCGCCACCGGGCGGTCCGCCGGCGTCGCGTACGCCACGCCGCCGGTCGCAAGCAGTGGCAGTCCGCGCGCCGCCGCGAGGTCGCGGAGGAAGGCGATCTCCCGTTCCTCGCCGCGCCGGCGGTGGCGCTGCACCTCGACGTAGAGGTTGGCGCGGCCGAACACGCGCTCGAGTCGCGCCAGCGCCTCGCCCGCCACCGCGGCGCCCGCGCGCCGCCAGGCGTGCCGCACCGGGCCCTCCTCGTCGCCGGTCAGCGCCACCAGTCCCTCCGCGTGCGCCGCGACTTCCTCCCACGTGGCGAGGCAGGGGCGCTTGCGGTCGCCGGGCCCGGGCGCGTGCGGATTCTCCTCCGGCGGCGGAGGCGCGGAGAGGGCATCGCGTGGCGTGAGTTTGGCGCCGGTGATGAGGCGGCAGAGGTTGCGGT